>Ga0070697_100003601_pt1 | contig 11904 bp, 9 predicted proteins | sample KBSK1501metaG_FD_65475 | JGI IMG/M metagenome (GOLD analysis project Ga0070697, IMG submission 65475) | Corn, switchgrass and miscanthus rhizosphere microbial communities from Kellogg Biological Station, Michigan, USA - KBS K1-50-1 metaG | ecosystem: Host-associated > Plants > Roots >... | reverse complement strand
TCCATCGAACAGTCTGAGACCGAGAGTGTTGGTTTGCTCGTCGGTAGAAATGATCGCGACTTTTCCGAGAATGATATCGTCCCTTTGGGGGTCTCGCTTGTCGACGATCAGTACCCCTTGGGCGGTATTTCCCGGCGGAATGATTTCCTCCACGTAAATAAGAATCTTGGGAAAGTCATCATTAAAAACTTTTTCCTTTAAGGCGGTACCGATGCGGCTTTTGGCGATGTTGTAGAGCTCTTTTTTCAACGCCTGGTTAGCGGCGGGTCGCGCAACCATGGTGAGCAACAAGGTGATCGCCGCAATGATCAGGGCGAGATGGGCGATGGGCCAGAGGATGCGCAACGGACTGACGCCGGAAGCCTTGAGAGCGAGAATTTCCTGATCGTGGGATAGTCTTCCAAGGCCGAGAAGAATCGCTAAGAGAAAAGCCATCGGCACGGTGAGCTCGAGAAAAGTGGGCAAAATTAAGGACAACAACTTGGCAATCTGCAATAGCGGCACACCGCGGGTAACTACAAGCTCGATAAGCTTCAAAATGCGCGCGATCAAAAGCACGAAGGTAAAGGCCAAAAGCCCGAAAAAAAAGGGTGGCAAAATTTCGGAAATGAGGTATCGGGCGAGAGTTCTTCGCTTCACAATAAGGGGATGGTATCTGGTGAGTCCTTCTTTGTAAAATCATTTTATCACAAAAGTTGGTATTTAGGTTGATGGACAGAGAGAAGCAGATCATTTTTGGAATACATCCGATCTTGGAAAAGTTGAAAGTATCGCCGGCCGAAGTGGAGGAAATCATTATAGCGGATGGTCCCTTACGGTCGGCGGCGCGTTCTGTTGACACTGCTGCACGGAGGGTCGGAGTTCGGGTGAACTACGTCAGTCCGGCGGCGCTCGATCGTTTGGTCGCGGGCCAACGGCATCAGGGTGTCGCGGCGAAGATAACGGCGGTTCCCTATCTCCAAGTGTCAAGATTGCTTGAAAGCGTTCCCTCGTCATCCGGCCCGGAACAGATCTTGATCTTGGATGGATTGACTGACCCGCACAACTTCGGGGCCCTTTTGCGAACAGCCGAGGCGGTGGGAATCGAGCACGTCATCATACCCAAGGATCGTTCGGTAGGGGTGACGGCGGCTGTTGTTAAGGCTTCCGCCGGTGCCGTTCATCACTTGAACATCTATAAGGCGACTAATCTCCGGCGCACTATCAATAGCCTCAAGGACCAAGGATTTTGGTTTGTCGGGCTGGATGTGCAGGCTACGGATGGGATTTACGATCGCGTGCTGCCCGACAGGATAGGTATCGTGTTGGGCAGCGAAGGCGAAGGGATAAGACCCCTTATCCGGCACGAGTGTGATTTTCTCGTTTCGATCCCAATGGCGGGCAAAATCGCGTCGCTAAATGTAGCAGTAGCCGGAGCGGTTTTCTTGTACGAGCTGGTGCGACAAAAACGGGCAAAAATGTAGCGTTGACAAGGCCAATACTAAGAGATATTAGGTTCTTGAAAGAGCATTTAAGCGCTTTTAAGGCTTACCTGTTGACATTTATGGCTCGAAGTGGTTTAAATGTTCGTTTGCAGATGGGTAGAGCACTCCCGTATAGTCGTTTTGCCAAGAAGGCTCAAGATCCATACTTAATAAAACTTGTTGATTAGTCGTAACTGGCCTTTTTCGTTACCCATTTAGAAAGCAAGGCTTTCAGATTGGCGCGTGAAAAATGTTTTACGGGCTAAGCTGGCGTAGCTCAACGGCAGAGCAGCTGATTTGTAATCAGCAGGTTGTAGGTTCAAATCCTATCGCCAGCTCCAGAGAAAAACTCTCAAGCTGTCGATGGGACATGGATCAAGAAAGTCGGATGAGGCTTCCTGACACGGAGTTGTGGTTGCAGAGAGAAGGGGAGAGGTTCCCGAGTGGCCAAAGGGAGCAGACTGTAAATCTGCCGGCAATGCCTTCGAAGGTTCGAATCCTTCCCTCTCCACCATTTTCGTTTTGCGGGAATAGCTCAGTTGGTAGAGCGCGAGCCTTCCAAGCTCGGGGTCGCGGGTTCGAGTCCCGTTTCCCGCTCCAAATTTTATGTGGCTCATGGCAGGTGGGCTGTTAGTTCGCTGCTTACGGAGCGACGCGCCAATGCTGGAAGCCATCGACTGATATGCCCAGGTAGCTCAGTCGGTAGAGCACGTCCTTGGTAAGGACGAGGTCGGCGGTTCAATCCCGCTCCTGGGCTTTTTGTACCGGGATCAATGGTTACGCGGAGTGTAAATCATAGGAGGATGAGATGAGTAAACAGAAGTTCGAGCGGAAAAAGCCGCATCTTAACATCGGAACCATCGGCCACGTCGATCACGGAAAGACGACCTTGACTGCCGCGATTACCAAGGTGTTGGAAAAAACCGGTGGGGCTAAGTTCATGGCGTACGACCAGATCGACAAGGCACCGGAGGAAAGGGAGCGGGGCGTTACGATCAATATTGCCCACGTGGAATACGAGACCGCTAAGCGCCATTACGCGCACGTCGATTGTCCGGGCCACGCCGATTACATTAAGAATATGATCACCGGAGCGGCGCAGATGGACGGAGCGATTCTCGTCGTTTCTGCGGCCGACGGACCCATGCCGCAAACCCGAGAGCACATCCTCCTGGCGCGCCAAGTCGGAGTTCCGGCCATCGTGGTTTTCCTCAATAAGGCTGACATGGTGGATGATAAAGAACTCCTGGATCTTGTAGAGCTCGAAGTTCGTGACCTTCTTTCCAAGTACAAATTTCCAGGCGACGATACGCCCATTGTCATCGGCAGCGCATTGAAGGCATTGGAAGGGGATACTTCGGAAATGGGCGAGGTCGCCATTCACAAACTGATGGATGCGGTGGATTCCTTTATCCAAGAGCCGGTTCGAGATATCGACAAGCCCTTTATTATGCCGGTGGAGGATGTTTTCACCATTAGCGGTCGCGGTACGGTGGTGACCGGGCGAGTTGAGCGGGGAATTATTAAAGTCGGTGAAGAAATCGAGATCGTTGGCTTCAAGGCCACTCAAAAGACCGTAGCAACCGGTGTTGAGATGTTCCGTAAGCTTTTGGATGAGGGACAAGCCGGCGATAATATCGGAGTCCTGCTCCGGGGAACAAAACGTGAAGAGGTGGAGAGAGGCCAGGTCTTGGCCAAGCCCGGAAGCATTACGCCACATACGAGGTTTAACGCTGAAGCTTATGTTCTGACTAAGGAAGAAGGAGGACGGCACACCCCGTTTTTCAATGGCTATCGGCCGCAGTTCTATTTCCGTACGACGGACGTTACGGGAGTTGTGAAGCTGCCCGACGGTACCGAGATGGTCATGCCTGGTGATAACATCAACGTGGAGATCGAGCTGATTACTCCCGTGGCTATGGAGGAGGGTCTAAAGTTCGCGATCCGCGAAGGTGGCCGGACTGTCGGTGCGGGTGTGGTCACGAAAATTATTCAGTAATTCCTGACGGGGAGGTTGCGGCCATGCGAGAACTTATAGGGTTCGCTTGCGACCAATGTAAGCGAAAAAACTACACAACAACAAAAAATAGAAAAAAGACCACGGAAAAGCTATCGCTAAAAAAATTCTGTTCATCTTGCCGGTCCCATACCCTGCATCGCGAGGTAAAGGTCTAACGGGAGATACAGGGGTCAGTAGCTCCAATTGGCTAGAGCGCCGGACTCCAAATCCGGTTGTTGCAGGTTCGAGTCCTGCCTGACCCGCCATCTCATTGAATGGATTGGTCCTCATGGGGGATTGGATGCAAAAAGTCCAGGATGGCGTTCGGCACGCCACCGAGTTTTTCGAAGAATCCTGGCAGGAATTGAAGAAAGTCCACTGGCCGTCGCGTAAAGAGACCTATGCAGCGACCCTAGTGGTCATTTTGGTTGTGGTTCTGATTTCCATCTATCTGGCATTGGTTGATTTAGGCCTCACCAAAGCCATTCAGGCCGTTGTCGACTGATCGCTTACGGATTCTCGCCTATGGCTAAACAATGGTACATCGTTCACACCTTTTCGGGTTATGAGCAGAAGGCGAAAGCAGCTCTCGAGGACAGAATCAAAGCGCTGAGCAAGCAGGATTACTTCGGGGAGATTTTGGTGCCGGTGGAAAAAGTCGTGGAGCTCATCAAGGGGAAAAAAAAGACGTCTTCACGCAAGTTTTTTCCTGGCTATATTTTAGTCCAGATGGAGCTCAATGACGATACCTGGCACGTGGTTAAGGAAACGCCGAAAATTACCGGATTTGTCGGAGGGAGTACCCATCCCCCGCCGGTGAGCGATGAAGAGGTGCGAACGATCACCCTGCATATGGAGGAAGGGGCAATTAAGCCCAAGCCTCGGGTGCTCTTTTCTGTGGGTGAAAATGTGAAGGTGGTGGATGGCCCGTTCGCAGATTTTAATGGTGTTGTCGAGGAGGTGCGGCCGGACAAGGGAAAACTCAGAGTGCTCATCAGCATCTTTGGACGCGCCACTCCAGTAGAGTTGGAATTCGTTCAGGTGGAACGGAACTAAGGTTAGATTGATTCAGTAAAAGGAAAAATAAGATGGCGAAGAAGGTCATAGGAGAAATCAAGCTTCAGATTCCTGCCGGGCAAGCTAATCCAAGTCCGCCTGTGGGCCCCGCCTTGGGCCAACGCGGGGTTAATATCATGGAATTTTGTAAGGCTTTCAACGCTGCGACCCAATCACAACAAGGCATGATCACTCCGGTAATTATTACCGTCTATGCCGATCGCTCTTTTACCTTTGTGACCAAGACTCCGCCTGCTTCGGTGTTGCTCAAGAAGGCTGCGGGGGTGGAAAAAGGATCCGCTGAGCCGGGAAAGATCAAGGTTGGAAAGGTTAGCCGTGCCGAGGTTAGAAAAATCGCTGAACTGAAATTAAAGGACTTGACAGCCAAGGATCTTGCGGCGGCGGAGAAGTCCGTTGAGGGTACGGCTCGCAGTCTAGGTTTGGAAATAGAAGGCTGAAATTTTAAGCGCAAGAAGAATCAATAGTTTCAACCTCCAATAAACCTGACCTGAGGGAAACCATGAGTGCAAACGGAAAGTCATATAAGGCCGCTTTAGCGAAAGTCGACCGTAACCAACGCTATCTCCTAGAAGACACCTTGCGGTTGGTTAAAGAAACAGCTCGCGCCAAATTCGACGAAACCGTTGAGATGGCGGTGCGGCTCGGGGTTGACCCGCGGCAAGCCGACCAGAATGTGCGCGGCACGGTAACGCTCCCACACGGCATGGGCAAGACGGTTCGCGTGTTGGCGTTTGCCAAAGGCGACAAAGAGAAAGAAGCGCAAGAGGCGGGAGCGGATTTTGTCGGCGCTGACGATCTCATAAAAAAGATCAGCGACGGTTGGTTTGACTTTGATAAGACTGTTGCTACCCCCGACATGATGGGCGCCGTGGGGCGGATCGGAAAGATTTTGGGTCCCCGCGGGCTCATGCCCAACCCCAAAACCGGAACCGTAACCTTGGATATCGGTAAAGCGGTAAAAGAGATAAAGGCCGGAAAGCTGGAGTTTCGAGTGGATAAGGCCGGGATTGTTCACGTTCCGGTGGGTAAGGCTTCCTTTGGGGCAGAGCAATTGATCGACAATGCCAAGGCAGTGTTGATGTCGCTTCTGCGGGCCAAGCCGGCTTCCGCCAAAGGCAACTACGTGAAAGGCGTAACTATTTCTACAACGATGGGCCCTGGCGTCAAAGTGGATTTGTCGCAAGTGAGGACGATGGCTGCCTAGCTAGGATTGGCAGGTAGCAGCAGATTAAGATTCAGTGCAGGAGAAAAGATGACTGAAGTAGTAGCAGAGGCGCGTGCAGGCCATGGGGAAAAAGCCGAGACGGTGGCAGCCGTTCATGCGCGGCTCAAATCGGCGACGATGGCCATTGTAACGGAGTATCGAGGTCTTTCGGTGGCTCAAATAACCCGCCTGCGACGGGAAATCCGTCAGGCTTCCGGAGAATATCAAGTCATCAAAAACACGCTCGTTCGGCGGGCGCTTAAAGATACGGCCTACGGTCCTTTGGAACGCTTGTTGGAGGGACCCAATGGATGGGTCTTCGCCTACGACGATCCAGTGTTGCTCTCCAAAGCTCTGGTGAAGTTCGGTGATGACAATGAAAAACTGACGATCAAAGGCGGTATGTTTGAAGGCCAGTTTTTGGATCCAGGCAGGGTAAAAGTCTTGTCGCAGATGCCGAGCAAGCCCGAGCTGCAAGCCAAGTTGCTCGCGATGATTCAAGCCCCGGCGACTCAGTTGGTTCGCCTCATGCAGGAACCTGGCGCGCGAGTGGTCAGGCTATTAGAGAATTTGCGCAAAGGAAAATCAGAATAGCAGCTTTGGAGATTTAGTTTTGGAATTAATTTAAAGGGGGAATTTCCGATGGCAGAGGTATCGCGAGAACAGGTTAAAGACTTTATCAAAAACATGACGCTGATGGATGCGGCGTCTCTGGTAAAAGAGCTGGAAGACGAGCTGGGCGTGAGCGCGGCAGCCCCGGTGGCGATAGCGGCCGCGGGAGCGGGACCCGCTGCGGCGGCCGAGGAAAAAACAGAGTTCAACGTGATTCTTACCGAGGCCGGCGAAAAGAAGATCCAGGTGATTAAGGTTGTCCGGGAGCTCACGGGTCTGGGGCTCAAAGAAGCAAAAGACCTGGTTGATGGAGCACCGAAACCTGTGAAAGAAGCTGTGCCTAAAGCGGAAGCGGAAAGCGTCAAGAAAAAGCTTGAAGAACAGGGAGCCAAAGTCGAAATCAAGTGACTCTTCGCAGCGGCTTTTTGCAATTGGGTTTTCTTATTGTTGACTGTTTAGCCGGTAGCCGAGCAAGCTTCGAGCAAGGGGAGTCATCTTTGCCAGTTTTTTCGCAGGCCAACCTCTCGAAGCTCTGGACGGTTTCGTCCGTGGGGCGAGGCTTGCCGGTCGGGAGATAGAGGAGCAAGCATGGCATTTCAGGTGGCAAATAATTTACGCTTTCGCCGCAGTTTCGGAAGAATCAAGAAGATCATTGACCTTCCTTACTTGATTGAAATCCAGAAAAACTCCTACGATCTGTTTTTGCAGAAGGATCTTGCGCCGACGCAGCGCCAGAACCTTGGACTCCAAGAGGTCTTTAAGTCGGTTTTTCCCATCAAGGATTTCAATGAAACCGCTTCTCTGGAGTTTGTGAGCTACGCTCTTGGAGAACCCAAATACGACGTGGAGGAATGTCATCAACGGGGCATGACTTATGCTGCGCCGTTGAAGGTCACGGTCCAGCTGGTTTTGTGGGATGTGGACAGTCAGACGGGGTCTCGGAGTATCAAAAACGTAAAAGAACAAGAAGTGTATTTCGGCGAAATGCCGCTGATGACCAAAAACGGGACGTTTATGGTGAACGGGACCGAGCGGGTCATCGTGAGCCAGCTGCATCGTTCCCCCGGGGTTTTCTTCGAACACGATAAGGGAAAGACTCACGCCAGCGGAAAATTGCTCTATTCTGCGCGCGTTATTCCTTACCGCGGCTCGTGGGTCGATTTGGAATTTGATCCGCGGGATATTCTCTATGTGCGCATCGACCGGCGGCGGAAGTTTCACGCCACGGTTTTATTGCGGGCGTTGGGAATGACCACCGAGGATTTGCTCAATTATTATTACAAGAGCGATACCATAGTATTTGATGGACGCAAACCCGCGCTAGTATTCAATGCCAATCACCTCCTTGGCGCCAAAGTGGGCTCGGACTTGCGCGATCCCAAGACCAACGACCTGATTGTCAAGGAAGGTAAAAAATACACCCGCCCGATATTGCGCCAGATGGAGGCGGCCAAGATTAAGCAGGTCCCCATCGGTTGGGAGGAGATCCTGGGGCGCGTGGCTGCCCATGACATCGTCGATCCGCAGACCCATGAAGTTCTATTGGAGTGCAACCACGAGATTACTCAAGAGAAGCTGGATCTCATTCGCGAAAAAGGAATCCATCAGATCGAAGTTCTTTTCATCGAAGAATCCGCCGTGGGTCCTTATCTGCGCAACACTTTGCTGCAAGATCGGATTCATAAGCCGCAAGATGCGATCCTAGAGATTTATCGTCGTCTGCGTCCCGGGGATCCACCAACTGTCGAGTCGGCCACGAACTTTTTCAATAACCTGTTTTTCAACCCGGATCGTTATGATCTTTCCAAAGTTGGCCGGCTCAAGCTCAATCACCGGCTCAAGCTCACCGTGCCCTTGGAGCAAGGGACGTTGCGCAAGGAAGACATTCTCGAGGTTGTTCGTTATCTGATGGAGTTGAAGAACGGCAATGGTTCGGTGGACGATATTGACCACCTCGGTAATCGCCGCGTGCGTGCCGTTGGCGAGCTGGTGGAAAATCATTTCCGTGTCGGTTTGGTCAGGATGGAGCGGGCCATCAAAGAGAAGATGAGCCTGCAAGATATCGAGACGTTAATGCCGCAGGAGTTGATTAACTACAAGCCTGTTTCAGCGGCGCTCAAGGAGTTTTTCGGCTCAAGCCAGCTCTCCCAGTTCATGGATCAAACCAATCCGCTTTCTGAGATTACGCACAAGCGGCGCCTCTCCGCTCTGGGCCCCGGAGGTTTGACCCGTGAGCGGGCGGGTTTCGAGGTCCGGGACGTGCACCCTACACACTACGGCCGCGTCTGTCCCATCGAAACTCCCGAAGGTCCCAATATCGGCCTCATCGCTTCGCTGACGACCTACGCGCGCGTGAATGAGTTCGGTTTTATTGAGACCCCGTATCGCGAAGTCGAGAACGGGCGTGTCACCGATCGCATCCGCTATCTCTCGGCGTTGGAGGAGGAAGATCACGTCATTGCTCAGGCCAATGCGCCCATCGATGGCCGCGGCGCCTTCACGGCGGACTTGGTTTCGTCGCGCAAAGGTGGCGAGTTTGTCATGGCTCGACCAGAAGAAGTCAATTTAATGGACGTATCGCCAAACCAACTCGTGAGCGTGGCGGCTTCGCTGATTCCGTTTCTAGAAAACGATGACGCCAACCGGGCGCTCATGGGATCGAATATGCAGCGGCAAGCGGTGCCGCTGCTACGCACCGAGGCTCCTTTTGTCGGCACCGGCATGGAAAAGACAGTCGCTCGGGATTCCGGGGTGACGTGCGTCGCGCGCCGCGATGGAGTGGTGGAAAGCGTCGATTCGACGCGCATCGTCGTGAAAGCCGACAAGCCTTCCGGGTCCCGCGACACTGGCGTCGACATCTACAACTTAGTCAAGTACCAGCGATCGAATCAAAATACTTGCATCAACCAAAGACCTATCGTGTTAGTGGACGATCAGGTGAAAGCTGGCGACGTTATTGCCGACGGCCCTTCCACGGAAATGGGTGAATTGGCCCTGGGCCGCAACGTGCTGGTGGCGCTCATGCCATGGGGTGGGTACAACTTCGAAGATTCGATTCTGATCAGCGAACGGGTCGTGAAAGAAGATATCTACACTTCGATTCACATCGAAGAATTCGAATGTGTGTCCCGTGATACCAAGCTCGGGCCTGAAGAAATCACCCGCGACATTCCCAACGTGGGCGATGAAGCGTTAACGGATCTGGACGATAGCGGGATTATCCGCATTGGAGCGGAGGTTAAACCCGGCGATATTTTGGTGGGAAAAATCACACCCAAAGGGGAAACCCAACTGTCACCCGAGGAAAAACTCCTGCGGGCGATTTTTGGTGAAAAGGCCGGAGAAGTTCGGGATACTTCGCTCCGGGTTCCGCCGGGGGTTGAAGGAACCGTTATCAACGTGAGAATTTTCTCGCGCAAGGGTTTGGGTAAGGATGAGCGCAGCAAGGTCATCGAAGACGAAGAAATCATCCGCCTTAGAAAAGACCAACATGACGAGGTCCGTATTCTTCAGGAAGGAGCGCTCCGTCGGTTAAAGAAACTCCTCGTTGGCCGGCGTCTGGCGGCCCGTGTAGCGGATGACGCGCGTAAGGTTCTTCTCAACAAAGGTCAGGAGATCACTGAAGAAGATTTGGAACAGCTTCCGATGCCCTATTGGCGAGAGATTCGGATTGATAACGAATCGGTGGAGGCAGAGCTCAATCGCATCGTCGAAAGCACCACGGAGCAGGTCACTCTCATCAAAGACATGTTTGAAGACAAGATCGATAAGCTCAGAGGCGGAGATGAGCTGCCACCCGGCGTGATCAAGATGGTTAAAGTCTTTGTCGCCATCAAACGTAAGCTGCAAGTGGGGGATAAGATGGCAGGCCGGCACGGCAATAAGGGCGTGATATCAAGGATCCTGCCTGAAGAAGACATGCCGTATCTGGAAGACGGTACTCCGGTGGACGTCGTACTTAATCCTTTGGGCGTGCCGTCGCGAATGAACGTAGGGCAGATTCTCGAGGCTCACCTTGGCTGGGCGGCTCGCAGCCTGGGACAGCAAATCGATGAACTGGTGCGCACTTACCGGCAGGACGGTGACGGCTTGCGGCGCCGGTTGAAAGAATACTTGAACACCAAAGAAGCCAATGATCTCGTTGACGGCGCGAAAGAAGCAGACGTCGTAAAGCTTGCCGAGAAATACCGGGACGGGGTGCACATCGCTTCTCCCGTGTTCGACGGCGCGGCAGAAGAGGAGATCTTTAATCTGCTCAGAAAAGCAGGGTTGCCGGTCACCGGGCAGGTCACGCTCTACGATGGCAGAAACGGTCAGCCCTTTGATGGAAAAGTGACCGTGGGTGTCATGTACATCATGAAGCTGCATCACCTGGTCGATGACAAAATTCATGCGCGCTCTACGGGGCCCTACTCCCTGGTCACACAGCAGCCGCTGGGGGGCAAAGCGCAATTCGGCGGTCAACGGCTGGGCGAGATGGAGGTCTGGGCCCTGGAGGCGTACGGAGCGGCTTACACGCTGCAAGAGATGTTAACTGTCAAATCCGATGATGTCGTCGGCCGGACCCGGATGTACGAGGCGATCGTCAAGGGTGACAATCTTTTGGAGCCGGGATTGCCGGAGTCTTTTAACGTCATGGTGAAAGAGCTCCAGAGTTTAGGTCTGGATGTCGATCTGGTTGAAGAAAAAAAGGTAGGCAACCCCTAGGTGATAAAACCGGAGGTGATTCCTGATGGAAGATCTGTTCAATTTATTTGAAAAGCCGAAGAATCCGCTTAGTTTTAACGCGATCAAAGTTTCCGTGGCTTCGCCGGACAAGATTCGCTCCTGGTCTCATGGCGAAGTGAAGAAACCGGAAACTATCAACTACCGCACCTTCAAACCGGAGCGGGACGGGCTTTTTTGCGCGAAAATTTTTGGTCCCACCAAGGACTACGAATGTAACTGCGGAAAGTACAAGAGGATGCGCCACCGCGGGGTGGTGTGCGAAAAATGCGGCGTTGAAGTTATTCAGTCGAAGGTGCGCCGCGAACGGATGGGCCATATCGAGTTGGCCACGCCCGTGGTGCACATTTGGTTTCTCAAAAGTCTCCCGAGCCGCATCGGGGCGCTCCTCGACATGTCGCTTAAGGATATCGAAAAAGTTCTCTATTTCGAGTCGTACATTGTTGTCGATCCGGGAGAGACAGCGCTCCAGTATAAAGAACTGTTGAGCGAAACTCGTTACCGCAAGGCGGTGGAAGAGCACGGAGGGAAATTCATCGCGGAAATGGGCGCGGAGGCCATTCGAAAATTGCTCAAAGCCATCGATGTTGCGAAACTCTCCGAAGACCTGCGCCAAGAAATGCGCGACGCCAACTCTGAAGTCAAACGCAAGAAAATGGCTAAGCGGTTGAAAGTGATGAGTGCTTTCAAAACTTCTGGCAATCGACCCGAGTGGATGGTGATGGAAGTGATTCCCGTCATTCCGCCGGATCTCCGCCCGCTGGTGCCGTTGGACGGCGGGCGCTTCGCGACCTCCGATCTCAATGATCTTTATCGCCGCGTTA
>Ga0070697_100003599_pt1 | contig 11905 bp, 10 predicted proteins | sample KBSK1501metaG_FD_65475 | JGI IMG/M metagenome (GOLD analysis project Ga0070697, IMG submission 65475) | Corn, switchgrass and miscanthus rhizosphere microbial communities from Kellogg Biological Station, Michigan, USA - KBS K1-50-1 metaG | ecosystem: Host-associated > Plants > Roots >... | reverse complement strand
GCCGGAGTGGTGGAACTGGCAGACACACCATCTTGAGGGGGTGGCGCCCAAAAGGCATGCGGGTTCAAATCCCGCCTCCGGCACCAATCCTTCCCCGTCCGACTACTCTTCCTCCTCCAGAAGCGCGTCGATCTCCTCGGGGTCGAGACCCTGCAGGACCCGCTTGACGCGCAGGAGGTTCTCGACATCGGCGCTGAAGCGCCCTTCCGGTCGCGATTTCAAGAGCGTCAGGGCCCGATCGATGGAGTCGATGAGCTCATCGAGCAGATCGGTCACGCTTCCCCCCTGAAGGATACGGTCGTCCTCAGTGCCCCTGCGCCTCGAGGAACCGCTCGGCGTCGATGGCGGCCATGCAGCCGCTCCCGGCAGCCGTGACCGCCTGGCGATAGACGTAGTCCTGGCAGTCGCCCGCGGCGAAGACACCGGGCACGCTGGTCGTGCTGCCGCCGCGAGTGACGATATAGCCCGCCTTGTCGAGCTCGAGCTGCCCCTCGAAGATGCGCGTGTTGGGCGTGTGACCGATGGCCACGAAGACGCCGTCGGCCTTGAGTTCGGAGCTCGCACCGGTCCCCAGATGGCGCAGCCGGACGCCCTCGACCCGCTCCTTGCCGAGGACCTCCTCCACCGCGCTGTTCCACACGAAGCCGATCCGGGGGTTCTTGCGGGCGCGATCCTGCATGATCTTCGAGGCGCGCAGCGTGTCGCGACGGTGCACGATCGTGACCTTGGTCGCGAACTTGGTCAGGAAGGTCCCCTCTTCCATCGCGGAATCGCCGCCCCCCACGACGACGAGCTCCTTGCCGCGGAAGAAAAAACCATCGCAGGTGGCGCAGGTGGAGAGACCGCGACCGAGGAGACGGCGCTCGGATTCCAGACCGAGCATGCGCGCCGACGCGCCCGTGGCGATGATCACGGTGCGCGCCTGCACCTCGCCGTGCCCGCTGACCGTCAACCGGAAGGGCCGGCCGGACAGATCCGCGGAGGACACCTCGCCGTTCAGGAACTCGGTCCCGAACCGGGCCGCCTGCTTGCGCATCTTTTCGATCAGATCGGGACCGAGCACGCCTTCGGGGAAGCCGGGGAAGTTCTCGACGTCGGTGGTGAGGCTGAGCTGGCCGCCCGACTCATGGCCGTCGACCAGGAGCGGCTTGAGGTTGGCCCGGGCGGCATAGATCGCGGCCGTCAAGCCGGCGCAACCCGAGCCCAGAATCACGACCTCCTTCGACACGACTCATCTCCCGCCCAGCGCGGGGCGTGGCGTGCGACGCACGCTCTCCAAAAGGGGCGCACATGATAGCACGAGGCGCGGACGCTACCGCCACCCTGCCGACCGCAGACCGCGCCGTGCCCGGGCCGTCACGATCGCCACGAGCCGCGGGTCGTCCCCGAGATGCGACGCGATGCGGACCACCAGGCCGCGGTGACGACGGCGCGCCCGCGCCGCGGCGCGCGGCAGGTCACGTCGGACGTGACCGCCGAGGAGGAGGAGATAAGGAACGAGCAGCACGCGGGTCGCACCGCGCGCGACGCAGCGTTCGATCCCGGTCTGCACATCGGGAGAGGCCGCCTCGAGGTAGCAGGCCTCGACGACTCGCCCCGGGAAACGGAGGCGGAGCGCCCTGGCGATGCGGCGCACGATGCGGTTCGCCGGTCCGACCCGGCTGCCGTGCCCGACCAGAAGGAGCGCCGGTCGCACGCTCGTCAACGCGCCGGCCCCAGGATCGCCGCGTGCAGACGGCGGTCGGCGTCGATCACTTCGAGCTCCCGTCCCGGCACGACGTCCTCGTCCCTGACGTAGCCCAGCGCCACCACGCGATCCTGGCCCGGGACACGCGCCGCGCTCGTCAGGACGCCGATTGTCCCGCCCGCCGCCTCGAGACGGGCGCCGGGTCCGGGCAGGCCGCCCTCGACACGAAGTCGCGCCAGCAGTTTCGAGACCTTCTTGTAGGTGTTGAGACGCGCCACGACCTCCTGCCCGACGTAACACCCCTTGGTCAGCGAGATGGCGTCGTCCAGACGAGCCTCCCAGGGATTGTAGTCCTCGGTCAGCTCGCTACCGGCGGCGGGGAGCCCCGCTTCGATGCGCAGCACGTCCAGACACTCCCGGCCCGCCTCGATCAGACCGCCGGCGGATCTCATGGCGGCCCGCAGCGCCTGCAGGTCGCCGGTCGCGGCGATCAGGTGATACCCGTCGCCCGCCAGCGGAAAGGCGCGCGTCAGGACCACGCCGATCCCCTCCAGGACGGCCTCGACGGCGTGATGCAGCGGACGATTCGCCGCCTCCGACCCGAGCAGCGCGGCGACGCGCTCCGGGGCGCGCAAGCCGAAGATCCCGAGGATGCCGTGCGAGCGGCCCCGATCCACGACCCGGACATCCTCGCGGAAGGTGTAGCGATCGATGTACGCGGCGACGTCGGCGCCCCGGCCCGGACCGGTCAGGCAGAGCATGCGGTCCGCGAGACGATGCAGCGTCACGAGGTCGACGATCCGCCCCTTGCCGGTCAGGAACGCCGCGGCCGCTCCCTGCCCGACCTGAAGCGAACGGATGTCGTTGGTCGTGAGACGATGCAGGAGATCGAGGGCATCCTTGCCGGTGATCTCGAGGCGGCCGAGATCCGACCGATCGGCCAGGACGGCGTCCTCGTGGGCGGCCCGGTATTCGGCGGCGATCCCTGTCAGGAGACCCGGCGGCGTCATACCGTCGCGAACTCGACCGACGCCCGGTGCGGCAGGGCGCCGACCTGGTGGGCGCGCCCCAGGAACGTCTCGATCGCCTGCCGCCCGCGCGGCCCGTAGCCGAGCGTGGACTCGTTGACGTACATGCCGACGAACCGGTCGGCGAGCGGCCGCGCCAGCCCCCGGCCGAAGTCGAGCGCGTACTCCAGCGCCTCCTGCCGGTGCGTCAGGCCGTACTCGATGCTCCGTCTGAAGGCCGCGCCGATCGCGGAAATCGTCTCGGCGCCGAGGTCCCGGCGTATGGCGTTCCCTCCCAGCGGCAGCGGCAAATCGGTCTCGCGCTTCCACCACTCCCCCAGGTCGAGGACCTTGTGAACGCCGCTCCGATCGTACGTCAGCTGCCCCTCGTGGATCAGCACGCCGGCCTCCGACTCCCCGCTCGCCACCGATTCGAGAATCCGGTCGAACGGCACGGTCGTGGTCCGCACGTCTCCCAGCGCCAGACGCAGCGCCAGGCTCGCCGACGTGAGCCGCCCGGGGACCGCGATCGTCATCGTCTTGATCTCCTCGGGACGCGCCGGCCGCCGCGCGATCACGATCGGCCCGTAGCCGTCCCCCATGCTCGCGCCGAACGGCAGCAGGAGATAGCGGTCCGAGAGATAGGCATAGGCGTGGATCGACACCGCCGTGACCTCGATCGCCCCGTCCATCGCCATGCGATTGAGCGACTCGATGTCCTTCAGGACCTGGACGATCTCGTACCCCTCCGCCGCCACCTTGCCACTGGCCAAGCCGTAGAACATGAAGGCATCGTCCGGATCCGGACTGTGCCCAAAATGGATCACACGGGACCCGCGACCGTCACTCATGAGTTTTCTCCTCCATGACCTTCTCCTCGATCACCCTTTCACGAGGGCTCCCCCGCCGGCTGTCTTAAAGTATAGAACGACCCGCCACCCGACCGTCCGGCTCGCGACGCGCCGCCACGGCGATCAGGAGCGCGGAGGCAAGCGCCACGCCGGCCGCGCCCGCGAACAGGACGGCCATACCGACACGGTCGTAAAGGAGCCCGCTCGCGAGCATCCCGAGCAGATTGCCGGCCCCGTAGGTCGCCGAGCCGTAGATCGCCTGACCGCTCGAGCGGCGCTCGACACCGAACAGGTGATGCGTGTGGGTGACCGCCGCCACATGGAAGGCGGCGTAGGTTGCGGCGTGCAGAACCTGCGCCACGATCATCGCCCCGGGCGCGACACTGGCCGCGCAGATCCACCAGCGCGCCGAGGCCAGCAGGGCCGACACCCCCATCGTGGGGAGCGTCCCGACGCGGCGGAGGACGGAAGGCATGAGGAGCATGGCGACGATCTCGCAGGCGACCGCGATCCCCCACAACGCGCCGATCGCCTCCGGCGGGTACCCGGAGGCCTCCAGATGAATGCTGTAGAAAACGTAATAGGGGCCGTGCGATGCCTGCGACAGGAGGCAGGCGAGGAGGAACAGGAGAACGACCGGTTTCCTCACGAGGCGTCTCAGCCCCGCAGGGCCGCCGCGCGGATGCGTCCTGAGTCCTTCGACCGGGAGCGCGAGCGAGGAGAGGACGTTCAGACCGAGCAGCACGATCATCAGACCGAGCGCGGCCCGCGCTCCCCGCGCTCCGACGAGCGGCCCGGCTCCCAGCGCCAGGACGATGAAGGCGAGCGAGCCCCAGGCGCGCATCCGACCGTAGGCGGGGCCGCCCGCCTCGGAGACCTCCACCGCGCTCGCCTCGATCAAGGGCAGAGCCGGCGAGCGGAGCGCGGCATACGCGGCGACCGCCGCGACCATGGCGGGAAAGGTCCGGGCGAGAGGAACGAGACCGAAGGCCAGAAGCGCCATCACGCTGGAGGCGATCACCAGGCCGCGACGGCGTCCGATCCGGTCGGCCAGGAAGCCGCCGAAGGGCGGGACGAGCGCCCCCGAAAGCGGCATCAGCATCGACACCACGCCGATCTGCAGGCCGGTGAAGCCGCCCTGGGCGAGGTAGAGATTGAAGTACGGAAGATAGACGCCGAGGACCGCGAACGAAGTCAGATAGAACAGACCCAGTGCCAGCGGGACGGCGAGGGGCATCGAGGCGGAGAATAGATCGCGCACCGGCGGTTGTCCACCGGCGGCCGGGGGCGGGTAAAATCAACGGTGGAAGGTGCGTCCATGGACGACCCGAAGAAGTCGCGCCAGGCCTTCGCCGCCCTCCTCGACCTGCCGGACGGCGCCATCGACCTGGGTCATGCCTCGCTCTTGATCGCGCGGGAGGAGTACCCCGACCTGGATGTGGGCGTCTACCTGGCGCGGCTGGACGACATGGCCGGAGAGATCCGCGGACGGATGAAGGGGACGGAGGGGGCCAAGAGCCAGATCGCCCACCTGAACCGCCTCCTGTTCGAGGAGATGGGCTTCCGCGGCAACCGGGAGGAGTACGACGACCCGCGCAACTCCTACCTGAACGACGTCCTGGATCGACGGATCGGCATCCCGATCACCCTGTCGACGATCTATCTCGAAGTGGGCAGGCGGATCGGCTGTGCGCTCGCGGGCGTCGCGTTCCCGGGGCATTTCCTGGTGCGCTACAACGGCACCGAGCGGCTGCCCGACCTGCTCATCGATCCCTTCAACCGCGGCCAGCTCCTGACCGAGGACGAGTGCCGCGCCCGCATCGCCGCGATGTACAAAGGACAGCTCGAGTACCGGCCGGAATTCCTGCGCCGGGCGCAGAACCGCGAGATCCTCGAGAGGATGATCAACAACCTCAAGTGGATTTACCAGCAGCAGCGCGACTTCCACATGGCCCTGAAGGTCCAGCAGCTGCTGTTGTGCGCGGCGCCCGACCGGCCCGAGGAGATCCGCGACCGCGGCCTGATCCATTACCGTCTTGCGCTGCTCTCCGAAGCGGCCGCGGACCTCGAGCGCTACCTGACTCTGGCGCCCGGGGCGCCGGACGCCGTACAGATCCGGGAGCGGCTGACGGAGCTGAAGCGCCTCGCGCCGCGCATGAACTGAGCCCGGGGCCCGGAGCCTGCCGATGACACCCGAGGTCGCTGGTCTGTTCGCCCGGGGCGGCGCGCTCGCCAGGGCCCTGCCGTCGTTCGAGCCGCGCCCGCAGCAGGCGCGCATGGCGCAGGAGGTTGCCGCCGCCCTGTCGTCCGGCCGCCATCTCCTGATCGAGGCCGGCACCGGGATCGGCAAGTCGCTGGCGTACCTCGTCCCGGCGATCCTCTGGGCGGTTCGCGATCGCTCCCTGCCCTCCGCCGAGCGCCGCGTGGTGGTGTCGACGCATACGCGCGCCCTGCAGGAGCAGCTGGCGCGCAAGGATCTGCCTCTTCTCGAGCGCGCCCTGGAGCCCCTCGGGATCTCGTTCCGCTCCGCCCTCCTGATGGGCTCGGAGAACTATCTCTGCGTGCAGCGGCTCAACGAGCTCGGTCTGTCGCGCGGCGATCTCCTCGATGGGAGCGCGGCCTCGACCATCGAGGCCTTGCAGCGTCATGGCGCGCGCGCCCCCTCCGGTCTGCGCTCCGAGATCCCGTTCGATGTTCCCGACAGCCTCTGGGAGCGGGTGCGGCGGGATCGCGACATCTGCCTGGGCTCCCGTGGACCGTTCTGGGAGGACTGTCTGTACCGCAGGGACCTCGCCCGTTCGCGCGAGGCCGACCTGGTCATCGTCAATCACGCGCTCTTCTTCCTGGACCTCAAGTCGGGCGGCCGCATCCTGCCGCCGCACGCCGCCGTCATCCTCGACGAGGCGCATCGCGTGGACGAGTCGGTGGTGTCGCAGCTCGGCGTGAGCGTGTCCGATCGCGCGGTGGGGCGTCTCCTCGAGGACCTCGGCGCGGAGCGCCGGCGCGCGCCGCGCGCGCGCCGCGTGACGCCCGTCGGCGACGGCCTCCTTCCCGCGATCGTGCCGCGTGTCGAGGAGGCCGCCGACGGCTTCTTCGCGGACCTCCGTCGCCTGGCGTCGGCGCTGGCGCGCCCGCCGGCGCGTGCGGGGCGCGGCGTCGGCGATCACGGATTGCTGGCTCGCGTGCGCGAGGCGGGCGTCGTCGAGGATCGTCTGCGGGGTCCGCTCCTCGATCTGGAGGAGGCCCTGGAGGAGAGAACCGCCGGCGCGAGTCCGGCCGACGCGCTCGCCCTGGCCTCCCTGGCGACCCGGGCGCGCGATCTGAGGGAGCGCCTGGCGCTGTTCCTGGAGCAGCGGTCGCCCGACGCCGTCTACTGGGTCGAGTGCGCCGCGCGCCGCAAGGGCGCCGTCCTGCACGTCGCCCCGATCGAGGTGGCGCACGTGCTCCGGCCGCGTCTGTTCGAGGACGGACGCCGGGTCGTCCTCACGTCGGCCACGCTGGCGGCCGCCGGCTCGTTCGCCCACCTGCGCCGGCGCCTCGGGATCGCCTCGGCCTCGGAGGCGGTCCTCGGCTCGCCCTATGACTTCGACAAGCAGGCGCTGCTCTATCTGCCCGAGACGATCCCCGACCCGGGCACCGACCCGGACGGCTTCGCCGACGCGATCCTCGCCGAGTGCAGACGTCTGCTGCACGCGTCCGACGGAGGCGCCTTCGTGCTGTTCACGTCGTACGCCCTGCTGCGGCGGACGCACGAGGCCCTGCGCCGCGACGCCTCCCTGCGCCGGCTCGACCTGCTCCGGCAGGAGCCGGGGGCCGCCTCGTCGATCCTGGAGCGGTTCCGCATGACGCGCCGCGGGATCCTGCTCGGAACGATGACGTTCTGGCAGGGCGTCGATGTGCCGGGCGACGCGCTTCGCCTGGTGATCATCACGCGGCTGCCGTTCGATGTTCCGGGTCACCCGGTCGCCGAGGCCCGCGCCGAAGCGATCCGCGCCCGCGGCGGCGACCCGTTCCTGGAGGACGCTCTGCCGGAGGCGATCCTGACGTTCCGTCAGGGGTTCGGAAGGCTGATCCGCGGCCACGACGATCGCGGTCTGGTGGCCGTCCTGGACCCGCGCGTCGCGACCCGGCCCTACGGCGCCACCTTCCTCGAGTCGCTGCCACCCTGCCGGAGGACGGCCTCGATCGACGAGGCGGAGCGCTTCCTGCGGGCCCTCCGCTGATCAGTTGATCTGCCGGATGCGGCCGCGCCAGTGCGGCTCGCGCAGGGTCTTCTTGTCGAGCTTCCCCGAGCCGGTGCGCGGCAGCGCCTGCAGGAGATCCACGACACGCGGGCACTTGTAGCGCGCCAGGCGCTCGCGGCAGAAGGCGATCAGGTCGGCGGCGGATACGCCGCTTCCCGCCCGCGCGACCACCGCGGCGCGCACCGATTCGCCCCAGGCGTCGTCGGGGACGGCGAACACGGCGGCCTCGCGCACGTCCGGATGCTCGTAGAGCGCGTTCTCCACCTCGGTGCTGTAGACCGTCTCCCCGCCTGTCAGGATCACGTCCTTCAGACGATCGACGAGATTGAGGGAGCCGTGCCCGTCGATGGTGCCCAGATCGCCCGTATGGAACCAGCCGCCGAGAAACGCCGCGCGCGTCGCCTCCTCGTCGCGCCAGTAGCCCGGTGTCACGGTCGGGCCGCGCGCCACCACCTCGCCGACGGTGCGATCGTCCGCCGGCACGTCCTCGAACGACGGCGCGCCGGGCGGGCGCACCACCCGCACCTCGACGCCATGCGCCGGCCGGCCGGCGCGGGCGAGACGGCGGACCCGGTCCTCGGGCGGGAGGAGACGATGCGTCGCGTCGGGAAGCGAGAAGGTGAGGAACGGCGACGTCTCCGTGAGACCGTAGGTCTGCGCGTAGGCGCAGCCGAGCCTCTCCCCCACCCGGGCCACGACGTCCGGGGCGATCGGAGCCCCGCCGCTCAGCAGGAGGCGCAGCGATCGGGGCGCACGACCGCGCCGCGACGCCTCCTCCAAGAGCGCCATCAGCATGGTCGGCACCAGGTTGGTCAGCGTGACACCCGCCCCGTCGATCAGGTCGAGCGCGGCGCCGGGCTCGAAACGCGGCAGAAGGACGTGCGTGCCGCCGGCGGCCGTGACCGTCCAGACCGCCCAGGCGTCCGCGAGATGGAACATCGGCGCCGCGTGCAGCCAGACGTCGGTCGCGCGGAGCTCCAGCTCCCGCAGGGTCAAATCGACGTGCGCCTGGAGGTTGCCGGTGGTCAGGATGACCCCCTTCGGCCGCCCGGTCGTGCCGCTGGTGTAATAGAGATGGGCCGCGTCGGGCGGCGCCGCCGCCTCGGTCCCGGCGCCGCCGACACCCGTGGACCCCGCCACCCAGCCGCCGCCGTTCCGCGCGGCGTCCGGGCACAGCGGGGCGGCCAGCGCCGGCTCGCCGATCAGGACACGCGCGCCGCTGTGATCGAGGATGGCGAGCATCTCGCGCCGGGACAGCCGGTGGTTCAGGGGCACGAGCACGAAGCGCCGCAGCAGAGCCGCGAAGTAGCAAGCGAGATACAGATGGCAGTTGGGAAACAGGGCCGCGACCCGGTCGCCCGGGCGGACGCCCTGCTCCTCGAGGGCACGACCGATCCGCTCCGCGAGCTCCCGCAGCTCCCTGTAGTCGAGACGCGTCGGGCCGCAGACGACGGCGGGACGCCGGTCGCTCCGGCAGGCCGTGTCGAGAAGCGTCAGGGGATCCATGGGCCCATCCTACAACGATGGACCCGGATGCCGTTCAGGAGCGACGCTTCAGCCGGGGTGCCTCGGCCGTCTCGTTGGCGCGCTGCGCCGCGTTGAGCTGGGGCTCGACGACGCTGCGGTAGCAATCGGGGCAGATGCCGTGGCTGAACTTCACGTCGGCGTGGTCGCTGACGTACTGCTCGACCTGCTGCCAGTAGTTCTTGTCGTCGCGGACCTTCTTGCAGTACGAGCAGATCGGCAGCAGCCCGCGCAGCTGGCGCACGCGGGCCAGCGCGTCCTCGAGCTCGGCGACCCGTTCGGCGAGGGCCGATTGCAGATCGATGAGACGCACGCCGACCTGCACGCGGGCGCGCAGCTCCTCGTGGTCGAACGGCTTGGTGACGTAGTCGTCCGCCCCCGCCTGCAGGCCGGCGATGACGTCCTCCTTGCGGCCCCGGGCGGTCAACAGGATGATGTGCAGGGAGCCGGCTCCGGCGCGCGCGCGGGCGCGGCGGCAGATCTCCAGACCGTCGATCTCGGGCATCATCCAGTCGAGGATCGCGATCTTCGGGGCCCCCTCCCCCACGAGGACCTCCCAGGCCTCCGTCCCGTTGGTGGTCGAGATGACCTCGAACCCCCACTTGGCGAGCGTGGCCTCGAGAACCCGACGGGACACGGCGTCGTCTTCAGCGATCAGGATTTTCATGCCGCGTGCTCCTTCGCGAGACGTGCGAGCTCCTTTTTCAGGCGGACCATCTCCTTCTCCATCGGTCTCCAGGCGCGTCGCGCCGCCCTCAGGTCGCCACGGCGGCCGTGCTGCTCCATCTGGAAGGCGGCCTCGAACGCCGGACGGGCGCCGAAGTTCGAGACGGCCCCCTTGAGGGTGTGCGCCGCGCGCTCCAGCTTGCCGGCGTTCTTCGACTGCAGGGCCTCCTTGATGTCGCGCATGAGCCGGGGCGCCGTCTCCAGGAACAGATCGACGATCTCCGTCAGGAGACGCACGTCCCCTTCCAGACGCGACAGCAGCGCGGCCCGGTCGACCACGACCCGGCCGCGCGCGGGCGCGGCGACCCGGCGGACCTGCGGATCCGCCGCGGCGGGCGGGGCGGCGCCCGTCGCCCTGTCGATCGCCTCGAACAGGTCTGCGACCTGGATCGGCTTCGAAAGGTAGCCGTCCATCCCCGCCTGCAGGCAGCGCTCCCGGTCCCCCTTCATCGCGTGCGCCGTCATCGCGATGATCGGCAGTCGTCTCCCGGTGCCCTCCTCAGAGGCGCGGATCGCCGCGGTCGCCTCCAGCCCTCCCATCTCGGGCATCTGGAGGTCCATCAGAGCGACATCGAAGACCCGCGCCTTGATCAGCTCGAGCGCCTCCCGTCCGTTGGTCGCGTTGGTGACGATCTGTCCGCGCCGCTCCAGAAGACGCATGGCCACGGCGCGGTTGACCGGATTGTCCTCCACCAGAAGCACCTGCAGGCGGCGCCGCTCCTCGCGCAGCGAATGACGCGTGATCAGGCGGCCGCGCGGCGCGGCGCCGCGGGTCGGCTGCAACACGGTCATGACCACGTCCAGAAGCTCGGAGCGGCGCGTCGGCTTGGTCAGGTACGCCGCGATGCCGACCCGGCGGCAGCGCGCCGCCTCTCCCCTTTGGCCGCCCGATGTCAGCATGATCAGGTCGAGACCCTCGAGGGTCGCATCGTCATGGATCCGCCTGGCGACCTCGAATCCGTCCACGCCGGGCATGTTCGCGTCCAGGACGACCAGTCGGAACGGGCTGCCGCTCCGCGCCGCAGCCCGGAGCGCCCCCACGGCCGACTCTCCGCGGTCGACCGAGACCGGCGTCATCCGCCAGCCGCGGAACATCTCCTCGAGGATCGTGCGGTTGGTGGCGTTGTCGTCGACCACCAGGACCCGCAGCCCGTTGAGCTCGTCGGGCGGCGGCGCCGTCACGCTCGACGCCCGCCCCTGCTGCAGGCCGAAGTGCGCCGTGAAGTAGAACGTGCTGCCCCGGCCGACCTCGCTCTCGACCCAGATCCGTCCGCCCATCATTTCGACGAGCTGCGAGGAAATCGTCAGACCCAGACCGGTGCCCCCGTACTTGCGCGTGGTCGAGCCGTCCGCCTGCGTGAACGCCTCGAAGATCGCCCCGTGCTTGTCGCTCGCGATGCCGATCCCGGTGTCGCTCACGCCGAACCTCAAGTGGGCCGCGTCCGCCGGCGCGGCGTCCCCCTCGACCCGCACGACGACCTCGCCGCGCTCGGTGAACTTGATGGCGTTGCCCACCAGGTTGATCAGCACCTGACGCAGGCGCCCCGGATCGCCGACCAGGGCGTCCGGGACATCGGGCGTGACGTGACAGGCCAGCTCCAGACCCTTGCCGTGGGCCCGGACCGCCAGGATACGCATGGTGTCGTCCAGACAGTCGCGCAGACCGAAATCGATCGGCTCGAGATCGAGCCGTCCGGCCTCGATCTTGGAGAAATCGAGGATGTCGTTGATCAAGGAGGTCAGGGAGTCGGCCGAGCTCTTGACCATATCGAGGTACTCGCGCTGCTCGGCCGTCAGACGGGTCTCGAGCACGAGCTCGGTCATGCCGATGATGCCGTTCATCGGGGTGCGGATCTCGTGGCTCAT
>Ga0070697_100003598_pt1 | contig 11907 bp, 8 predicted proteins | sample KBSK1501metaG_FD_65475 | JGI IMG/M metagenome (GOLD analysis project Ga0070697, IMG submission 65475) | Corn, switchgrass and miscanthus rhizosphere microbial communities from Kellogg Biological Station, Michigan, USA - KBS K1-50-1 metaG | ecosystem: Host-associated > Plants > Roots >... | reverse complement strand
ATCTTCTTTCACGATTACGGCGGCACCGTGCTGTTCGTAGGCTTCCTGTTCGCGTTCTGGGCTTTCGCCCAACGCTGGATCCTCGCCCCGGTCCATTTGGAGGGCGAAGCCACCGTATGAACCGCTGGATCCGCCTCGGCGTGCAGACCGCCTTTGGGCTCGCCCTGTTGTGGCTGTGGCTGCGCACCGTTTCGCTGCCCGAGATCCTTGCGCACGCGCACGTCCATAGCTGGTGGGCCGTCGCCCTGATGGTCGTGCTGTTCCTCGTCACCAGCATGATCCGCGCCCGGCGCTGGCTGCTCCTGCTGCGCCCGCTCGCACCGGTCGGCATGGTCCGCGCCTTCGCCATGAACGCAGCCGGCGGATTGCTCAACTACGTGCTGCCGATCCGCTCCGGCGACGCGGCGCGGGCGTGGTGGCTGTGGCGAAGGCACCGGATCCCGGCCGGATCCGCGCTGGCGACGATCGTCATCGACAAGGCATGCGACCTCGCGGCGGTGGCCCTGTTCCTCGCCGGCCTCGAGGTGGTGGCACTCAGCGGAGCCGTCAACGCGCCGCGTGGTCTAGCGGGCGCCGCGGCCCTGGCGATCGCGCTGCTGGCGGCGGTGCTCGGCACCGCGCTCGCCGGCCCCCGGATCGCTCGGTCGAGTCTCGCCCGGCGGCTCATTCCAGCGCGGTTCGCCTCGGCGATCGCCGGCCAAGCCTTCGCGTTCCGCGCCGGAGCGCGGGGGCTCTGGACGCCTCAGCTGACAGCGCGCCTCGCGGGTCTCACCGTGCTGGCACTCGTGATCGACGCATTCAACTTCACGCTGCTGTTCATAGCGGTCGGCATCTCGGTCCCGCCGCTGAAAGCGATGGCCGCCTATCCCGCTCTGCTCCTCAGTTTCGCGGTGCCGGCAGGTCCCGGCTATCTGGGCAACCTCGAGGTCGCGGGGGCGCTGGTGCTTGGCGGCGGACTCGGACTCGCCGCGGGCGTCGCCGCCGGGGCGATCGTCCTTTACCACGCCCTCACCGCCGCCTACGCCCTGACGCTCGGGGTGCTGAGCTTTTTCCTCGTCGGCGGCAGGCGCGACGTGCGGAAGAAAGGCACGCGCCGAATCGCGGTCTTCCACTGTGGCTTCACTTACTCGGGCGGCGGCGAGCGGATTGTCATCGAAGAAGTACTTGGCCTGCGCAGGCGGGGCTACGACGTCGAGTGCTACGCGCCGACGGTCAACGCGTCTCGCTGTTATCCCGACCTCATCGGCGAGGTCAGGGTGAAGACGTTCCTGCCCCAGCTGCCCCGCTGGTTCCCCTTCCGCGAGGCGGTGCAGATGGCCGCGACCTCGCTCCTGATGCCCCTCTACGCGTGGCGGTTCCGTGGTGTCGACGCCATCGTCGGCTGCAACCAGCCGAGCGCATGGATCGCATGGTGGGCGGCGCGCCTGATGGATGTGCCGTACGTCGTCTACTTGAACCAGCCGAACCGGCTCGTCTACCCGCGCAACATCGACCGCCAGACGGGCTGGGTCTCCAACGCCGACTACCGGCTGCTCGCCGCGATCGTCCTGCGCGCGACGCGCTTTGTCGCGTGGGCCGACCGCCGCTCGATCCAGGAGGCAAATCGGCTGCTGGTCAATGGCGACTACATCGGCGACATCATTCGCCACACTTACAAGCGCGACGCCGTCGACTGCCCCGCGGGATGTCACGTCGCCGCGTCAGGCTACCCGCTGCCGATCGAGGCGCGCTTCTCAGGCGGCCTGACGATCAACGGCTATCCGATCCGCAGGCCGTATGTGCTTCTCACCAACCGGCACTATCCGCAGAAGCGTTTCGACCTCGCGATCAAGGCCTTCGTCGAGGTGCGCAAGCGCCATCCGCGCGCGCAGCTTGTGATCCCGGGACCGCCGACATCGCACACCGCGTCGCTGAAGGAGCTGGTAATCGAACTCGGGCTCCAAGATTCGGTGCTGTTCCTGGGGCCGATCAGCGAGGAGGAGCTGCAGTCGCTGTACGCGGGCGCCGCGGTCTACGTCTATCCCGCACCGGAGGAGGACTTCGGCATGGGCGTCATCGAATCAATGGCGAAGGGTGTCCCGGTGGTGGCGTGGAACCAGGGTGGTCCAACTGTGACGGTGGGGCCGGGAACCGGATACCTGGCCGAGCCGCTGGACGTCGAGGATTACGCGGCGGGTATCGTCGGGCTGCTCGACAGCCGGGCCGAGAACCAGGCCGCCGGCGAGCGCGCCTTTGAGTGGGTGCGACGCTTCGATTGGGAGAGGCACATCGACACGTTAGAGCGCGTTGTGCTCGTTGTGGCGCGGGAGCACGAGCAAATCGCAGCCGAGGCCGCCACGGCTTGAGGCTCCTCGCCAAAGAGGACGAGGACGTTGATGTCGAAGAACCCGACCAGCCTCCGGAACCCGCGCGGCTTGCGTGGCGATGGACGTTGGCGTTGGCAGGCGTCGCCGCGCTTCCACGTCTGCTTTACCTCTTTGTCTTCTCGAATCCCGAAAATCCCGGCCTTGGCGTCTACGACGACGTCTGGCACCACTGGCAGATCGCCTATCTCACAAAGGAGATAGGCCTCGGCTCGCCGGACGGACCACGACTGTGGGACCTGAAGGGCCTCGACTACTTCTGGGGCATCCTGCACCCCGCATTGATGGTGCTCGTGTTCGCGGTGACTGGTTCGGTCGACATCGTGCTGCTGCGCTTGGTCAGCCTCGCGTTTGGGGTGCTGGGGGTGGTCCTGATCTTCCACGTCTGCCGGCGGCTATGGGGTACGCAGGTCGGTCTCGGCGGCGCCATGCTGGCTGCCTTTCTTCCGACAAGCGTGATGAACGATGCGTCCGGGATGTTGGAGCCGATGGGTGTCGCGCTACTCATGCTCGGCATATGGGCGTGGGTCGCCGGTCGTGGGTGGTGGTCTGGTGTGGCCTTTGGCTTCGCCACGATGGCTCGCGCCGAGGCATGGATATTCAGCTTCGGTCTTGTCGTTGCGGCGAGCCTTCGGCGCATCAACGTCCGGCAGCGACCAGGACTGTGGTTTGGATTCGCGGCGACCATCGCCCTTTACATGCTGTTGCTTCAGGCGAAGACGGGCAATCCGATTTATCCGCTCTGGTGGAACTTCTTCGCCAACGCGCTCGGACATTGGGGCACTCCTATCACGCCGTCACAAGTTGGCGTACGACCGGCGCTTGGGGTTCTCCTTGTGCTTGGCCTTGCCGGCCTCATCTGGGCGATGAGGTCACGGCCCAACGGGTACATGCTGCTCACGTTTGGATTCGGTTCCTGGATCTTCACCGCGGGAATGCTTGGATTCACCTCGTTTCTGTCGACGTGGCAGTGGTGGATGCCCATCAGCCGCCGGTTTGAGTTCCCGTTTGAATTTGCCGGAATTCTGATCGCGGTCGGGTTGCTGTTCGCGTTACCGCAACGTTTTGGAATCCGAGCGCTGCCCCTCTCCTGGATCGGGCTTGTCACGGTTTTGCTGGTCGCGCAAGGCCTGTGGGTCCCAATCGCAAACGCCTTCGCGCCCACCGAGCGTCCATGGAAATCCGTCATCGCCGACGCAACTCAGCTGGGCGGGTGGTACAACCTCCCGCCGTACCGCGGACACGAGATGGCGGTCCCACCTGACCGACCGGACATCACTTACGGCCTGGCGCGCTTCGCCGGCGTCGAGGGCAAGCACCTGGTAAGCGAGATGTACGACCCCTTCGCGTACCTGCCGGCGGGTTACGGCGTCGAGGACCACCAGTCGACTGTCAGCACGCTGATCCAGTGCTGGCTGAGCGAGGCAGACATACGCATCATCGCGATCCCGGACACCGACTCCCGACTGGCGCTTGTGCGCGATCGCAACCCGAGTTGGTTCACCAAGCTGGGTTTCCTGAGGGAGGCGAGATGGGACGTCGAAGCGGTGACTATCCCGAAACCCGGCCCTGGGGAGTGCGCAGCGGCGAAGGCGTCGGTTCAACAGCCGCGACTGTGACCCTGGCGTGGTCGGATGCGCCGGTGGCAAGGATCGCCAGCCACACCACATCCCAAACCAGCTGCGGCACCGCCACGCCGAGCGACAGAAGCTGCATGGTCAAGATGCCGGCCGCGAGCCAGACACGGTGCCACAGCGGCGGCGAATTTCTCAAGGTGAGCCACGCCGCCAGCACGAGGTTTGTGTAGTCCCACTGGTGGAGGTGGAAGGCGACCATGAGCGAGCCCAGCAGCCCAACCGCGAAAACGGTCTCCAGGTCATGCCGTCGAATTCGGGCGACGGCAAGGCACCCGATGCCCTGGATCGCCAGCAGGACGTAGGTCACCGGGCCTAGCCCGAAAACGACCGCGATGGTGAAGTAGGCATGCCCGGTGTCGTCCTGGACCAGCTTCAGCGCCTGCCAGTAGCTCGCGATGCCGTCCACGCCCAGGCTCGCCGCGCTGAGAGCAGCGAGGACGAGACCCGCGGCGGCCCATCCGAGCACAGGCTTGATGTGGCCTGCCACGAGAAGGGCGACCGGGACCATGATCACGACCTGGGGCTTGAGCGCCGTGGCAAGCGCCAGTGCGATCCCGGCGGCGATCGGGCGGTCGTGCCGGATGAGCCACCAAGCCAGCGCCACGCCCGCAACCACGACCACGCTTGGCTGGCCGTAGTAGAAGACCTGCATGACGGGCCACAGCGCGAGCGCGACGAGAAGCAGGGTGAGCTTGGCGAGCCCGTTGTAGGGCGCCACGACATGCCACGTCCAGATGAGCGCGGCCAGCGCGCCCAGGGTCCAGATGAGGTACGCGGCAGGCTCGGGCACGAGGGTGAGAGGCACGAAGAGCCAGGCGAGCAGCGGAGGGCTGATGTACGTGGCCGTCGCGTCGATGCTGCGGTCGGCCGCCGGGAACACCTGCGAGAGCTGCCTCAGCGTCGCGAAGTCGTAGATCGTCGACCACCCGTACTGGAGACCCGCCTGGGCGGCGACGTAATTGATCCGGATGTCCTCGTGGATGGGGAAGGTTGCAAAGCCGAACACCCAGCGGCCCACGCTGTATAGCGCGCCCCAGGCCGCCGCGGTCGCGGCGGACGCCAGCCACAGCGGTGGGCGCCGGCGAGCCGACGCCTCGGCGAGTGATCCGACGGCGGCGACCACGGTCTAGTTGGCCGACTCCGCCCAGGAGATCAGGTCGCGCAGGCCGCGGTCGAACTCGACGTGCGGCGTCCAACCGAGATCGCGGCGCGCCTTGCCGACGTCGCTGACGTAGAACTTCTGGTCACCCTCGCGCCAGTCCGCGAAGCTGAACTGCGGCCTCTTGCGCGTGAGCTCGCCGATCTGGTCGATGACCTCCAGCAGATTCCGCTGGTTCTCCGGCCCGCCACCGACGTTGTAGATCTCGCCCCTTGCGATGCCGATCTTGTCGATCACGGTGGTGTAGAGCGCGCTCAGGTCGCGCGCGTCGAGAAGGTCGCGCACCTGGGTCCCGTCGCCATAGATCTTCAGCGCGCGGTCCCTGAGGATCGAGTGCACGAAGTGCGCCACCCATCCCTGGTCCTCGGTGCCGTACTGGTGCGCGCCGTAGATGCAGCTCTGGCGCAGCACTACGGTGTTCATGCCGAAGCAGCGCGCGTAGTCGCGGACGTACTGGTCGGCGGCGCCTTTGCTGCAGCCGTAGGGGCTGTGAAAATCGATCGGCTGCGTCTCTTTACAGGCACCGTTGTTGTGGTCGAGCTTTCCGTAGACCTTATTCGTCGATGCAAAGACAAACGGCGCATCGTGGTTGTGCGTGCGGACGGCCTCGAGCATGTTGAGGGTGCCGCGCGCGTTGACGTCGAAGTCCGTGCTGGGGTCGACGAGCGACGTCGTGACCGCGACCTGCCCGGCCAGGTGGAGGACGGCGTCCTGGTCCTTCACGTGCTCGGCCAGGGCGCCGGCGTTCCTCACGTCCTCTTTAATGAAGGCGATCCGGTTCGGGTACTTGGTGATGAGCCACTTGAGGTTGCGTTCGGTGCCCGGGCGGCTCAAGTTGTCGAGCAGGCTGACGTGCCAGCCCTCCTTGATCAGGTGGACCGCGGCGTTGACACCCAGGAAGCCGGCCCCACCGGTGATGAGGATCCTGCGGTCCGGAGCGGCCGGGAGTGGCGGCGTCGACTTGGTCTTGGTCAGCCGCTCAGAGGGGTCCACTGCGGCGCATACGTTAGCCCGTGGATATCCCTCTGAGGAAGGCGATCACAACGATCCACGAGGCGCCGGCGAGGACGAGGGCTTCGCGCCGGGCGTTGCCCTGATGGGCATAGATGTACGCGCCGGGGAGAAACAGCGTCGCGAACGCGCCGTACACCATGTGCAGCAACCCGGCGCGCGGATCGCCGCCCGCGAGCAAGGCCCACAGGCCGAGCAGGCCCTGCACCGGCGTGATGGCGGCCATGATCAGGTAGGTCGACCGAAAGCCCCCGCTGACGCGCTGGTTCCGAAAGTAGTGATAGGCGCCCCACAGCCCGAGCAGCACCGCAAAGGCCACGAGCACACGCGCGCCGTAGCTGTGCAGAAAGGCGAGCGTCTCCACCGCCTAGGCGTGGAGTCTGGAGATCTGCCCGCGGAAGTAGTCGACGGTCAGGCGCAAGCCTTCCTCGAGCTGGATCCGCGGCTGCCAGCCGAGCTGTTCCGCTGCGCGCCGGTTGTCGAGCGCGATGCGGTACACGTCGCCTTTGCGCGCCGGTCCGAACATGGGCTCGAGCTTGTACTCGGTCAGGAGCGCGATCTTGCGGAACAGGTCGTTGATCGTCACCGGGATGCCCGAGCTGATGTGGAAGGTGCCGCCGTCACCAGTCTCGAGGGCGGCGAGGTTTGCCATCGCGACGTCGCCGACGTGCAGCATGTCGCGCGACTGATTCCCGTCGCCGTCGATCGTGACCGGCTTGCCCTCGATCATCCGGCTCGCAAAGATGGCCACGACGCGGCCCTCCTCGGCGAAGAAGTCCTGCCGCGGACCGTAGATGTTGGCGTAGCGAAGCGTCGTGTAGCGCAGGCCAAACGTCCTGTCGAACATTCCCAGGTACTGCTCGAACGCGAGCTTGCTGGTGCCGTACGGCGAGAGCGGACGCACGGGATGGTCTTCATCGGCCGGCACGATGTCGGGTTCGCCGTAGAGCGCGCCACCGGTGGAGCTGAAGATCACCTTGCGCACGGCCTCGTCGACGCAAGCGCGGAGCACGTTGAGGCCACCGACCACGTTGACCAGGGCGTCGTGCCCGGGGTCGGCCACGGACTTCGGAACCTCGGACTGCGCCGCGTGATGGTTCACGACCTCGGGCTTGAACGACGCGATCGCGGCGTGCACCTGGGCGCGATGCGTGACGTCGACCCGATGAAGCTTCGCGGCTTGATTGACGTTTTCCTCGCGGCCGGTGCTCAGGTTGTCCATGACGCCGACCTCATGCCCCGCGGCGATGTAGGCGTCCACCACATGCGAGCCGATGAATCCGGCGCCGCCAGTGACGAGAATCTTCAACGAGCGTGACTCTACTAAATGTGGATGTCGTCAAGGCTGTGCGGGCGGATGTCCGCCCTAGCTTCATCCGTGACGTGCTGACGCGGGCGGCAGCCGTGCCCGAGGTCGCGGCGCGATTGCCGGAAGCCCAGAGCACAGTCGCGGTTCGGCTCACCGCCGACGCGGAGATGCAGCGCTTGAACACGGCGTATGCGGGCGAACCTCACGCCACCGACGTCCTATCGTTTGCCGGCTCAGCCGGCCACGTCGGGGACATCGCCATCTCGTGGCCCGCGACCCTGCGTCAGGCCGCCGAGTATGGCCACGACGCGACGACGGAGCTCGCGCTGCTCTCGGTGCACGGCCTGCTCCACCTTCTGGGCTGGGATCACACATCGGCGCGCGAACAGAAGGAGATGACCCGCCTGACAATCGAGGCTTTACAGCAGTCGGGAATCGAGTTGGCTCCGCGACGCCTTTAGACTCGCTACATGGTCTGCGGCGCTCGCCGCGGGCCTTAGTGCGTCTGGATGGGAGAAATACAAGAGCGATTCATCGTGGGACTCGGCAACCCCGAGTCCGAGTACGCGGATACGCGCCACAACCTGGGTTTTGCGTGCGTGCGAGAGCTCGCGCGCCGGCTCGGCGTGTCGGTCGATCGCAAACGCTGGCAGTCCCTGATCGGCCGTTCGGAAGCGATGGGTCTTTGGCTCGTCATGCCGCAGACGTTCATGAACCTCTCCGGTGAGGCAGTGGCGAAGGCGCTGAAAGACATCGGGCTGACGCCCGAGCAGACATGGGTCGTCTACGACGAGCTGGACCTTCCGATGTGCCGGATGCGGATCAGACGCGGCGGTTCCGGCGCCGGGCACAACGGCGTGCGTTCGTTGATCTCGTCGCTGGGCACCGATGATTTCGTCCGTTTCCGCGTCGGCATCGGCAAGCCCTCGCGCAAAGGCTCACCTGCCGGGCGGCACTACGTCCTGGGGCGATTCACGAAGGCCGAGGCGGAGAGGCTGCCGCAGGTGATCAATGGGGTCGCCGACGCGCTGGAGCTGGCGCTGCACGCGGGGATCGAGCGGGCGATGGACCGCTACAACCGCGCCGGGGCGCTGGGATGCGAGGAGCTGCCATGACCACGTTGTGGCAAGCTGCGCTCGGCGCCGAGCCGCGGCTCGAAGGATGGGTCGCCCGTGGCCACAGCGAGCTCCACGTGGCCCGGCTTCCCCGCTCGGCGTGGCCTATCGTCGCCGCGGCGGTCGCTCGCGCCCTGAGCGAAAGAGGGAAGTCCGCTCTCATCCTGGTCTCGGGCCCGGAGCGGTTCGCCGACGAGCTTCGCGTGTGGCTCAGCGGACGGCCGCCGGCGTTTGTTTTCGCCGAAGTCGGCGTCTCGTTCCTCGACCGGCCTCCTGCCTTTGATGAGGCGGTGAACAGGCGCCTCGAGGCGCTGAGCGCCCTCGCGTCCGCGGACAACACCGCGGCTGTCGTCGTCTCTTCGCGGCGCGCCCTCACCCGACAAACCATCTCGCGCCGGGATCTGGTCGATACTGCGGTCACCCTGCGGCCGGGCGAGGGGCCTGACCCCATCACCGTCGCCGGCCGGCTGGTCGAGCTGGGTTACACCCGCGAGCCGCTTGTCGAGGAAAGAGGGCAGTTCTCCCTGCGCGGCGGCATCCTGGACGTGTTTCCCTCGGCGGCGGACGCACCGATCCGGGCCGAGTGGGTCGGCGACGCGGTGGAGACGCTGCGTCTGTTCGACCCCGACAACCAGCGTTCGGTGATGCCGGTCGCAGAGGTGACGATCAGGACGGGGCGCGAGCTGCTGATCGGCCCGGAGCGTGGCGCCGCCGCCGTCGCGCGGCTGCGCGAATCGGTTTCGCTGGAGAGCCTGCGCGGGGACGTCCGATCGGAATGGGAGGACGAGCTTACGCGCCTGGGCGCGGGCGCTGCATTTGCGGGCGTCGAGTTTTACGCCGCCTACCTCGATCCCTCGCGACCGTCGCTGCTCGACCACCTGCCGCAGGACGCGGTCGTCATCGACTTCGAGCCGGCACGACAGCGAGCCGACGCGCGCACGTTATTGGACGAGACGGCCATGCTCGCCGCGGCCGAGGCCGGCGGAGGTGAGCTGCCGCGGCAGTTCAAGCTTCCGACCGTCGAGCGCGCCGACGGTTTCGGCGTGCGGCCCCACCTGACGATCACGAGCGCCGAGGGGACGGGTGACGCGATCGATCTCGGATGGTTCGAAGGAGAGCCGCTCGTCGGGCAACCACGGGCGCTCGCGGGCTTCGCGGCGCGCGCCGAAGGGTCGGCCATCGTCTTCGCGACGGAGCAAGACGAGCGCTTGCGCGCCCTCCTCGACGAGTCAGGTGTCGAGAACGCGCTCGTCGAGGTCGACCTGGACATCGACCTTGGCGTGAAGCCCGGCTTGCTGCACTCCTCGATCGACCTCGCGGCGGGCTGCTCGCAGCCGGCGATCGGTTTGCACGTCGCCACCGACGCCGAGCTGTTTGGCCGCGTGCGCCGACCCTCGCGTGGCCGGAGTGTCGCCCGCACTCGCACCGAGGACATGACGCGCGAGTTCACGCTGGACTTCGCACCTGACGAGCTCGTCGTCCACGTCGACCATGGGATCGCGCGATTCAAGGGGATGCGCCTGATCGAGTCGGAAGGTGCGCACCGGGAGTACCTCGAACTCGAGTACGCCGAAGGTGACCGGCTGTTCGTGCCGGTCGAAAACCTCGATCGCGTGCAGAAATACCTCGGCGGCGAGGCGGCTCCGGCACTGCACCGGCTCGGGACGTCCGATTGGACGCGTGCGAGAGGGCGTGCCCGCAAGGTCGTGCAGGACGTCGCCGAGGAGCTGCTGAAGATCTACTCGATGCGGGAGGCCAGGCCGGGCATCGCCTTCGCGCCGGACACCGCCTGGCAGGACGAGCTCGAGGCCACCTTTCCTTATGCAGAGACGCCGGACCAGATCGCGGCGTTGGCCGAGATCAAGGGCGATATGGAGTCGGACCGGCCGATGGACCGGCTCCTGTGCGGCGACGTCGGGTTCGGCAAGACCGAGCTCGCCCTTCGCGCCGCGTTCAAGGCGGCGATGAGCGGGAAGCAGGTCGCGCTGCTGGCCCCGACCACTGTGCTCGCGCAGCAGCACTTCCACGTGTTCCGGGAGCGGTTGAAGAACTTCCCAGTCGTGGTCGAGATGCTGTCGCGATTCGTCGACGACGAGACGCAGGCGCGGACAGTGGACGGACTCAAGAGCGGCCATGTCGACATCGTCGTCGGCACGCATCGCCTGCTCCAGCGCGACGTCCGCTTCAAGCGACTGGGACTGCTTGTCGTCGACGAGGAGCACCGCTTCGGCGTCATGCAAAAAGAGAGGCTGAAGAAGTTGCGCACGCAGCTCGACGTGCTCTCGCTGTCGGCGACGCCGATTCCGCGCACGCTGCACATGGCCGTGGGCGGGATCCGCGACATGAGCGTGATCCAGACACCGCCGGAGGAGCGACAGCCGATCAAGACCTACGTGACCGCGGACGACGACGAGCTCGTGCGGGAGGCGATCGGCCGCGAGCTGCAGAGGGGCGGCCAGGTGTACTTCGTGCACAACCGCGTGCGGACGATCCAGAAAGCCGCGGAACGCGTGCACAGGCTGATCCCCGAAGGCCGGATTGCGATCGGTCACGGACAGATGTCTGAAGACCAGCTCGCGTCGGTGATGGTCGACTTCGAGGCCGGAAAGTACGACGTCCTCGTCTGCACCACCATCATCGAGTCGGGGCTCGACATCCCGAACGTCAACACGATCATCGTCGAGCGGTCCGACCGCTTCGGCCTGGCGCAGCTCTATCAGCTCCGCGGGCGTGTTGGACGCTCGGGTCGGCGGGCGTACGCCTACTTCCTCTACGACCCCAGGCGGTCACTCACGGAGCAAGCCGACAAGAGGTTGGACGTCATCTCCGGCCTCCACGAGCTCGGCCAGGGATTCAAGATCGCCCTTCGCGACCTGGAGATCCGCGGCGCCGGCAACCTGCTGGGCACGGAGCAGCACGGGGCGATCGCGGCCGTCGGGTTCGAGATGTATCTCCAGATGCTGCAGAGCGCGGTGTCCATGCTGCGGACCGGATCCGAGGAAACCGCCGTCACGGACGTCCTGTCGACGGCGGAGATGAACCTCGACCTCCCGCTCGACCACTTCATTCCACGCTCCTACATCCGGGACGAGAGGCTGCGGCTCGGGGCGTACCGTCAGCTCGCGGGCGCGGATGACGAAGCCGACCTCGACTCGATGCTGCGCTCCCTGAAGGACCGCTACGGGACCGCGCCGCCGCAGCTGGACAACCTCGCGTACTCCCTGCGCGTGAAGCTGCGCGGTCAGAGGATGGGACTGCGCGGCGTGGTCGCGGACGGTCACGACATCGTGATCCGGGTCGACCCGCAGCGATT
>Ga0070697_100003596_pt1 | contig 11915 bp, 10 predicted proteins | sample KBSK1501metaG_FD_65475 | JGI IMG/M metagenome (GOLD analysis project Ga0070697, IMG submission 65475) | Corn, switchgrass and miscanthus rhizosphere microbial communities from Kellogg Biological Station, Michigan, USA - KBS K1-50-1 metaG | ecosystem: Host-associated > Plants > Roots >... | reverse complement strand
CGGTCCGAGATCGACAGCGCCTCCTCCTGGTCGTGCGTCACGTACAGCGCCGTGATGCCGAGCTCGGTCTGGATGCGGCGGATCTCCTCGCGCAGGCTGACGCGGACCCTCGCGTCGAGCGCGGAGAGCGGCTCGTCCATCAGCAGCACCTTGGGCTCGATCGCGAGCGCTCGCGCGAGCGCCACGCGCTGCTGCTGGCCGCCCGACATCTGGTACGGGTACCGGTCCCCTTGCGCCGAGAGGCCGACCAGCTCCAGGAGCTCTGCCGCGCGATCGGTCCGTTGCTCGCTCGACCGCCCACGGATCCGCAGGCCGAACTCGACGTTCTGCCGCGCCGTCATGTTCGGGAACAGGCTGTACGCCTGGAAGACCATGCCCATGTCGCGCCGGTTGGGGGGCGTGCGCGTGAGGTCCTTCCCGTCGACGACGACCACGCCCTCATCCGGCGACTCGAACCCGGCCACGATCCGGAGCGCGGTGGTCTTGCCGCACCCGCTCGGTCCGAGCATCGAGAAGAACTCGCCCTGCTCGAGCTCGAAGGTGATGTCGTCGAGCGCGGCGACGTTGCCGAACCGTTTCGTGACGTTCCGCAGCTCCAGGTACGACATCAGTGCGTCCCTCCCACCTGGGCTGCTCGCCCGCCGGCGCCGCGTCCGGCGGCGAACAAGATCCCGAGCATCGCCACCCACGTGATCGCGAAGCTGAGGAGCGAGAGCGCGGCCGCGCCCGTCGCCTGCGTCTGCCCGACGTAGCCGATGTACACGGCGAACGTCGGGAACTGCATGAGCTGTCCCATCGTGAACTCCCCCATCACGAGCGCGAGCGTGAGGAACGCCGCCGAGAGCAACGCCGCGCGCAGGTTCGGGAGGATCACCCGGAACAGGACGGTCGACTGCCTCGCGCCGAGGCTCTGCGCTGCCTCGGAGAGCGTGTGGATGTCGATCGCGCGCAGGCCCGCATCGAGGGACCGGTAGACGTACGGGAACGCCAAGACCGCGTACCCGACCACCAGGATGAGGTAGCCGCCGTAGAACCAGGTCGGGGTCCATCGGAATCCCTGCAGCAGCCCCACGACGAGCACGATCGGTGGGATCACGAAGGGCAAGATCGTGAGGAACTCGATCACGGGCCGGATCCTCGGCAGCTTCAGGTGGACCCAGTACGCGGTGGGAACGAGCAGGACGAGCGAGATGATCACCGTGAACACCGCGAGCTTGAACGAGAAGTACAAGCTCTCGCGGAAGCCCGGATCCTGCAGGATCGTTCGGTACGCGTCGAGACCGTACCCCGTTCGGCTGGGCTGCAGGCTGAACTGGAGCGTGGCGAGCAGCGGGACCACGAAGTAGGCGGTCGCGAGGGCGAGCCAGAGCACACCGAGCGTGAGCCACCGTCGCCGCCTCAGCGCTGCCACCTGGACGCCTTCCGTTGCAAGATCGCGTATAGCGTCATCGTGACGCCGAGGACGAGGACCATCCCGAGAGCCAGCGCGTTCCCGTAGTGGGGGTCGGAAAGCACGTTGCCGGTCGTCACCTGACCGATCAGCAGCGGGACGAGCGGCAGTCGCCCCGAGGTGAGGGCGTACGCCGTCGCGTACGCGCCGAACGCGCTCCCGAACAGCAGGATCCCCGCCCCGAGCAGGGAGGGCATGAGCACCGGCAGCGCGACGTGCCGCCAGTACTGCGTGGCGGTCGCGCCGAGGTTCTCGGCGGCCTCACGCCACTCGCGCCGAAGTCCGTCGATGGCCGGCGCGATCACGAGCACCATGAGCGGGATCTGGAAATACAGGTAGACGATCACGAGTCCCCAGAACGAGTACAGCTTGAACCCGGTCCCGTACAGGTCGAAGCCGAGCGAGTCGTTCAGGAACTTCGTGATGACCCCGGTGAAGCCGATCGTCGAGATGAACGCGAAGGCGAGCGGAACGCCGGCGAAGTTCGCGGCGACGCCCGAGAACGTCGTGAGCGTGGTGCGAACCCACCTGGGGAGCCGGCCGGCGATGGCCGCGTGCGCGATCAGCAGTCCGAACAGCCCCCCGAGCACAGCGGTGATGACGCTGAGCTTGATGCTCGTCCAGTAGGCGTCGAGCGAGCCCTGCTCGGACAGCGAGCGGACGAGCTTCAGTGTGATGTTGCCGTTCTCATCCTGGAAGGCACCGAGGAGGATCGAGATCGCCGGATACAACAGGAAGAGGAACGTGTAGAGGAAGAACGGCGCCACGCCCAGCCAGACCCAGCGCCGCCCCCGGCCCGATGTGCTCGAGCGCGGGGGCGGTGTGGAGACGACGCCCGGCGGGAGGTCCTCCTCGGATGTCTTCACGTGGCCGAGGGGCCTAGACGCCGGAGACTTTCTTCGCCCACGTGTCCGCGATGATCTGCGTCGCCGCGGCCACCTGGTCGGCGGTGGGGAACACGACGTTCGCGTACTGCTCGGCGGGCGGCAGCTTGTCGAGGAGATCCTGCGGGATCACGCCGCGGCTCGACAGGTCATCGAACCGCACCGGGTGTGAGTACCCCGCCAGCCACAGCAGCTGGCCGGCGTCCGAGTACAGGAACTCCTGCCACAAACGCGAGGCGAACGGGTGCGGCGCTTCCTTGTTGATCGCCTGACAGTAGTTGCTCGCGTACGTCCCGTCGGTCGGGACGGACACCTGCCACGTCAGCTTGCCCGCGAACTCGTTGCCGTAGGAGACCTGGAGGTAGTCCCAGTCGATCGTGATCGGCGTCTCACCCGACTCCACCGTCGCCGGCGTCGCGTCCACCGGGATCAGCGTGCCGGAACTCGCGAGCTGGGCGAAGAAGTCGATGCCTGGGGTGATGTCGTCGAGGGATCCGCCGTTCGCGAGCGAGGCCGCGAACACGCCGGCGAACGCCGAGCCCGATGTCCGCGGGTCGCCGTTCAACGCGACCTTGCCCTTGTAGGCGGGGTTCAGGAGGTCCTGCCAGGTCGCGGGGACGGTGGATACGACGTCGGTGTTCAGCCCGAACGCGATCGCCCCCCAGTAGTCGCCGACCCACGCGCCGTTCGCGTCCTTCAAGGTGTCGGGGATCGTGTCCCATGTCGACACCTTGTAGTTCGCGAACAACCCCTCGCCGGCACCCTGGATCGCGAACCCCGGGGAGACATCGAGGACGTCGGGAGCTCGGTCCTGACCGGCGAGCGACTTGACCGCCGTGATCTCGTCGGACGATGAGCCGTTCGGCGAGGCGTTCTTCACCTCGATGCCGTACTGACTGCCGAACGTGCTCATGATCGCGCCATAGTTCGCCCAGTCCGGCGGGAGCGCGATCGTGTTGATCGTGCCCTCCTCCTTGGCCGCCGCGGCCAGGTCATCGATGCTCACGGTGGATCCATCGGAGGGGGGCGTGGTCAGGCCCCCACCGCCGCCGGTGGTGCCACCGCCGCCTCCGCCATTGTCCTTACTGCAGGCGGCGAGGAACGCCGCGAACGCCACGGCGCCCATCCCCATCGCGCCTTGGCGGAGCAGGTCTCGGCGCGAGAGCTCACGCGCCATCAGCGGTTCCATGCCGGATCGATCGTCCTGAGCAGCCACGTTCCTCCCCTTTCCCTCTCGCGACGAAGGTCGCGCTCAACCATCGGAGCCTACCCCGTACGCTCAGGACGCGCGACCGGCACGTCTGGCCCCCCGGTGAACGGATCATGGCCGCTCGGGGCCGTGCGTCTCGTACATGCGGATCGCGGCGAGCACACCCGATCCCGCGGTCAGCGCCGCCACCAGCCAGATCGCCGGACGGAGCCCGAACGCATCGGCGAGGAACCCACCGAGGACGGCTCCCGCAACCAGCCCCATGTCGCGCCAGAGCCGGTAGATGCCGACGGCGGACGCGCGCCACCGAGGATGCGCCGCATCGCCGACGGCGGCCAGCAGCGTCGGGTAGACGAACGCCGTGCCCGCGCCGAGCGCGATCACCGCGACCGTCCACGCCCCGAACCCGGTCCCGACCGCCGCCACCGCGAGCCCCGCCGCTTGGAGCCACATGCCCCCGACGATGATCCCCTTCCTTCCGACACGGTCGGACATCGCGCCGGTCGCGAACTGGCCGATCCCCCAGATGGCGGGATACATCGCCGCGAGCGCGGCGATCGCGGCGAGGCTGAGGCCGCCGCGCGCGAACAGGATCGGGAACAGCCCCCATGCAACGGCATCGTTCAGGTTGTTGAAGAATCCGGCCTGCACGCACGAGGACAGGGCGGGTTCGCGGAACGAGACGAGCCGGAACACGGCGGCTGCGGTCAACCCGTCGGCCGGGCCGGACCACGACCGGGTCTCGAGCGCTTCCTCGTGCCGCGCATGCGCGCGCGTCTCGTCGATGAACACGGCGGCGATCACGAGTCCGATCGCGGCGCACCCGAGACCGACGAAGAACGGATCGGGGCGCAATCCGTTGCGGGCAGCGATCAAGCCCGCCGCGAACGCGGCTCCGGCGACGCCGAGGTAGCCCGAGCCCTCGGTGATACCCATCGCGAGCCCTCGCCGCGCGCTCCCGACGAGGTCGATCTTCATGATCACGAGCGCCGACGACGTGAGCCCGTCGTGGATGCCGAGGACGACGTTCGCGGCCACGACCCACGACCACGACGGGGCCCACATCAACAAGAGGGGAACGGGCACGCCGACCACCCACCCGGCGACCATGACGGGCTTTCGGCCGATCCGGTCGCAGAGCCTTCCGGCGACGAGGTTCGTCACCGCCTTCGCCAGTCCGAACGCGGCCACGAACGCGACCGTGGTCGAGAACGCGCGCACACCGAAGGTCTGGCGAGCGAGCAGCGGCACGATCGCGCGCTCCTGCCCGACGGTCCCGCCGACCAGCGCGCTCACGACGACCAGGAACAGGAACTGTGCGAGGTTCGCCCGCATGCCCAGCCGCACGACACGCATCACGCGTCAGCGTACGGCCACGACCCGATCGGCTACGCCTTCAGATCACGCGCCCATCGTCCGCTGCACGATCTCGTCGAGCTCCTCGAGCTGGGCGTCCCAGCTCGCCAGCGCGAGCCGCAGCGTGGGGTCCTCGAGCAGCGTCAGCGCGGGGAACACCGTGATCGGGATCGGAGCGGTGTCGCCGCTGAGCTCGATCGTCATGTCGGCGAAGGCTACGGAGAGGGCGTCCTCGGCCTCCTCCTGCGTCTCGAACTCCATGAGGATGGCGGGATGCTCGGAATCCGGCCAATGGACCAGGAACCACGACTCGAGCTCGGGAACTTCGATGAGCTGGGCCATGCGAACACCCCACGGGGAAGAGGGACAACTGCCAACCATGGTGCTTCGGACGAGCCACCGAGCGGAATCGGCCCGATGGGCGGTTCCTCATCCCCCATCCGGGGCGAGGCCCTCATCGAGCACATGCTCGGTCGGCTCGCCGGCCTCCGCCATCACATCGCGATGAGACTTCTCTCATCCTCGTCCAATCCCTTCCCGATGAACCCACACCCAAGATGCGTCTGATCGATGCCGCCGTCCTCGAAAGGAGCCTGTCGATGCGTCGCGTCGTCCTCGTCGTGGTGCTGATCACCTCGGTGCTCACCTTCGCCGTCTCCCAGGCCGCGACCCCGAGCTCGGGGACCGTGTCCACGACCCAGGGCTCGATCGCGTATACCGGCGCGAGCATCACCGGCGTCCCACCCGCGCTGTCGCGTCGCGTGTGCATCGAGGACCAGAACTGCGACACGTTCGACCTCACGGTCGACGTGCCCACGGGCTTCTACGACACGACGGACCGGGTGCTGACGATCTCGATCAACTGGGCCGATGCGGCGAACGACCTCGACCTCTACCTGTGCACTGGAACGTCCTCGAGCGATCCACAGTGCGTGAACGGGCTCGTCGCGTCCTCGATCAAGACGGGGACGACGACCGAGACCGTGATCGTGGGCGATCCGGCCGCGGGGCCATACCGGGTGATCGCCGCCGCGGCGACCGGCACGAGCGACTACTCGGGATCCATCACCTTCGCCGCCCCCGGCACGAGCTCGGGGCCTGCCCCCGTACGCTCGAAGTCGAACGGGTTCTCGTGGCAGGCGCGTCCGGTCGCCAACGACTCGTCGTTCGCGGAACCGAGTATCGACGTCGACCACGCCGGCAACGTCTACGTGACGGCCCCCGGCGGAGCGGGCGTGCAGATGTGGCGCTCGTTCGACGGCGGGTTCACGTTCGATCACCAGGAGATCGGATCCAACCTCGGCGGCGGAGACTCCGAGATCGATTTCTCGCTCGACGACGTCGGGTACACGGCGGACCTCGAGATCACCGACTCGGCCGTCTCGCGCTCGATGGACCGGTTCGACACGTGGACGCAGCAAGGGGTCGGGATCGAACAGGACCGGCAGTGGCTCGCTCACCTGTGCGAGCAGAAGGTGTTCCTCGCCTACCACGACTTCATCGCCGAGGCCGAGTTCATCAACCGCTCCGACGACGGAGGCCTCACCTGGGACACGGTCCCGACGCCCGTCGCCCCGCCCGGGTCGGCCCCGGGCGGTCAGGACATCGGCGAGATCGCCGACCAGGGCGGGAACACGTTCTCCGGCCCGGTCGCCGTCGACCAGCGGACGGGCGATGTCTACGTGGTGTTCGCGATCTCCTCGGCCGAGGGCAACCTCACGACGGGGACGCCGCCGTACGGCCAGCCCGAACAGATCGTCGTCGCCGTCTCACACGACAACGGGCACTCGTTCCAGCTGCACCTGGTGAAGAGCGGTGGGGTGGGCGCGATCGCGGGAGCGATCTTCCCGTGGATCTCGATCGACAAGGGCGGCAACGTCTACGTCTCGTACGCCGGTCGCGACCTCGCCACCGACCCGATCAACGTCTTCATGCTGTACTCGACGAACCACGGCGACACGTGGAGCGCGCCCTACCGCGTGAACACCGACGCGACCGGGCACGCGCACATCTATACGACCATCTCGGCCGGCGATACCGGGGTCGTGGACGTGGCGTGGTACACGGCCAGCACCGCCGACCCGAACTCGGCGAACAACGACTGGTACGTGGACTTCGCGCAGGTTCGGGGCGCGAACACGAGCAAGCCGCAGATCAGGCAGTCCCGACCGTACCCGTACAGCATCCACCACGGCGACATCTGCCTCGAGGGCATCCTGTGCGAGCTCGGCGGCGATCGCTCGCTCCTCGACTTCTTCCAGGTCCAGGTCGGGCCCGACGGACGCGCGAACATCGCGTTCGCGAACAACGGCTCGCCCGACGGCGCGCTCCGCGTCTGGTACGTCGGTCAGACCGGTGGGCGCTCGGCCGGTAACGGCCTGCAGGACACGAACTGGTGCACGAAAACGAGCTGAAGAAGAGCCGGATCGCTCAGAGGTAGCCACCGCCGCCCGTGACCTGCGGGGTGTGCGAGGCCATCCCCTGCACGCGGAACGGCAGCACCTTGACATCGGCTCCGTCGACCGAGACCACGAAGCGGAACGCGCCCGGCTTGGCGAACGACATCCCGTTCAGGTTGATGGCCATGGCCACGAGCTGCTCCTCGTTCTGCTCGGTGCTGCCGGTCGTGAACTCGCCGCCGATCCGGGTGACCGGGTCGGGATTCTGACCCTTCGATGACGGCGCGGCGCCGAACGAGAGCTCCTTCCCGTCGGCGTCCTCGAGCCGGATCTCGAACCGGTGCGGCTCGTTCGAGCCACCGGGTTCGACGCTGAACAGGAGCCCGATGCCGATGCGGTCGTGCGTCGCGGGAAACAGCTGGACGGTGATGCGGTTCCACCCGGCGCCCTGCACGTAGAGTTTCCCGTCGGACCTGACGACGGAATCCGCGAGGAACCCATCCACCTGGATCTTCGGCAAGAGGCACGCCCTTTCGTCGTCGCTTCGAGACACATCCTGCCGCAACCGGCGCGGCGCGGCACACGCGGGCGGTCCTCAGTCGGGAGGCAGGAGAGGCTGGGTGCCATAAGCTCCGGCCCGTGGAACCGGAAGCTCGCAGGGTCGTCCCGGCCACGCGCTGGTGTTCGGCGTGTGTAGGCGCGCTACGCGAGCGTCGGCAGACATGAAGGGGGAACCATGACGCGGACGATCTTCACGGGCGGTCGGGTGTTCGATGGGACCGGGTCGGGGCTCGCCGAGGCGGACGTCGTGATCGAGGACGGACGGATCGTGGACGTCGGTCCCGGGCTCGACGGGGACGCCGCCGTCGACTGTTCGGGCAAGGCGCTGCTTCCCGGTCTCTTCGACTGCCACGTGCATCTCGCGTTCCGGCACGAGGACCTCGACGAGGTGCGCGTGATGAACGAGCCGTTCTCGGTCCGGTTCTTCCGGATGGCCGAGAACATGAGGACGACGCTCGCGCTCGGCATCACCACGGTGCGGGACGCCTCGGGCGCCGACGCCGGGCTGAAGCTCGCGGTGGAGGAGGGAACGCTCCTCGGCCCTCGGATGCAGATCAGCGTGCAGATGCTCGCGATGACGGGCGGGCACTCGGACGCCTGGTTGCCCAGCGGTGCCCTCGGATCGTGGGCCGTGGAGTACCCCGGCATGCCCTCGGGTGTGTGCGACGGGGTGGACGGCGTGACCGCCAAGGTGCGCGAGATGATCCGCGCAGGGGCCGACGTGATCAAGATCGCGTCCTCGGGCGGGTTCCTCTCGCCGAGCGACGACCCCCGGCTCCCGAACTTCTCGCAGGCCGAGGTCGACGCGATCGTGGCGACGGCCGCCGACCTCGGTTGTTGGGTGATGTCGCACGCGCACGGCGCCGAGGGCATCAAGCGTGCGGTGCGCGCGGGCGTCCGCTCGATCGATCACGGCACGTTCCTGGACGAGGAGGGCGCGGCCATGATGGCCGAGCGCGGGACCTGGCTCGTGCCGACGCTCACCGCAGGCGACACCACCGAGGAGTTGGCCGAGGACCCGAAGCTCCCCGACGTGATCCGCGACAAGCTGCGCGACCTCGGACGCCCGGAGCAGGATGCCTTCCGGCTCGCCGTCGATGCCGGCGTCAAGGTCGCGATGGGCACCGATTGCCCCGTCGCCCCCCACGGCACGAATCTTCGCGAGCTCCGACTCATGTCCGAGCATGGCCTGACGCCCGAGCGGGCGCTCGTCGCGGCCACCTCCAGCGCCGCCGAGCTGATGGGCCTGCAGGACGAGCTCGGCACGCTGGCGCCCGGCTACCGAGCCGACCTCGTCGTGGTGGACGGCGACCCCTTCGACTTCGCCACGCTCCCTGACCGCGTCGCGGAGGTCTGGAAGGACGGTACGAGGATCGTGCCGTTCGCCTGAGCTAGCGGACGAGCAGCACCGGGCAGGTCGCATGATGCAGGACCTTGTTCGCCACACCCCCGAGCACCAAGCTCTTCCATTCCGTCATACCGCGAGTGCCCATCACGATGAGGTCGGCGTTCACGGCGTTCGCGATCTCGACGATCTGCTCGGGCGTGTTGCCGGGGCTCACGCGCCGGATCTCGCCTTTCGCCTCGACGCCCGCCTCACGGAACATCGCGACCACCCCGTTGACCAGGTCCTCGGCGGTGATCGGCGGTCCGAAGTCCACGTCCGAGCCTTCGTAGCGAGCGTGCTCGCGCACGTGGACCACGGTCACGGCGGAGCCGTACTTCTGGGCGAGATCGACCCCGAAGGGGATCGTCTTGCTGCTCTGCGGTGATCCATCGACGGCGACGACGATGCGCTCGAACATCTCAGCCCTCCACGGTCGTGATCGCGGCCGGGGAGACGCCGTCCATGAGGGGCGCTTGAGGAGCCGCCGTCACCCGGGGGCGGATCTTCCAGAAGTACGCCACCGCGAAGCCGAACCCCACACCGAACGGTGCCGTGAAGGCGAGCCGCTTGATCCACGCGGATCGGTCGAGGCCGGCATCGCCCCACATCGCAGCGGGGTGCGCCGCCGCGTCGACCGCCGCCCACGTCGGGAGCCCGACGAGCGCGATGCCCACCAGCGCCAGCCCGAGCACGCCCGTCGGCACATCGAGGAGCTTGAGCGCGGAGGCGAGCAACACGAACACGAGCGCGGGCCGGATGATCCCGTCCGGGGCCTTCGAGGACAGCCGAGCGCCCACGTACACGGCCGGCAGGGCGCCGATCAAGATCGAGGCCGTCAGCGCGAGCTCGAAGTCCCCGACGAGGATGTGGGCGAGGGCGGCCGCCGCGACCAGGGGCACCGCCTGGACCAGGTCGGTCCCCACGAGGTGCGCTCCGCGCAGCTGGGGGTACAACAGCATGAGGCAGATGATGATGATCGAGCCGGAGCCCACCGAGGTCAGCCCGACCATCAGCCCTCCGACGGCGCCGAGCGCGATCGTGACCGGGATCCGCACGTTGATCGAGCCGCCCGGCTGAAGCGTTGCTCTGCGCCCGGCGCGCGCCTCGGAGCTACGCCGTGCCTGCAGCGAGGCGCGGAAGACCATCGCCCCGGCCGCGATGATCAGCGTGATCCCGAGGAGCAGCTTCGTGGTGTCCTCGACCTGGACGCTGTCCCCCGTCGCATGCAGGACGAAGACCCCGATGAACGCGGCGGGGATCGAGCCGACGCACAGCCAGCGCACGAGCTCCCACCGCACGGTCCCGCGGCGGATATGCACCCCGCCCCCGACCGGCTTCATGATCATCGCGGCCACGAGGTCCGAGGAAACCGCGGCGGTCGGGTTGATGCCGAAGAAGATGAGCAGGATCGGCGTCATGAGCGCCCCTCCGCCCATCCCCGTCAGCCCGACGGTGAATCCCACGATCACGGAGGCGAGCGCGACGCCCCAGTCGATGTTCACGGCGACAGCCTAGGGGGGTTCCCCGGAACCCCCAAGTTGGCTGGTGCTACGGCCTCGGCCAGTTCGCCGAGCCTGCCAATGCGAGCGCGGCAACCGCCGCCGTGGCGACGAGCAGCCGCAGCGCGCGCTTCCGCCATGGAGATCCGTTCATCGGTCGACCCCCTTTCGTCGGAACGGCTCCGGGGAATGTAACCGCCTGCTTGACCTACAGCAATGTCAAGTGTCAAGGGCCATCCCGGTATCTAGGCACGGGTTGTGCGGCGAGATTCAAGACCCTCGGCTACGAGCCGATGAGGTAACGGAGAGTTACGCTCTCGGTCGATGATCCTCAGGAGGAGCGGATGAATGGCGCGCAACTGAAGCGGCTCCGGCTCGCGAAGGGCCTCACGCAGAAGGAGCTCGCTTCCCCGAGGTATACGCACTCCTACGTGAGCACCATCGAAGCCGGGCGGCGTCAACCGTCGCGGACCGCTCTCGAACATTTCGCGGGCAAGCTCGGCGTCGGCGTCCAGGAGTTGACCACCGGCCGATCCCCCGGCTTGGCCGCTCAGATCGAGCTCCGCCTGCACGAGGCGCGCATCGCACTGTCGGAGGGACGACACGAAGAGGCCGACGCCGTCTTCATCTCGGTCGCCAAGCAGAGCAGACGGCTGAAGCTCCCGAGGCTCGAGGCCAAGGCGGAGGAGGCACGCGGTCTGGTGCTCGAGCGTCGAGGCAGGCCCGAGGACGCGCTCGAGCGCTACCAGCGAGCCGAGGAGATCTTGAGCTCAGATCCGGCGACGGCGCTCGCCGACGCCGTTGCGGGCAAGGCACGTTGCTTCGAAGCGCTCGGTGACGTCCGTTATGCGATCCACGTCCTCGAGTCGCTCCTCGCCATCATCGAGCAGCAAGGGATCCACGATCCGGCTGCGCTCATGCAGGTGCACGCGTCGCTGATCGCCTACTACGTCGACGCGGGCATGCTCGATCGAGCGGTGAGATCGGCCGGCGAGCTCGACCGGCTCGCGCCGAAGGTCGACGATCCGCTGCGATTGGCGCAGATGCACATCCACGTCGCGCACATCTACCTGGTGCAGGGCAACATCGAGGACGCGCACCGCTCGCTCGAGCGCGCCGAGGATCACTACCGGCAGCTCGACCTGAAGGCTGAGATGGGCTACGCGTAC
>Ga0070697_100003595_pt1 | contig 11918 bp, 11 predicted proteins | sample KBSK1501metaG_FD_65475 | JGI IMG/M metagenome (GOLD analysis project Ga0070697, IMG submission 65475) | Corn, switchgrass and miscanthus rhizosphere microbial communities from Kellogg Biological Station, Michigan, USA - KBS K1-50-1 metaG | ecosystem: Host-associated > Plants > Roots >... | reverse complement strand
TCGACAGGGGATGCCATCGTGGATGCGCTTCTTCCGCTGCCTGAGCGTTTCGAGATTCCCGAGGCCACGGTCGAGTCGATCGAAGAGGCCCGCCGCGAAGGCGGGCGCGTCATCGCCGTCGGGACGAGTGTCGTCCGCGCGCTCGAGGGATCGGCCGCCGCGCACGGCGGGCGAATCCGGGCCGAGGCCGCGGTCACCGACCTGAGAATCAACGCGCAGTATCCGCTGCGGATCGTGGACGGCCTGTTGACCGGTCTCCACGAGCCGGGCTCGAGCCACTTTTCTCTGCTGACGGCCTTCGCGCCGGAAGAGGCCCTGCTCGCCGCCACCCGACACGCGGAGGCCACCGGCTATCTGGGCCACGAGTTTGGCGATGCGATGCTGATCGTCGGCGAAACCCGAACCGCTCGCGGGATAATCCCCCAACCGGAATTGGCGGCCCGAAGAACCAGCCGGGAGGATGTCGATGGCCTCGGTCGTCTTCTTGAGGGGAGTCAACGTCGGAGGGAGCCGGACGTTCCAGCCGAGCCTCCTCGCTCGAGCGCTCGCTCCATGGGATGTGGTCAATGTCGGGGCGGCGGGAACCTTCGTCATCCGAAACCCGATTGGCGAAGCGGCCGCGCGCGCGGGATTCCTCGCCCAATTGCCGTTTGAGACTCACCTGACGATCTGCCGCGGCCGCGACCTCCTCGACCTGGCAGCCGCGAAACCCTTTTCGAGCACGCCCGCGGGCCACGACACGCGCCCATTCGTGAGCGTGCTGGCCAAGCGGCCCCGCACGCTTCCGCACCTTCCGATCAGTCAGCCTCCGGGCGAAAAATGGCAGGTCCGGATCGTCGGAGTCTCCGGAAAGCTCGTCCTGAGTCTCATGCGCCGGCTGGGAAAGACGATGCTCTATCCCAATGAGGTCGTCGAAAAGCACTTCGGCGTTCCCGCCACCACCCGCAATTGGAACACCATCGTCACTCTCTGCGAGATCCTCAAAGCGGAGTAGCCGCGGTCGATCGACTCCGCGAAAGCGAAGAGTCGCCGAAACTTTGAGCCTCATCGCGAATAGTTAACTCTGAGAGGCGTATTGGCCGATTTCAGCACGCTCTATCAGAGGTACGCGCGCGATGTGTATCGATTCGCCTTCTATCTCTGCGGGAATCGCAGCGACGCGGAAGACATCACCTCGGAGACCTTCGTTCGCGCTTGGACGTCGGCCGAGCCGATCCGGACGGAGACCGTGAAGGCCTACCTCTTCACGATCGCCCGCAACCTCTATCTCCAGGGCCGGCGCAAGGCGCGGCGGCTCGTGGAGCTGGACGAGCGGATCGCGGATCCCCAGGCCGGACCTCTCTCGGTCGCGGAACAGAAGGCGAAGTTCCGCGCCGTCGTGGCGAGGCTGCAGGAGTTGCCGGAAATCGATCGCTCGGCAATCTTGCTGCGCGCCGTGGAGGGCTTGCCCTACCAAGAGATCGCGCAGGCACTGCACCTCTCGATTGCGGCCGTCAAGTCGAAGATTCACCGTGCACGCCTCGCCTTCGCGGACATCCGGAGGTCCTCATGAACGTCACGCGAGAAGTCATCCTCGATCTGCTTCCCGTCTATCTCTCGGGCGAAGGCAGCCCCGATAGCCGCGCCCTCGTCGAGGATTTCCTGAAACAGGATCCGGAGCTCGCGCAAAGCATCCGCGGCCGCTGGGTCGAGAACATGGCCAGGGCTGTGCCCTCGACGCTCCCTCCAGAGCTCGAGCTCAAGGCCTTCCGTCGCGCGCGAAGACTGCTTTTCTGGCAAAGGTGGTCGATGGGGTTTGCGATGTTCTTTACCGCGATGCTGGCCAGCAACCAGTTCACCTTTTCGCACGGGAGGCTTGTCGACTTTCATTTCCTGGCACGAGACTTCCCCGCCCTTTTCGATGTCGCCGCGGGGCTCGCGCTCTCCTGCTGGATTGCCTATTTCGCCCTCCGCCGTGGCCTTCGGACGACCGCCTAGGTTTGGTCGTCGGGCCACGATGCTCCTAGGCGCCGCCCTCTGCTCGGGAGCCGCGACCGGAGACGATCCACGCGTCGAAGAAACGCAAAAGAACATTCGGGTGCTCCAGGGGCTCCCCTCTTCTCAGCTCATCCCGGTCATGGCCGTCCTGGCGAACTCGCTCGGAGTGACTTGCGCCCACTGTCACACCGCCCAGTGGGAGTCCGACGATAAACCGCCCAAGGAAAGGGCGCGGCAGATGCTGCGCATGACATTGGATATGAACCGCGACTTTTTCGACGGGAAGACGGCCGTCACCTGCCACTCGTGTCATCGCGGAGCCCTGCGGCCGGCCGCCTCACCCCGAATCGAGGACGCGGGCTGGAACAAGAAACCGCTCGCGCCGGCTCTGCGGGAGAAGCCGTTGCCGCCGCTGCCCGAAATTCTCGAAAGGTACTTCTCCGCTATCGGCGGACGGGACCGGATCCGGCAGATCCGCGAGCGCCGGATCCAGGGCCTCGTCACACGGGACAGCGGACGGGCGAGCGCCTCGGGCCGGTTTCAGGTGACGCAGCGGAGACCGGACCGGACGGAATCGAAGATGGAGATCACCTATCCTCCGGAAGCCAACCGCTGGCTCGTGAGCCTCTTCTTTCTCGACCTCGGCAGCCCCGAGCGGCGAGCCCGGATGGTGGTCGTGGGGCGCGACCGCATCGACGGCAGGGAGACGATCGTGGTCGAGCTTCGGGGGACCGATGACCGCCTTCACCGCCTCGAGTTCGATGCCCGGCGCGGCGATCTGCGGCGTATTTCTGATGAGCTTGCGACGCCGATCGGGCCGCTGCCCGAGCGGTACGACCTGCGCGACTATCGCAAGGTGGACGGCGTCCGCGTTCCGTTCACGATGGAGTGGTCACGAGGCGATTATCACGTGACGCACCGTGTCACACGCGTCGAACAGAGGAGGTGAGCCGAGGTCTACCTAGCCGAAAATTCCACCGCGAAAATCGAGACCTGCCCTCCCTCCTCGTGGAGTGAAAGGCCAACATCAGCGGTTTGGCGTTGGGGCGTTAGCCGCGACGGTCGAGGCTGCCGGACGGCGCCGCGCCATTCGCGCGAACGACGCTCACCGCTTGTTCAGGAACTTCAGACCGAGGACCGGATGGAGCTCGAAGCCGTTGCTCGCGTGGCCGGTCGGGTAGTAATCGAAGAAGCCGATTCCGATGACTTCGACCATCTCTCCCCGCGCACGCGAGTGGCGCCGGACCTCCGCTCGTTCGGCGGAGAAGACGCGCCCCAAACCGCTCCCCACCGCGAAGAGAGGATTCGGGATCTCCGCGATCATCGTGCGCGACGGTTCCGCCGGATCATCCAGGATCAGGTGAATGTCGCCGTCGGCCCCGTCCAGAATCCGGCGCAGCTTCGCCCGCACGCGATAGACCGATAGTTCTTCCGGAGCGATCCGGGTGAGACCATGGAAAGATTCGTTCGGCGGTCGCGGCAGGCGCGTCAGCGCCGCGACGGTCGTGTCGACCGGTTTCATCCACACGCGGCCGCGGTCGCGATCGCGGAACGTCTTCACGGGCCACCGAAAGAGCCCGAAGTCCATGACGCCCGCCGCGAACAGCAGCAGGCAGATCAGCAGAAGAGCCAGGAGGAGGAGCAGCAGCCGGCGCACGCAGAAAGGCTTTCACAACTCCGACTCCGCAAGACAACCCGGCAGGCCCCATCGTATGAGGCTCGAGGGCGGACAGGTCACTGAGCGGCCCGGCCGAGGCTACCGCTTCGTGGCCTTCGGGGTCTTCAATCCGCGCTCTTCGAGGAGCGGGTCGACTTTCGGCTCTCGCCCGCGGAAGGCGCGATAGAGCGCCGCGGAATCCATCGTGCCGGCCTTCGACAGGACCGCCTCGCGAAAATGCTGGCCGTTGGCGCGCGTCATTCCGCCGTGCTCCTTGAACCAGTAGTAGGCGTCATCGTCGATCACTTCGCTCCAGAGGTAGGCGTAGTACCCGGCCGCATAGCCCCCGTCCCAGATGTGGGAGAAATAAGTCGTGTGGTAGCGCGGCGGCACCTCGGGAAGGCGGACATGAAAGCGGTCGAGCGACGCCTTCTCGAAGCCGACGGTGTCCTGCTGCAGGTCGCCTGGCCGGAGGCTGTGCCAGGCCATGTCCAGGAGCGCCGAGGCGAGGTACTCCGTCGTCGCGTAACCCTGGTTGAAGGTGCGCGCCTTCTTGATCTTCTCCACCAGCGTCTGCGGCATCGGCTCGCCCGTTCGATAGTGCTTCGCGTAGTTGGCGAGCACCGTCGGCTCCAGCGCCCAATGCTCGTTGAACTGGGAAGGAAACTCGACGAAATCCCGGGGCACGCCTCCGAGCGTCGGGTAGCGGGGATGGATGAACATGCCGTGCAGCGCGTGGCCGAACTCGTGGAAGAGCGCCGTCACGTCGTCGAAGGAGAGCAGCGCCGGTTGACCGGAAGCGGGCTTGGTGAAATTGGTGACGTTGAAGACGACTGGCTTGGTCCTGGTGAGCTCGCTCGGGTCGACGAAGCTGTCCTCCCAGGCGCCGCCGCTCTTGCTCGCGCGAGCGAAGTAATCGCCGTAATAGAGCGCCAGGGATTTGCCGTCGGCCTCGAAGACTTCCCACACCCGCACATCGGGGTGATACACGGGAATGTCCTTGCGCTCCACGAAAGTGAGCCCGTAGAGCTTGTTCGCGGCGTAGAAGACTCCGTCCCGAAGCACGCGGTCGAGCTCGAAGTACGGTTTGACTTGCGCCTCGTCCAGGTCGTACTCGGCCTTGCGCACTTTCTCGGCGTAGAACTCCCAGTCGGCCGCGCCGAGCTCGAAGCCCCCCTTGTCCGCATCGATTACTTTCTGCATCCGGGCCGCCTCGCCCCGCGCCTTGTCGGTCGCCGCGGGAACGAGGTCGGTCATCAACTTTTCCGCGTTTTGCGGCGTCTTTGCCATCTGGTCATCCAGGATGTGCGCCGCCGCGGTCGGGAACCCGAGCAGTTTCGACCGCTCCGCCCGGAGCTGGGCCAGGCGCCCGACGATCACTTGCGTGTCGTTCTCGCCTCCATGGCTTCCCCTCTCTTCCGAGGCCTTGAGAAGCCGCTGCCGCAGCGAACGGTTTTCCAGCGAGGAGAGCGCGGGCTGCTGGGTCGTGTTGCGCAGGACGAGAACCCACTTTCCCGTGAGGCCGCGCTCTTTGGCCGCTTCCGCGGCGGCGGCGATGTCCGGTTCGGAGAGGCCCTTGAGCTCCTCGACGTTGTCCACGACGACGGCCGAGGCATTCCTTTCCGCGAGCAGCTTGTCCGCGAACTGCACCTGCAGCTTCGCTTCCTCTTCGTTCCAGGCTCGGAGCTTGTTCTTGTCCGCCTCGCCCAGCTGCGCGCCGGCCCGCACGAAGTTGCGATAGGTGCGCTCGACCAGATACAGGCCCTGCGGGTCGAGCTGGAGCGCCTTGCGGCGGTCATACAGCGACTTCACGCGGGCAAAGAGCTTGCCGTTCAAGTAGATCGTGGTCTGATGCGCCGCGAGCTTCGGCGCCTCCTCCGCCCGGATCTTCTGAAGCGTCTCGTTGGTGTTCGACTGCGCGAGGTTGAAAAAGACCTTGCCCGCGCGGGTCAGGACTTCTCCCGAGCGCTCCATCGCCTCGATCGTGTTGGCAAACGTCGGCGCCTCGGGGTTGTTCGCGATCGCCTCGATCTCCACAATCTGCCGCTTCATTCCCTCTTCCATCGCCGGCGTGTAGTCGCTGTCCTGGATCTTGTCGAACGGCGGAGCCTGGAAAGGCAGCGGGCTGGCGGTCAAGAAAGGATTGGAAGGGCTCGCCGTCGCAGGAGGAGCCGCTTTCGGCGGCGCCTGAGCGACGCCGGACGAAGCGACCAGAGGCAGGATCAGTCCTATGAGAGCAATGTCACGTCGTTTCATTTTCACCCTTCGGTAAACGTCGCCAGGTTTTCGAAAGATTCCCCGGGGTATCGCCCGGGTCCGACTGGCACAGGGTTCTACTACGGACCCGGAGCGGCAAGGTTCGGTGTTGGCGCGCGAATTCGGCGTCCCGGCCCGATTGAGCCGCGGGCCTACGACGCTCCGCCGCGGTTCGAAGGCGCGGGCGTCGGCGGGGGTGTTGGAACCGGCGTGGGAGCGGGCGTGGGCGGAAACAGGGAGACGCCCAGCCGAAAGAGCTGGCCCCGTTCGACAGCAGGCGTCGGCCTGGGGGCGATCACGATGGTATGTGCGCCGATAACGGAGAGCTTGAACCCCGGATCGAAGCCAGCCGCAACGCCGAAGAGCATGCTTCCGGTCCCGCTCGGCCCGTTTGTCGAGAAGCCCAGAGGCCGGCAGGAGATGGCGGTGCCGCAACCCTGAATCGGCTGCTGCTGCGCCACGGTCAGGAGCGGCGCGAACGCCATGGCCCCCAGGATCCCGATCCCGAACCGACAGATCCGCCCGAGCCACATAACTCTGTTAACCGTCCGCGCCGGGCACTGATTCCGGCACGGGTATCCTTTCACAACCCGGTTGTCATGATGAGCATCTCGCGATCCCGAACGCCATGGTTCCTTTTTGGCAGGCGCTTTACAGGAAAAGACGAAAAGAGGCCACAGGCGACGCCGAAGGATGTGGAGAACGGACCCTCTCGTGGATGGGGCCGGTCAGGCTTGCCCGGCGACAATATATACATTGTTATCTCAGCAAGACGGAGCGACCTCGACCTGCCCCTCCTGGCCCGGGGGACACTCCATTCCATTCCCCGCGGGCAGTCCTTGAGCGGGAACGGGGCGACCAGCAGTTAGAATCTTGTCCGGATTCGCCCGTCGAGAGCGCCAACCAAACATGATCGGCCAATCTGTCTCGCACTACCGCGTTCTGGCGAAGCTCGGTCACGGCGGCATGGGCGTCGTGTATGAGGCCGAGGACGTGAAGCTCGGCCGCCATGTCGCGCTGAAGTTCCTGCCCGAGGAGCTCATCCAAGACCGTCAGGCCCTCGAGCGGATGAAGCGTGAGGCGCGCGCCGCGTCCTCTCTCCAGCACCCGAACATCTGCACCATCTTCGACGTGGACGAGCACGAAGGGCGTCCCTTCCTCGCCATGGAAATGCTCGAGGGGGAGACGCTTCGGGACCGGCTCGCCGCCGGTCCCCTGAAAATAGACGTTCTCCTGGACCTGGCGATCCAGATCGCGGACGCCCTGGAGGCCGCACATGCCCGCCGCATCGTCCATCGCGACATCAAGCCGGCCAACGTCTTCGTGACACGGCGCGGGGAGGCCAAGCTGCTCGATTTCGGATTGGCCAAGGTCTCGCCCGGCGAAAGCCGCGGCCCGGACGCTTCCGCGCTTCCCACAGAGCTGCCGGAGGAGCACCTGACGAGCCCCGGGACGGCGCTGGGCACGGTGGCCTACATGTCTCCTGAGCAGGCGCGCGGAGAGCCTCTGGACCAGCGCACGGACCTCTTCTCCTTCGGCGCGGTGCTCTACGAGATGGCAACCGGGCGACAGCCGTTCCCCGGGCACACGTCCGCCGTCATCTTCGACGCCATCCTGAACCGTGCTCCGACGCCTCCCGTTCAACTCAACCCGCAGCTTTCGGAAGAGCTCTCGAGAATCGCAAACACGGCTCTCGAGAAGGACCGCGAGCTGCGCTATCAGAGCGCGACGGAGATCAAGACCGACCTGAAGCGCTTGAAACGCGACTCCGCCTCGGGTCGAGTGAGCACCGCGGAAAGACCGCCCTCACCGCCACCGGCCGCTCGCCCGCGTCGGTGGGCGCGACCCACCTTCGCCGGCGTCCTGGTCCTCGGACTGGCCGCCGGCGCTATCTGGTGGACCGCCCATCGGCGATCGAGACTTGGGGCGCCGCGCGGCCAGATCACGCTTGCGGTCCTCCCCTTCCAGAACTTGAATGCCGACGCTTCGACCGACTATCTCCGGCTGGCGCTGCCGGACGAGATCGCGACGACGCTTTCTTACGTTCCCGCGCTCGCGATTCGCCCGTTCGCAACCAGCCGGAAGTACGCGAAGACGGATGTCGATCTGCAGAGCGCCGGCCGGGAGCTCCAGGTCGCCGACGTTCTGTCCGGGCACTTTCTCAAGGAGGGCAACCGGTTGCAGGTGACCCTCGAGGTCGTGGACACTGAAACGAACCGTCTGCTCTGGCGTGACACCTCGACCGGGGCCGCCGACGACCTGATCGGCCTTCGGGAACAGATTTCGCAGCGTCTGCGCCGGGGACTCTTTCCTCTGCTCGGCGCCAAAGGCGAAGGCGCGGAGGCCGCCACCCGGCCCAAGAATCAGGAGGCCTACGATCTGTATCTGCGCAGCACCGCGATCCTGCGTGATCCCGCCCCTAACAAACAAGCGATCTCCATGCTCGAGAAGTCTGTTGAGCTCGACCCGACTTATGCCCCGGCCTGGAACGAGCTCGGCCGCCGGCATTACCTCGACGCGTATTACGGAAAAGGAGGCGCAGCGGCCCGGCAGCGGGCGCGGGAGGCCTGTGAGCGCGCGCTCTCGCTCGATCCGAATTTCCTCATCCCCGCCGGCTCCATCGCAACCGACCAGGCCGAGGGCGGCGAGCTCGCGGACGCCTACAAGAAGGCCGCCGATCTGGTCGCCCGACGTCCGGAGAACGCGAACGCCCATTTCACGCTGGCATACGTGTCGCGCTACGCGGGCCTGCTGGATGAGTCCGCGCGCGAATGCGACTCGGCCCTGGCGGCGGACCCTCGCAACCGGGAATTCCGCTCCTGCTACCTCACCTTCATGGAACTGAAGAAATATGACCGCGCCAGAGAAATTTTGCGGCTCGACGCCGGATCCGACTGGTCCAGGACCGCTGAGGGAGACCTGCTCCTGCGCGAGGGAAGGCTCGAGGCAGCCGCCGAGATCAAGCGCACTCGACGCGCCGTTTCTGCAGTCGACTATTCCACGATGCTCCTCCGATCCGGATCCGCATCCGATCGGGACCGCCTTGCCGAGCGCGTCGAGGCGGGCTTTGCCGCCCTTCGCGACCCGGAGCCGAAGTTCCTGGGGGCGGGATTTCTCGCCCTCAGCGGATATCGTGACGCCGCCCTCCGGCTTCTTCGCAAAGCCGTCGAAGGCAACTATCTCTGCTATCCCGCGATGGACTACGACCCGCTCTTGAACAGTATCCAAAAGGATCCCGAATTCGCGGCGATCCGCGCCGAGGCCATCAAGAGGCAGAAGCCGTTCCTGGAACTCGCTCCGGCGGCGCGCCGGTGACCGAGCCTTCTCCCGACATCACGATGGAGATGGCCGAATACCAGTTCCGGGAACGCCGGCGCCCTTGCGCGCGTTAGGCTCTGTGTGGAAGGCCTCAACCTGGGAGGTTTCTCGTTCGCGACGATTGCCGTCGCGATCTTTTTCGGACTGGTGGGGTTCGCCGCCTTCCGATACGGAAAGAAGAACGGAGAGGCGCGTCCGCTCTTCCTTGGGGTTGCCCTCATGGCGTATGGATACTTCGTCACCAACGTCTGGCTGTCGCTCGCGATCGGAGCGCTGTTGACTCTCTTCCTGTTTTTCCCGCGCTGAAGAAGTCGGCGCCGGGCCCGCGAGCCAACAATTTATAAATTGTAATGTCAGGTCGCCGTTACGAGCGGATCTACGCCGTGGTCTCGCGCATCCCCCGCGGCCGGGTCGCGACATACGGCCAGGTCGCGAGGCTCGCGGGCCTCGCGGGCCAGGCGCGCCTGGTTGGTTATGCCTTGAGCGCGCTCGAGACCGGGAGCCGGATACCGTGGCACCGCGTCGTCAACGCCGCAGGCGAGATCAGCCTGCGGCAAGACGGCGGACAGGCCGGCAGGCTGCAGCGCGTTCTCCTGCAGCGAGAGCGTGTGCGGTTCGACGCGAGGGACCGGATCTCGCTCGAGCGTTTTCGATGGCGCCCGCGGTCGTGACCCGCGCGGCCCGAGCTCAGCCGCTCGGCTCCACCTCTGCGAGCCGGCGGCGCAAATAGCGGCGCTCGACGGCGTTGAACGTCAGTGCGAGCGACGCCTTGTATGCCCTCGCCGCCTCGTCGCGCCGTCCCAGGCGCCGCGCGAGATCGGCTCGGGCCGCGTGGTAGAGGTAGTAGCGGTCGAGCTCGCCCGAGGAGCCGATCGCGTCGATGAGCGCGAGGCCCCGTTCCAACTCGCCGCTCATCGCGATCGCCACGGCCCCGTTCAAGAGCACGACGGCAGTGGGCTGCACGCGCGCGAGCTCCTGATAGAGCGCCGCGATCTGCTTCCAATCGGTGTCCGCTCCCGACGAGGCCTCCGCGTGCAGCGCCGCGATGGCCGCCTGCAACGGATAGGGGCCCGGGCGGCGCAGGCGCAGAGCCTTCTCGACGAGCTCGATCCCTTCGGCGATCTCCGCCCGGTCCCATGCCGATCGATCCTGTTCGTCCAGCGGCACGAGCTCGCCACGATCGTTCACCCGCGCCCGCTTTCGCGAATCGTGGAGAAGCATCAGAGCGAGGAGCCCGAGAGTCTCCGGTTCCTCCGGGAAAAAGAGAAGCAACGTCCGAGCCAGCCGGATCGCTTCGGCGCACAGATCGGTCCGAAGGAGGCCGGAGCCCTCGGTCGCGGTGTAGCCCTCGTTGAAGATCAGGTAGATAACCGTCTGGACCGAGGCCAGCCGTTCCGGCAGCGCCTCCGTTTGCGGAACCTCGTACGGGATCTTCGCCTCTTCGATCTTGCGCTTGGCCCGCACCAGCCTCTGAGCGAGCGTGGGCTCCGGCAGGAGGAAGGCTCGCGCGATCTCGGCCGTCTCGAGACCTCCGAGCGTGCGCAGCGTCAGCGCGATGCGGGCCTCGACGGAGAGGGCCGGATGGCAGCACGTGAAAATCAGACGCAGGCGATCGTCGGGAAAGCTTGTCTGCGCGGAATCGTCGATCTCCTCCGGCTCGGCCTGCGCGAGCCAGGCGATCTCGCCGGCTTTCTCGGTTCGGGTCCGCTCGCGGCGCGCCTGGTCGATGAGCTTTCGCTGCGCGACCGTCGTGATCCACGCGCCGGGATTCTTCGGGACCCCCTTGTCTCGCCAACCGACGAGCGCCGCGGCGAACGCCTCCTGCAGCGCCTCTTCGGCCATGTCGAAGGAGCCGGACATCCCGATCAGGCCGGCGAGGATGCGCCCGCGCTCCCGCCGGAAAACCCCCTCGACGCTCTCGAGGAACTGCTCCGGCCCCTCCAAGGGCTGTCTCAGGTCCGCGCGGTGCGCGGCTCTTCCCATCGTTGCCCGAGGTGACGGAGCGGCCGAATCTCGACGCAGCCCCTGCCTCCCCCGCAGGCGGTCGGGATCTTCGAGGCCCACTCCACCGCCTCGTCGACGTCGCGGCATTCGAGGATGTAGTAACCGGCCAGCTGTTCTTTCGTCTCCGCGAACGGGCCATCCATCAGAACGATCTTTCCGCCGTCGGAGCGGACGGTTGTCGCCGTGGGCGTGGGCGCGAGCGGATCCGCTCCGACCAGAATTCCGCGCCGGGCTGTCTCATCCATCACCGCCCGGTGGCGGTCGATGACCTCCTGGCGTTCCTCCGGCGAGGCGGCGCCTTCCTCCGTTTCGGTCGTGTAGATCAGAAACATGTAGCGCATGTCGCCTCCGCCGCGATCATTTGAGGGATTCGTATTTCAGCACATCGAGCGATTGGAGAAGCACCGAGCGCACCTCGAAATGGAACTTGCCCGACCTCACCAGTGGGTCCTCCGACTCCCATTCCCGCGCCTGTGCCTCGTCCCGCGCGGCCGCGACGGCGAATCCGCTCAACGGGCTCGCGTCGGTCACCGGACCGGCGAGAAGATACTTTCTCGCTTCCAGATTCCCCCGGACGAACTCCCGGTGCGCCGCGAAGAGCGCCTTTCCTTCCGGCGAGGTCACCGTGCGCTTGGCGTCTCCCTCGGCCGTCACGAAAACCAGGTAGTAGCTCTTCATCCCCGAGGGCACCGCCGGCGGCACGCCG
>Ga0070697_100003591_pt1 | contig 11925 bp, 12 predicted proteins | sample KBSK1501metaG_FD_65475 | JGI IMG/M metagenome (GOLD analysis project Ga0070697, IMG submission 65475) | Corn, switchgrass and miscanthus rhizosphere microbial communities from Kellogg Biological Station, Michigan, USA - KBS K1-50-1 metaG | ecosystem: Host-associated > Plants > Roots >... | reverse complement strand
TCGTGCCGGAGAACTCAGACCGCCCACCACGCTCGCACTCGCCCATGTCGCGCCGCCAGGTACTGGCCGGCGCCGGCGGTACCGGCCTGCTCGCGGCCACCGTCAGCCCGGCGAAGGCGGCGACGCGGGCGCGCCGGTCGCGTGCCGCGGGCGATGGCACTCCCGAGCAGATCCACCTCACCTGGAGCGAGAACCCGGCGACCGGGGTCGTGGTCTCCTGGGCCTCCCCCGGCCAGGCCAGGCGGCCGCGGGTGCGGATCGGGCAGCGGGTGATCCCGGCTGAGCCCCGCCCCTATACCGACGGGATCAGCGGCGAGACGGTCTGGACCTACCACGCCCGCGTCGGCGGCCTGCGCCCCGGCGCCACATACGCCTACGCGGTGACCGCGGACAACGACGGCAACGCCGCCGACCCGTTCAGCGCCACCTTCCGCACCGCTCCCGTGGGCCGGGCGCCGTTCCGCTTCACCAGCTTCGGCGACCTGGCCACCCCCAACACCGCCTGGGTGCTCTCCTACGGCCAGAGCGCCTACGCGGTCGAGGCGGTGGAATCCTTCCAGCCGCTGTTTCACCTGCTCAACGGCGACCTGTGCTACGCGAACCTGAACCCCACGGCGCAGCCCGAGGTGTGGCGCGACTTCGGCAACAACAACCAGACCTCGGCCGCCAGCCGGCCGTGGATGCCGTGCCTGGGCAACCACGAGGTGGAGTTCTACAACGGGCCGCAGGGCTTCACCTCCTACCTGTCCCGCTACACCCTGCCCGAAAACCGGGTGCCCGGCTTCCACGGGCGCTGGTACTCCTTCCGGATCGGCTCGGTGCTGTTCGTCTCGCTCGACGCCGACGACGTGGTCTTCCAGGACGCGGCCGCGTTCGTGGCAGGCCCGGCGGCGCTGGTCCCGGCCGCGGGCACCGGCCACCCCGCGATCAAGCCGGGCACGTCGTTCTACCTCAGGGGCTACTCCGGCGGGGCGCAGACCGCCTGGCTGGAGCGGACGCTGGCGGCCGGCCGCCGGGACGAGACGGTGGACTGGATCATCGTCCAGATGCACCAGTGCGCCGCCTCCTCCTCGGCCACCGGGAACGGCTCCGACCTCGGTATCCGCCGGGAATGGCTGCCGCTGTTCGATCGGTATCAGGTAGACCTGGTGCTCTGCGGCCACGACCACGACTACGAACGGTCCTTCCCGGTGCGCGGCGCAGACACCGACGCGGGGAGGGAAGTGGCCACCGGGGCCGCGGTCAACACCTTGCGGCCCCGCCCGGTGACGACCACCGACAGCGGGGTGTTCGACACCAGCCACGGCACCGTGCATCTCATCCTCGGCTGCGGCGGCACCGACGCGCCGCTGGACGAGTACGGCACCGACACCGCCGACGGCCAGCGACAGGCCAAGGTCTTCACCCAGGCCGACCGGCCCGTCGCCACGGCCACGCCGGGGGTCTTCGCCCGGGCGGCGGCGGACGCGGTGGAGGACGCCGTCTGGTCGGCCAGGCGCGACACAGTCACCGGCTACGGGATCGCGGTCTTCGACGTCGACCCGGGCTCCGGGGCCGACGGCCAGCCCAGCATCAAGGTCACGCACTACCACGCGGTCGGCGCGGACCCAGTCAACCCGGCCAGCGGCGCCAAGGGGGCGCCGACTCCCGATTACACCGAGTTCGAGACCTTCACCCTGGTCCGTCCCCGCTAGTGGGTCGCCTCCACTGATATGCCCGCCGGCGCCGGGATACGGTCGGCTCATGGACGTTCTCGTAATCGGGGCCGGGGCCGTCGGCCTCACCACGGCGATCAGCCTGGCCGAGGCCGGGCTCAGCGTGACGATCAGGACGGCAGAGCTGCCCGCGCAGACCACGTCGGTGGCGGCCGGGGCGGTCTGGGGCGCGGTGAAGGTCGGCCCGCCCGGCCGGGTCCTCGAATGGGGCCGGGTCGGGCTCGAGGTCCTGTCCAAGCTCGCCGCGGAGCCCGGCACCGGGGTGCGGCTGGCGGCCGGCCGGGAGGTCTCCCGCGCCCCGCTCGAGCCGTACTACTGGACCCGGCTCCTGACCGACCTGCGGGACTGCGAAAAGTCCGAACTGCCGGACGGCTTCACCAGCGGCTTCCACTACACCGCGCCGCTGGCCACGATGCCCGTCTACCTGGACTACCTGCGCGCCAGGTTCGAGCGGGCGGGCGGCACGCTCGAGGTCTCCCCGGTCGCCTCGCTGGCCGGCCTGGCCGGCGCCGCTCCGGTCGTCGTCAACTGCTCCGGCGCCGCCGCCCACGACCTGGTGCCCGACCCCGCGGTTATGGCGGTGCGAGGGCAGGTGGTCATCGCCGCCAACCCGGGCGTCGAGGAGTTCCTCATCAGCCGGGATCCCGAACCGCCGTGGATCGTGTACATGTTCCCGCACGGGGACACCATCCTGCTCGGCGGCACGAACGAAGAGGGAAACTGGGACACGGACCCGAAGCCGGAAGTGGCCGAACGGATCGTGGCCGGGTGCGCCGCCATCGAACCTCGGCTGCGCGGGGTTGAGATCCTCGGCCACCGCGTCGGCCTGCGGCCGTTGCGGCCCGAGGTGCGGCTGGAATCCGAGCCGCTCGGCTCCGTTTTTCCCTCAAGCCCACCCAAGAGCGTGCTGTGGCACAACTACGGTCACGGCGGCGCCGGCATCTCGATGGCCTGGGGCTGCGCCGCCGAGATCACCAGGGCCGTGCTGGATTAGCCGGCTGGGCTAGTCGCCCAGGCGGGCGGCCAGCCGGGCGGGCGCGATGACACGGTAGGCGTCCTGGCAGAGCTCGGCGATCTCGGCCCAGTCGGCCTCGCGGTCGAGGCGCACGCCGATCCAGCCGCGGCCGCCGACGTAGGGCGGCCGGAAGAAGCGCTCCGGGTCGGACGCGGTGAGCTCGGCCTGCGCCCCCGGTGCCGCCGCGCACCACAGGTGCGGGAACTGGTTGTCGTGATGGCCGTCGGCCCAGAGGGTCACGAACGAGCTCTTGCCGCGGACGAACCAGGTCGGCGCGCCATGGCTGGGCCGCTCGGTGACCTCGGGCAGGGCCAGGCAGATCACGCGGAGGCGTTCGGCCAGATCGCTCACTCCCTGATTGTCCCATTAGCACCCGGGATACGCTGCTGCCCATGAAGTTCGCGATCGCGATCCCGCAGTTCTACGCCGACGGCGAGTTCGACCCCACGTCCTTCCGGGAGTATTTCGCGCGAGCCGAGGAACTCGGCTTCGAGAGCGCCTGGACCCAGGAATCGACGCTCGGCTTCGGCCCGCAGCTCAGCCCGATCGAGACGATGAGCTACGCGGCCGCGTGCACCGAGCGGATGCGGCTGGGGTGCGTGGTGTTCGTGTCCACCCTGCACAGCCCGGTGCACCTGGCCAAAAGCCTGAGCACACTGGACCAGCTCAGCCGCGGCCGGATCGAGGTCGGCGTCGGTACCGGCGGCCGGGGTCGCCCGTTTGCCGCCTTCGGCGTGGACCCGGCCCGGTACGTGGCGCGGTTCACCGAGGGCGTGAACCTGATGAAGGCGCTGTGGACCGAGCCCCGGGTGACCTTCCAGGGCGAGTTCTGGCAGCTCGAGAACGCCCCGATGGAGCCGAAGCCGTTCCAGAAGCCGTACCCGCGGCTGTGGTTCGGCGGGGCCAGCGAGCCCGCGCTGCGGCGCGCCGTGCGAATGGGTGACGGCTTCTTCGGGGCCGGCTCCTCCACCACCGCCAAGTTCGCCGGGCAGGTACAGATCGTCCGGCGCGCGCTCGCCGACGCGGGCCGGGCCGCGGACAGCTTCCCCATCGCCAAGCGCGTCTACATCGGCATCGACGACGACACCGAGCGGGCACGCGACCGGATGAACGCCGCCCTCGAAGGCATCTACGGGCAGCGGGTGCCGGCCATCGAGGCCGCCACGGTCACCGGCACGGCCGCCGACTGCGTCAGCGAGGTGAACAAGGTGGCCGAGGCGGGGGCGGAGCTCATCTTGTTCACGGCGCTGTTCGACCAGCGCGAGCAGATGGAACGACTGGCCGCCGCGGTGCTTCCCAAGCTCGGCTAGAGCACCAGCTCACCAGAAGACATGGCTGCCCCTGCCAGGATACGCGCAACCGTCCGGGGCGAGCGAGTCAGCTGACGCCAGGACCGGTGCGGGGCGGGATCAGTGCCTTGAGGATGTCCAGCACCCCCGGATTCGCCACCCCGCGCCAGTCGGGAGTCAGCAGGCCCCACTGTTCCGGGTCGCCCCAGTCGGACCGGTGCTGGCCGGTCACCGGGACGGTGCCGCGGGGCTGGGTCGGGTTGAGCGGCCACCAGCACCAGTCCACATCGTGCTCGGTGAGCCAGGCCTCGACGTTGTTCCACCACCCGGCCGCAGGCGTCGCCGCACGGCCGAAGTTGTCCAGCGACCTGGTGTCGTTGCCGAACTCGCTGATCCACAGCGGGGCGATGCCCTCGGTGAGGATGTACCCGCCGGCCCGGCGCATCTGGTCGAAGTACGCGGACCTCGGCTGCCCGGCGGGGTGGAACCAGGAGTAGTCGTGCAGGCTGTAGACGACCTTGCCCGGGCGTTCCAGCCGCACCGGGTGCCTGGCCACGCCGGTCAGGTCGGCGGCGAAGCCGAGCCCTTCGCAGATGATCAGCACCTCCGGGCTGACCTCGTGGATGAGGTTCCCGACGGCCGTGTACATGGCGGCGATATCGGTCGTGTGCCCGGTCCCCCAGGCCGGGGTGAGGACGCGGCCGCGTACCCGGGACCGCCTGGGCTCGTTCATGATGTCCATCCCGGCGACCAGGGGGTTGGACCGGTACCGCGCCGCCAGGTCCCGCCAGGCGGCGAAGAACTTCGCGGCCGGCCAGCGGTCGTTGAACCACATGCCGCTCTCGTCTGCTTCCGAGCAGCACCAGCCAGCGTCGAGGGTGTGACAGTTGGGGATGACGATCAGGCCTGCGCCGGTGAGTGCTTCCACGCAGGCGTCGTAGACCTGTATGGGCGTGGCCCCGGAGAGGTCCGGGTTGGCGGCCAGGTACTCATCGGGGACCGGTGTGGTCTGCTCGGCCATCCACAGGCTGAACGGGAGCCGCACGCTGTTGAACCCGTGCAGGGCAATCCGCCTGGCCAGCGCGCGGCGGCCGGTGCGCTCCAACCCAGCCGCGACGCCGTCGTCCTCGTGGGCGCCGTACCAGTTCACTCCGGCCAGACGGACGCGCCCGCCGTCTGCGCCGACGATGTAGCGGCCGCTCGTGGAGAGCGGCGGCTGCACCGGGGTTGCGGTCATCGCAGCGGGCGGCGGGCCAGGGTGGCGATGTGCGGGGGCAGCGGGATCTCCGGGGGCAGCACCGGGTCAGGCTCCGGGTCCTGCCAGGCGGCGGCCAGCGGCAGCACGCCGGCCCAGACCGGCAGGGCCGCGTCCGGGGAGTCGCCGTCGTCGGGCGGGCCGGTGCGGATCTTCACCGACGCCTCGGCCAGGGCCAGGGCGAGCAGTGAGGTCTTGGCCAGTTCCTTCTTGTTCGGGCGGCGGGCGTAGTCCCACTGTCCGGGCACGACGTGCTCGCTGAGCGCGTGCAGCCCGGCCAGCTTCTCCTCCCGGTCCGTCACCAGCCGGGGCGTGCCGTAGATCATCGCGCTGCGGTAGTTGACCGCGTGCTCGAATACCGACCGGGCCAGCACCAGCCCGTCCACGTGGGTCACGGTCACGCAGATGGTCGCCTGAGGGGCCGAGACCAGGCTACGGCTGGCCACCGAGCCGTGCAGGTACAGCGTGTCACCGTCCAGCCCGTACACGGTCGGCACGACCATTGGGTAGCCGTCCACCACGACGCCGAGGTGACAGATCACCCCGGCAGCCAGGATGGCCGCCAGCTCCGCGCGATCGGTGCTGCCCTGCTCGCGCAGGCGGCGGTGCCGGGTGCGTTCGGTGACGGGCAGCGGGGACTCCTCGGGCATAACAGCAGTGTACGGGGACGGAACATTTCGAATGTGTGTATTAAGCAGGCGACGGCGGGCCGAGGACGACCGGCAGTTCGGACAGGCCGCGAAGTACCAGTCCGTCGCCGTGGCCCCAGCGCAGCGCCGACCGTGGGACGGCCAGCCGCATGGCGGGGAAGCGGCCGTGCAGGGTGGTGAACGCGATCACGCCCTCGAGCCGGGCCAGCCGGGCACCCAGGCAGTGGTGAATGCCGTGGCCGAAGGCCAGGTGGCTGGTGTCCGCCCGGGCAATGTCGAGAACCTCCGGGTGGTCGTACCGGGCCGGGTCCCGGTTGGCCGCGGCCAGCGAGATGATCACCTGGGCGAAGGCCGGGATGACGGTCCCGCCGAAAGCGACGTCCTGGGTGGCGTACCTGAACGTCGAGTGCGGCACCGGTGCGTCCCATCGCAGGATTTCCTCGATCGCGTGCGGCACCAGGGCCGGGTCGGCGACGAGGGCGTCGCGCTGTTCCGGGTGCAGCAGCAGGGCGACCGTTCCGTTGCCGATCAGGCTGGTCGTGGTGTCGTGCCCGGCGACCACCAGCTGGAAGATCGTCGAGAGCATCTCCTGCTCGGATAGCGCGCCGCCCTGATCGGCCGCGCGTACCAGGTCGGTGACTAGATCCTCGCCCGGGGCGGCCCGCTTGCGGGCGAGGAGCTCGGTCAGATACCGCACGATGTTCGCCGAAGCCGCCACGGCCTCGGCCGGCGGCTCGGGCGCCGACGACGGTGTGAGCAGCGTGGTGAACCAGCTCCCCAGGTGATCCCGGTCTGATTCCGGGACGCCGAGCAGCTCGCTGATCACGGTGAACGGCAGTGGGAAAGCGAAGCCCTTGACCAGGTCGACGACGGTGTCGCCGCGCGCCTGCAGGTCGTCGAGCAGCCCGTCGACGATCGCCTGGACACGTGGCCGGAGGGCCGCGATCCGCGGCCGGCTGAATGCAGCCGAGGTCAGCCGGCGCAGCCGGGTATGGTCGGGCGGGTCGACGCTGAGCATGTGCCGGGCGAAGGCGGGACCGGGCAGGCCCTCGGCGACCACCGCGCCGTCACGGGCGAGTGCGGCGTGCATGTCCTTGGACAGGCCGGCGTGGTTGAGCGCGGCCTTGGCCTCCTCGTGGCGGACGATCAGCCACGCGCGGTGCCCGTCGGCCAGCGTGACCTCGTGCACCGGGTCGTCCGCCTGGACCTGCGCGAATAGCGGGTACGGGTCGTCTCGGTCGTAGTCGCCCCACGCGTCGAGTGCCGGGTTGCGCATCTCGATCACCTAGATCTCGCGGAAGCCCGAGCAGAGCAGGTCGATGGTGGCCAGCCGCCCGTCGTCGATCTTGCAGATCGAGGTCTGCGTGCAGGCCCAGCGGGTGCCGCGCTGCGCCAGGTCCAGCCGGTAATGGATCAGGAGCCGGTCGGCGACCGCCTGGCCTGCCGACTCCACCAGGTTGACGGCGTCCATGCCGGCGAACCATCCGCCGAAGCGGGCGACGACGGCATCGCGGCCGTGCTCTTCGATCGGCCCGCCGGGCAGCAGCGCCCGCAGCCGGACGGTGTCGGTGACCGCGGCGGCTAGCTGGATGCTGTCCCGGTCGGCCACGGCCGCGGCGATCGCCGTGGCCAGGGGATGCTCTCTCATGACGCGCTCCTTTCTCCGCGGCCGGCCAGAGCGTCGAGATGGCCGGCGAGGTGCCTGGTCAGTTCGGCGGCGTCGTCCGCCGCCCCGTCGATCAGGCTCGACTTGCGGCGGCGCAGGAACGGCATGCCGATCAGGTACAGGCCCGGGCAGGCCGTCACGCCGCCGTCGTGGATGACCCGGCCCCTGCGGTCCAGCACCGGGACGTCGAGCCAGGACAGATCGGGCCGGTATCCCGTCGCCCAGACGATCGTGCTGATCTCCCCGGACCGGAGGTCCAGGCCCAGCGGCGCGGCGCGCACGACCGTCGGCGCGAACCGCTCACCAGCCGCCCCCGCCCAGGCGTCGATCGTGTTCAGCAGCCGCCCCAGCTTCAGGTCGGCCAGCGCACACACGTTGGGCAGGGAGCCGGAGAACTGGGCGACGCCGCCGGCGATCCCGGCCAGGCGGCCGGCCAGCCGCACCCCGGCCGAGCTCAATGCGTTCAGGTCGACCGTCCGCCCCGGCGAGCCGACCAGCTGCATGGACGGCACGTTCCGCGCCCGCGCCAGATCGTCGACCTCGTCGTAGCGCTGGTCCAGCACCTCCGAGGCGTCCAGCCACCACAGGATGTCCCGGCCGCGGTACGTTCGCGGCATGCGGACGTGCTCGCCGACGGCGAGCGTGACCGGGCGCCCCGAGCGGTGCAGCTCGTCGGCGAGCTGGATCCCGCTGGCCGAGGCGCCGATCACCAGCACGCCGCCTGGGGGGAGCTCCCCCGGGTTGCGGTAGTCCGCCGGGGTGACCGGGGTGATTCCGTCCGGCACCAGCCGCGCCAACGACGGCACCGCGGGCACCGCGGCCGCCCCGCAGGCCAGCACCACCGTCGGCGCGCGCCAGGTGCCCTGGTCGGTCCGCACGACGTACCCGCCTCCGGCTGCCCGTACCGAGGTCACCGTCGTGCCAGTCAGTACCGGCGCCGCGGACGCCCCCGCGTAGTCCGCGAGCATCGCCACCACCTGCCGGGCGCTGAGGTAGCCGTCCGGGTCGGCACCGCGGTACGCGTAACCGGGCAGCCGGGTCATCCAGTTCGGGGTGAGCAGGCGCAGCGAGTCCCACCGCTGCGTGCGCCACGAATTCGCCACATCTCCGCGTTCCAGGACGACGTGGTCGACCGAACGAGCGGCCAGGCAGCGGCTCATGGCCAGGCCGCAGTGGCCGGCCCCGACGATCACGGTGGTCGTATTCGGCATGGCTCTGCCTCCTGCTCACCCGGACCGGATCAGAAGACGTCGACGGTGACGCTGGTCGGGTTGGTGAGGATGTCGTAGACGGCGGAGCGCTTCTGCGACTGCGCGACCAGCGCCCTGATCTCCTCAGGAGTGGCGTCGGCGTCGATCTGGTAGCTGACGGTGACACCGCTGAAACCGTTGCGGACATCCGGGTCGGCGCCAAGAATCCCGTGCAGGTCCATCTCGGCGGCCAGGGTGGCCCGCACCGACCGGAGCTGGATCGACCTCTGCTGGGCGACGGCGGCGACCCCCGCGGTCAGGCAGCTGCCCAGGGCGACCAGGACATACTCCACCGGCGTGACACCGTTGTCCTGCGCGGCGAACTGCAGCGGGTGGTCGACGTCGTAGCTGAATGTCGTGTGGTGGTGCTGCTCATCGCCGAAGCCGTAGAACGTCTCGACATCCGAACGGCTGTGCGTGCCGTTGATCCAGGACACCGTGGAGCGCCACTGGAACTGGGCGATCTCCGGGGTGTCACCCAGGGCGTTACGGACGCCGAGCAGCGCTTCGACGTTGACGCCGTTGTCGACTGGGATCTCTGTTGCGGTCATGTGATGCCTCCTTGAGGTGATGCCGGTCTTCATTCGGTCGACCGACCTAATTGACAGAGCCGGACTTGGGTCCGGTGATACATGGCGTTTACGTTCTAGATGAGTTCGGCGATGAGCCGGGCGGCACGGGCCGCTCCGTCGGTCTCGACATCGCGGTAGCTGACGGGCTTGCCGGCCAGTTCAGCGATGCGCGCGGCGATCAGGTCGGGGTCGGTCGCCAGGTAGTCCATGCACGTGCCGGCGCCGTAGCGGTCGAGCCGGTGCCGGACGTGGAAGTTCTGCTCGAAGTGGTGCCCGAGCGGGAAGTACAGGAACGGGCGCTTGGCGGCGGTCAGCTCCATGGTGGTGGTCAGCCCGCCCTGGACGATGGCCACGTCGCAGGCGCACAGGTGCTGGTAGAGCCGGTGGACGTAGCCACGCAGCTCGAGGCCGGCTCGCCCTTCCCGCTCGGCGATCATCGCCTCGGCGTCGGTCTCCAGCGCCCAGCCCACCGTGTCCTCGTACTGCTTGGTGGAATGCGGCTCGGGCAACAGCTGGCCGAAGAAGAACTCAATCCACTGCCGGTAGCCGCCATCCTGCCGCCAGAAGTGCCGGTTGCGCATGCTCCAGCCGGCCAGCGCGTCCACCGGGTCTGCCCACCGCCGCTCCGCCTCCACCGCATAGGGATGGGGTGGCGCGACCGCGATGTTCGGGGCGATCGCGACAACACCGCCGACACGCTCGGGATGGTCCGCGGCCAGGCGCAGCGCCCAGGGTACGGCGTGACAGTGCGCGACCAGGACGGCCCGGTCGACGCCGGCCGCGTCCAGCACCGCCAGCAGGTCGGCGGCCACCTCGGACGGCGCGTAGCACTCCGGCGTGTGCGGGCGGTCGGACCGGCCGGTGCCCCGGCCATCGGTCGTGACGACGGTGAACCGGCGCGCCAGGGCCGGAACGACCCCCTTCCACGACCGGGCATGCGTGATCGGCGACGCCGGGATGAGCAGCAGTGCCGGTTCCCCGTGACCGAAGATCTCAAAGGCGACGCGGACGCCGCCGCGCTGGATGACGCCCTCTCGGTCGGGCAGCCGCGCCCTCATCGCCGTATCCGATCCGCGAACTGCTTGATCAGCAGGTTCACCCGAACCGGGTCACGGGCGTACCGGGCCCTCATCACTACCCCCTCGCTCCGGCGGCTCCTCGAGCATCCGCAGCAGCTCACCGATCTTGCGCAGCGCCGGGCCCGCCGCTATCTTCGACTCGTCCAGGCCGAGCAGGATCACCGCTTCCGCTCCCAGGAACGGCAGGCCCGCCAGCGCGGCCAGCTCCTCCGGGGTGAACGGTCCCAGCGAGCCGAACCGCTCGGCTGCCCGCTGCGCCACCTCGGCCAGAAGATCAAACCAGCCCTGTACCTGGGCGGACACCGCCCCAGCGATCTCCCGGTTCGACCAGCCCGCCGCCGTCATCTCCATCAGCACCCGGACGTAACCCGACTCAAGATCTTCGTCGAAGAAGTCACAGGCCTGCTGCCACTGCTTCCACAGCGGCAAGTTGGACTGGTACATGGCGGCCTGCCGGGCAAGCCGCTGCTGGTTCTCCAGGTCCAGCACCGCGAGCATCAAGTTCTGCCTCGACCCGAAGTGGTAGTGAATCTGGCTCAGCGGCACTCCCGCCGCCTCCGCGATGCCCCGCGTCGACAGGTTCGCGTAGCCGACCTCCAGCAGCGCGCCCTTGGCCGCGGCCAGAATCCGCGACCGGGTGTCCTGCTCCACTGCCACCGAGCCTCCTATCCCCATCCGACCGACTCGTTCGGTCGATCGACCGATACCGTAAACCTGACAACGCGCGCTGTCAAGACCCCTTCACGGCGAAGGGGGCAAGACAACCGCCGCATCGATACAGTCAGGCTGTGCCAGGGCTCGCACCACGGCCCGTTCGGCCTGATTATCTCTTTTGTAGGGTGAGGGTCATGAAGATCGGATTCGGCGCACCGGTCGCGGGCGCCTGGGCAACCCCTGGCTATCTGGCCGCCTTCTCGGAACAAGCCGAGGAGGCCGGGTACGCGTCGCTGTGGACGTTCCAGCGGCTGCTGGTCCCCGAGGGGTCCGGCATGGACCCGGTGTATCGCAGCGTGCTCGACCCGATGGTGGCGCTGGGGTTCGCGGCCGCCCGGACGTCGCGGATCAGGCTCGGCGTGGCCATCCTCAACCTGCCCTTCGTCTCCCCCGCCTACCTGGCCAAACAAGCCACCACCGTCGACGTGCTGTCCGGCGGGCGGCTGGACCTCGGGCTCGGCATCGGCTGGATGCCGGAGGAATTCGCGGTGACCGGCGGCTCCACGGCCAGGCGCGGCGCCAGGACCGAGGAGTACCTGGCCGTGCTGCGGACGCTGTGGGCCGATGAGGTCAGCTCGTACCATGGCGAGTTCTACACGGTCCCGGCGGGGCGGCAGGACCCCAGGCCGGTACAGCGGCCCGGACCGCCGGTTCTGCTCGGCGGCATGTCCCGGCCGGCCATGGAGCGGGCCGGGCGGATCGCGGCGGGCTGGATTACCT
>Ga0070697_100003590_pt1 | contig 11926 bp, 17 predicted proteins | sample KBSK1501metaG_FD_65475 | JGI IMG/M metagenome (GOLD analysis project Ga0070697, IMG submission 65475) | Corn, switchgrass and miscanthus rhizosphere microbial communities from Kellogg Biological Station, Michigan, USA - KBS K1-50-1 metaG | ecosystem: Host-associated > Plants > Roots >... | reverse complement strand
CACCGGCTTCCCAAAAGGCGCGGTGCACCTTCATCACGACATCGCCTTCACCGTCGCCTGCTATGCGCAGGGCATCCTGGGTATGACCGCGGCGGACCGGACATTCTCGGTTGCCAAGCTCTTCTTCGCCTACGGGCTCGGCAACGCGCTGACCTTCCCCTTCGCCGTGGGCGCGACCACGATACTCTGGCCGGGGCCGCCAACGCCGCCCAATGTCTTTGCTCAGATCGAACGGTTCAAGCCCACGATTTTCTTTTCGGTTCCGACGAACTACGGGCAGCTGCTCGCCCACAAACGGGACGGGGCAGAGTTCGACCTATCCAGCGTCCGGCAGGCTGTATCGGCCGGGGAAGCGCTGCCGAAGGCCCTCTACGAACGGTTCAAAGACCGCTTCGGCGTCGAGATCCTCGACGGCATCGGCAGCACCGAGATCCTGCACATCTTCATCTCCAACCGATCGGGTCGCGTCCGTCCCGGCTCAGCCGGCGAGCTGGTGCCGGGCTACGAGGCCCGGATCGTTGACGACGCGGGCCACGAGGTCGCGGACGAGATCGTCGGCAACCTGCTGATCAAGGGCGACAGCACCTGCGCCTATTACTGGAACAAGCACGAACGGACCAAGGACACCATCGAGGGCCACTGGATCCGCACCGGCGACAAGTTCTCGCGCGACGCCGATGGCTACTACTGGTACGCGGGGCGGGCCGACGACATGCTCAAGGTCGGCGGCATCTGGGTCAGCCCAGTCGAGATCGAGAACACGCTGGTCGAGCATTCCGCGGTGCAGGAGGCCGGCGTCATCGGACGGCGTGATGCCGATGACCTTGAGAAACCGATGGCGTATATCGTGCTGGTGGCCGGCCACGCGCCTTCCCCCGAGCTGGCGCGCGAGCTGCAGGATTTCGTTCGCTCCAAGATCGCGGAGTACAAGCGTCCGCGGTGGATTGAGTTCGTCGAGGCCCTGCCCAAAACGGCGACCGGCAAGACACAGCGCTTCAAGCTGCGCGCGTCTCCTGCGTCAGAGCCGGTCTAGCGCCGCGTAGTACCAACCGATCACGGGCAGAAACCAGGGCTTCTCCCGGTACAAGGGCACGGCCCGGAATGGGCGCTGCCAGCAGGCCGCCAGCTCGTCGCCGGCGATCCAGTCCGCCGCGAGCTGGCCGAAATAGGTCGACATCGCGACCCCGGTGCCGCAGTAGCCGAGCGCATAGGTGATGCCCTTGACGCGACCGATGTGCGGCACGCGGTCAACGGTGAAGCCCACCTGGCCGCCCCAGGCATGCTCGACCTGGACGCCGGCCAGCTGCGGGTGAATTTGGAGCATCGCCGCATAAAGCCAATCGCGAGCTTTGGCGATGGTGGTCGGCGTGAAGCTCGCGCGGCCGCCGAAGAGCATTCGGTTGTCGGCGCTGAGCCGCCAGTAATGGAGAAAGTTCTTCGAGTCGAACAGCATGCGCCGGTTTGGGATCGCACTGTGTGCCAGGCCGTCAGGGAGCGACGCCGTGGCGATGATGTAGCTCCCGATCGGAATCACGCGACGCCGCAGCCAGGGAACCAGCCGATCGCTGTAGCCATTCGTCGCCACCAGCACATCGCGCGTCTGGATAATGCCGCGCGGCGTGCTGACCGTGAAGCCGCCGCGACGTCGAGCCTCGATGCCCGTGGCCGGCGTGTGGTCATAGAGGTGTGCGCCGCCGTCCCGAGCCACGCGCGTGAGCCCGGCGAAATACTTGGCCGGGTGCAGACCGCCGCTCTGCTCGTACAGCAATGCGCCATGGTAGAGGGAGGTGCCGACTTCGGATGCCAGCTCCACGCGGGGAATCACGCGGGCGCTGACGCCGAATTGCCGCGTGAGGAGGTGCGCCCTCTCTTCGAGATGATGGAACTGCGACGCTTTGTCGGCCAGCTCGAGGTGACCGCTGCGGACGTAGTCGCAATCGATCGCGTTGACGCGAATCGTGTCCTCGACCAGCGCGAAGGCCTCGAGCGTTGCCTGGTAGCGCTGGCGGCCGCCCGCGGGGTCTCGTTTGAGCATCGTCGCGAGATCGGCCTTGAATCCCGGATGGACCATCCCACCGTTTCGGCTGCTGGCACCCCATCCGAGATCATTCTTCTCGAGCAACGCGACTGAGCGACCGCCCCTGGCCAGTCTCGCCGCCGCCATCATGCCGGTGTAGCCACCGCCCACGATCACGACGTCCACATCGCTCGGTAAGTCCCTCCCCCCATGGGGGAGGGTCGGGGTGGGGGCATCTACCCTCAGGCTGGGGGCGCCGCGCCACCAATACGGCTCCTCGCTATAGCCGGGAGCGAGCGGGGGCTTGTTTACCCTTCGACTTTCACGCCGCGCCAGAAGGCGACGTAATCCTTGATTTCGGCGGCCTCCGGCTTGGGATCGGCGTAGAACCAGGCCGCGTCCGGATTGGTCTTGCCGTCGACGGCGACCGTGTAGTAGCTCGCCTCACCCTTCCAGTGGCAGGTCGTATGGGTGGCGCTGGGCTGAAAGAGCTCCCGCTTGACGGCGTCCGGCGGAAAGTAGTGGTTGCCTTCCACGACGATCGTCTTGTCACTCTCGGCCAGGGTGGCCCCGTTCCAGATTGCTCTCATTTCTCTCAGGACAACCGCTCCTGCGCCTAGGTTATTCCTCCGGCGGCCGCGGGCAGCAGCTCGCGGTGGCCGTTGAGCGTGTACACGTTATAGGCGTGGCGGATTAGCGGCTGCGCGACGTTGCGCACCGGGATGCCGGCCGGGGTGCGGCCCTTCTCGCTGCCATGATGCGCGTGGCCGTGCAACACCAGGTCGGCGCCGGCATTGTCGACCGCCTCCGCCATCAAATAGCTCCCGAGGAAGGGATAGATCTCCAGCCGCTCGCCTTCAAGCGTGCCCTCGATGGGCGAGTAATGCAGCAGAGCGATCCGCAGGTCAGCAGCGTTCAATCCAAGGAGCGCTTTCTCGAGGCGGTCGGACAGCATCTTGGTGTGCCCGACGAACGCCTTCATCTCCGGCTCACCAAAGTCACTCCCGTGGGCGCCGCGAAAGCCACCCCCGAAGCCCTTGGTGCCGGCGATGGCTACCCGAACGCCGTCGACGTCGACGGTTGTCCCTTCGCCCTCGAGCACCCGCACTCCGGCGGCTTCCAGGACGCGCCGCACCTCGGCCTCACGGCCGCAGTGATAGTCGTGGTTGCCGAGCACGGCGATCATCGGGATCGGCACGCCACGCAACTCGTCGGCGAGGACCTGGACTTCCTCGGGTTTGCCCCAGCGCGTGAGATCGCCGGCTAACAGGAGGAGATCGGCGCGATCGGGGAGATGCTCGAGTCCCGGCTTGAGGATTCCCTGCGAACCCTCGCCATAGTGCAGATCGCCGACCGCGGCAATCCGGATCACGAGACCGGTTCCGCGTCCTCCGGCTCGGTCGTCGGGACCACCGTCGTTTCGTTGACGATCTCGTAGCCGGGCAGGAGTTCCTGCGCGACCTCGGTGATGGTGTGGCGCAGTTGAAGACTGGAGACGTTTCCGCCGAGGAGCACGCGATGCTCTTTCACGTCGACCCTCAGGTCCTGCTCGGCGACTCGCGGATCGTGGAACAGTTTTTCCCGGATGTGTTCGGGGAGGTAGTCGGGCCGCTCGCTCACTGGGCGTAGATCTCGTCGTAGAGCCGGCGGATCACCCAATCCGGAATCAGGATATCGCTCGACTGGGCGTAGATCAGCAAAGCCAGGATCCGGCGGGCGCCGACGCGACCCCGACGGAGCAGGTACTCCCAGTCGAGTTCGGCGCGGCCGAGGATGGCGAGCGCGTCGAACCAGTGGCGGGACGTCTCTTCGCGGTGGACGATGCCCTTGATGACGATCTGGTCCTCGGGGCTCGGGATTCGCAGACGCAGGCCCTCGTACTCGCGCTCGATCGAACGGTCCTGCATCTGGTCATCGAGATAGATGCCACCCATCACCATGAAGATGACGTCGACCATGATGTCGTCCTTGAAGGCCTTGTAGATCCAGACGGGGTCGGTCTCCTCCGTGGTGAACCCGGCCCGTGTGAACACCTCGAGGATGTCGCGGGCGTCGTCCGGCCGGACCAGGAAGTCGATGTCGTGGGTCCAGCGCGGCCGTCCGACCAACGCCGACGCCAGCCCGCCGAGCACGAGGAAGGGAAATCCGGCCTGCGAGACCGCCTGGACGGCCTCGCGCAGCACGTTGGTGAAGGCCCGGTCCGCGGCCGCCTCCCGACGTCGAACGCTCAGGATGTCACTCTTTGCGATAGTGCAATAGTAGTACGCCATTGCCTAAGGCTCTGGTGTCCAGCAGCCCGAGATTGACAATGGGACCTGATCTTGGGAAAAGCGGTTTGCCAGTACCGATGACGATCGGATGGACGTAGATCCGGTACTCATCGATCAGACCAAGGCGCATGAACGACGCGGCCACGTCGGCCCCGCCGAGCGCCAGATCTCCGCCGGGTTGGGCCTTGAGACGGGCGACCTCGTCGGGGACGACGTCCCGCACGACGGTTGTGTTCCAGCCGGCTCGCTGCAGGGTCCTCGAGTAGACGATCTTGGGCATATCCCGCCAGATACGGGCAAACTCGATCATGGGCTTCGTACTCGATGGGTCGGTGTCGGCCGTCGGCCAGGTTGCGGCCATTAACTCGTACGTGACCCGTCCGCTCAGGAAAGCGCCCATCCCCCTGAGTTGCTCGTTGAAGTGGTTATGCAGTTCGTCGTCGACCTGGTGCCAATCGATCTCGCGGTTCGGTCCCTCGATGTAGCCATCCAGAGAGATCGACATCATCAGGACGACGTTTCTGATGGCGTTCCCTTCTTTCAGCCCTGGTCGGCGTCGTTCGGCCACAAATAGGCGGCCGACTGGCCGGCGATATACACGAAGGCGATGACGGCCAGCGCGGCGCGGACATACCAGGCGACATGGGGCGTCCCGAGCACGATCAGGATGGCGGCGAGCAGGCCGCCGCCGACCGGGATGGCCCAGCGGATGGGCTGGCTCCGCCTCTGAGGCAGGCTCCGCGAGGTGTTCATGGTCATTCCATTCCCATTCTCGGGCTCAGCAAATCCCCGGCGTCAGCCGCGTTATTCACATCGTGAGCGGGCTCAGCGACGTCCAGTTCAGCCGTTTCGCCGAAATGGAGGCCGCCAAACTCCTTACTTTCGGCCGTCCTCGCGGGGTGCTCGAGGTCATGGTTCCGATGACGGACGATGAGCGGCGGGACCTCGAGGCCCACATCAAGGAGCACTTCCGGCTCAGCGCGGCGCTCCAGGTGAAGGCCAGCTACGTGCTGTACCGGCTCGGCCGGGCTCCCCGCTTCCAGAAGAGCTTTGTCGTCAAGCCGGAGCGGCTGATCGAGGACCTGTTCTTCTTCTATTTCTTCGGCTACATGGACCTCGAAACCATGGCCTATCGCGCGCCGGTCTTCCTGGTGCCCTCGCACATCGTGCACAAAGAGGCGGTCCATCAGCTCCGCGGCGGTTTGATCCACTTCAACTTCATCGCCAGCATGGATCCCTCGTCCAGGGATCGCTGGCGACCCTACGCGTGCGATCCGTCAGAGGTCGCCGGCCGCATGGTCAGGTTCTTGCGAGCCCAGGAGCATCGAAATCGGGCTTCTCTGGGGCGCCCCGACGGGTCGGTCATCGTACAGCCGGGGACGATTTTGGTGCGCCGGGCCGCCTGAGCGGCTGAACCATCTCTTGCTTGACGCAGGGCGGGCCGGCAGTAGCATGGGCGCTGAAGAGGGAAGGATGTCCGGCAACGAGCACACGCTTGTCTTTCGGCGGCTGATCGAGGAAGGATTCAACGGCGGCAGGTTGTCTGTCCTTGATGAGCTCCTGACGGCTGACTTCGTCGATCATTCCCCCTGCCGAAAGCTCGGTGGCGCCGCCGACCTGCGGGAACGGATCGCCCTGCTGCGGATCGCCCTGCCCGACCTCCATGCTTGCGTCGACCAGCTGGCGGCTGCCGACAACATGACCTGGGCCGCCGTCACCATTCGGGGCACCGCCCGCGGCGTTCCGGGGCTACCGGCTTCCGACGAGTGCCTTGGCTTCAGCCGCGTCGAGACCTGCCGCTACGTGAACGGGAGGATCGCGGAGTACTGGAGCGAGACCGCGGACCTCCTGGAGCAGCTGGGCATCACCGTTCCCTAACTGTTTCGACCTCGCGCTTGACCCGGTGACCGGCTGGCCCGTACACTGACGATCTCAGATTGTTGAGTTTGTAGATCGTGCCAGTCAACTTATGACAACCACAACTAGCGACCTGCCCCTCTACGACCGCACCGCGCGCAAGGCGCACCAGTGGACCATGGTCGTCCTGGTCGCGGCCGGCCTCGTCCTCGGCGGAATCCCGGGCGGGCTGCTGCTGGCGATCGCCGGCGCGATCATGCTGGCCGGGCGGTTCTGGTGGCCGGCTGACGTGGTCCGGCAGCTAACCTGGCGGGTGCTCGAGCCGGCCGGGGTCCTGAAGCGCGACGACGTCCACGAGGACCACGAGACCCGTCGCATCGCGCGGATCATCGGCGGCGCCATCTGGCTGCTGGCCGCCCTGCTGCTCCTCACCGGCAACCCGGTGCTCGCCTGGGTGATCGCGGTTCCGATCGCTGTGATGGTCGTCCTCGATGCCGGCCTCAACTTCTGCGCCCTCTGCTTTGTCCGCGCCCAGCTCGACCAGCGCGGCATCCTTCGACGGGCCTGAGTCGATGACCCAACGGTTCTTGATCATCCTGGCGCTCGCGGTAGTCGTGGCTGCCGCCATTGTTGCCGTACGTGCCTGGTCGGGCCGTCGCCTCGCGGGACTCAAGGCGGGCCCGACCCGCGGTCTGTGGAATGCGCTCGGCGAGTCGCCGGACGGCCGGCCATCGCTGATCGTCTTCTCGACGCCGAGCTGCACCGCATGTCGCACCGCGCAGCACCCCGCCGTCGAAGCCGTCGAGGCACGCTTCGGCGCTGCGCTCCGGGTCCTGAAGGTCGATCTCTCGCGGCGACCGGCGGTCGGACACGCCTTCAAGGTCCTGACCGCGCCGACCACCGTCGTCCTCAGTGGCGACGGCCGGGTCGGGAGCTTCAATCACGGCTTCGCCCCGGCGGACCAGCTGGTAGCGCAGGTCAGCGCCGTCGCTGTGCCAGCGTCTGCGCGGTAACCGCCGCCGCCAGTTCGACCAATTCCCGCGGCGCCGGCGCCGCACGTCCGTCGCTCAAGCGGACCCAGACCCACTCGGTCAGGACCTCGGCCAGCAACTCGCGGTCGGCGACGCGGATGATCGTGGTGCGTCGAACGCCACGGGCGCCCCGGACCAGCTCCACGCGAACCGTCAGCTCGACCTCATCGCCGTAGACGGCCGGCCGGTGATAGGTGATCTCCGTCCGCCGCACGACCCAGCCGCCGCCACGACTTCCGGACCAGTCTCGACCATAGCCGGCGGCCTCCGCGTGCGCGGTGGCAAGCTCCTCCGCCCAGCTGAGATAGACCGCGTTGTTCACGTGCCCGTTGCTGTCCAGCTCGTAGCCGCGCACCGGCCAGCGAAGCGTGAACTCGAGCGGGTCGGCCCGCGCGTCGTCGTCTGCCATGCGACAAGTTTCGCTGACTCTGCCGAGGACCAGCGGAGGGCGGGCTCAGCACCCGCCCTCCGGCATCGTCGTTAGGGGGTCAGCGTCTGGGCGAAGACATCGGTCGGATTGGTATTCGACGTGGCGGTCGCGCTGCTGTTGGCCGGCGCGCAGGGTCCACCGGTCGGGAAGACCTGGCCCGCAGCATCGGCCGCGTTGCAGTTGGTCTTGACGAAGACCGCCTCGAAGCCGCCGCCGCTGGGCTGCAGCCCCTCGTAGTCGCCGAGGAAGAACCCGCGCGCAAAAGGCGCCGTCAGCTGGTCAAAGGGTCCGGCGATGTGGCGCTCGTTGCCGAAGGTCGCGCCACCGTCAGTCGAGAAGCTGACCCAGTAATCGGTGGGCAGGTTGGCGGTCTGGCCCGAACTCAGGTTCCGGTTGTCGTAGTAGGTGACGGCGACCGTCCCGCCGTTGACCGCCACCGTGGGGGTGTAGGTGGGCAAGCCGGATGCCAGCGCATGGACGACCGAGGGTCCGGTCCAGGTCATCCCTCCGTTGCTGGACGTCGTCAGCAGGATCTCGTTGTCCCACACACCGCTGCTCTGGTTCAGGTTCTTGTTGAAATTCGTGGAGCTTTCGTAGACCACATACAACTTGCCGCTGCTCGGATCGATTGCAACCTCCTCGAGCCCGTCGCCGACACGCAACCGTTGTCCCGTGTTGGGATCGATGACCCCGAGGCTATTAAAGGGCGCGACGATTTGTGGAGCCGACCAGGTGTCGCCGCCGTCGGTCGACTTGACGAACGCCAGTTGAGCGTTGCTCCGTGTCCCCCGGAACGGGGTGTTCGGCGCCACGATCAGGTCGGTGAAGTCATACAGGGTGTCATTCCGAGGATCGACCACGATGATGTTGCCGATGGTCTGCTGCCGTTCGGCAGTATTGACGATCACCTTGGCCTGACTCCAGCTCTGCCCGCCGTTCGTCGTCCGGGAGAAGTAAGCAGGGCCGGTGTAGGCCTGGGTGTGGGGGTTGTCATCCGGGTTGTCGGTCGCCAATACCAGCGTGTCCCACACCGTGTAGGCGGTCCCGGCGTGGATCGGATCGGCGGTCGTTGCGTTCTTGTCCGTGCTCTGTTGGGTCAGCGTGAAGATCGAACCCGGGATTGGCAGGACGTTCCAGGTCGCGCCACCGTCGGTGGAGGAAGCGGCCGCAACAGCGTTCTTATTGTCGACGTTGTCGAACGCCAGCGCGGAAGCGTACGCGGTTCCGTCCGGACCGAACGAGACCCAGGGGTCCGAGGCGCGCTGATAGAAGCTGAGCGATGCGGGCGTGCCGGGAGCGCACATGTCAATCGGCAGCGTCGAGTCCGTCCAGGTCTTGCCGCCGTCGCTCGAGATGCCGACCCCGATGCCGTGGCCGCCGCCGTTCGACCAGCGGTCCTGGTGCCACATGGCGATCTGGTTGCTGCCGCTCACGGCCACCTGGGGCTCGACCTCGGCATCCGGGAAGTTCCGCCCGCTCTGGCCGGCATTCGAGCAGGTGGCCAGCGGCGACGGTGGCGGCCCGGATACCTGGACGAGCGTGGAAGACGGGGCGGCACTCTTCGCCAGACCACTCGCCGATGCGGCCAGCACAAGCGCCCCGCCCAACGCGACGATCGAACCGGTCTTCTTGATCAAAGTCATCCCTCCTTGTTCCCTGACGCGGCGGCATCAGGCCGCCCCAACGACCATAAGCCATCAAGTTTTGGAAAACAAGTCTTAATTCAGCGCTCGATGAGCTCGTGCTAAGGTCAGATCGTGCAGGTGAAGGAGCTCGGCCACCTGGTCCTCTACGTTCGCAATCTCGAACGCTCCCGGCGGTTCTATCGTGACGTGTTGGGTTGGAGGGAGATCACGGTCCCGGGCGAAGAGATCGGGTTTCCTGCTGCCGCCTTCACCTCGGGGCGGACGCATCACGAGCTGCTTCTGATCGAGGTCGGGGAGGACGCGACCCCGATCCCGAAGGGCCGGCGGGTCGGGATGTACCACTTTGGTCTGAAGATCGGCGAGACCGACGCCGAGCTGCGGGAGGCGCGCGACCAGCTGGTGGCGGCAGGGGCCCGTCTGGTCGGCAGCGCCGACCACGGGGTCACACACAGCCTCTATATCGAAGACCCGGACGGAAACGAGATCGAGCTGTACATCGACGTCCAGCCGGCGGTGTGGAAGGACGATCCGGCGGCCGTCTTCGCGCAGCCCCGGCCGCTGCGCCTGTAGCCAGAATCACTCGGCCGCAAGCTCCTCGCGACCGACCCGTTTCATGGGTGTGAGCCCTTCCAGGCGCGAAGACAAGGTCGAGATCGTACTCAAGCGGGCAGATGCACGACTCGAGGAGTGGTTTCGGGACGGCCAGAAGGCGACGCGAAAGGCGTCGGCAGGCGTGACCGCGTTCCTTTACCGGACGAAGCGGCAGAGCGCCGGCGCACTCCGCCACGAGGTCGACCGCCTGCAGGCGGGACTGAAGACGCTCAGCAACCGGCTCGTCCGCGTCGAGCACGAGGGCAGTGGGGCCCCGAAGAAACACACGATCCAAATTGCGCGGGTCGAGCACGAGGCCACGGCGGTGCCGAAGAAACGCCGGGCCCGGCCGGCACCGGCGTCCAACGCGGCCTCATCGCGCAAAGCCGCATCCACGCGCAAGCGCAAGAAAGCGGCCTGAGCGCGCTCCCCTAAAATCCACGCCGGGTGGGAAGCCTCTCGCTGGAGCACCTGGTCCCCCTGGCCGTGCTGGCCGTCGCCGCGGCGGCCCTCTGCACTGTCGCGAGGCGCGCGCCCGGACGCTGGACGGGCATCGCGGCGGCGCTCATCGCCGTCGCCATCGTCGTCACCGAGCTCAGCTGGCAGCCTTACGTGCTCGGCAACCACAGCTGGTCGGCGGCGTTCAGCCTGCCGGTGCAATTGTGCGATGTCGGGGGCTTCGTCGCCGCCGCGGCCCTCGTCTGGCGGCAGGCGGTGCTCGTCGAGGTCGCCTATTTTTGGGGCCTGGGAGGCACGGTTCAGGCGCTCCTGACACCCGACCTGCGCGATCATTTCCCGGCCTTTCCCTACCTGCAGTTCTACGCGACGCACGACCTCGTAGTGCTCGCGGCCCTGTTCCTCGTTATCGGGCTGCGCCTGCAGCCGCGCGCCGGCGCAGTCCGCCGGGTCTTCTTGATCACGCTCGCCTTCGCGGCCGTCATCGGGCTCATCGACCTGGTAACGGGCGGGAATTATCTCTACTTGAGGCAGGTGCCGGCCCAGGGAAGTCTGCTCAGTGTGATGGGTCCGTGGCCCTGGTACATCGCGGTCGGCGCGCTGCTCACGCTGATCGTGCTGACCGTCCTCGACGCACCGTTCCGCTTCTCTCGTAACCGCGCGGGCTGAGATGCTGTGCGGGTGACCCTGGACAGACGGCCAGCGCTGCCAGCTCCTCTCTACGCGGTCGGCGCGGTCGCCTCCGTCCAACTGGGCGCGACCGTCGCTCGGCGCCTGTTCCCCTATCTCGGTCCGACCGCGACCGTCTTCGTGCGCGTCGGATTCGGCGCACTCATCTTGCTGGCGATCGCCCGGCCAGGCTTGCGGCATCTGTCGGTCGCGCAGTGGCGCGAGGTCGTGCCCTTCGGCCTGATCATCGCCGGAATGAACCTGTGCTTCTACCAGTCGATTGCGCGCATTCCGCTCGGGATCGCGGTCACGATCGAATTCCTTGGCCCGCTGGCGGTCGCGATCGCCGGCTCGCGCAAGGCACTCGATTTTGCATGGGCGTTGATGGCGGCGGCCGGAGTGGCGCTGCTGTCCTTGACCGGCGGAAGCGTGACAGCGCTGGGCGTCCTGTTTGCGTTGGGCGCAGCCGTGGGCTGGGCAAGCTATATCGTGCTGGGCCAGCGAGTCGGTCGCCTCGTTGCCGGACCCGATGGTCTGGCGCTCGCGCTGACCGTCGGTGCGTTGGCGCTGGCGCCCTTTGGGATCGTCACTGCCGGAACGCGCCTGCTGAACCTGCGCAACCTCGGCCTCGGCCTGGTGGTTGCCATCCTCTCATCGGCGATTCCCTTCTCGCTCGAGTTCGCCGCGCTGCGCCGGTTATCGAGGCACTTATTCGGGATCCTGATGAGCCTGGAGCCGGCCATGGGAGCGGCGGCGGGCTTTCTCTTTCTCGCTCAGCGGCTGACGGTTCGCGATCTCGTCGCCATCGCGCTGGTCACCGTCGCCAGCGCCGCTGCGACGCTCGTTTCCCGGCATGTTTGAGAGCCCCCTCAGTGCGGTATATATAGTGGTCGAGTGCCTGCTGAATTCACTTCCCCATTCCTACCTGGCGAATTGGTCCTCCATACCACCCACGGATT
>Ga0070697_100003588_pt1 | contig 11927 bp, 11 predicted proteins | sample KBSK1501metaG_FD_65475 | JGI IMG/M metagenome (GOLD analysis project Ga0070697, IMG submission 65475) | Corn, switchgrass and miscanthus rhizosphere microbial communities from Kellogg Biological Station, Michigan, USA - KBS K1-50-1 metaG | ecosystem: Host-associated > Plants > Roots >... | reverse complement strand
ACCGGTGAGGGCACCCCCTGGAACCAGCGCACCGGCCGGACGCAGGCGTAGAGATCGAGCTTTTGCCGGAGCGCTACATTGAGCGAACGAAAGCCCCCGCCGACCGGGGTTGTCAGCGGCCCTTTGATAGCCACCAGATGGTGATCGATTGCGGCCAGGGTGTCGTCGGGGAGCCAACTGTTCAGTACGTTCTTGGCCTTCTCGCCGGCGAGGACCTCGAACCACACGATGCGTCGGCCATCTCCGTACGCCCGTTTGACCGCGTTGTCGAAGACGTATTGGGATGCGCGCCAGATGTCTGGGCCGGTGCCGTCGCCTTCGATGAAGGGGATGATGGGATGAGTGGGAACCTGGAGCCGGCCATCCTTGAGGGTGATTGGGTCGCCCTCGGCCGGGGCCCGCAAGTCACGATAGCCGGGCGTTACTGAAGCTGTCATAAGACCACGTCCTTCGGATCTGACGAGATGAAGTCTTCCGGGCCTGAATCGACGCTGAATCTGGCGGGGTCATCGACCGAGAGCAACCGCGCCCGACACCCGGTCGTTACCCAGGCGATCGCCGCGATCCATGCGGCGTACGAGCGGTATCACCAGGGCTTCGAGGAGATCACCCGTCGGGCACGAAGCCGATTCGAGCGGCGGGAATGGCTGGGCGCCCAGGCCGACGCGACCGAGCGTCTGGCCCTCTACAAGGTGCACGTGGATGGCGCGGTCGCCGATGTGCACGACATCCTGCAGGAACGGGTGATGGAGCGGACCCTCTGGGCCGCGATGCGAACCCAGCACGCGTTCGGTGCGGGAGCGCGTCCCGACCCCGAGGTCGCCCAGACCTTCTTCAATTCGGTGACCCGGCGGGTGTTCAGCACCGTGGGTGTCGACCCCGCTATCGAGTACCTCGACCCCGAATTGCAGGCTCCCTCCGTCGGACCCGACTCTTCTCTGTATCAGTCCTACAGTACGAGCTCGGTGGACGCGGGTCTGCTCCGCCGCATCCTTGAAGCCTATACCTGGTCGGTGCCCTACGCCGAGCTCGAGCGGGACGCGGCCGTCGCCGCCGGCCTGATCGGGGCCGCTCTTGGCCGGCTGCCAGGAGAGGAGCCGCTGACGATCGAGATGCTCCGCTCCGTGTTCTATCGCAACAAGGGGGCGTACCTCGTCGGCCGAATTCACCGGGGGCAGGTCATCCTTCCTCTGGTGTTGCCCCTGATCCATGCGGCGCGCGGCATCGTCCTGGACGCGGTGTTGATGAATCAGAACGAAGTCAGCATCGTCTTCGGCTTCAGCTGGTCCTATTTCCGGGTGGAGGCCCCGCGCCCTCGGGCGATGGTGGCCTTTCTGCACTCCATCATGCCGCTCAAGCGGATCGATGAGCTGTACACCGCGATCGGCTTCAATAAGCACGGCAAGACCGAGCTGTATCGCAGTCTGATGCGCCATCTGGAGGAGCCCGATGCCCGGTTCGCCTTCGCCGAGGGCGACGAGGGTATGGTGATGGCGGTCTTCACGCTCCCGGGGATCAACGTGGTCTTCAAGATCATCAAGGACAGCTTCGGCGCTCCCAAGAATACGACCCGGCAGGCCGTGATGGGTAAGTACCATTTCGTCTTCGTGCGCGATCGGGTGGGCCGCCTCGCCGATGCCCAGGAATTTGAGCACCTCCAGTTTCCCCTGCGCTGCTTCCCCGATGACCTCCTCGAGTATCTCGGCTCGGTCGCGGGGAACAGCGTGCGGGCGGAAGGGGAGCATGTCGTGGTCCGCCACCTCTACACCGAGCGGCGGGTGACCCCGCTGAATCTCTATCTCCGGGACGCGGAGGAGGACGCCGCGCGGGACGCGGTCATCGACTACGGCAACGCGATCAAGGACTTGGCCGCGGCCGACATCTTTACTGGGGACATGCTGCTCAAGAACTTCGGGGTGACCCGGAACGGGCGGGTCATCTGCTACGACTACGACGAGCTCTGCCTGCTCTCCGAATGCAACTTCCGCCACCTCCCGGAGCCCAGGTCGATCGAGGAGGAGTTCGCGGCCGAGCCATGGTTCTTCGTGGGGGAGAAAGACGTATTTCCGGAGGAGTTCAAGGCCTTTCTGGTCCCGCCCGGGCGCCTGCGAGAGGCGTTTCTCCAGGCCCATGGCGAGCTGCTGACGGTGGAATTCTGGCAGGGTGTGCAACGCCGGCTCGCCGCGGGCGAGGTGGTGGACGTCTTTCCCTATCGCCGGAGCGGGCTGCTCCAGCGCGATCAGGAGAGCTCGATCTGCACCTGAAGCGGCGGGCCCTCGGCATCGAGCAGATTCACCAGCGTGCGATCTCGATGTCGGCGGAATTGGAGCGAAATGCGCGACTTCCCGATCCGCAGTCCGGTGACGGTCAGATCGCGCAGAAAGGCCGGGAGCACGGGATTCCGAACGTGGAGCACCCCTTCCGGGGCTTGGGGAAAGAGACCAAGCGCTCCCTGGAGCAGCATGAAGAAGGCGCCTGATGCCCACGCCTGGGGAACGCAGCTCACCGGATAGAGCACCGGTCGCATCCCGAATTCCCGCTGCATCCCGCAGAAGAGCTCGGGGAGCCGGTTGGCCTCCATCTGAGCGCAGGCCTCATAGAGTCCGCCCAGCACCGAGCCCGCCTCCGCCCGCCGGCCATAGAACCCGAGACCCAACGCGATCAGCGCATTGTCGTGAGGCCAGACCGACCCGTTGTGGTAACTCATCGGGTTGAACACCGGCTGAGTGGCGCTCACCGTCCGGATTCCCCAGCCCGAGAACATGTCCGGCTGGAGCAGCCGGTCCACCAGGCGGTCGGCCTGCCTCGGAGTCGGTACCCGGCTCCAGAGCAAGTGTCCCGCATTGGAGGTTACCGTGGGCACCGGCCGCTTATCGCCGTCGAGCGCCAGGGCAAATGTCCCCACGTCATCCAGCCAGAACCGCTCGACAATCGCCATCCGGAGCCGTTCGGCCTCCTGGCGGAGGCGTTCCGCGTCCTTGGTGCGGCCAACGGCTTCATAGAGGGCAGCGACCCGGAGCTTGGCGTCCTGGACATATCCCTGCACTTCGACCAGAGCAATCGGCGGAGCCGGCAAGCTTCCATCGGGATTGGGGACGCCGTCACCGGAATCCTTCCAGCCCTGGTTGCGGAGGCCTTTCTCGGTGTTCGGCTGGTACTCCACGAATCCGTCCCCATCGATATCGCCAAAGCGGTCGATCCACTCGAGCGCGCGCTCCGCAGTGGGCAGCAGTTCCCGCACCACCTCGTTGTCCCCGGTCCAGCGCCAGGTCTCGTGCAGCAGTACCAGCCACAGCGGCGTGGCGTCCACCGTGCCGTAGTAAGGGATGTGAGGGATCTCGCCGCTGCGGGCCATCTCCCCGCGCCGGAGCTCGTGCATGATCTTGCCCGGCTGCTCCTCGGTGAACGAGTTCACTCTCTGACCCTGCCGGGCGGCAAGAAAGCGCAGGGTATCCACTGCTATGGCGGTATTCACAGGCAAAGTCTGGAGCGATGCGATGATCGAGTCACGACCGAACGCGGTCGAATACCAGGGGATGCCGGCGGCGATCACCTCATCCCCATCGGCCCGGATGTAAAGCGCCTGCAGATCCTCGACGGCCCGCGTCAGCATGCTGTTGAATGCCGCGACGTCACTCACCCAACCAGAGCAGGCCTGGGTCCACTGATCGCCGACGGTCTCCAGTAGGCTGACCCGCTCCTGGAGGGGGCGGACGGTGATGGGAGACCCCGGAAAGGCATCTGGCGTGATGTCCCATTCGAATTGCAGCCGGGAAGTGGCCTCCAGCCGGAACGCCCAGCTGGCACCAAACGGCCCGATGCTGGTGGGGGCCTGGACGAACCGCACTCGGTTGCGGAGTAGCATCCCGTCCCGACCGCGATAGGCGAAGGTGATGCCGAGGTCGTCGATTTCGGGAGCGTAGTACTGGCCGCGAGCGTCCCGGTGCCAACCGCGCACCTCGAAGATGTCGGCGAAATCGGAGGCCAGACTCAGTTCCATCCAGAAGTCGATGCCCCGGGTGAGATAGTTGGTGAGCGCCACCCGCTCCCGCAGACCACCGTCAAGCAGCAGCTCCCGAAGGATGTGCACACAGTTCTTGGGATCCCACGAGTCCCCACCGAAGGCTTGATCGTTGATCGCCAGATCGATCTGGGCATGGAACATCCGGCGCACTTGCGCGGAGAGAATCGATGGAGCGCCGCCGGCGAATCGCAGGCTGTAGTTACTGAGGATCCGGGTGTCGTCGAAGAAGAGCCCGAGAGCACAGCGTCCTGGAGGGCTGATCTCCCCGACCTCGTTGGCCAGGAGGAAGAAGCGATCCTGCTTGAGAACCAGCGCACGCTGACCAGGGGACTCGGTGGAGCAGTCCACCCCCGAGTAGCCGACCGCCACCTCCATCGGGATGGGAACCAGAGCAGGCCCCGGTGACACGGCGGCCTGCGGGCGATCGGCGAGGGTCACGCGACGCGACTCGGCTGCCGACGGGGTTCGGAGGGTCGGCCCGTGGACAGTCGCAGATACAGCCGCTCATGCTCCTCGACCATGCGATCGCGGCTGAATCGCTCGATGGCGCGCATCCGGCAGCGCTTCCGATCGAACTGATCCAAGGGACCTCCGGGACGGATCATGGCGGTCATCTCATCCTCATCCCGGGCAATGAAGCCGGTCACGCCCACATCCACCAGCTCCGGCACGCTTCCTTTGGGGAAGGCTACTACGGGGCAACCAGAGAGCATCGCCTCAATGAGAACCAGCCCGAAGGGCTCGTCCCAGTGGATGGGCGCAAGCAGCGCCCGGGCATCCCGGAGGAGCGGAATCTTCACGTCCAGCCCAATCGATCCCAGATAGGTCACGTGGTCCTGCGACAGACGGTCGGCGAGCTCCCGGTCGGCAAAGCGCTTGTCCGGCGGGTGGACTCCACCCGCCACCCGGATGGGCACCCCGGCCCGAGCGCTGACATCGATGGCCGTATGCGGTCCCTTTACCTCGGCCATGCGGCTTACGAAGCAGACGTAGTCAGAGCTCCGCTCGGCGCAGGCAAACCGGGAGGGGTCGAGACCGTGGTGAATGACCGTGAGGCGCGGCAGCTGGAGCTCCCGCCGAGCTTGATCGTGGGAAATGGCCACGAACACGGCGTCGTGGCAGTTGCGATAAAACCCGGAGAGTTTCTCGTCCCGTGCGTGGTGGACGGTATACACCAGGGGCGGGTGTCGCATGATACGACGGAGCGCCAGGGCGACGGCCGAGTGTGCGTGAACCACCTCGAACTCGTCCGCGAGTATCCGCCGGACGGCCCAGGAGACGTGGTCCAGATCACTGAGAGTGTCGGGTGGCCATTGCGCGGAGGGGAAGAGCGAGCGGAGCTCGGCGCTGGTATGCGAATCACCCGTGGCGAACAGCGTTACGTCGTGTCCCCGCCGGACCAAACCCTCAACCAGCTCGTGCACTACCAACTCAGTCCCGCCGTAGTCCCGCGGCGGTACCGCCAGGAACGGCGTAGATATCATTGCGATTTTCATATCATTTCAACCGCGCCCCGGCCGGCCCGAACGGCCGCCATGAGCCCGGCGTCCTTTGGTTACCCTATCAATACGCCGCGGTGCGCGTTGCGACAAGCCTTGGCCAGCAGCAGTTCCGGTGATGCTGCTCACCAAGAAGTAAAATGCGTGAAGAGTGAACCGTGAAATGTAAAGGGAGGCTTCCTGCCGGTTCCCGTTTCACCTTTCACTGTTCACTTTTCACGCTCAAACCGGGTGAGTCGGTTCGCCGCCTCCCGGACCCGGCGGGTATAGTCGCCCGCGGATTCTCGAGAGCCCCGTTCCGGAAGTATGAACAGTGGATTTTCGGGCTCGACCGAATCAGCCGCGTTGATCATCGAGTCGCCGCCACGGGCCTCCACCGTGTTTTCGAACCGCTCGACCGCCGACCAGAGATTGGCAAGTTCGTCGTCGGTCTCACTCCCGGTCAGCCGGACCCCCCTGCGCTCGAGAAGATCCCGGGTATGTTGCCGGGCTCGGGCCTGCTCCTCCCCCCGGTGGGGATTCAGGACCTCGTTGATATCTTGCACGGCTTCCTCCTGCGTAGTGCCTTCTCAAGATAGCAAAAAACGGCGGGGCCGTCCTCAGGACGACCCCGCCGTCGACGTCTAACGTCGGTGCCGGCGTCAGGAACTAAGCTTCGTCACGTTCTCCGCGGCGGGGCCCTTCTGACCCTGAACGATGTCGAACTCGACCCGCTCACCCTCGGCGAGCGACTTGAAGCCGCTGCCCTGGATCGCTGAATGGTGGACAAAGCAGTCCTTTTGCCCGTTCTCAGGGGTAATGAAGCCAAAACCCTTGGCGTCATTGAACCACTTGACGGTGCCGGTGGTACGCATGCCGTACTCCTTGCTGTGTTAGGTGTTCGTCGGAGTCCGGTGGTACCGTATGCCGACTGGGTTAGTGCGCGGGGCCAGAAAAAGGGACCGGGCATTGAGCCAGGTCCCTTAGGATGTTCACTGGTCCCCGAAACGCCCGCCTGGGCGCCTCTTACGCGCGGCATAATGTAGAGAGTGCAGCCTCTCTTGTCAATCGAGCTTGGCTCCTCGCGCGGCCCGACGGAGAAACCGTTCAGCGAGCTGCTCCAGTCGCTCGTCCCCATCCTCCTGCGCTTCGGCCCGGATCCTTTCCACCTCACCCTGGAGTGCCGGGTCCCCCCAATAGAAACCGGTTGCCGCCTCAGCCGCAGCGGTATCCCCCTGGTCAGCTCCCCGCAGCAGCGCGCGAGCCGCGGCCCGGTTGAAGCCAGGATCGCTCCGGTCCGGAAGGGTGTAACGCTCCGGGACGTCGCCTGCGGCGTCCTCATTGACAAACGCTCTGGACACAATCCCAGTATACTGCCACACCCAAGGGGTGCTCCAGGACATGACCAAGCCGGGCACCATAGCGGCGCCCGGCTTGGTCCTGCGGAGGTCTACCGATTAGCGGGTGAACTCCCCCTGAAGGGTCAGCTCCACCCTTGAGTTCGCCGGAACCACGACATCGCGGTCCTGAGTCTCGATGGCGCGCTGCGTACCAATCGCACCGCCGATAATGCCGCCGATCACGGCGCCCTTGGTATTGCCCCCGATGACCCGGCCCACGATCGCGCCGGCTGCCGTACCCGCGCCGACCTTGGCCACGTCACCCGCGTTGGTCTTGCGGTCGCGGAGCGTGCGATCGAGCGCCTGCGCCGAAGCGGTGACGGTATAGGTCTTCCCGTCGAACTCGACCTCATTGGGGGTCAGCGTCAGCTTGCCGGTCTTGTCGCCCTTGTTCTCCGACTCGTGGATCTCCGTCACCGTGAGGTTAACCTTGGCGCCGGCAGGGATGACGACACGGCCGTGATTATCCTTTACGTCGGAGGCCACCGTCGCGGTGACCGTCTCACCCGGCTTCGTGGTCCGCGAAGTGATCTCCCGGTCGATCGTGGTCGCCAGGGTAGTTCCCGCCAACAGTGAGGCCGGCGCTTCCGGCTTCGGAGCCGGGGGAGCCGGACGGGGCTGTGGCTTCGGTTTGGGCTTCGACACCGGCTTGGGCGCGGGGGCCGAGGCCTGCACGACCTTGGCTCCGCCCATGTCCGCCGGGCGGTCGTTCAGGACGGCCGAGGAGTCAACCGGGACCCGTTGCAGATCGCGGCTGAGGCTATCGGCCGCGAGGGTCGTTCCGCGCTCGCCGCCGCAGCCGGCCAGAATTGTCAGGGTCAACATTGCCAGCCGCTTAGCGGACATGAGTCCTCCGAACTTGAGTGATAGGGGATTTCGATGCAGGGGAACCGACCCTCCATGGGCAATTTCAGGGCCAGTCGAGGGCCCATGAGCCCGCGGAAGTTGTCGATCCTGTTGCTGCTGTTGCTGATCGGGTGTGGCGGCCCCCAGCACGGTGGCCCGGTCACCGTCACGCTTCCTACGAGCATGCTGGGGGCAGAGGCGGTGGTACTCCGCCAGCAACTCGCACGGTTCATGGCAGAGCACCCGGGAATCCGAGTGGTACAACGGGAGACTCCGGACGCGGCGGACCAGAAGCATCAGCTCTACGTGCAGTGGCTCAACGCAGGGGCCAGCGAGCCCGATATTCTCCAGCTCGACGTGATCTGGACGGCGGAATTCGCCGCCGCAGGCTGGATCCTCCCGCTGGACCGTTTCCGGCCCGATACCGCGGCCTTCTTTCCCACGACCATCGCGGCCAATCGTTGGCGGGATACCCTTTTTGCCATTCCCTGGTTCGTGGATGTCGGGATGCTTTATTGGCGGACCGATCTGGCTCCTGCGGCGCCTACCAGTTTTGTTGAGCTGGCGCGTGACGCCATTGCCGCACGGCGGCGGCATGGCCTGCGCTACGGGCTGGTTTGGCAGGGAGCGCGCTACGAGGGGCTAGTGACCACGTTCCTGGAGTACCTCGGCGGGTTCGGCGGCCGAATCCTCGACCGAGGCCGGGTGGTGGTGAATTCGCCGGAAGGACTCAAGGCCCTGATGGAGATGCGGAAGCAGATCTACGAGGAAGGTGTGGTCCCCACGAGTGCGCTCACCTGGCACGAGGAGGAGTGCCGATTCGCCTTTCAGAACGGCGAGGCCGCCTTCATGCGGAATTGGCCCTATGCCTACGGGCTGATGCAGGACCGCGCGTCGTCCAAGGTGGCCGGAAAGTTCGCCGTCGCACCGATGCCCGCGTCGCCCGAAGGGACTCGCACGGCTGCCTTGGGCGGCTCGCAGCTCGCCATCAATCGGAACACCGCGCATCCTGATGCGGCCTGGGCCGTCGTCGACTATCTGACGCAGCCTGCCCAAATGCTGGAGCGCGCTCGAGTGGTGGGGCAATTTCCGCCGCGAGCAACGCTCTATGACGACCCGAAGCTCGCCGCAGTGCTCCCCATTCCCCCGGCGGAAGCGCGGCTGGTGATCGAGCATGCGGTACCCCGACCGGTGACTCCGGTTTACACCCAGCTCTCGGAGATCCTGCAGATCTACCTCCACCGCGCGCTCACCGGTCAGTCGCCCCCGGCGGCTGCGCTCGCCGCCGCGCAAGTCGAGATGCAGCGCCTGCTGAACAGTGTCGGCCTGGGCACCGGAGACGCCGTTGCCGGCCGCTGAGGCGAGGCGGGCAGTGGAGAAAGAGGAAGCCCGGCTCGCCTGGGCCCTCGTCTTGCCCGCTGTCGGGGCCATTCTGTTGGTCGCACTCTTCCCCCTGGTCTGGACCGCGTGGGAATCGGTCCACCTGCATAACCTGCAGATGCCCTGGCTGGGTCGGCCCTTCGTCGGCCTGGCGAATTACATCGAGGCGTTGCGGGATCCGCGCTTCTGGGGTGCGCTGGGGCATACCGCCTTCTTCGCGGTGACCAGCGTGGGGCTGGAGCTGGTGCTGGGGCTCTGGCTGGCGTTGGCGATGAACCGGGCATTTCGAGGGCGTGGCTTGGTTCGAGCCGCGATTCTCATCCCCTGGGCCATTCCCACCGTGGTTTCGGCGTTGCTCTGGCGCTTCCTCTTCGAGGGTCAGAGTGGGGTGGTGAACGCCGTCCTGGTGCGGCTGGGCGTATTGCGGGAACCGCTGGTCTGGTTTATCGAGGCCAACACGGCGTGGGTTCCGGTGATCTTGTCGGACGTGTGGAAGACGACCCCCTTCGTGGCACTGCTACTCCTTGCGGGACTGCAGAATATCGACGCTTCGCTCTACGAGGCGGCGCGCATCGACGGGGCCTCGGCCTGGCGGCAGTTTCGTTTCGTGACCCTGCCGCTCCTCAAGCCGGCCATTCTGGTGGCGCTGATCTTTCGCACTCTTGACGCTTTCCGGGTGTTCGATCTGATCTATGCCCTGACCGGTGGCGGTCCCGGCTCCTCCACCGAGCCGATCGCGCTCTACACCTTCAACGCGCTGCTGCAGAACCTGCGCTTCGGATACGGATCGGCGCTCTCCGTGATCGTGTTCGGCATCACGTTCGGCCTTGCGCTGGTCTACATCAAGCTCATAGGCGCCGAGCTGACCGGAGCGCGACGGTGAACGAGCGACGCTGGTGGCCGATCGCGGTGCTGGCCGTCCTGGTGGCCGCGAGCGCTTTCCCCTTTTACTGGGCCATCGTCTCCTCTTTCACCCCTGAATACCGACTCTTCCAGACCCCGTCGCTGATACCCACGAACTTCGTCCTCGACCACTACCGGGCGCTGTTTACTCAGCGGAACTTCTGGGTACCTATTCGAAATTCTCTCATCGTAGCCGGCAGCACGACCGCACTCTGTGTGGCCCTGGGCGCGTTTTGCGCCTACGCTCTGGCTCGGCTGGAATTTCCGGGCCGGACCCTGCTCCTCGGCGCCGTGCTGGCCGTCGGGATGTTCCCCCAGATTTCGGTGGTCTCTCCGCTGTACCTGGTGCTGCGTCGCCTGCACTTGATCAACACCTATCCCGGCTTGGTACTTCCATACCTGACGTTCGCGATGCCGCTCACGGTGTGGCTGCTGGTCGGTTTTTTCCGCCAGCTGCCGGCGGAGCTGGAGGAGGCCGCGATGGTGGACGGCGCCAGCCGGCTTCGCGCATTCCGCGAGGTCATCATCCCTCTCGCGGTGCCGGGGCTGGCCACCACGGCCATTCTCACCTTTGTCTACAGCTGGAACGAGTTCCTCTTCGCCTTGTCATTTACGCTCGGCCCGGAGCGACAGACCGTGCCGGTGGCCATCGCGCTCTTCCGCGGTCAGTATCAGGTCCCCTGGGGTCAGATCCTGGCCGCCGCAATCGTGGCGACCGCCCCAGTCACGCTTCTGGTTCTCGCCTTTCAGCGTCGAATCGTCCAGGGACTCACCGCCGGCGCGGTGAAGGGGTAATCCATGGCTTCGGTTCAACTTCAGGGTGTCACCAAGACCTATCCCAACGGACATGTCGCGGCGAAGGGGCTCGACCTGGAGATCAGAGACGGAGAGTTCATGGTCCTGGTCGGGCCGTCGGGCTGTGGCAAGAGCACCGCGCTCCGGATGATTGCTGGCCTGGAGACCCCAACGGCAGGCCGGATTCTGATTGGCGACCGGGAGGTGACTACGCTCCCGCCGCAGGAGCGCGACATCGCCATGGTGTTCCAGAGTTATGCGCTGTATCCCCACATGAGCGTGCGGCAGAATCTGGGATTCGGGCTCCGCATGCGGGGAGTGAATGACAAGACCATCGGCGAGCGGGTCAACGAGGCGGCGCGCGCTCTGGGCCTCGAGGCGGTGCTCGACCGTAAGCCGGCCCAGCTCTCCGGCGGCCAGCGGCAGCGGGTAGCCCTCGGCCGCGCGATTGTGCGGGAGCCCAAGGTCTTTCTCTTCGATGAGCCGCTCTCCAACCTCGACGCGAAGCTCAGGGTGGAGACCCGCGCCGAGCTGGCTCGACTGCACCGGCGACTCCGCGCGACGGTGGTGTACGTCACGCACGATCAGGAAGAGGCGATGACCCTGGGAAGCCGAGTGGCGGTGATGCGCGATGGGTTCCTCCAACAGGTCGCGCCCCCGATGGAGCTGTACCGTCATCCCGCCAACCGGTTCGTGGGCGGGTTCGTCGGCTCGCCCGCGATGAACTTCCTGGCGGCCGAGCTCCAGCCGGACGGCTCCGCGATGGTGAACGGCGCGCGCTATCCTGTCCCGGCCACCAAGCGAAACACTTCGGGTCGTCTGACGCTGGGAGTCCGGCCGCATGACATCTCGGTGGTGGCACCCGGCGCGGGAGACTTCGACGCCTGGGTGGATGTGGTCGAGCCCAGGGGGAGCGAGCTATTGGTTTATCTGCGCCTGGGCTCGGATCGCTCAGGCGAGGAGCTGCGAGTGGTGACTCCACCGGAGCCCCCGATCGAGGCGGAACGGACGGTGGGTGTGGTGTTCGACCGGGAGAAGTTGCACTGGTTTGAAAGTGAGGGTGAGAGGTGAGAGGTGAGAGGTGAGACGTGAAACGTGAGA
>Ga0070697_100003587_pt1 | contig 11928 bp, 5 predicted proteins | sample KBSK1501metaG_FD_65475 | JGI IMG/M metagenome (GOLD analysis project Ga0070697, IMG submission 65475) | Corn, switchgrass and miscanthus rhizosphere microbial communities from Kellogg Biological Station, Michigan, USA - KBS K1-50-1 metaG | ecosystem: Host-associated > Plants > Roots >... | reverse complement strand
CGCGTCTCGCGTGCTGGCGAGGGCGTCCTCGCCGTCGCGAACTTTTGAAAATGAAATCTAAAATCGTAATCATCGGCGCGGGCGGCCGTCTCGGCGCTGCGCTAATGCGCGCGTATGGGGGCAAATTCGATGCCGTCGGATTCAACCATGCGCAGCTCGATCTTGGCGATGAAAAACGCATTATCGATCTTATCGAGCCTCTGCAATTCGACGTTTTGGTCAACTGCGCCGCGTTCACGAACGTCGATCTTTGCGAGACGCAGCGTGACCTGGCGTTTAAAATCAACGCCGAAGCGCCTCGGGTGCTCGCGGAAATTTGTCGCCGAAAAAAAGCGAAGCTCATCCACTTCAGCACCGATTACGTTTTCGATGGCGAAAAACGCGAGCCGTATCATGAGGAGGACGAAGCGCGGCCGATCAGCGTGTACGGGGAATCGAAAAGGGAAGGGGAGAAATTGGTTTTGCAAACGGACGAGCGACCCGCTTCGCGCCCGGAGGGCAGCCGATTGGATCAATCAGCTGGGTCGCCCAGCTTCTTCGATTTGGGTCCTTCTTCCACCGAATTGTCTCCGATTGAAGGAGGTGCCGGGCTTGGCCCGGTCAGGCGACATTTGGTCGTGCGCGTCTCCTGGGTTTTCGGCCCGGACCGCCCGAGCTTTATCGACGGCGTGATCAAGCGGGCTCGCGAAAACGAACATGTCGAAGCAATCGCGGATAAATTTTCCACGCCTACCTACACGCTCGACATCGCGCAGATGTTGCTAAAAGTTGTAGCCGCCCCGAACGCTTTCGGAGCTGACCGCGGTTCAGGCGGGGCGGGGCGCGGATCCAGGGCGGCCGGGGTCAACGACCCCGGCTACAGCAGCGACTCCAGCTACAGCGGCATTCTGCATTTCGCCAATGCCGGCGAATGCAGTTGGCAGGAATACGGGCAATTTACTCTCGATACGTGCCGTTCGTTAGGCATTTCGTTGAAAGCAAAAACGGTCGGCGCATTGAAAATGGCCGACATGAAAAATTGGCTCGCGCGGCGCCCCGTGTATTCCGTTCTTTCAACCGAGAAATTTTTCTCGCGCACCGGCACGACGCCGCGCAATTGGCGTGACGCGGCCGCGGAGTACATTCGCGATCACGTTTGCAAATAGGGCCGCGGCTACAAAATCGCGCCCAGCTCGGCACAATCTTGCCGGTGCCAAGTTGTGTGTCGCTCCCTTTCGCGCTGAGTTCGACGGTGGAAGTGCAGCGACCCAAACCGGCAAGCTGCAAGCTGGCTTGAGTTGAACTTTCCGATTTACCGATCCCGCTCTTCGGTTGTCGTCAAAGCTAATTATTTAGGAACTTGGCCTTTCGTTTCCGGTAGAGACCAGTGAAAGGCTCCTTCACCACAAGTCAAAATCCCTCAACTAGAAAGTAGAATTATCAAAAACAAACAAACGGAAACGAAATTCAAATCTGCCCTTCGCGACGCGCGTCATTTATTCAGCAGGATAGTGTGTTCGGGAGCGGTCAGTCTGATTTGCTCCAGCGCGCCGGCGCAGAATCTGTTTGTGGCGGCCAACGACGGCAGCGGCAACATCTTTGAATTTACTCCGGCTGGACAGGCCGAGATTGAAGCCACCGGGTTGCCGCCTTCAAATGATGCTGAATCGGCGGTCGTGCAGACACTCACTCCGGGAAATTACACCGCCATCGTGGGCGGCAAGAACAACACGATCGGCGTCGCGCTAGTCGAAGTGTACGGGCTGAACTATCTACCATTTACGCTTGTATAAAAAGAGAGACGTGACCACAATGCTCGCTGGTGAACTCGGAGGTCTGCAAGGAGGGTGCAGGCGAACCGCGCGCGTTCGCCACCACGCGGTGGAGTCTCGTCCTTTCGGCCGCGAACTCAGAAGGCGAGGAGCAAAAGGCGCGCGACGCCCTGGCCGAGCTTTGCCGGACCTATTGGCGGCCCATTTTCTTGTTTGTCTCTCACCGCGGCTATTCGACTGAGGACGCGCAAGACCTGACGCAAGATTTTTTTGTGATGATACTAGCAACTAACTGGCTGCAGCACGCCGACCCCAATCGCGGCCGGTTCCGTTCGCTCTTGCTCAAGTCGCTCCAGAATTTTCTCGTTAACGCCGCTGAGAGAACTCAGGCGCGCAAACGCGGCGGCGATGCGCAATTTGTTTCCTGGGACGACTGGATGGCGGAAGCGTCATCGCAATTATCCATCTCCACTCAAGCGCTCGATTCCTTGCCGCCGGAGCGGCTCTTCGATCTGCGTTGGGCGGCGACGGTGGTGGAACAAGCGCTTCGGCGCCTGCGCGAAGAATGCGAAAGCAAAGGACGACTCCGACTTTTCGATGTACTGAGCAGCCACCTCACGGCGGAACGCGCCGATGTATCGTATGCTAATCTTTCGAGCGCCTTGGGACTGGCTGAGAGTGCGGTGAAAAAACAACTGCACAATATGCGGCAGCGTTACCGCTGGCTGCTGCGCGATGAAGTCGCGCACACGGTCGAGAACCCGGCTGATGTGGAAGACGAGATTCGGTACCTCTGTGCGGTCCTCGCCGCCGGAACCGAATAAATCTGATGAAGAATTCGGACCGGCTCTCGGACTCGCTCCCGAGTGCGACCCAGAGCCCGGCAAAATGCGAGCAATGCGGTGCAACAACGCGACTCAGCACTGGAGTTTGCGTGAGTTGCCTCTTGCGCGAGGGACTTGAAGCTGTTGGCGAGGTGTCGAGGGCGGTTTTTGAAAGCATACTTGCCGAAGTCGATGTGCCGGATAAGCAGTGGCGCCTCGGCAATTACGAAATCTTGGAGGAAATCGGGCGCGGCGGCATGGGCGTGATTTATCGGGCGCGGCAACGACACTCCCGCAGGATCGTCGCCGTAAAGCGCGTGTTAAGTTACCACACCGATTCACACGAGACGCTTGGACGTTTCCGGCGCGAAGCCGAAGCAGTAGCCAGCCTCGATCATCCGAACATTCTGCCGATTTACGAAGTGAGCGAAAGCGAGGACGGTCTCCCGTTTTTCAGCATGAAATTCGCGACCGGCGGCAGTTTACAAAAGGTTGGGCCGGCTCTGCGCACTGAGCCTCGGCAGTGCGTGCAACTGATGGCAAAGGTAGCGCGCGCTACCGAATACGCCCACGGCCGGGGAATTCTCCATCGCGATCTCAAACCGGGAAACATTCTGCTCGATGGCCGCGGCGAACCACTGGTGAGCGATTTCGGTCTGGCAAAGTGGCTGAACGCGAACAAAGATCTTACGAAATCGCTGACTACTTTCGGAACCGCCGGTTACACTGCGCCCGAACAGGCCGAGGGCGCGTCCCCCGATCTTACCCCGGCCGCCGATGTTTACAGTCTGGGCGCGATTCTCTTCGACCTGCTGACTGGCCGCCCACCGTTTGTGGGCTCCAACGCGCTTTCCGTCATTCGGCAGGCCTCGGAAACGCCCGCACCGAAATTGCGCTCGCTCGCGCCCTCGCTCGACCGGGACTTGGAAACCATTTGCGCACGCTGTCTCGAGCGCGATCCGAAAGCACGCTACCAATCCGCCGGCGATCTTGCGGCCGATCTGGAGCGCTGGCTCGACGGACGTCCAATCGTCGCCCGTCCGGTCTTAGCTCCCGCGCGAATCTGGCGCTGGTCGCGACGTAATCCGAAGTTGGTGGCAACGGGCGCGGCCTGTCTCCTTTTTGGAGCCGGTGCGATTTGGCTATTCCGCGGCGAACTCGTCAAGACGCCGCCGCTTGGTCGACCGGAAAAAAGCATCGCAGTGCTGCCATTCCTCGATCTTAGCCAGGCAAGAGATCAGGAATATTTTTGCGACGGCATTAGCGAGGAGATTCTCGATGCGCTGTCAAAGATCGATGGGCTGCGCGTCGTTGCCCGCACCTCGTCATTTTCATTCAAAGGGAAGAATGCGAACGTGAGCGAGGTTGGGAAAAAGCTAAACGTCGAGAACGTGCTTGAAGGAAGTTTGCGACGCGAGGGCAACCGCATTCGCATTACCGCGGAGTTGATTAATGCGCGCAACGGTTTTCATCTTTGGTCGGAAACTTACGAACGCGAAATCCAGGGGGTGTTTGCGGTACAGGATGAAATAACGCGCGCAATTGTCGATGCGCTTAAGATCAAGCTCGCCATCTCACTTCCCGTCCATGAACAACGGAACACGGAAGCATACGATCTTTATCTGCAAGGTCTCTTTTTCTCGAACAAGAGCAGCGAAGAGGATTTGCGGAGAGCACTTAGTTTCTTTCAGGGCGCTCTCGAGAAAGATCCAACAATTGCGCGTGCCTGGACTGGAATCGCGAAGGTTTGGTATTTTTTGGCGGACGTCTACGTAAAACCACTCGAAGCTTATCCGGCATCAAAAGAAGCAGCTTTGAAGGCGATTGCGCTGGACGAGAAAGATGCTGAGGCGCATTGCTACCTGAGCGAAGCGAAACGGGTCCTCGACTGGGACATCGAGGGCGAGGACGCAGAGTTGAAACGCGCGCTCGAGCTTGATCCAAACTCGGCGCCAGCTCATTTCTTCCTGGCACTGCTGCCCCTCTTCCGAGGCGAATTAGAAGAAGGGCTCCGGTTTGTGCTGGATGCTGAGAAATTGGATCCGGTGTCGCCCATCATCAGCTACGTTGCTACCGCCGCCTATCTGGCTAACGACCGGATCGACGACGCCATTATCGAGGGCCAGCGGACGCTCCAGCTCGATCCAAATTACTTTTACCTGGATTCGAATCTTGCTGCCGCGTATCGCGAGAAGGGCGATTTCGCGGAAGCGATCGCGCTCTACGCCAAAGCCCAGGAGGCAACGCATTTCCCGAGCAGCGGCCTTGCCATCACCTACGTGCGCATGGGCCGCCAAATGGAGGCGCGAAATATTCTTGCTCAGCTCCTGCAAGCGAGGGAGAAGCGATACATCTCGGCGCCTGTGATCGCCGCCGTTTACGTCGCGTTTGGCGACAAAGCAGACGCTTTCCGCTGGCTCGAACGCGCCTTTGCCGAACACTCGGGGATATTACAGTGGATCGCGTTTCTTCCCGAATTTCGTCCGCTCCATTCCGACGCGCGTTTCCCTCATCTTCTGCGGCGAATCGGCGTCTCGAACAACTCGATTTTGGCGATCACGGAGACGACTCTATCAGAGACTACCGACCCGAACGCCCAGAATCACTTCACCCTCAAAGTTGGCGTAAGGCCACGTCCCGGTACACAGAATGGCCACATTGTCCGGATTAGTGTCTCCTTCTACGACCTTACCAAAGATAACAGAATGAAACCAACTGATGCGCGCGTCGGTTATGATTGGCTTACCTCTGCGCGCGACTGGACGGATGCGACTCCCAAGTTCCTGGCAGCGACTTACGTGCGTCCCAAGAGCCAGCTGCCTTCATCTGATGAACGGCGATATGGCGGATTCATTGTCCGAGTGTACTTCGACGGCCAGTTACAAGATTCGCAGGCGAATCCGCCGGATCTATTAACGCTCTTTCCGGCCGAGGATGAGCTTACCTCTCCCCAGAATGCCAGCCCTGGCCCGTAACTATAGCGGGCACTTCAAGCTGCTCTGCTGTAGTGGCAGCCGTGCTTGCCACGCCGGAGCCGAGCGAAGGCGGGTCGGCTGCCCGGCTCCTGCAAGCGATTTCAAAAGTGAAATTGCTTGCTCTCTTTTTGTTCGAGACGCCCTCATCCTCGCCTTCTCCCCCATGGAGAAGGGATCACCTCTCCTTGGCAGGGAGAGGTCAGGTGAGGGTTGATTGACTTATGAAACTACTTGCAGCCCAAAGCTGCGACTACTCCACGCCAGCGAGTGAGTTGAAAAACCTGTTAAATCTGCGGGCAAGTCCGCGGGGGAGATAGAGGAGCCCGTCAGGTGAAGAAGCTCCATACCGGTCTATATCTCGCGACCATCGCCGGCGTCTTTTGTCCGCCCCTTGTCGCATTCGCGCAAGATGTCACACCCACGCCACAGACAGGTCAGCCTGGCGTTACCATCGAGCAGGTAATCGTGACCGGCTCAAACATTCCTACTGCTGAAGAAGTAGGTCCCAACCCGGTTGACACCTATCGTAAGGTGGACATCGAACGGCTCGGTGTGCGCAATGCCACTGACCTTGTTCAGAAGTTATCCACCGTTACCGGACCGTCGATCAATGAAAACGTAAATACCCTCGGTAATGGCCAAACGGAAATCGATCTGCGCGGTCTTGGTCCCAAAGAAACCCTTGTCTTGCAGGATGGACGTCGTCTCGCGCCTAACGGTTTCGCCCGTTATACAGTCGAACTCAATTCCTTTTTCGGTGGCACAGTCGACCTCAACATGTTTCCGATTGGGTTGATTGATCACATCGACATTCTGAGGGACGGCGCTTCCGCCATTTACGGCAGTGACGCAGTCGCTGGAGTTTTTAACGTTTGGTTGATTCACAGATTTCGCGGCGTCGAAATTTACGCCAGCTATGGCAACACCAATCTCGGCGCCTCCAACGATCAGGCTGAAGAGTTAGCTTACGTGCTCGCCGGCACTGGTGACGACAAAACCGACATTGTTGTTTACGCTGAGTGGTACAATCGCGCCGCCATCTACAGCCGGGACCGCGACATTTCCTCCAACGCTGACTTTACCCGTTTAGGTGGTACCGATGATCGGTCGGGCGACTTTGCCGGGCGCGTTGGAGATTTTGTTTACCAGCCACAGCTTAATAGCGGTGGACGTACTCCTACGCCGCACGCCTTTCCAAATGTAGAGAGCGATCCGCAGTATGTGCCGCAGGATAGTCTTCCGCGGAGCAAACAGCTCTTTAACTTCGCCGCTCTCACACCGGCAATGGTTCCAGTGGATCGTGAATACCTCTACGGCTCGCTCGACCGCAAAATTTTGGGCCAATACCTGGAGTTTTTTGGTGATTTCAAGTACGTGCGGGGTTTCCGGGATGGCGCTCTTCCGCCGGCTTCATTTACGCCGGATGTGTTCACGGACGCGACCCATCCATTCGGAATAAGCAGCGATGGCATTAGCGTGCCGATTCAAAATCCGTTCAATCCATTCATAGTCCCGGATTATACCTCGCCGGGCGGATTCGACCCAAAACGTCCTGACACTAAAGTTAGTGCTGCGCCTCCGGGTACCGGATTCACTACCGGCGTGCATTACGCGGGTTTGGAAGCAGGGTCGGTTACCGACAAGATTACCACCAACAATTTGGAGTTTACCGCCGGCCTGAGAGGTAATTTGGGTGAGTTCGGCGATTACTTTAAGACTTGGGACTGGGAAAGCGGGTTCCGTTATAGCGAAGATGATCGCACTGAGCGCTTGGGCGGGATCGTGAACACGAGTGCATTACGCGCCGCGTTGCTCGACACTAATCCGGCAACCGCCTTCAACCCATTCGGCCTTAACCAGAACTCGCCGGCGGTAATCGATAAAGTTTTTGTCACGACCCATCGCTTCGGCAAGGCTTTACTGATCCTCGAAGATCTGAAGTTAAACGGTAACCTTTGGAATGTTCCAGCAGGGCCCATCTCCTTTGCGATCGGCGGTGAACACCGGACCGAGCACGCAACCGATCAGCCAGACCCGCTAACGGCTTCCGGTCAAACAATTGGCCTGCCACCTGGCCATGTCACCGGCGCACGCGCACCTGACTTCGTCCCAACCAATGGGAGCCGGGATGTCTGGTCCGTCTATTGGGAGGTTCGTGTCCCTGTCACGAGTCCCGTCTGGAACTGCCCTGGTCTTCACAGCTTGGAGTTAGGGTACCAGGAAAGATATGATAACTACAGCGACTTCGGTTCTACGGAAAAGCCCAAGTTCTTGTTTCGCTGGCAGCCAATCGATTCGTCGCTGACGTTGCGCGGGACTTACAGCGAAGCTTATCATGCTCCGACCGTTTACGAACTATATACTTCGCGAGCGCAGCGCTTCGTCCTCGTGGATGACCCAGCTACAGTGCTTCCCGGCGATCCGCTTGGGCGAACGCCTGGTACCCCGCTGACTCCGCCGGGCACTGGGATTCAAGAAACAATTGGCGGTAATCCGAACCTGCAGCCGGAGACGGCGTATGAATGGACCTATGGCATCGTTTGGACCCCCGCGAAATTGATCAAGGGACTCACGCTAAGCGCGGACTTTTACCACATCGATCTGCGCAACGCCATCGTCGATCGCGACCCCAACGACATTCTGTTTATTAACTTCGACAATAGGACGGGGACCCTGCCCAACGGCGCTCCGACGGGTGGTATACATTCCGACCTGATTCAGCGCGATCCGGTTACCGGAGCGGTCCTGAGCGTAAATGCTGCCCTTCAGAACGCGAACCGGATCATCACCGAAGGTCTCGATTACGGGGCTAGCTATCAACTGGATACCTCGATCTTTGGCCACGGCAACTTCGGGACATTCGCGTTCATCTTCAATGGCAACTACCTGGCTCGGTATGTACGGCAGCCGGACCCGGGGTCACGCAAACTTAATTTTGACAACCGGTTCATAGGACCAAGACTCGGCTCGTTGCCGCAAAACCGATGGTATGCGAGCGTGTTTTACGATCTCGGCGGTCTTGATGCTGGCGCGACCGTCCACTTCATTGGTCAGGTGAGCGACTTTAGTGATCCGCCTCGCAAAGTCCGTGAATGGACGACACTGGATCTGATCGTCAACTACACGTTTCGCCTCCCGCAGCCGGCCACCGAGCAAGTTCCCGGCTATGCCAAGGACAGAAGTAACAACGCGGAGATGAAAGACCGCGAGGACAAGAACGTCATGCCGGTCTCTACCGCGGAATACAGTTCACGCGGGTGGCGGGCATGGCTCAATAACACCACCATCACGCTTGGCATGAACAACGTGTTCGACCAGGATCCGCCGTTTGTCTCTGGCTACGTCGAAAACGGCTACGACGAGTGGACTGCCAACATCAGAGGGCGCATCTGGTATGTGGCGCTAAAGAAGCGGTTCTAAAACTGCTGCGGCATCTCGAGATTGAGGGTACCCGCCGCGCCCCAAGTAATGTCTTTTCGAACAGAAGCAAACGAAGGTAACGAAGGGTCTTTCAGTTTGGGAGAGAACGGAATCTTTGTTTCCTTTGCCTGCTCGCGAAGCTTTCGGGGTTATCTTCTGTTTAGAATCTTCGCATTTCTCCTTTAACAGAAGGAAACGAAGGTAACGAAGGTTTTAGTTTGGCCAGAACAGGATCCTTGTTTCCTTTGTCTGCTCGCGAAGCTTTCGGGGTTATTTGCTGTTTAGAATCAGATCCAGGGAAGAGGCTGCCCACGAATCAAGCGAATAGACGCGAAAAATTTAGAAACCGGAGACGGTTAAACTTTTGTGTCCTTCGTGTATTTCGTGGGCAACTGCTTTCACCGCACCAACTACGCCACCGACGCAAACAAACGCGGCGCACTGGAGCCCGCCGCACGTTGATAGCGCTCCTCCATCCGTGATACCCGCGGAACTTGTCACGCCGGAGCCTCTCGACTCGCCGTAGCTTTATGCGAAGGCGGTCGGCGCAGGCGGATCCGCGGTTGGATTTACCGGATTTTGTGTTCACGACGAAGAACGCGACGAGAAACCGGACGAGATCTACAGCGCGTTTCCTCTGTTCCTGCGTTCCTAATTATTTTTGGGAACTTCACCTTTCGTTTCTTGTATAGACCAGTGAAACGAAAAAGTTCCTTAATTAGAACAATCCAAACCTCAACAAAAACTAAACCTCAACAAGAAAGAAAACCCCATGATAACAAAACATTACTGCAAATCTATTGTGCGAGCTGCTTTGCTTCTCGCTTTAACCATGTGCATTACCGGCCTTGCCCCGCTTTTTTCGAGCAGCGCCCGGGCCGATTATAGCATCAACGACGTGTCGGGAGACTACGTTTGGCACGCCGAAGGCTGGGACGTCGGCCAGGGCAATTCCGGCAATCATCCCGTCCCATTAAGTGCCGTCGGTCTGGTCACGTACACGCCCGCGACCGGCACCTTTCACGTTGACTTGATCCTGAGATTGAATGGAACAAATTTAGAGAATCTCCGTGATGGCACCTATACCGTGGATGCGACCGGCCACGGGACGATGACATGGTTATCGGGAGGCGGCCTCACCAAACACATCGATTTTTACATCGTGAACGGAGGCGCTGAGCTCAAGTGGATCGATACAGACCCCCCCGGCACGAATGAGTTAAGCACCAGCGGCACCATGACCAAACAATAGCGAAGACCTCTCAGGTGACCAGCACGGCCCGACAGCCGACTCCGCACGCTGCGCGCCGTGCTGACCCAGATGAGCAGACGGTGAGACGACCAACTTTCAGGTAGAAGCGGCGCCCCGCCGCTTTCTTCTTCCAGCAAAAACGCGACGAGGCGTCGCGTCCACACGATCGGCCAGCTTTTCAACAAAGCTAGATGGCTTCAAATTAATTGGGAACTTCGCCTTTCGTTTCCTGTATAGACCAGTGAAACGAAAAATTCCTCAAGTAGAAAGGTTGAAGGTTGAACCATGAAGAACAAACAAACGGAAACGAAATTAAAGCCTACCCTTGGTCTCACACGTCATTTAATAAGCGGGGTACTGTGTTTAGCAGCTATCAGTCTGTTCTGCTCTAGCGCGTCGGCGCAGAATCTGTTCGCGGTAGATGTGGATCCAACAACCGGCGGCTTCAACGGCAGCATCGATGAGTTCACTCCAAACGGAGTGCTAAGCACTTTTGCCTCCGGCTTAACGACCCCATTCAATCTGGCCTGTGACAGCGGGGGCAATCTGTTTGTGGCAGATGCAGGGAACGAAAATACAGGGAGCGGCGCCGTCTATAAATTTACTCCAGCTGGAGTGCGAACCACCTTTGCCCTTGGGCTATCTGTTCCAGTTGGTGTGGCCTTTGACAGCGCAGGCAACCTGTTTGCGACGGAGTTCTACAGCGGCTTTATCTATAAATTTACTCCAAGCGGAGTGCGAAGCACTTTTGCCTCCGGATTGTTTGAACCTCAAGGTCTGGCTTTTGACAGGGCAGGCAATCTGTTTGTAGCGGAGAGCGCCAGTGGCAGCATCCTAAAATTTACTCCGGACGGAGCACGAACCACTTTTGCCTCGGGCTTGGTTTGGCCATTTCAACTGGCCTTTGACAGCGGGGGCAATCTGTTTGTGGCGGATGGCGGCGATCCGTGGGACTACCCCCCAGTGGACGGGGCAGTCTATAAATTTACTCCGACCGGGCTGCGAAGCATCTTTGCCTCTGGATTGACTTATCCAAATGGTCTGGCTATTGACAGCGCGGACAATCTGTTTGTCGCAGATGCGCGTTGGGAACAACGGACCCTGGCTGGCAGCATTCTTAAGATTACTCCGAGCGGGGTACGAACCACCTTTGCCTCCAGAATCGTTGCAGCTATGGCTTTCCAGCCCGCTCCAACATCCAGTCCGGGTCAGCTCCAAAACATCTCCACGCGGGCCTTTGTGCAGACGGGCGACAATGTCATGATCGGCGGAGTTATCATCACGGGCAGCGGACAAAAGAAAGTAATTCTGCGCGCGATCGGCCCCAGCCTAGGGAATTATGGCATTACTAATCCGCTGCAAAATCCAACACTGGAGCTGCACGATCAGACCGGAGCGGTGATCGCATCCAACGACAACTGGATGGATGCGCCGAACAAGCAAGAGATCATCGATAGCGGCCTGGCGCCGAGTAACGACCTCGAGTCAGCGATCCTGACAAGCTTGAATCCCGGCACTTACACCGCAATTGTGCGCGGGGTAAACAACGGGACCGGCATCGCATTGGTGGAAGGCTACGATCTGGATCCGAGCGCTGGTTCCAAGCTGGGCAACATCTCGACGCGGGTGCTGGCGCAGACTGGCGACAACGTCATGATCGGCGGCTTGATCATCACCGGCGCCGGGCAGAAGGAAGTGATCGTGCG
>Ga0070697_100003586_pt1 | contig 11929 bp, 10 predicted proteins | sample KBSK1501metaG_FD_65475 | JGI IMG/M metagenome (GOLD analysis project Ga0070697, IMG submission 65475) | Corn, switchgrass and miscanthus rhizosphere microbial communities from Kellogg Biological Station, Michigan, USA - KBS K1-50-1 metaG | ecosystem: Host-associated > Plants > Roots >... | reverse complement strand
CTGTGCATCTCACACTCTGTACGCTCAAAAGTCATACGCTCCTCCTAACCTGCAGTCCGACCACATTGCTCATCTATGCACTCGAAGCACGCCAAACGCAAACCAATGCGCCGGAGGCTTTTGAAATCGATCGACGCTCCTTAAGAAGCTTAAACCTCTTGCCGACTCGTTGTCGAACACATTGGTGCTACCGAAATTTGTGCTTTCGCAAAAATGTCGGCACGTCAAGATCTTGCCCGTCCACAATGGTTGGCTCACTTTTGTCGAATCGGCCGCGAGAAACTGGTTCAAAAGGGAGAACCTCTTGCTTCGCTTCGACCTTCTTCGCCACCGGCGCGCGAGAAGCAGGCTTAGGGGCAGCTTCTTTCGACGCCGGAGGAGGCGTACTTTCCTTTTCTTGGATCGGTTCCCTCTCGGGAGGACTGGGCTTTTGATCCACCTCCGGCAGTAGAGCATCCGAATGGGTTGGTTCCGGCTCGGGAAATTCGGCCGGTTTAGAAACCGGGACCAACCGGTCAGCGTCGGTGCCAGATTCTGGTTGTCTGTCCGAGATCCTTTCGCTCACACCGGCTTGAGGCAAGAGTGACGGCTCCGGTTTAACCGGGCTCCCCAACGAACTGATAATACTCACCGAAAGTCGCTGCCCCATCTCTGGATCCACTGAGATACCCATAAAGAGTTTGGTGCGATCATTGATGTGCCGATTTAATTCCTCCATGATGATCTGCACTTCGCCGAGGGTAACGTTGCTGCCGCCGCGAATGTAGATGATCGCGTGATACGAATCGTGCAGCATTTCTCCGCGGTTCATCAGCGGGTTTCTCAACGCCAAAGCCAAAGCTTCGTGCGCCCGATTTTCACCAACCGCTTCGCCGAATCCGAAAAGGCCCCGGGAATCCCTGCCGCGCAGCACGGCCCGGATATCATCAAAACCCATCTTGAGCAGCCCAGGTCGACGGAGAATAGCGACGATTGCGCGGATACATCGGCTGATTGTCAGGTCAGCCGCGGCAAACGCTTCATGGATACCCATCCGCGGCAATGCGATTTCCGCCATGCGATCATTCTCAAAGCAAATGACCGCATCGGCGCTGGTACCTAGCTGTTCTAGGCTGGCCGTCGCCTGCGCGCATCGTCGTCGCCCTTCAAAAGTGAATGGCAGAGCCGCAATTACTAAGACCAGTGCTTTTTCTTCTTTGGCCAGCTCAACCACCCATGGAGTTGCGCCCGAGCCGGTTCCTCCGCCCAGCCCGGCGCAAACGATAATCACATCCCCACCTTGAAGCGCCTTGCGAACTTCTTCAGTAGCTTCTTCCGCCGCTGCCAGCCCGAGTTCCGGGTCACCGCCCGAACCGAGCCCACGCGTGAGGGTTCGACCCAATTGCACCTTGTGACTGGCAACCGATCCGGCGAGCGATTGCACATCGGTATTGATTGCGATCAGTTGGATTTCCTCAGATCCATCGAGAACCATCCGATCCAGGATGCTGGATCCTGCACCTCCGATACCAACTACTTTGATACTGATCGGTGGCGCCGCCTCCTCATCCCGATCATACTGACGATTGAGCTGGACCATATTCTTTAAGCTCGAAACATTCCGCTGAGTTTTTTGATTGCCCGACTAAACAAGCCACCTTCGAGTGGGCGATCGAGGTGAGCCAAGTGCGCGTATTTAACCAAACCTAACGCAGTCGCAAATTGAGGATTCTCGAACGCGGAAGTCACGCCGGCCAACGGCAGCGCGTGCGCTACTCGAGCCGGCATGCCAAAAATCTCGGAGGCGAGATCTTCCAGCCCGCCAATTTGACTCGATCCTCCCGTGAGTAGAACGCCTGCCCCGATGTAATGGAGATTTTGTTCCGCATCGACCAAGCGGCGAACGATCTCCAGAATTTCACGGATGCGCAGATGCACGATCTGGTTCACCAACTCTCGTTCTATTTCCCGGCCGGCAAAGCCGGTTTCATCTCGCAAAAGGATGGTTTCGCCGGGAAACGCGGTTCCCAACATGACGCTCCCTTCTTCGACCTTTAGCTTTTCGGCTCTGGTGGTTGGTATCTTTAACCCGATGCACATATCGTTGGTGATATGGTCACCGCCCACCGCTAAAACGCCGCTCTGTTTCACCGCGCCGTCCACGTAGACCAGGAAATCGGTAGTACCTCCACCAATATCGATCACCAAGGCGCCGAGTTGCTTTTGCTGCTTGTCCAGAACCGCTTGGGCCGTCGCAAAGGAGTTTATCACTACGTCCGTGGTATCCAACTCCAGCTCTTTCACACAGCGAATCGCATTTTGAATTCGGGTTCGAATACCGTAGACGACATGAAAGTCTGCCTCGAGTTTTTTGCCCAAAAGCCCGACTGGGTTCAGAACTCCATCCTGACCATCCACGTAGTAGTGCTGTATGATGGTATGAAGAATACAATCTTCAACCGGAAGGCTCACTTCGCGCGCATTGGTCCGCACGTCCTCGAGGTCATGCTCATCAATTTCTTCTCGACCCTCTTCAAGCAGCACCACTCCGCGATTATTGAAACTCCGTATGTGGCTACCGGTGATTCCGAGATAAACTTCGCTGATTTCGACATCGCTTTTCTCTTCGGCGTCGACGATGGCGTCATGAACGCAGCGTTTCGCGGTCTCGAAATCAACGATCTCTCCTTTTCGTACTCCCCGGGACGGCGCATTACCAACGCCCAAGATCTTAAGCGTTCCGTCATGATGCGCCTCGGCCACCGCAACGCAGATCTTCGAGGTTCCTACCTCCAAACCAACAAATATATTTTCTCTACCCATACTATAATTTCCCAGCCATCGGCGTCTTCTTCGGCTGGGATACCTTTCGTGCACGACTGTTCTTTGACGTCTTCACTGGCGGATGTGACGCTTCACCGCTCGGCTTAACTTGTTCCGGCGAAGGAGTCGGTCCCGCTTCGGGCTCCAGCGCCGTCGACTGTACAAATGTGACTGGAATATTGCGCTGCACCAACAAGTTCACGGTTTGCAGCTCTTTGCTGTTCTTTTCGCAATAGTTCATTAACCGCTCGAGACGTTTCAGTTGAAGAACCAGATCATCAGTCCCAAATGTGACGACTGACCGCTGTTTATCCGTAACGATCAGACAATACTCCTTGGAAACGTCGATAGTCTGGATCTGCAGACGCGTCTGCAAGATCTCGGCAACATCCCGAAGCAGTTGCAACGCAGCTTTTACTTCTTCTTTGTCGAGCGCCTGACCAGCTACTAAAGACGATGTCTCGACACCTAAGATCACCGGTAAGCCGGCGTATTCGGGAGCAGAACCTTTCGGCTTAAGCAGGATACCTCGCCGGTCAACGAGAAAGGCATTTTCAAAGGTCGGAGGGACCCCGTCAGATGCTACTACCCAGGCCACCGGTCGTCGCTCTTGAATGCTGATCACCAGCTTATTGGGGAGGACTCGTTGAACTCTCGATTCTTCTACCTGCGGTAAACTCCGGAGCCGCTCTTGCAGCTGAAGCAGATTGACCTGGAAAATATTGGCTCCCTCGGTGAGCTCGGCGGTTTTGAGAATCGCGTCCCGGCTCAACTTACCATCGGTCGCTACATCAATATTGCGCACCGCGTAATCCGGATTCTCGAAAAACCAGGCATTCAAGGCTCGCTTCGCACCGAAAACGACTCCGGCAATCGAGGAACCGACAACTAGCAGCACCGAAAAAAGAAAAAAGATCTGTTGGGTTCGGCGGGCGGCTGCTTTTCGAGTGCGAACTCTTACATCCAGAAGATGCTGTTGTCGTCGCTGCCACGACGTGGATGATCTTCGGTTTTGCTTGCGCGGTTTCTTCTGGGTTGTCACTGCCAATTTGCCACGCTCCTTTCCCGAACCCGTTCTTTCCTCGCAACGAACAACTCGATAGGTGCGAAATCCAAACGTTCGGCCGGCCAAGAGTCAGTTTCGCTTATCCTAACAAATTTCAATAAAAGATCCAAGGTTTGCCCTTCGGAAATGCGAAATAAGAGCAATTTATTGATCCAACTAACATTCGGTAGCACGGCCAATCCCTTGGCCGGTCGTCCGCTCTTCACCGGATGAGTTAACCGCCTATCATTTGGACGTAGAATCGATAACAACCGGCCAAGTTTACTCATCGTCCGCTCCCACAATTTGCACCTCGGTTTGTAGGTCGATTCCACGGTCGGCTTTGGCCCTGGCCTGAATTTCCGAGATCAAGTGAATGACGTCGCGTGCCGTTGCTTCGCCTTCATTCACGATAAAATTTCCGTGAATTTCTGAGACTCGCGCAGCGCCGATTGTCTTATTCTTGAGTCCGAGCTCTTCGACGAGTTTGCCGGCCGGGCATTCAACCGGGTTTTTGAAAATGCAGCCGGCACTGGCCGCAATTGGTTGTGTACTCCGCCTTTTCTGGCCCGCGATATCGAGACGCTTTTCGATTTCTTCGCTTCTAGCCTGCGTACCGCGAAATACCGCCGACACCACAAACCGATCCCGCAAAGTCGGAACGTTGCGGTAATGCACTTGCATCATAGCCGGAGTCAGGATTTCAAACTCCCCTCGCATATTGACGACCCGTACGTTTACTACCTGCTGAAAAGTTTCCGCGCCCATCGCTCCAGCGTTCATGCGCAGACTGCCACCAACACTGCCCGGAATCCCTTCCATCCACTCAAATCCTCCGATCGTCGCTTGCCGGGCGGCTCCGACTAGTTGTTTCAGGCGAACCCCAGCACCGGCCTCGACCTCCAAACCGTTGATCTTTACGATCGAGAAATCCCCTTTAGCGAGATGGATTACGACGCCGGGAATGCCGCCGTCACGCACCAGCAGATTAGATCCTCGACCAACGATCATCACGGGCAAGCGGTTGGCTGAACAGAACCCGAGCACGTTTGCCAATCCACCGTGCGTCTGAGGTTCAATCCAGAACTGAGCCGGTCCGCCCACTCGCAAAGTCGTGTGGTTTGCCATCGGCTCGTAGAGTGTGACCGCTCCGGCTCCCATCGCCTCCCGCAGTCGGCGTGCAATCTCCAGATCCTCGACGAGCTTGGAAGCTTCCTCATGAATGTCCCCCGCCCCCAGGCTCAACAGGAGATCACCTGGGTGAGCGGCCCGAGCCAGCGCTCGATGGAGGCGCTCCCTTCTGGCAATGTACTGAACCGGTGGGCGCCCCTGTTCGCGAATCGCGCTCACAATGGTCTCGCCGGAAATGTCTGGAATTGGTTCTTCGCTTGCCGCATAAACATCAGTAACAAAGACCAAATCCGCGCTCTCGAATGCCGCGCCAAACTCCTTCCTTAGAGCTTGAGTTCGGGAGTAACGGTGGGGCTGAAACATCACGACAATCCGTTCTCGCCCGATCGCCTGAGCGGTACGCAGAGTTTCCCGGATTTCTGTCGGATGATGACCATAGTCGTCTACTACCAGAAAATCATCATTTTGTAGCTTCACCTCAAAACGTCGTCGCGCCCCGCGAAATGAGGCTAGCGCTTCAGCGATTTTGGGGAACGCAATGCCGAGTTCCATGGCTAACGCGGCGACCGCTAGCGCATTACTAACATTATGCCGTCCCGGTACGCCAAGATCGACCTCGCCAAGTCTAGCGCCACGACGCCACACCTCGAAGCGCGAACCGAAGTTGGTCGAGATTACCCGATCGAAGCGGTAGACAGCGCTCCGAACTTCTCCGTAACCGATCGAATTGGCGAGATCCTGGCACAATCGAGCAGCATGGAGATCATCTGCACAATAAAGGATTTTACCGCGAGTCTGGGCAATGAAATCGCCAAACACGCTATCGATCGCCGCCAGATCCGGATAGTAATCCAAATGCTCAAGTTCAACGTTGAGAATGATTGCGTGTTTGGCCTGGTAAAACCGAAGCGTCCCGTCACTCTCGTCTCCTTCCGCCACGAAGTATTGCCCATTCGGATCCCAATGTGCGTTGGTGCCGAGGATTGGAATTTCTGCCCCAACATAGTGTGATGGATGGAGGCCACCCACCCGCAGGACATGTGCAGCCATCGCTGACGTGGTGGTTTTTCCGTGCATGCCGGCGATGACTATCCCATCGCGGATCGCCAGGATCGCCGCTAACGCCTCCGCCCGTCTGACCATCCACAGATCTAGTCGAACAGCCTCATCATAGGCGGGATTTCCGGCTCGGATCGCCGAAGAATGAATCACGAGTTCTGCTCCGTGAACCGTCTCTGCGGTTTGGGGAAGATAAAATTTGAGACCGGCTGCTTCCAGCCGACGTGTTTCGAGCGAGCTTACCCGGTCGCTTCCGCTCACTTCATGGCCTAACGCCAGAACCAGTCCGGCAATTCCACTCATCCCACTCCCGGCCACCCCAATCAGATGGATGCGTCTGGGCGGCGACAGCAGGAGCTGCTGCAATTCTTCTGGCGTCCTCATTTACCCTTTGCCTCCAGAAGCTCGGCAATTTTATCTCCTGCGTCAGTGACCGCCATCGATCGCATCCTCTCCGCCATCAAACGCCGTCGTTTAGTATCCGAAAGCAATTCGTCGATCAACTGGCCAAGCTTTTCACCGTTCGCGTCGGCTCCTTCGAGAACCACAGCGGCATTGTTCCGGCTGAATATGCCGGCATTCAGGGATTGATGATTATCGGTCGCAAACGGATACGGCACCAAAATCGTTGGCAGCCCGAAATATGAGATCTCACTCAGGCTAGCGGCGCCGGAGCGAGCAACGATCAAATCTGCCGCTCCATATACGTCCTCCATCTGGTAGTGGAAAGCAGCTACCAACGCAGGAATTCCCTCCTTCTGATATCGATCGTAAACAAACTGGTATTCCTCACGTCCAGTCAGGTGGATGAATTGCACCGGCTTCATTGCGAAATGGTGCAGGGCGGCTACTACGGCTTCGTTAATACTATGGGCACCCTGGCTGCCGCCAACGACGGCAACAGTCTGTAGTCCAGATTTTAAACGAAGATTTCGCCTGGCCGTCTCGCGGTCGATGGTACTCCGCAAGCTGGTTCGAATAGGTGTACCGGTTACCTGGAATGGTTTTGCGGGGAAGTATTGCCCACATTCGGCGAAACCCAAGAGAACAGTATCTGCCAGCTTCGCGTTAATCCGATTCGCTTTCCCGGGAATTGCATTCGACTCGTGGATAAACGTAGGCGTCTTCAGCAGGCGTCCGGCCAGAATCGGTGCAGTAGAAGTAAATCCACCCATACCGAGTACTGCCGATGGTCGCCAGGACCGAAATAGATTCAAACAAGTCAGAAAGCCGCCGACAAACTTTGCTGCAAAAGGAAAGATCTGCGGCGACCAAATCCGCGGCATCCCAATCGACGCTATCTTCTTGATTTCAAAATCAGTGCGGTCCCGTACCGCAATAGCGTCAATCTGCTTTTCGGAAATCAAAAGCAACACTTCATGCCCACGAGCTCGAAGAAGTTCAGCAACCGCTAACCCTGGGAAAAGGTGACCACCGGTTCCGCCGCATGCAATCGCAAATTTCATGAAATAGAATTCAGAACTCGGACAGGTGTCGGACGCGGACCATCATCGCGGTCTGGCCGATTCCTCGCTCTTCCTTTCCCTGCCGGTAGATATTGATCAAAATACCAACGCAGATAAGACAGAAAAACAGATTCGACCCTCCGTAACTGATGAAAGGCAACGGTAAGCCTTTGTTCGGCAGAAGCGAAGTGGTGACACCAATATTGACGAGCGCTTGGAGACCCACTAGGAACGTGCAGCCGAAACCCAATAGCATGCCGAATCGGTCTTTTGCATTCAACGCGATGAGCGTGCCGGCCGTAAGAATCAGGAGATAACAGAATACGATCACCAGAGTGACGCGTAATCCCAACTCCTCGCCGATCACTGGAAAAATGAAGTCGGTCTCCGCATACGGGAGGTAGTACATTTTCTGCCGGCTATTGCCCAAGCCCAGGCCGTCGATTCCGCCGGAACCAAGCGCGATCAGACTCATGAACTGCTGATGACCTTCTTTTTTTTCGTACTGGTCGGGATGGATAAAGGCAAGCAGTCGTCCTTGGCGCTCTGAAATACGCCAGGCCAAAGTGAGAATGCCCCCTATGCCAACCGCCACCATGAAACCCAAGTACCGATAATTGGCACCAGCAACAAACATCATCAGAAGAACCGTCAACCCAATTAGCGTGGTAGAACCGAGATCGGTCTCGGCGGCAATCAAAGCGAGCAGAACGCCGACCGCTCCTAACAGCACGACGATTCCGGGGAGCAGCCGGTGTTGAACCCGTTCAAACTTTGCAAACCACCAGCTGATGAAAACAATGGAACCGAACTTTGCCAGTTCAGACGCTTGGAACGTTGCCGGACCGGCCTGGATCCAGCGCGACGACCCGTTGTAGCGTAACCCAATCGGATGAACGAAACAGAGAATTAACAGAATGACTGACGCAACCAGCCAGACCATCCAGCTCTTCTGCCACCAGTGATAATCGATCAGTGCACAAGCGATAGCCGCGATGAAGCCAACTCCCAGCCAAAAGCTTTGTTTCTTCAGAAGACGAAACTGATCGCCGTGACTGTCTAGAGCAAAAGCGCCAGTACTGAATAACATCACGATGCCGATCGAAACTAAAACCGCGACGGCTAAAACCAAAATGTAAGCGCTTTGTTTATGCATGGTAATTGAGCCTGGCTTGGCTGGGGAGGACGCACATTTTGACCTTTCCTCGTGCGCCGCGGATTGGAACCGGGAAGGCACGATCCATCCCTGGCAAATAGGATGTAGTCTATTCGATCTTAGATGGGATTTGCAGTCGTTGTCCGATTTGTAATTTCTTTGGATCCTCGATGTTGTTCACTTTGAGAAGGTCAGCCGAATTCACTTTAAGCTTCTTCGCAATGGAAGCAGGTGTGTCCCCTCGTTGGATAACGTAATATTTCTCCAATTCCGAAGTCCCAGCGCTGGAACTCTGGTTAGCGGCGTTCTTGCTTTCTTTTGTTTCCAACAGCTTTTGGACGTCAGACGGCATCGATCTGGTCGTTGATTTGTCGGGAACGATCAATTCTCGACCAAGCGCGAGCGGAGCGCCCGATCTCACGCCATTTGCTTGTTCCAAGTCGCGAGCGGTCAAACCAAACTGCGCTGCGATTCCAGCTAGAGTATCACCCGCGCGGACCTTATACGTTCCAGCCAGAGAGGGAATTGAGTCTTTGCTGTTCGGCTTACTTGCGATCGTTGGCCCGTTCGGATTCTGTTTGGTTCCATCCGGTTTCGGCAGGCCATTCGTCTGCTGACGATCCTTCAGCGCACTGAAGGCAAAAATGCCGCCGACCGCAACCACGTGTAAAAGGAGCACAACCACAAAGGCTCGAGACAATTTTACATTTGGTTCTTCGACCAGGTACTCGTCCTCAGGGTACCTTCCTGCGGCGCGGGGCGCAGCCGCTCGCAATTGTTTCCTGGGCGTTCTCCGAAGTGTTCGTTTTACCATTTTCACCTTGTCAGCTCCTTCACCAGTTGTCGGAATTGGTTCCCCCGATCAGCGTAATTCTTGAACATGTCGAAAGAAGAGGTCCCCGGGGAAAAGAGAACGGTGTCTCCCGGCTGCGCGTGTCGCCGAGCCGTCGTTACGGCTTCAGCCAGCGTTTGGACAATGTGGCAGGGAAGATGGGCTGACCACTTTTTGGCGATTCGCTCTGCCATCTCCCCCAGCAACACCGCATGCTTCACCTGCCGCTCGGCCAGCGATACAATTGAATCGAATTCGAATCCCTTATCTTTACCGCCGGCTATGAGTACGACGGGTCGTGGCGCTGACTCGAGGGCTTTAACTAACGCGTCCAGGTTAGTCGCTTTGGAATCATTAATAAAGGTAACTCCATCGACCTCCCCAACTTTTTCACAACGATGAGGTAGTAATTGATATCGACGCAGCCCAGTAATCGCAGCATCCCAGTCGATACCGAGTGCGTGCGCCACACCAAGCGTGGCCATCAGGTTCTCGGCGTTATGAACACCGGATAGCCGAGTCTCTGCCAAGCGAAGGATCGGATCACCTTGGAAATGAATCACATTCTCATGGCAGACAAAGTCGGCGCTGTCACAGTAGGCGCTGAACGACATCCGCCGAGCCTTTAGAGCCGGAAGCGAATCCTGGGCATTGACGATCGCAAAATCGTCTTTTCCTTGCTGTTCGAAGATACGGAGCTTGGCCGAGCGGTATTCTTGAAGACTGGCGTAACGGTCAAGATGGTCGGGCGTGAAGTTGAGCCATACCGCGACTCTCGGACGGAATCGTGAAATGGTTTCCAGCTGGAATGAGCTTACCTCGATCGTAAAAACATCGATTCCCGCCTGAAGGGAAATTGCTTCTGAAAATGGCATCCCGATGTTACCGCAGGCGACTGTCCGTATCCCAGCCCCATTCAGCATTATTTCAACGAGCTGAGTAGTCGTTGTTTTGCCATTCGTTCCAGTAATCGCTACGATTGGCTTCTGGCAAAGACCATAAGCCAACTCCAATTCTCCGGTAAACGTCGCTCCTCGCCGCTGGAAATTCTGAACCAACTCGACCTGCGGATCGATCCCCGGACTGAGAACGACCAACTCGGAATGAATTTCTGCTCGCTCCGCTGCTTTCCCCAAGATCGTCTGGATACCGATTTGGTTGAGTCGTTGCGCCTTCTCGATCAAGTCATCTGATTCTGCGCTATCCAGCACCGTCACGTCCGCACCCTCCTGTCGAAGCAGTTTGGCAGCTGCTTCGCCGCTGGTACCCAATCCTAAAACAATCGCGGTGCTGCGTTGGAAATTCATCGCAATTTCAACGTGGCTAATCCAAGCAGTGCAAACATCAGCGACATGATCCAAAACCGGACAATGACCGTGTTCTCCTTCCAACCTTTCAATTCGAAATGATGATGGAGCGGGGCCATGAGCAGCACTCGTTTGCCGCGGGTTTTAAAGCTCAGGACCTGCAAGATGACGGAGACCGCCTCGATGACAAACACGCCGCCGACAACCGCGAGGAGAAGCTCCTGCTTGCAGCAGATAGAAACCACTCCCAGCGTACTGCCGATGGAAAGCGATCCGGTGTCTCCCATGAAGACCCGCGCCGGGTGACAGTTAAACCAGAGAAATCCGAGTCCAGCTCCCGCTAGCGCCGTACAGACGACTGTCAACTCAGAGCTCTGCCGGTAATAAGGAAGATCAAGGTAAGTAGCGACCGCCACGTTGCCCGCGGCATAAGCCAAAATCGCATAGGTGGAAGCGGCAGTGACAGTGCAGCCAGCAGCTAAGCCATCCAAACCATCAGTCAGATTGACCGCGTTCGAACAACCTACAATAACAAAGGCGAAGAAGATGAGGGTAAACCATCCCAAGTTATTTATGATTGGCTCCTTAAAAAATGGAATAAAGAGCTCTTTGGCCTGGATCTCGAGGGAAGGATTCGTCAGAAAAAAGACCGTGACGATCAATGCGAGCAGGAACTGGCAAAACAGTTTCACCCGGCCTGGCACCCCGTCCGATTTTTTCTTCGTGACCTTTAGATAGTCATCGACAAATCCAAGCGCGGCCGTCGACACAATCGTAAACAGGCAGAGCCAGATGAAACTGTTGTCCAACCGCGCCCAGATTATTGTCGAGATGGCGACCGATCCCATGAGGAGCACTCCGCCCATGGTCGGCGTTCCCTTTTTCGCTCCGTGCAATTCGTTAAGCCGATGAACTTCTTCCGCTGTCCGGATCGGTTGTCCGAATTTCAGAGAACTCAATTTTCGAATCACTTGGCTTCCGAAAACCAGGCAAAGCAGGAATGCCGTCATCGCAGCGCACACCGCCCGAAAAGAGATGTATTGGAACACGTTGAATCCCGTGTTGATGACGTGCGGGGGCAAACTCAGGTAGTACAGATAGTACATCATTGCGACCTCCACTTAACCTGCT
>Ga0070697_100003584_pt1 | contig 11934 bp, 9 predicted proteins | sample KBSK1501metaG_FD_65475 | JGI IMG/M metagenome (GOLD analysis project Ga0070697, IMG submission 65475) | Corn, switchgrass and miscanthus rhizosphere microbial communities from Kellogg Biological Station, Michigan, USA - KBS K1-50-1 metaG | ecosystem: Host-associated > Plants > Roots >... | reverse complement strand
CTCGGGGCTGCTGGGCAGCCGTCACTCCAGGCAGTCCTCCGGCCAGGAGCACCGCGCCGAGGGCAACGGGCCACGCTCGAGCCATTGCCGGTCCTCACCAATTGTGCAAAGGGGGTGAACTGAATCTACGCCCGGGACTGCTCTTCGGAAGACTGCCTAGGCGATGCCAGCCGGCTGACTCACCGGCCGCGCCATGACCAGGTCGGTCTGGCGCTCATTCCCCAACAGGAAGGGCTGCTGGCCCACGGCCAGGTACCCGCACTTGCGATAGAATGCCTGGGCCCGCCCGTTGCGTTCCCACACACCCAGCCACAGGGTCCGAGCACCCCGCTGAAGGGCCTCAGTCACGACCGCGGCCATGAGGGTCGAGGCAATCCCCCGACCGTGCCATTCCTTGGCGACATAGAATCGCCACAGCTCTATCGGCCGGGGGCCGATCACACAGGCAGGAGTGACGCCGCCGCGGAGCTGAGCAAATCCGACCATTTCCCCTTCCGCTTCGACAATCAGGGTTGCGACCGAAGGATCGGCCAACTCGGCCGACTGCTGCGGTACGCCGTACGCCTTGGCCAGGAACGCTTCCAGGTTCTCCGGCCGATTCTCGGCGGCGAAGGCGTCACGGAAGGTGCGGGCGCCGAAGCGGGACAATGGCAGGGCATCGGACGGGACGGCGGGTCGAACCTGAATCATGAGTGAGCTCCACGGGGCAATAGCAGCGAGTCTCGCTCCTGCCACAGGCGCTTGAGCAGTTGGATCTGCCCGGTGTGATAAGCATCGTGCGCCGCAATCCCCACGACGAGATCGCCGTAGGTCCAGCGGCGTCCCTCGGGTGGCCGGCGATTCAACCGTTCCGGCCGGAGCTCCCGAATAGCCTGCACCAGGCGCTCGTGCTCCTCCCGGAGCAGCGCCACGTCGGAGGCCCAGGCTCGGTCGTCCGACCGATCGGGAACCTCGGGCCAATTGGATGGCGCCCGAGGGAAGGCGCCGCGGGCTCCACCCTCGAGCTGCCGCCGAACCGCATACTTCCAATAGGCGATGTGCAGCGCGATCGCCCAGATGCTCTTCCGCCGGCGAGTCGGAGCCCAGCGCGCCTGCTCGGCGTCGATGCCGCGAACGGCCCCGACCGGCGTGGGGCCACCATGCCAGCTGCGGCGCCCGGGCGCCGGCTGGACACCGCTGGCCAACAGGGCCATTGGCAATCGGGTCATTTTGTCCTCGGAGGGGGAGAACAAACGTGAAAAGTGAAACGTGAAACGCGAAAGGAGTAGTGGTGCTTCCTTTCACGTTTCACCGTTCACGGTTCACGCTGTTCCCTACGACGAGCGCTTGCGCGAGCGCTTCGCCCGGGAGGACTTCTTGCTTCCCTTTCGGGCCGGCACCTTCGCGCCCTTCTTGCGTGCCTCCGAGAGCCCGATCGCAATAGCCTGCTTCCGGCTCTTCACCTTGCCGCCGCGGCCGCCTTTGCCGCTTCGAAGGGTGCCACGCTTGCGCCGGCGCATCGCGCTCTCCACCCGCTTGCTGGCGGCGGAGCCATAGCGCCGGCTCGATTTCTTTCTCGATCTCTTCCTCGCTGGCATACGGCCTCCCGGTTAGGGCGAATTGATGCTCTCAACCTGAGGCCATGCGGCCTGTTCCACTGTGAGCTAAACCACCTTTCTTGGTGAAGAGTGAAGGGTGAAGGGTGAAGAGTGCCCCCCTTCAGTCTTCACTTTTCACTCTTCACCTCGGGCGAGAACCCCGCACTCCGCCAAAGCAGGGTCGGGTCGTACGGCCGTCCCGCGGCGATGACCAGATGCACGCTGCGAATGTTGGCGATGTCCGACAGCGGATCGCGATCCAGGACGACTAGATCGGCACGTTTGCCGGGCGCAATGGTTCCACTCTCCCGCTCGAGCCGCATCGCCCGGGCGGGCACCAGCGTAGCGCTCTGCAGCGCCTCCATCGGCGTGAAGCCCGCCCGCACGTACAGCTCCAACTCCCGGTGCAGCGAATGCCCTGGCACCTGCTGGTCGGTTCCGGCTACGATCGGCACCCCAGCCCGGTGAAGGGCACCCACGATGGCCACCAGGCCCTCAAACGTCGCTCGGGCGGCCGCGGCATCCGACGGCGGTACCCCACTGTGTTCGATGGCACTCGCGAGCTGGGGTGGCAGCATCACAATGCCCGGCTCGAAGCTGGCGACCGGCTGGTCCGCGGAATGGGTCGCCATCTCGAACACTGCCAGCGTGGGATCGAGCACCACGTGATGCTCGAGCAACACCCGAATGGTACGCTGAGCCTCCGCCGAGCCGAGGTCGACCGGACCCCGAGCGAATGAGGGTCGAAGGGTATCGGCCGGCGCCATCATCCGGCGGATGAAGGACACGTGGTTGATCTGGTCCATGCCGTCGGCCAGCGCCTCGAAGCCGGTGACCGATCGGGGGATGTGCCCGGTGACTGTCATCCCCAGGCGGTGGGCCTCGCGGCAGATGACGGGAATGAGCGCGGCCGGCACGCTGTTGTAGAGTTTGATCTGCTCGAAGCCGCTCCGATGATATTCCCGCACCAGACGTTTGGCCTGCTCTTCAGTGCGAGCTCGTCGCACCCCGATCGCCGTGGGACTATCGCCGTCAATGAAGCCGGCGGCGAGAATCCGAGGGCCAAGACCGCGTCCGCTGGAGATGGCGGACCGGACCGCCTTGATGAACTCGAACTCGTTGCCTACGTCGCGGACGGTCGTCACTCCCGCGCCCAGGTAAGCGGGCCCCCAGTCGACCTGAGAGTAGTGCGCGTGCATGTCCCACAGGCCAGGCACGAGGTACTTCCCCGAGACCTCGATCCGAGTCGCATCGCTCGGGATCGCCACCCTCCGGCGAGGCCCCGCGGCCACGATGCGGCCGCGGCGAAGCACCACGACTGCATCGGGAATCGGATTGACCCCACTCCCGTCGATCAGGGTGGCTCCAATCAGTGCAATGCTGGCCGGAACAGGGGTGGCGGGAACCAGGGCGGCCAAGCGGGTCATGCTGGCGCGCACCGCGCTGCCCACCAGCAGCGGGAGTACTTCCTCGAATCCCTCCCGGATGACTTCGAAATGGTTTCCACCGGCCTCGTTGGTCACCGCGCCGATCAAACGCATCTCGCGATCGAACCAGAGCGTTTCGTATCCCCACACGACACCGCCGACCGTGTATCGCTGCAGCACGACGTCCTGCTCGGCCACTCGAACGGTGTCGCTCCCCCCGGCGACAATGGTCGCAGCTCCGTTGGGCAGGAGGGGGAGCGTATCCGGGCGGCCGTGCGTGGCCCAGTATCGCACCAGCTCCTGTTGCGCCGCGAATGGGGCATAGCCCGCGACGGTGAAGTAGCGCTCAGGGATAGAGCGGCGGGTCACCCGCTCGCCGTCGCTGGTCATCAGACTGTCCCCTGCGCGCTCGACCGCTATTCGGGTATCGGCGGAAGGGGGAGCGCGTCGAGTCAGGCTGAACCGCCGTACCAGCAGATCGGAAGCCGCCTGCAGACTCAGCCGGGTGGTATCGGGACTGCCCCGATCGACGAACCCGAAGGTGCTGGTGAGGTCGACACCTGAGTCGCCGGCGACGAGCCGGTAGTCCTCGGTGCCGATCGGGTTCATTTCCATGTGGAGTCGGAACTCGCCCTGCTCTGTCGACTCGGACGAAGAGACGGAGCTTGCCTGAGCCGACCCGGCCGACGCCCGGCCGAAGAGGGAAATGACCAAGGCAGCGAGTGCTGCCACCCTGGCGATGGGGCTCATGTGGTTGGGCGGGAGTCCCGGCCGCTCGCGCTTCTGGCCAGCCACCATGCGTCCAGGCTCATCGGCCCGGGGCCGTGGGCAGCGAAAAAGAGGAAGATGATTCCGTACAGGAGGGCCAGCTCTCCATGGTTCAGCAGGGGCCAGAATCCCTGCGGCGCGTGAGCCTTACCGTAGGCAATCATCATCTCACTGAAGAGCACCAGCGCCACCGGCCGGGTGAAGAGACCAAGGAAAAAGAGGAGTCCGCCGAAGGACTCCAGAATACCCGCCAGTCCCATGAGCGAAAAGAGCGGCGCGGTGGCTCCGGGCTGGCCGAACCCGCCGAGCAGGCCGAAGGTCTTCTGTACGCCGTGCTGGATGTAGAGCAGCGCCGGGATGACACGGAGGGAGGTCAACGTGAGAGTGCGAAGGTCCATGGTGGCTCCGTCTCATTTGGGTCACGCCAATGTCTCTGCCCGGTCAAAGTAATCCGGTCTGGAGCTTCCGGTCGTTCCAGCTCGCGGTCTTGACACTCGAAGATAGTTTGATGATCATAGAACTCTTATGGCTTCGATTGCCCGTCGGACCCGACTGACTGCGGAGCGATTCGAGCTGATCGCCAAGGCGCTGGCCGATCCCAGGCGCATGGCGCTGCTCGAAACCATCGCCGGAGAAGAAGAGTGTCCCTGTCAGCGGCTGCGCCGGGAGTTCCCCGTTTCCAAGGGAACCATCTCCCATCATATCAAAGAGCTGGTCCGCGCCGGTCTGATCGAGGCTCGGCGCGAGGGCCAATACCTTCACTGCGAGATCCGGCGTGATGTCTTGCAGGCGTACACGGTCGAGCTTCTGCGGCGCGTCAAGGGCGCTCGCTGAGCCAGACCCGGTCCTGGGCACTGCCGCGTGGTCGAGTGCGGGCCGGGAACAGTTTTGCGGTCTCATACCTATAGGACTATGAGCCCGCGCCCGGCGTTGGGCGCGGCGTCAGCGGAGGCTGGCATGACTCGACGGTCATCGTGGATCAGTGTGCTGTGGCTCGGTGTGCTCCTCGGCTGCGGGGGCAAGCCGCCGGCTGCGCCGCCCCCGCCGGCGGTCACCGTTGCCGTGGTGCCGCAGCGCGAAGTCACCGAGTGGGACGAATTTACCGGCCGGATGGAGGCGGTCGACGCGGTTGAGATTCGACCCCGCGTGTCCGGCTACATCCAGAGGGTCGAGTTCGCCGAAGGCAAAGAGGTCCCTAAGGGCGAAGTGCTCTTCCAGATCGATCCCCGTCCCTACCAGGCCGACCTGGCTCGGGCCGAGGCCCAGCTGGAGCAGGCGCGGACCGCGGCCGCACTGGCCACCAAGGAAGTGGCCCGCGCTCAGCGCCTGGTAGACGTGCAGGCGATCTCCCGGGAGGAGTTCGATAGCCGGACCAGCGGCGAAGCCAATGCCGAGGCTGCGGTGCGCGCCGCGGAGGCCGCGGTGCAGACCGCCCGCCTCAACCTGAATTGGACCCAGGTTCGGGCACCGATTGCCGGTCGGGTGAGCAACGCCGAGGTGACCGCCGGCAACCTGGTGCAAGCCGGCCCACCGACCGCCACCCTGCTCACCACGGTCGTGTCGCTCGATCCGATCTATGTGTACTTCGAGGGCGATGAGCAGACCTACCTCAAGTACGGGCAGCTTGCCCGCGCCGGCTCGCGGCCCAGCTCCCGGGATGTGCGGAATCCGATCTACATGGGGTTGATGAATGAAGACGGCCAGTTTCCGCACAGGGGCTACGTGGACTTCGTGGACAATCAGCTGAATCCGCAGACCGGGACCATCCGCGCCCGCGCGGTGTTCTCCAACAAGGATCGCCTGTTTACTCCCGGGCTGTTCGCCCGGCTGCGGCTCATAGGCAGCGGGAAATATCGCGCGACGCTGGTGCTCGACCGCGCCATCGGGACGGACCAGGACAAGAAGTTCGTGCTCGTGCTCAAGCCGGACAACACCGTGGATTATCGGCCGGTGCAGTTGGGTCGCCTGATCGAGGGCCTTAGGGTGATCACCTCGGGCCTCAAGGAAGGCGACAAGGTCGTGATCAACGGCATCCAGCGGGTCCGGCCCGGGATGAAAGTCACTCCCACTCTTGCAGCGATGTCGGCCGACTCCGCGGCCCTCGGCGGGCAGGCCGCCGGGGTGAAGCCAGACTCGGCGAAGCCGGACTCAGCCAAGCCGGGTTCGGCGAAAACGGACTCCGCTAAACCGGAGCACTGATGCATTTCTCTCGCTTCTTTATCGACCGGCCGATCTTCGCGGCCGTGCTGTCGGTCGTCGTGTTCCTGGCCGGTGCCATCGCCATGTTCTCGTTGCCGATCAGCGAATACCCCGAGGTGGTCCCGCCGACCATTGTGGTCCGGGCGGTCTACCCTGGTGCCAACCCCCGAGTGCTGGCGGAAGCGGTCGCGACCCCGCTGGAAGAGCAGATCAACGGGGTCGAGAACATGCTGTACATGTCGTCGCAAGGCACCGCCGACGGCGTGCTCACGCTCACGGTCACCTTCCGCATCGGCACCGACGTCGATATCGCGCAGGTGCAGGTGCAGAATCGAGTCAGCCAGGCCCTGCCCCGGTTGCCGGAGGAGGTTCGCAACCTGGGTGTCACCACGGTCAAGAGCTCTCCCGACCTGGCCATGGTGGTCCACCTCGTCTCTCCCGACAACCGCTACAACGCGGTCTACCTGCGCAACTACGCCGTTCTGCAGGTGAAGGACGTGCTGGGGCGGCTGCCCGGGATCGGCCAGGTGCAGATCTTTGGCGCGGGTGATTACGCCATGCGGATCTGGCTCGACCCGCAAAAGGTCGCCGCCCGTGGTCTCTCCGCCAGTGACGTGCTCAAAGCCGTCCGGGAGCAGAACGTCCAGGTGGCAGCCGGGGTCATCGGCGCTCCGCCCATGCCGGTGCCCGTGGACTACCAGCTCAGCGTGAACGCGCACGGCCGACTGCTGGACGAGCAGGAGTTCGGCAACGTGATCGTCAAGACTGGTGCCGGGGGAGAGACTACCCGGCTCCGGGATGTGGCCCGGATCGAGCTCGCGGCCGGCGACTACGCCTTGCGCTCCATGCTCAACAACAAGGACGCCGTGGCCCTCGGCATCTTCCAGTCCCCGGGTTCCAACGCGCTGCAGCTCTCCACCGCGGTGCGGGCCACCATGGCCGAGTTGAAGAAGAACTTCCCCCAGGGGGTGGAGTACACCGTGGTGTACGATCCGACCATCAACGTGCGCGATGGGATTCGCGAAGTGGTGAAGACCCTGCTCGAGGCGGTGCTGTTGGTCGTGCTCGTCGTGGTGCTGTTCCTCCAGACCTGGCGGGCCTCGATCATTCCGCTGGTGGCCGTGCCGATCTCGATCGTCGGCACCTTCGCGATTCTGCTCGCGTTCGGCTTCTCGATCAACACACTCTCTCTGTTCGGGCTGGTGCTCGCCATCGGCATCGTGGTCGATGACGCCATCGTGGTGGTGGAGAACGTCGAGCGCAACATCGAGGAGGGCCTCTCGCCGCGGGATGCGTCGTACAAGGCGATGGAGGAAGTCAGCGGGCCGATCATCGCGATCGCGCTGGTGCTGTGCGCCGTGTTCGTGCCGGTCGCCTTCCTCAGCGGGCTCACTGGCGAGTTCTACCGGCAGTTCGCCCTGACTATTGCCTTCTCGACCGTGATCTCGGCGTTCAATTCGCTCACCATGTCGCCCGCGTTGAGCTCCCTTCTGCTCAAACCGCGCACTGCTGCTCCCGACCGGTTGACCCGAATCCTGGACCGCGGTCTGGGATGGATCTTCCGGCCGTTCAATCGGGTGTTCAAGCGGGGATCCACTCGCTACGGCGAATCGGTGGCGAGTGTGCTGCGGCGGAGAGCGCCCGCTCTGGCCCTATACGTCGGCCTGGTGGCGCTCACGATTCTCGGCTTCCGCAAGGTACCGGGCGGATTCGTCCCCACCCAGGACAAGCAATATCTGGTGGCTTTCGCTCAGCTGCCGGATGGGGCGACCTTGGATCGAACCGAGGCCGTCATGCGACAGATGGCGGACATCGGTCGCAAGCAGCCCGGCGTCCTGAACGCAGTGCAGTTCCCCGGACTCTCGATCAACGGGTTCGTCAACGCGCCGAATGCCGGAATTGTCTTCTTCACTCTGGTGCCTTTCGAGGAGCGCACCAGTAAGGAGGAGTACGGGCTCACCGTCGCCGGCGCACTCAACCAGAAGTTCTCCGCCATCCAGGACGCCTTTGTGGCCGTGTTCCCTCCCCCGCCGGTGCAGGGACTGGGACAGGTAGGTGGCTTCAAGATGGAATTGGAGGACCGGGCAGGGCTGGGCGAGGGCGAGCTCTACCAGGCGGCGCAGGCACTGCTGGGAAAGGTCTATCAGACTCCGCAACTGGCGGGGGCCTTCTCAGGATACCAGATCAACGTCCCGCAACTCTACGTCGACGTGGACCGGGAGAAGGCGAAGAAGGAGGGCATCTCCCTCACCGATCTGTTCCAGACCATGCAGATCTATCTTGGCTCGGTCTACGCCAACGACTTCAATCGGTTCGGCCGGACCTACCAGGTCATCCTTCAGGCCGACGCCCCCTATCGCGCGAAGGCCGAAGACATCACCCAGCTCAAGGTGCCGAACGACAGCGGGGAGATGGTGCCGCTCGGCTCGGTGTTGCGAGTTCGGGAGTCATACGGTCCGGACCGATCGCAACGCTATAACGCCTATCCCGCGGCGGACATCAACGGCGCGCCGGCACCAGGAGTAAGCTCGGGCCAGGCCAACGCCATCATGGAGCGGCTGGCCAAGGAGACCTTGCCGAACGGGATCGGCTATGAATGGACCGAGCTCACCTACCAGCAGATCCTGGCCGGTAACACGGCGGTGTTCGTCTTCCCGCTCTGCGTGCTGCTCGCGTTCCTGGTGTTGGCCGCGCAGTACGAGAGCTGGTCGCTGCCGCTGGCGGTGATCCTGATCGTCCCCATGTGTCTCCTCTGCGCCATCGGCGGCGTGTGGCTCACCAAAGGGGACAACAACATCTTCACCCAGATAGGATTCCTGGTGCTGATCGGCCTGGCCTGCAAGAACGCCATCCTGATCGTCGAGTTTGCCCGCGAGCTACGACTTCGCGGCCGATCGGTCGTTGAGTCCGCGCTCGAGGCCTGCCGAATCCGGCTTCGCCCCATTCTCATGACCTCATTCGCCTTCATCATGGGCGTGCTGCCCCTGGTGTTCTCCAGCGGCGCCGGCGCCGAGATGCGGCACGCGATGGGGGTCGCCGTGTTCTCGGGAATGCTGGGCGTCACCTTTTTCGGTCTGATGCTGACGCCGGTGTTCTACGTGACCATTCAGACTATCGTCGACCGGCGCCGTCGGGCTCCGGAATCTCGGACCGAACCAGCGCTGGAGGGCGCTACTCATGCGTAAGGCAACAATCCTGTTGGTATTGACGCTGGCGGGGTGCGCGACTTCGCCGGCGTATCGCCGGCCGGTGGTGCAGGTTCCACCTGCTTTCCGCGAGACCAAGGACACCATCGGAGCCACGTTCGTGCCTCTGGCGGTGGACACCACCGCCAAGCCCTCTCCTGCCACCGAGCGCGCGCTGGCGCAGGCCGAGTTCTGGAAGGAGTTGGGAGACACGACGCTCAATCGGCTGTTGGACGAGTTGGCCCGCGCCAACCTCGATGTGCGCGCCGCTGAGGCAAGAGTGCGGGGCGCCCGTGCGGCTCGCCTCAACTCGGCGCTCGACCTTGCTCCGACGATCACGGCGGCAGGCGGCTACACCCGGCAACGGCTTTCGTCCGCGACCTTCCCCATCGGCGGTGGGAGGTTCCCGGACCAGGACATCTGGGATGCCGGATTCGACGCGTCCTGGGAGGTCGATCTCTTCGGGCGGCTGCGCCGAACCTTGCAGGCGCAAGGTGCCCTGGTCACCGCCACCCGCGAGGACTTGCGTGATGTCCAGGTGACGCTCTCGGCGGACCTAGCTCGGGCGTACTTCGATCTGCGCGGATCCCAGGAGCTGCTCGCGGTTGCTCAACGCAACGCCGAAAACCAGCAGCGGACGCTCGAGGTAACTCGCCAGCGGCTCGAGGCCGGACGGGGCACCGCGTTCGACACCGAGCGCGCCCTGGCCCAGCTCAACTTTACCCTGGCCACGATACCCGCCCTTCAGTCCCGAGTGGCCGACGCGCAGTACCAGATCGGCGTGCTCGTAGGCCGGCCTCCGGCTGCGGTCGCCAGCGAGCTCCAAGTGGCGGTTGCTCTGCCCGACCTCCCCAAGGCGGTTTCAGTGTCGAGCCCTGACTCCGTCATCCGCCATCGCCCCGACGTCTCCGCGGCGGAGCGTCAACTCGCCGCCGAGCGGGCATTCGTGGGAGCAGCCAAGGCGGATTATCTGCCGCGCCTCAGCGTGGGAGGAAGCGCAGGATACTCAGCCGATGCTCTGAGCAGGCTCGGGGACAACGGCACGTTCCGTTATGCGGTGGGTCCGGTTCTCTCCTGGCCTTTCCTCAACCTGGGGCGGGTCAAGGCGGGAGTGGATGCCGCCCAGGCTCGCCGGTCGGAAGCGGAAGCACAATACAATCAGACTGTCTTACGTGCACTGCAGGAAGTAGAATCGGCTCTGATCGGATACCGAACCACCCGTGCCCGAGTCGAGCGGTTTCAGGATGCCGCCTCGGCCAGTGAGCGGGCGGCGGAGCTGGCGCGGTTGCGCTTCTCCGGCGGGGTCGCCGACTTCCTCCAGGTGCTCGATGCGGAACGGACGCAGCTCGATGCCGAGAGCCAGCTGGCCCAGAGCCGCACCGATGCCGCGACGGCGTACGCGGTGCTGTACAAAGCGCTGGGGGGATGGCCGACAGGCAGTGAGCAGTAAGCAGTGAGAAGTGAGAAGTAAGAAGTAAGAAGTTGCTGTCACCCTGGAGTGAGCACAGCGAACGGAAGGGGCCAAAGCCTTGTCTAGGCTTCGGTCCCTTCCGCTTCGCTCCAGGGTGACAGCATTTCGCTGCTCACGACTCACTACTCCTCACTTCTCACTTCTCACTTCTCACTTCTCAGCTCTCACCTGTCACCTGTCACCTCTCACTTCTTACTGCTCACTGCTCACTTTATCACCTCCCTTGCCTGCCGGGTCAGCTTGGCCCAGCCCGCCGCCGATTGCTCGGCGCGCGCCTCGTCCACGGTGTTGAGCGCACCGATGATCGCCATGCCGTTCTGCGGATTGACGTAGATAAACGATCGGAACCCCGCCTGCTCTCCGGTATGGCCCACCACAGGAGTTCCTTCAGAAGGAAACAGAAAGAACGAAAGCCCGACGGCGTCACCCAGGTCGTCGCCCGCCGGGAGGCGTACCACCGGCTGCCACATCTCCTTCAGCGAGCTCTGCTTCAGGACGTTCTCGTAGAGTCGCGTCAGACTGGTGTCATTCTTGGTTGCATGGGTCAGGAAGCCGGCATACGCGGCCAGATCGCCCAGGGGTGCATTCCAGCCGCTGTTCGGAATGGTGATGCCGGGATCGAAGTCCCGGCCGTTGGCCGCGACCACCTCACGGGCTGAGCTATCCCGCCGCGCGGTGTAATTGTTGGAGCGCCACCGGGCCAGGTGATAGGGCGTGGCTCCGAAGTAGCTGCGAGTCAGGCTCAGCGGGGTCCAGATATTCTTCTGGATGTAGGTCGCGTACGGGTCACCGGTGAGCTGTTCGATGATCCGCGCCAGGTAAATAAAAGCAGGATTGCTGTAGCCGAATTGGCTGCCAGGTCTGAACTCCAGCTCCTGATACGGCATCATCGAGACCAGCTGTTCCCACCGGGTCGGTTCGAACGGCTCCCACGATCGTCCGGTTCGGTACGGCCAGGTGGGATTCTGCAAGCCCGCCGAGTGGGAAAGCAGCATCCGGATGGTGATCTGATCGATCGACCCGAAGCGGCTGTGCATCTGACGCAGCTCGGGGATGTAGCTCGTGACCCGATCATCCAGGGACAGCCGGCCCCGGTCGCGCAGCTGCATGATGGCAATCGCGGTGAGCGTCTTGGTGATCGAGGCCCAATGGTACAGCGTGCCGTCGACGATCCGCTCGCCGGCGGCACGATCTCCGAATCCGTACTCGTGGTGACTCAGGACCCGGCCATCCCGGATCACAGCGGCTCCGCCCCCCACAACACTATCGGCCCGGGCGTAGCCATCGAACGCACGAGTGAACTCGGT
>Ga0070697_100003583_pt1 | contig 11935 bp, 7 predicted proteins | sample KBSK1501metaG_FD_65475 | JGI IMG/M metagenome (GOLD analysis project Ga0070697, IMG submission 65475) | Corn, switchgrass and miscanthus rhizosphere microbial communities from Kellogg Biological Station, Michigan, USA - KBS K1-50-1 metaG | ecosystem: Host-associated > Plants > Roots >... | reverse complement strand
GCGGAACACGAAATACACGTCGTCCGGAAACAGGACATGCGACCCCGGTGGCAGCGCCTGCAGGAGCGCCGCGCCGGCGGCGACGCCGGAGCCGAACACCAGGGCCGACTCGCCCCCCTCGATGGCCGCCAGCGCCGCCTCCAGTCTCGTCTCGGTCGGGTTCCCCTGGCGGATGTAGATGTAGCCGTGCGGCAGCTCGCCGGCCGGACCGTGCTCGAAGGTGGTCGACAGATGGATCGGCGGAGCGATCGAACCGGTCGTGGCGTCGCGCTCCGCCCCCGCGTGCACCGCCAGCGTCTCGAATTTCATGGTGGACCTCCCGGCGCGATCATATCCTTGCCGGCCGCACCGCGTCAGCGTATAAGAACCCGATGAGCACCGGTCGCAGGAAGACGCCGCGACGTGACCCGTCGGACGGCACGCTGGCGCGCCTTCGGCAGGCGCTGCAGGCGCTGGCCCTGCCGGCCGAGAAGCAGATCGCGCTCCTGCCCGGCTTCGTCCGGGAAGCGGACGAGCTGGCGCTCAACTTCGACCACTGGCGGCGCGCCGCCGGCGCCGACCCGGGGGCGCGTCTGTCGCGGAGCCAGCGCGCCGCCCTGGACGGGATCGAGCGGCACCTGGACCGGATGTGCGGTCACACGAACGCCCATCTCTGGACGCGGGCCGGTCTGAGCAACAGCCCCCAGTGGTCCAGGGTGCGCGATGCGGCGCGCGCCGCGCTCGAGGCGTTCGGCTGGGACCTCGAGGTGCCTGCGGGCAGGCTGTATGAGCACATCGAGTGGTAGCGCCCGCCGCGCGGCCTGAGTGAGGACCTACGCCGGTCTCTTCCTGGTCAGCTTCGCCACGCTGCTGGACGAGATCCTGCTGACGCGGATCTTCAGCGTCGTCACCTGGTACCACTTCGCGTTTCTCGCCATCTCGATCGCTCTGTTCGGGATGACGCTCGGCGCGATCGTCGTGACGACCGGACGCACCCTGTTCCCCCCCGAGCGGACGCCGTCGCACATGGCCCGGGCCGCGCTCCTGTTCGCCATCACGCTGGCCGGCGGCTTCCTGATCCAGGTCCGCATCCCGTTCTCCACGGAACCCTCGGCCGCCGCGATCCTGGCCGACGCGGCCATCGTGATGCTGAGCACCGTCCCGTTCCTCTGCAGCGGTGTCTGCGTCTGCCTGGCGCTGACACGCTTCCCGCGGCGCGTCGGCCGGATGTACGCCGCCGATCTCGCCGGGGCGTCGGCCGCCTGCGTCGCGGTCATCCACCTTCTCAGACTGACCGACGGGCCGACCGCCGTGATCGCGGCCGCCGCGGCGGCCGCCCTGGGCGCCGTGTTCCTGGCGCTCGAGGCGGGAGGGAAGGGACTGGCGCGGGCCGCCGCCTGCACCGCGATCGTCCTGGCCGCCCTGACGACGGTCCAGACGATCCTGGTCGCCCGGGAGACCCCTCTCGTCCGCCTGAAGTCGGTCAAAGGGGTGGTCGAGGATCGGCCCCTGTACGAGAAATGGAACTCCTTCTCGCGTATTCGCGTCCGCCCCGCGCCGACAGGCAACCCGCTCGGATGGGGGATGAGCACGGTCTACCGGCCATCGCGCCCCGTGCGCCAGCTGATACTCGACATCGACGGCGGCGCCTCCACGGTGCTGACCGAGTTCCACGGGGTCACCTCGGATGTCGAGCACCTGCGTCACGACGTCACCAGCCTGGCGCATTACCTGCGGCCGGGCGCGCGCGTGCTGGCGATCGGGACCGGGGGCGGTCGCGACGCGCTCGCGGCGCTGGTCTTCGGCCAGAGATCGATCGTCGGGGTCGAGATCAACGAGGAGATCATCCGCGCCGTGACGGAACGATTCGGCGAGTTCACCGGTCATCTCGAGCGCGACCCGAGAGTCGTCTTCGTGAACGACGAGGCGCGCAGCTACATCGCGCGCCAGCGCGATCGCTACGACATCATCCAGGCGTCCCTGATCGACACCTCCGCGGCGACCGCGGCCGGGGCCTTCGTGCTGACGGAGAACTCCATCTACACGACGGACGCCTGGAAGGTGTTCCTGGATCACCTGGCGCCGCGCGGCATCCTGACCTTCTCCTGGTTCTTCTTCCCCGATTTGCCGGGCGAGATGTACCGGCTGACGAGTCTGGCGCGGGCCGCGCTCGTGGACCGCGGGACGGGCGACGTGCGGGCCCACGTCATCCTCGTCCGCCAGAAGACCACCGGCAAGAGCGTCGGCACCATCCTGGTCAGCCCGGATCCGTTCTCGGCGGACGACCTGGCGGCGCTCGAGACGGTGGTTCGATCGGAGCGCTTCGACGTCGTCCTCGCCCCCGGCTCGGCCGGGGATCCGACGTTCGTGGCGATCGCCTCGGGGGCCGCGCCGGACACGCTGGGCGCGGACCCGCCCTTGATGATCGACCCGCCGACGGACGACCGGCCGTTCTTCTTCAACATGCTCCGGCTGCGGGACGCCGTTCTCCCCGGACGGATGACCCTGGGAAGCCTGGGCGGCAACCAGAAGGCGGTCGTGATGCTGTGCGCCCTGCTCGCGGGCGCCGTGACGTTCACGCTGGCCTGTCTGGCGTTCCCGCTCGTCCTGGCGGCGCGTCGGCCCGCGCTGCGGGGGGCGGTTCCCTGGCTCCTGTTCTTCACGTGCGTCGGGCTCGGGTTCATGCTGATCGAGATCTCCCAGATGCAGCGGCTGATCATCTTCCTGGGGCACCCGACCTACGGACTCTCGGTGGTCCTGTTCGCGCTGCTCCTGTCGGGGGGGGCCGGCAGCTACTCGACGCGCGGAGCGCAGCCATCGGGCGCGGCGGACGTCGCGGTGACGCCGGTCGTGCGTGACGGGGATCGGCGCGCCATCGCGCGACTCGCCGCCCTGGTCGCGACCCTGGCCCTGTTCGGGGGGATCGCTCCGGGGTTGATCCACGGATGCGCGACGTGGCCGACCCCCGGACGCATCCTGGTCGCCGTCGCCCTTCTCTCGCCGATCGGATTCTTCATGGGCACGGCGTTCCCGCTCGGCATGATGGCCTCCGGTTCGGGCGACACCCGGATGACCGCCTGGTTCTGGGGCGTGAACGGCGCCGCGTCCGTCTGCGGCTCCGTCCTGGGGACGGCCCTGGCCCTGTCGTGGGGGATCACCCTGGTCTTCTGGACCGGTGTCGGCTGCTACGTCCTGGCGCTGGGAGCGTTCGCGCTGGCCACGGGGAAGCGGACATAAAAAGGGCCGGCGGACGATCCGCCGGCCCCACCCCCTGCCGGGGTACCTAAAGCTCGTCGCGGACTACTTGGACGGCGTCGGACTGTCGCTGTTGGCGTGCTCCAGCATGTGCTGGCCGATCACCCGCGCCAGCGCGTCGGCCGGCCACGGCGCGAGCGTGAGCGACACCTGCCGCTCGCTGCCGTTGCGCTTGATGGTGTAGGTGACGTTCTGGCCCGGCTTCCAGTCCTTGTGGGCCTTCATCAGCGCGTCTTCGTTGTTCTTGTTGATGGCGATACCGTTGAGGGCGACCAGGATGTCGCCGGACTCGATGCCCGCCGCCTCGGCCGGGCTTCCCGGATACACCCTGGTCACGGCGTAACCCTCAGCGTTGTCCGTATCCAGCTCGACCCCCACGAAGCCGCTGTTCTTCATCTTGTTGGCCATGTGGTCGAGGCATTCCTGGGTTCCGTACTTGCACTTGTCGCCGGCGAGTGCCGGCACGATCGCGAGCATCACGACGGCGACGAGGACGATCCAGATATGACGCTGCATGACTTCTCTCCTCCATGGGAAAGGGGGGAACTCTCCGGATGGCAGGCGCACCGGCATCAAGGGACCCGCGGGCCGCGACCGGCCCGAAGGTGTGAGGCTGAACTGCCCGGCAGCCGCTGGTTGCCGACTGCCGTACGTGGGGTTCGTCGTGGGGGGGAATTCCATTGGGAAGATCCTCACCGGTTGCCGGGGCAGTTCGTCGTTCACACAGCCTCGAATCGCCAGGAGTGTACGCAGGGATCCTGTAAATGTCGCCAACGGGGCCGTAAAAGGTTGTCTCAGATGTCAACCGTTGTAAAGAATCGGCCCGCCGCGGTCCGCGCGCCGCGACCGGCGGTATAGTGAGGCCCCTCGACGATGGGCGGGCTGGCGGCGTTCCTGAAGAAACACACTCTGTGGGTCGGCTTCCTGGCCGTCCTCGTGCCGCTCCTCGTCATGCTCGTCCTGCAGTTCGTCTGGCTGGCGCGGCTGGAGCAGGTGTCGGCCATCGCCCAGAAAGTGGCGCACAACAACTATCTCGAGGCGATCGGGACCGAGGTGCAGTTCTACTACCGTTCGACCGCCGAGCGGGCGCTGAACATCCCGGCGACGCTGTTCACGCAGAAACGGCTCCACGAGGTGGCGCTCCTGTGGAAGAGGAAGCCGGTGGAAGGCGTGCGACGCCTGTTCCTGGTCGACTTCACGCGCGACCCTTACGGCAACTACCTCGTGTTCGACCCGGAGCGGACCGAGCTGGATCCCTTCCCGGCGTCCGACGAGGCGCTGGCGATCATCGTCGCCTGCACCCCCTGGCAGGTGATGAGCTACCGGCGCGCCGTGGCGCAGTCGCCGTCCCTGCGCGTGGACGAGCGCAATCCCGAGTTCCGGCTGATCCTCAACCCGATCACCGACGATGCCGCGCACGTGGTCGGCGTCGCCGGGATGGTCCTCGACGACGAGTACTTCAAGGCGCGGCTCCTTCCCGACGTGATCACGAAGGCGCTGCCGGCCTTCTTCCCCGGCATCGGAGCGCGGGAGATGGGGGTGACGGTGCGCGATGCCGCCGGGAAGACGGTGCTGGCGACCGGCGAGACGCGGGAGCCGGAGGACCGGGACGCCTCCGCGACCTCGCGCTTCCCGTTCGTGTTCACCGACTGGACCATGGGTCTGCACAGCCCCGGCACGACGCCCGAGCAGTGGGCGCGCGCCAATTTCGCCTTCAACGTCGCGCTGTCGATGCTGCTGGCGGCGGTCCTGGTGGGTGGCATCGCCCTGGCGCTGCGCGCCGCCGACCGGGCGGTGCGTCTCTCCGAGATGAAATCCGACTTCGTGTCGAACGTGTCGCACGAGCTGCGCACGCCCCTCGCCTCGATCCGGGTGTTCGCCGAGCTGCTGCGCCTCGGGCGGGTGCAGACGGCGGACAAGATCCAGGAGTACGGCGAGTACATCGAGGCGGAGAGCCGCCGGCTGTCGCGTTTGATCGACAACATCCTCGACTTCGCGCGCATCGAGTCGGGTCGCAAGGAGTACCGGTTCGCTCCCGCCGACCTGCGGCAGGTGGTCGCGTCGACTCTGAAGACCTTCGAGGCGCACCTGCGGCACAGCGGGTTCCACATCACCTTCCTCGGGATGGACCAGGTGCCGCCGGTCCTGGACATCGACCAGGATGCCATCGGCCAGGCCCTGCACAACCTTCTGGACAACGCCGTCAAGTACTCGGGAGAGTCGAAGGAGATCACCGTCCTCCTGGCCCGGGAGGGCGACAGCCTGGCGATCTCGGTGCGCGATCAGGGGATCGGCATCCCGCGCGGCGAGCAGGAGAAAATCTTCGACCGCTTCCACCGCGTCGGGACCGGGCTCGTGCATGAGGTGAAAGGGAGCGGGCTGGGTCTGTCGATCGTCCAGCACATCGTGCAGGTGCACGGTGGTCGCGTGGTGGTCGAGAGCGAGCCGGGGCGGGGGAGCACCTTCACGATGCGTCTGCCGATCCGGCGCGCGTCGGGCCCCGGGGGTCTCCCCGGCGCCCGGCCGGAGGGATGAGAGCATGCCGAAGGTCCTGATCGTCGAGGACGACGACTCGATGATCGCCGCCCTGCGCGACGGGTTCGAGTACGAAGGGTACGCGGTCGTCCTGGCCCGCGACGGCGCCGCCGGTCTCCGGCAGGCGGCGGAGGCCAAGCCCGATGCCATCATCCTCGACGTGATGCTGCCGAAGATGAGCGGTCTGGACGTCTGCCGGGAGATCCGCAAAGACGGGAACACCGTCCCGATCATCATGCTGACGGCGCGCGGGCAGGAAATCGACAAGGTGCTCGGGTTGAAGCTCGGGGCCGACGACTACGTCACCAAGCCGTTCGGCTTTCTCGAGCTGATCGCCCGCGTCGAGGCGGTGATCCGGCGCGCCTCCGGCCGCGCCGCCCGTCTGGACGCCTTCGAGTTCGGCGCCGTCAAGGCTGACTTCAGGCGCGGCGAGGTGCGCCGGAACGGCCGCCTCCTCGATCTGTCGGCGCGCGAGCTGCGGCTCCTGCAGTACTTCATCGAGCGCCGCGGCGAGGTGGTGACCCGCGAGCAGCTCCTCGACGCGGTCTGGGACTACGACACCGCGCCGCTCACCCGCACCGTCGACATGCACGTCGCCAAGCTGCGCAAGAAGATCGAGGATCGACCCGCCCAGCCGCGGTTCCTGGTCACCGTGCACGGCCAGGGATACAAGTTCAACGGTTGACGGACAGTCGATCGATTCGCTGTCCGATTGTGTCATGCTACGCGCGACAACGAGGGTGGACGTTGGACGAGATGATCGGTCCGCTCCTCCTGCTCGTCGCGTTCGTGTTCGCCGGTCCGGTCCTGGCGCTGGTCGCGCTGGCGCGGATCAGGCGACTCTCCGCCTCACGCGATCTCGATGCCGATGTCGAGACCCGTCTCGAGGCGATCGACTCGCGGGTCGCCGCTCTGTCCCGTCGGGTCGCGGCGCTCGAGCGCGCCCCGGGGGTCACGGCCGCGCCGGCGGCGCACGCGTCTCCTGCCGACGCGAAGCCGGCGCCGGCCGTCGCGCCGCCGCCGCCGGGTGCCCCGTCCGGGGCCGTGCCGCCGTCCCTGTCGCAGCCGCCGCCCGTGCCCCGTCGCGCGACCACGCCGCCACCCCTCGGTGCGCCGCCGGCGGCCGCCGCGCGGACCGTCGAGCCGCCCCTGTTCACTCCGACCCGGCCGCCGCGGGCCCCGTCGCCTCCAATCGACTGGGAGCGCTGGATCGGTATCCGCGGTGCCGCCGTCGTCGGAGCGATCGCGCTCGGTCTGGCCGGGCTCCTGTTCTTCAAGTACTCCATCGAGCGCGGGCTGATCACGCCCGAGATGCGGGTGGTGTTCGGGACGCTGACCGGCCTGGGCTGTCTGGTCGGCGCGGAATGGCTGCGGTCGCGCGGCTACCGGCAGACGGCCGAGGGCATCTCCGGCGCCGGGGTGGTGATCCTTTACGCGGGCTTCTGGGCGGCGCACGTGCTGTACGGGCTGGTCGGCATGCCGCTGGTCTTCGGTCTGATGATCCTGGTGACCGCGGCCTGCTGTCTCCTCGCCGTACGCCACGCCTCGCTGCTGATCGCGGTGCTCGGGCTGGTGGGCGGCTTCGCCACGCCGCTCCTGCTGTCGAGCGGTGAGGACCGGCCGATCGGGCTGTTCGGGTACGTCCTGCTCCTGGACCTCGGTCTTCTCGCGGTGGGCCGCAGGCGGAGCTGGCCGTCGCTCGGCGTCCTGAGTCTGCTCGGGACGGTGCTCCTGCAGGCGCTCTGGATCGGCGCGCGCATGGGGCCCGCGCGGCTGTTCCTCGGTCTCTTGATCCTGGCGGTCTTCGCGCTGCTGTTCGTGGTCGCCGGTCGCCTCGCCGGCGGGGGCGAGTCGCGCGGCGCGTGGCTGTGGAGCCAGGTCGGCGCGATCCTCTTCCCGTTCGTCTTCACGCTCTATTTCGCCAGCCGGGTCGAGCTGGGGCCGCACCTGTACCCGATCGCCATCCTCCTGGCGCTCCTGAGCGCGGGCGCCGGCTGGGTCGGGCGCCGGCAGGGTGTGCCGGTCCTCGGCGCCGGGGCGGGGACCGGGTGCGTCGTCGTGACGGCGGTCTGGGCGCTGCAGCATCCCCTGACGCACGCCCTGGCCTGGGAGATCGTGGCCGTGGCGGCCGGGTTGTCGGCGGTCTTTCACCTGTTCGTCGAGCTCGACCCCGATCCGCCCGGCGCCGACGGCCCGGCGCCGGCGGCGCTCGCGGCGGCGTGCGGCTTCTTCGTGATCCTTTTGCTGGCGGCGGGATCGGCGGCGCTGCCGCTCGCCCCCTGGCTCGCGGGCTGGGCGGCGCTGTCCGCTCTGCTGTATCGCCACGCGGGGTTTCCGGAGCGCGGCGTCCTGCAGGTGGTGGCCGCGGTTGGCCTCGGGATCGGTCTTTCCATTCTGCACCTCGCACATCACGGGAGCCCCGGCTTCCCGCCCGGAGAGATGTTTCTCGGTCTTCTCGCCGGGGTACCGGTCGTGCTCCAGCTGACCGCGATGCTGCGGCGTGAGCCGGTCGTGCGTCTCCACGCCGAACGGGCCGCGGCGACCCTGCCGGTGCTGCTGCTCGTGTTCCTCGCGGCGGCGCCGTTCACCATGTCGCTCCAGGCTCTGCCGGCGCTCGGAGGCGCGCTCGTCCTCGGGGTTCTGGCGATGACGGCGGCGACCCGGATCGGGAAGGGGGTCTGGTGCGCCGCGGCGGTCGGAGCCACCCTGCTCGTGCACGTCGGTTGGACGGTCGGACGCGTCGGGCTGCGGGAGTCGGCGCGCGAGAGGCTCTTGGCGTTCGTCGTCGAGGCGGCGGCGGTGGTCGTGTTCACCGCCTGGCCGCTCCTCGCGGTCCGCCGGTTCTCGGGCGACCGGTACGGCTGGTACGCCGCCGCGCTGGCGGGGCCGCTGTGGTTCTCCACGCTGAGACGTCTGTTCGTCTGGAGCTTCGGCGACTCCTTCATCGGCGCGCTCCCCGTGGCGCTCGGCGCCCTGTCGCTGGTCGCGGCGGACCGGGCGCGCCGGTCGTGGCCGGCGGCCGATCCGATCCGCCGCAGCGCCCTCGTGTGGTTCTCGGCGGTGGCGCTCTGCTTCGTGGCGGTCGCCATCCCGCTGCAGCTCGAGAAGCAGTGGATCACCATCGGCTGGGCCCTGGAGGGGCTGGCGGTGCTGGCGCTCTGGAAGCGGCTCGATCACCCCGGCCTCAAATACTTCGGCCTGACGCTTCTGAGCGCGACGACGGTGCGTCTCGTCGCCAACCCGGCGCTCCTGGGGTATTACCCCCGCTCGGCGACCCGGATCGTGAACTGGCTGATGTACACGTACCTCGTCCCGGCCGCGGCTCTCCTGGCGGGAGCGGCGCTGCTCAAGCCGCACGAGGGCACGCGCGCCCGCCCCTGGGAGAGCGGTCTCTACGACGCGGGACACCCGGTCGGGGCGATCGGGTCGGGTCTGGCGGCGATCGTCGTCATCTTCGTCTGGATCAATCTCACGATCGCCGACTGGTTCGCCACAGGGGAGGTCCTCAGCCTGCGCTTCGGCGAGCAGCCGGCGCAGCGGCTCACGCTGTCGATCGCCTGGGGGATCTACGCGCTGATCCTTCTCGGTTTCGGGATGGCGCGCGATTCGATCGGGCTGCGTTGGATCAGTCTCGCGTTCCTGCTGGTGACGATCGGCAAGGTCTTCCTGTACGATCTCGGGGCGCTCCAGGATCTGTATCGTGTGGCATCGCTGGTTGGCCTGGCGATCTCGCTGATCCTGGTGTCGCTCCTGTACCAGCGTTTCGTGTTCGGCAAGGCGCCGCAGGAGAGGGCATGAGGCGGCCCGGTCTCGTCGCCCTGACCTGCTTCGAGATCCTGGCCACCGCCGCGGGCGTGACGCGGTCCGCCGAGCCATCGCAGCCGGTCGAGGTGCGGCGGCTCTTCCCGCAGGAGGCGGTGGTCACGGTCACCGATGGCGGCCTGGCCCGGCTGGTGCTGCCGCCCGGGATCCTGAAGGCCTGCCGGCCCGACCTGTCCGACCTCCGGTTGTTCGACGCGCGCGACAAGGAGGTGCCGTTCCTGGTCGACGCCGGCGCCGGGCACCCTGGCGGCCTCGAAATCATGCAGCGTTACGATGCCCGCATCCTCGACGCCGCGCGCGCCGAGATCCGGCGGTCGAGCGGGCCGCCGCTGCGGCGGGAAACGCTCGAGATCGCCATGCCGTCCGCGGCGCCGCAGACGGGCAACTGGGTCCTGGTGGTCGAGCCGCGGCAGGGAGAGTTCGTCGCCCGGGTCGGGGTCGACGGGATCGGCGCCAAGGGCGGGACCACGCGGCTCGTGCAGGAAGGCTCGATCTTCCGCCTCGCCGGCGCGCGCGCCGCCGAGAAGCTCCGTCTCCCGCTGCCGTCGTTCGGCGGAGAGCGTCTGCGGGTCGTCATCGAGACCGAGCACGCCTTCTGGCTGCAGCCCGCCCTGCGTCTCGAGAGCGCCCGGACGATCGAGCGGGAGGGGAAGATCGAAGTCCCGCTCGAAGTCCTGTCCACGCACGCGGCCGACGGGCGCACCGTCGTCGAGCTGGGACGCCCGCGCGGCATCGTTCCCGATCGATTGCGGATCGAGACCACCACGCGGACCTTCGATCGCGGGATCGACGTGCGGGACGAGGGGCAGGCCGGCAGCGGCCGGACGCTCGGGTCCGGGAGGATGTTCCGCGTCGAGGCGCTGGTGCCGGTGGGGGAGCAGGAGGTGGCGCTCCTCCCGGCGCGCGGTGATCGGCTGCGACTCGAGATCGACGACGGGGACAGCCCGGCGCTGGAGGGTCTGGGGTTCGTCGCGGTCACCCAGCAGCCTGCGCTGATCTTCTCCGCCGGCGCGGCGCGAACCGGCGACACGTTCGGGACCCTGCGCTTCGGCGGCGGGCGGGCGCACGCCCCCCGCTACGATCTCGCCGGCCTCCTGCCCGCCCCGGCCGCCTTCGCGACCGGCAAGCGCGCCGAAGCGGCGGCGCTCCTCTACGACCCCGCGACGGTCCACGCGGCGCGTCTCGGCGACGTCCGTCCCAACCCGGCCTACGACGGCGCGCCGGCGCTCGCCTTCGCGATGCGTCCGGGCGCCCGGGTCGACCGGCGCCTGTTCAGCCACCGCCGCGACCTCACAGTCCCCCCCGCGACCGAGGGGCTGTCGCGGCTGCGTATCGAGCCGGCCGATCTCGCCGTCCTCAGCGACGACCTGTCCGACCTGCGGGTCGCCGACGATGACTCGCGACAGTGGCCGTACCTGCTGGAGCGCGAGGCGACATCCGACCTCGTGACTCTCGCGTTGGAGGGGCCGAAGACGCGCGACGGTCGCTCGCGCTACACGCTGCGGCTGCCCGTCTCTCCGTTGCGTTTCGACCGGCTGATCCTCGACACCGGCGCCGGCTATTTCGATCGGGTCTTCAGTCTCGAGGGCGAAGGACCCGACACGAAAGAGACGATGACCCTCCTGCGCGGCCGGCTGACGCGTTCGGTCGACGACAGACGCCCGGTGAGCATCGATGTTCCGCCGGCGCGCCTCGTCTCGATCGTTCTCGTGGTCGAGGATGGGGACGACGCGCCGCTCGAATTCCGCTCCGCCCAGGTCCGCGTGGCTCTTCCCGAGGTCTATCTCACCGCGCCCGAGGGGCGCTACGCCCTGCTGCTGGGCGCCCCGGATCACGACCCGCCGCGCTACGAGCTCGAGCGCGTGCGCGACGTCGTCCTGGCGGTGCAGGCTTCGTCGATCACCGCCGGACCGCTCGAGGCGAACCGGGACTACAGTCTGCAGGCCCGGCTGAAGGGGGAGGGGTACCGTCAGACCGTGCTGCTCTGGGGCGCGCTCTCCGCGGCGGTCGTGGTGCTCGTGATCCTGACCCTGAGACTGGCCCGCCGCGAATCACCCCACCCAGGGTGACGACGCGTCGACCGGATCGGTCACTTGGCGCGATGTGAGGTTCAGCTGCTCTCGAGGTCCCGGAAGGAGAAGCTCGTCTTCAACCCGGTCCACGGCTTGCCGTCCAGCTCGGCGTAGGGATAGACGAAATAGTTCAGCGGGTCGCCCTGCTGGGGCGGGTCGAGGCGGATGTCGCGGCCACGCGTGAACAGAATCCGGTTCACGTCGTGGGCGCCGAAGAAGTAGTCGCGTCGGGTGGGGTCCTTCCAGGCCTCGGAGGCGTCGACCGGCACCCA
>Ga0070697_100003582_pt1 | contig 11936 bp, 8 predicted proteins | sample KBSK1501metaG_FD_65475 | JGI IMG/M metagenome (GOLD analysis project Ga0070697, IMG submission 65475) | Corn, switchgrass and miscanthus rhizosphere microbial communities from Kellogg Biological Station, Michigan, USA - KBS K1-50-1 metaG | ecosystem: Host-associated > Plants > Roots >... | reverse complement strand
ACTCACCCGGTCGCCACTGTACTCATGGATTGCTCCACTTTCTCGTTCGACTTGCATGTGTTAGGCACGCCGCCAGCGTTGATTCTGAGCCAGGATCAAACTCTCGTTTGAAACCTGATGGTCTCCCCGACGGAAGTCAGAGGAGACGCCCGACCAAGCAAAACGAACTCCTAAGAGCTCGCGGAAACCTGGTCGTCTTCTATCTTGTGAGAATCACTCGGGCAGACCCGAATGTTTCCACGCCATCCCCGCTGAGGGAAGGCGTTCTCACGACTGGCACGTTCAACCTGTTGTCAAAGACCGAACCGCGGTCCGCCTAAGCGGCGCGTTTCAGTCGAGTCTGGCAGCTGCGCAAGCGCAATTGCCTGTCCTCGAAACTTGCTTCACCCTCGGACTGAAAGTCGCGAAGGCGAAAACCCTACAAACTTAGCGTGAGCTGCTGCTGCTTGTCAACGCTACGAACCACGCGGACAAACAGGTGCTACTACGCCTGTTCGGCGGAGCACGCCCGATCGCATAAGTCTGTCACCCGCCAGAGGCAACTCTGACGAGACATATTCTAAGTTTTACAAAAGATCTTCTAAGGCTCGTGCGAGGTGGAAGTCCTGCGACTTACTTTTCGCTTAACCCTTCAGGACTCTCTGGCTCCCTAAGAAGCCCGCTCCTGAATTGAGGTCCGCAGATTCAATCTTGGGACCGTTTCGGTGGCTAAATATTAAGATGATCGGGGATGCGCTACGGACTCAAAATCTTAAGACTTCGACTCCGCTACAACGGCTGGCCCGACTGCTCCCTTGCCACTTCCGTTCCGTGTCCATCTTTTATACCAGCATCGCGCAGCTCACGCAAGAGCTGTCTATACAAATCTCTGAAAACATAGACTCTTGCACAACTATCGGTGCAGGGCTCAGTCAGGATCGTAGAACGCGCTCCCATAACCCAGTCGCCGCGCCTCCTCTTGTAATGCCTCAAGCTCTCGAAATTGGTTCGCAAACCAAATGAGGAGCCTCAATGGGCTCCTCATTTTTCTGGTGCAATATTGCAGTGTTGACGTCAGTTCAGGCTGGTGTAGATAGTGGATTTGAACGTCCGCCCTTGCTTGTCCCAAGCCTGCACAGTGAGCCGATGGCTTCCTCGGGTTGCGGAGATATAGGTATCAAGGCTGTTGCTCCCGGAAACCGTGTGCGCTTTCATCCCATCCAGGTAGATGGCCATCGTGTTCACACCGGTACTCGAGGTCGCTCTCGCGGTGACGCGTAATGGCGAGGAATAACTCGCACCCGCCGTGGGAGCACAGATACTCACCGTGTGGTCAATGCTGTTGGCGACGCAGCTCGGGTCACTCCCGAAAACCGAACTGAGGTTTGATGCGCTAGCGGCGGCACCCAGAAAACTGGTGAGTCCCAGCGCCTCCGACGCCATGCGCAGCAGGTTCTGGTGCTGGTAGAAGTTGGTGAGCTTATAACCCCGCCTCACTTTCGGCCCGGCCAGCACCATGGCGACGTGCCCGCCGCCGTACGCTTTGTCACCTGAGCTGCTTTCATCGAACACCACTGCCAGCAGGCCATCCTGCTGAAAGTGAGAACTGGAGAGCAGCGGCGCAATGTTCGCCTTCAGCCAGTCGTCGGCCGCGCGCAACTTCTGGCTGGTCGAGCAGCTCGACATGCCCTTGGGACAGTCGTGTGCATTGTTCTGATTGTTAGGAATGATGAAGGAGAACTCAGGGGTCGCGCTGTTTGATAAGTCCTTGGCGAATTGGGTGAAAGGCACGATGTTCATCTTTTGAGTGGAACTGTTACGAACGTCGGAAAAATACGCGAAAGGATTGTGATGCTTGATGTAGGGATACTTGTCGCCGCCGGTATATCCAGCGTAAGGAAGACTTTGGGCATAGGCTTTCCAGGTGATCCCCGCACTCAGGAAACGCCGCACCAGATTGTCAGCGGTCACCGCTTGCGAGTATCCGTCGCTGTTACTGATGACGCGACCGGTGGTGAGCATGAAATAGTTACCGATCGAAGGATGCGTATTCGCGTAGTAGTTAGTGGCCGTTGTGTACTGCGTGCCCAGGTTCTTCAGCCATGGCATGCTGGAGCCACCCAGTGCCTGGGAGTAGCTAGTGTTTTCCAGCAGGACGACGTAAACGTTTCCAGCACGAGGCACTGCAGCATTGGCGGCCGTAAAGAGGGCAGGTGTGCACAAGAGAATCGCCGCGCAGAGAGCTTTTGGGGAACGACGCATTCATTCTCCTACAGAAAAGATTTATCGCGCAGCCAGTGCACATATTTAGTGCATCCGCTCTGCGCGATTGGTGGAGACTAGAGACGCATCTACTCTCACTCCAGAAAAAAGCGCACTTAGCCAGTTATCGGGGAATTTGCTTAGTCCGGCGGGATTAAGGCTTCGAGGGGACGCGCATCACTTGAATTCGAGCAAAACAAAGCGAGCTGGGAGGGATGCAGTGTTGGTGAGCTTGCGATGGAAGGCATTGGGATCCCAGAGCACATCGTCGCCCCGGTAGGCCGCGGTTTCGCCACCTTCCGCTTTTAATTCCAGATCTTCCAACGGCACCACCAGCAGCGGGCCCCCAACCTTGGCCACCACCAGCGACTCGCCCGGCAGAATCTGGACCCTGCTGGCGCGTACAGTGTCGCGGTCAAGCACTGCTTGATAAGTCACACGATGGTCGAGCGGCGGCGGCACCACGTCGTAGTCCTGCAGGCTTTCGATGGTCGCCGGATAGGCGTAGGGCTGTTCGCTGTTGCGGCGGATCTCCACCGTGATGTTGCGGTGCGTAATCATGCCTTCGGGATTGCGAAGCTGATGATTGATGGGGCCGTGCATGAACCTCACGTCACCGCGCGGACAAATGTAGGTCATGAAGCTGGCAATCCCGCGAGCGCTCTCGATGTCGCCATCGCTCAGGGTGATGATCATGTAGTCGTAGGGATGCTTGTGCAGCAGGGTCGCTTTCTGCGGCGGAAGCTCGACTCTGAACACCCGGGCAAATTGGTTTTCGAACAAGAGACTGTGGTACTTGTCTTCGGTCACTGGGACCGGAACCGGGTTGCCGTCGGGGCCAACCTTGTTCTGCTGACCAAGGACGACAACGCTTACCAGCAACACGGCTGATAGAACCGAGATGCGATTTTTCACTGGTGTCACCTTGCCTTGAATGCTTTGGACTCGACCTGGTCGTGCGGCACAGTCGTCCCCGGCTGCGCATATGCTTCCACGCATTGCAGCATCACTTAAACTCAATGGTCACAAATCTCGCCGGCTCCTTGCCGACGTTTGTCACTGAATGTTTAAACCCGCCGGGCACCCAATTGATGTCCCCTTTTTTCGCCTCAACCTCGGCTGGCGGCTTTCCTTCAACGTCATTGCGGATGTGGAGATCTGTAATCGCTACTATCAGATGTGGGCCTTTGTGCTCGTGGAGTGGCACCGTGGTGGCAGGCCCAATGGCCACGCGGCGAACCAGGAACTTGTCGGATTCGGATATCGAACTCCAGTTCCAACCGCCGCCATCTGACATCCCGCCGGCACCGCCTCCGCACACTCCTTCTCCAACGCCGCAAATATAGGTAGCGGACGGAACCAGTATTTCGATAGTTACATTGCGAAACGGCTGCTGGCTCAGGTTGCGTGCCAGGTGCGCAAATCCGCCTTTGGTAAAGCGCGTCTCCCCATCCTTCAATTTGAGCGTGACCGGCTTTTCGCCTTGTCGTTCATTGCTGACCTGGCTGTCGCCGAGCGTGACAAAGACATAATCGTTGTCGTGACGGTGCATCAGCGTCGCCGCGCGCGGAGCCACCTCAACCTTGAACACGCGCACGTACTCGTTTGCTAAAGCGAGATGATGTGAGGGTTCCTCGGTGATGGGGACAGCGCCAGGAGCGGCGGTTTGACCAGCAACCAGGCAGGCGAGCAAAAAAGGAAGTACACCTCGGGCGGGCATGTGCGCATTTTATCCGTACCGCAGCGAACTTCAGTGCACTTTGCTGCTGACCAGGCCTTCCAGCTTGCGGCGCATCATGCGATAGAACTCCCAAACGTTCTCTTTTGGACCTTCGGTCAGCCGACGATGAATCTTCATGGTGGGAAACATCTTGCCGGCGACGACGGTCAGCGTAGGAGTAGCAAAACTTCCGGCTGGATATGTATCCAGGCTCCACTCCCCGCCCCAGCGCCGGCGCACCACTTCGCCGAGGTATCCGCCCCAGAGCTTGCAAGCCTCTTCTATCTGGCTTGCCGAGGGCTTGCTCGAGGGCATCGCGCGATACAACCGGCCCAGAATTTCTTCCAGACGTTCCAGGCTGGCCTCGCTATAGTCCAGGTCCACGTGGTAGGAGCGGGCCGCGGCCACCGCTTCTTCGGCCTGACTCTGCATCATCTCAGCTACGGAGTTATAGCTCACTGGGCTAAGCATAGCAGCCGCGGGCCTCTGAGACACCCACCACTAGCCGAGGAGGATTTTCCGAAACAAGAGAATCAGTCCAGCGGTGATCAGGCCACCGACCGCCGCTCCCAGCCAGAAATTCTGCAAGCCGGAATTTGTAGTGCGCATGATGCGCCTGTCGTTTGAGAGCAACAGAATGAACAGGAGAATTGGCACGCTCAACACGCCGGCCAAAACCTGCGACCAGTACAAGGCGCCTACCGGATTGATGCGGAAGAAATTGGCGGCGGTGGCGATGAACACCGCCACAGAGATCAGGACGTAGAACCTCTTGGCCTCCCACGGCTGCTCACTCAGGCCGCTCCGCCAGCCCATGGCTTCAGCCACGCTGTAACACATGGAGGCAATCAACACCGGCAGCGCCACCAAGCCTGCGCCAACGATGCCGAGGGCAAACAGGATCGGTCCCATATCTCCCAATGGGGCGAGCGCGTTGGCCGCCTGCCGGAAGGTCATGTTGGCGTTGGCCTGCCCGCCTGGATGGAGCACTTCCGCCGCGGTCAGCAACACGAAAAAGGAGATCAGTGCGGTCACCAGGCTGCCGGCATGGTGCCCGGGGCCGTAGGGCTCACGCTCGCCCAACACTGCCTGCTCGCGCCGCGAACTGGTCTGCCAAACCAGCACGTAGGGCGTCAGCAGGGAACCAAACAGCGCTACCAGGGTAGTCAGGAATCCTGGATGGCGGAAAGGTGCGTCGCGGATCTTGAGAAAAAACGTATGCTTTACCACTTCGCTGGCGCTCGAAACGGAGAGCAGGCCGGCTACGACGTAGGCAAAGAGCGGCAACGACAACCAAACCAGCGCGTGAGTGATTTTGTAGTAGTCGCGAAAGATGAGGATGTACCACACGCCGAAGGCGACCACCGCTACGAAGAAAATCCGGCGCTGCTGAAGAACAATAGAGAAAGCGTCAGAAACCGCGATCAGGTCGGCGATGATCATGGCCATGTTGATCACGATGACCATGCCGGCGCAGAGCATCGCGAGGCCGCGACCGTAATGCTGGCGCAGCAGGTCCACCAGTCCTTGTTGGGTCTGATTTCCGATCCGCGCCGAGACGGTAAAAATGGTGATCAGGAACGGTATGCAGAGCGGTACCACCCAAAGCAGTGAGAGCCCGTAAACCGCTCCGGCGACGGTGGCGGTCAGTACCAACGCCGGGTCGACGTCGGCGGCGCCGGTAACGATGCCGGGGCCCAACCGTCGCAGGCGATCGAACAGGCCGTGCGGTTGGTCGTCCTCGTCGCGAGCGCGCCAAGGCAATAACCTCGCACGATCTTCTGGATCCCGGGCAGCCTCGGACGTCAAAGACGCTGCTTCAGGGTATCTTGGGAAGGTCACCCTTCAAATTCCTCTCGATCTTCCGCTCGTGCCAGAGTCGCAAGGGCTTTGCGTAAGTAATCATGCCGAAGGCCGCAATGGCTGCGAGCAACAGCCCGCTGCTGATACCAAGAAACACCACCGACGCCTTGGTGAGCGCGATGCGGCGCAGCACTTCGGTATTCTGCGGAGTAATGATCAGCGCGGCTGCCAGAACGATCATTCCAATTCCGGCCAGCAGCCCAGTGACGTTCTTAGCCCAGCGACCGCGGGCATGATAATCGGCGAACAGGCGCAGACCGTAGAAGATCAGGGCCACGATGACCAGGAAGTTCCCGATAACCGAGATGACATAGCGTATATCCATAGCTCTTCTCTGATTAGGAAGCAGCCAGCCAGCAGCAGGTTGGAATATCCAGGGAGGATTGTGAAATTTAGGTTAACGCTTCAGTCGCCGGACTCAGCCACTCCGGCAGCAGCGGTCATAGCGGGAGCCACCGAAGCCAGCGTACCCGAGCGGTGGAGGTCGGTGACGCGCTCGTACAATCGCTCGTACTCGGCGGCGGTGCTGCGGATGGAATGGCTTCTCTCCACGTGCATGCGGCAGGCAGCAGGCGCGACCTCCTTTAACCGATAACTCGCTGCCGCCATCTCTTCAATCGATTCCACGATGAAGCCGGTTTGTCCATCGAGCACAACTTCCGGCAAGGCGCCGCAGGCAAATGCCACCACCGGCGTCCCGCAAGCCATGGCTTCGATCGCCACCAGCGAACTGGTTTCCTCGACGGTGCTGGTCACCAGCAGTCCTCGCGCGCGCCGCAACAGCTCAACTTTGCAGCCAAAGCTCGGGCTTCCCACAAAACGAAATGCGGGATTGCGCTCGAGCAGCGGCGCGACTTCGGCCTCGAAGTACTCGTGGTCGCGTGCATACATATAGCTTGGTCCCACGACTACCAGCGGCATGCCGGCAAGCTCGGCCGCTTGCAGCGCCAGATGCACGCCTTTCTCCTCGCAGATTCTGCCCAGCCAGAGCAGGTAGTCGCCTTTCTCGGGAGTTGCCGGAAAGAATTCCAGGGCCACGCCGTTGCGCACCATGCCCAGCACCTGGGGAATCTTCCGGAACGATTTGAGTTGCGACGCCGAGACGCAATTGAAGTACACGTTCTCGGGAACGGCCTCAAACACGTTCGCCGGATAAAACGTTGGCGGCAAATGGAGCGTGGCCAGCACTGGAACATCGAGCGCAGCCGCTTGCGTCCAGAATCTGCCGCCTTGATCGTGGACCAACTGAAGCGCACCGTCTGCAGCGGCAGTGGCCAGCACGCAGGCATTGTGCTCGGCATCGCGCTCGGCAAGCTGATCGAATGCGAGTGCGACTCGGCCGGTCTGCACCAGTCTTCCGCTCGCCCGCGAACCTTCGCAGGCAGCGACTGTAGTGGCAACACCGCGACGCGCCATCTCACGCTCGAGCGAAAACAACACCTGCTCGGCGCCGCCGCAACTCTCCTCGTTCACCGGCGCAAGCGGATAAGCCACGTACAGCACATTGCCTTGTGAACGCGGCGAGTCGTGGTCCTTCGGATCAGTTTGGAGTATCGAGCGGATTGTTCGAGCCTGGCGAGTAGGGTTGAAGCATTTTCTGCTATCAGTCACGCGTGGCACAAGCGAATAAGTCAGTGTTCGTCACCTCACGAACCTTTTACCTCAGCGGCTAAAGCCGCCGCTTTGGCAGGCTGTTACGGCACGACTGAAGTCGTGCCCCTCCGAAAGCAACATCCGGCGCTTTCGCCTGGGGCAAGCGTGGAACCGCCTGCACCAACATCATGGGAGGGAGTAGGGATCCTTCGCTGCGCTCAGGATGACAGTTGGGAATCGCCGGACGAGCGGGTAAACCTAAAAATTGCTTTTTTAAATCCGCGTCATCAGCGTTCATCCGCGGCGAAGATATTTTATCCGCGTTGATCCACGGCGAAGAAATCAGTAAGGATACGGCTCGATCTTCCAGCGTTCGTAAACCTTGGCCTCCAGGAAAAGCTGGAACAGGTGGGCGTCTAGCTCGCCATCTTCGACCGACAGCTTCAAAATGTCGATGGCGCGCTCCAGGGTGACAGCTTTTTTGTAGGGACGGTCGGAGGCAGAAAGCGCGTCGAAGATATCGGAGATGGTCATCATCCGCGTCTGTACCGGAATCTCCGGCGCGCTGAGCTTGTAAGGGTACCCGCACCCGTTGAGCTTCTCGTGGTGCCCGCGCGCAATGTCGGGAATGCTGCGGATTTCCTTGGTCCACGGAATCTGCTGCAGGAAATTAAAAGTGTGCACCACGTGCGACTCGATCTGCTGGCGCTCGGCATCATCGAGCGAGCCTTTGCGGATGCTGAGCATGCGCACTTCCTGGTCGGTCACCAGCGGCTGCTCTTTGCCGTCAAAGTCAGCGAAGCTGCGCGCAGAGAGCCCGAGCAGGCGATCGAAGTTCCCGGCCGGCATCACCGTCGGTTCGTTCGATTGCAGAATCAGGTTGAACCACTCATCCATCTCCTTGAACTGGGCCGCCAAGGCCGCGTCGAATTTACGCTCCTGCTTCAGGTACTCATCGCGGCCGTTCTCCAGGAGATGCTTGAGCTGGCCGCGCAGCGTCTCCGCCTCCATGCTGCGCTTCACGTAATGAAATCGCTGCCGGATCAGATCAAGCTGCAACGGATACAGCTTCTTGGCCTTGACCAGCACCTCTTCGCGCACGCCGACTTTGCCGAAGTCGTGCAGCAGCGAGGCGTAGCGTATCTCCTTCATCTCCTCGCGCGTGAAGCGCACGTCGGAGTACGGCCCGGTTTCGATGCGATCTACAGCCTCGGCCAACGCCACCGTAAGATTGGCGACACGGAAGGAATGGCCGGAAGTAGTCGGATCGCGCGACTCGATGGCTGTGACCGATGCACGCACGAAGCCTTCAAACAGACGCTGGATGGCTTCATACAGCCGGCTGTTTTCGTAAGCTACCGCGGCCTGGCTGGCGAGCGACTCCATCAATTCCTTTTGCCGCGAGGTGTAGGGCACAACTTCTTCGCGGACGACGGCGGTTGAGTTCAGCTCCACCTCGGCGTGACGCTTGGGATTGATGAGTTGCACCACGCCCACAACTTCGCCCTGCTGGTTGCGCATGGGCACCGCCAGAATCGCCTTGGTGCGGTAGCCCGATTCGTCATCAAATTTGCGGTTGATTTTGTAGGGCACTCCGGGCGCGAGATGGTAGGCATCGTCAATCATCACCGTCTCGCCGGTAAGGGCGACGAATCCAGCCACTGACTTCTGGCTGATCTCGATTGCGGTCTCGCGAAAATGAATTTTTACCGTGTCGTTCTGCGCCAGCTTGAAGCGCAGGCGCTTCTGCCGCTGCTGGTCAAGCGGAGGCTGCTGCTTGCCTTCGGAGGGCTCAGCCTCCTCCACAATGTAGAGCGAGCCGGCGTCGCTGGCGGTTATTTGCCGCGACTTGGTCAGGATCATCTCCAGCAGCTTGCCGGTATCGTGCTCGGCGGAGAGCGCAGTGCCTATCTGGTTGAGCTCGTGTATCTCGCGAGTGGCAAACAAGAGGCGATCGTTCACCTCCTGCCGCGACGCGATCAAGTGAAGATGGTCCAGGGCGTTCTCGATCAATCTGCCCAGCAGCGCCGGAGGTGTGCGCAGGGGCGCGTAGGCATACACCAGGCCGTCGAGGCGGGGATCGTGCAAGCGCTCGTCGGCAAGCGCAATCACGCGAAAGTTGGTTGCCCGAATCTGCTCGTGATGCTCACGCAGCAGCCGCTCGGAGGAAGTTACCAGCACGCGTGCCATCTCCGGCGGATGCTCGCCAAGCTTTTGAAATGCGCAGCGCCGGAAGTTCTTCGCGCCCTCGAAATCCTGGAGCATGTGCACGGCGGGCTCGTCATGCTCAAAATGCACCAGCAACGGCAGGCCGCGGACGGGCCGAGCGGCCTCGCCGACGCTCTTGGCCATGGTCGGGGTGCTCATCTGATGTGAGCGGATTGTATTGCGAGTTGCTGCTTGGAAGATAGACAAACGTACATGGCCGGACAAGGGATTGGGTCATCCAGTCATTGGGTGATCGGGCGACTTGCAGCGTTTTCTTCACATCCCGATACCGCAAAGCGGGAGAGGGAGCCCTACCCCCTGAATAATTCTGGTAATAGGGGTCCCTCGCTGCGCTCGGAATGTAAAACACAGAGCCCGCGCCACAGCCGGCAAGATGCGGGCGCTACCCCAATACGCATTTCGGGCGATCCATAGGGCTCCCTCGCTACGCTCGGGATGTAAAAAACAAGGCGGCGCTACCCAAACTACGCAATTACCCAGCGGTTTTTTCCGTTATATACTCCGCCGCATCCCCTCGAAAATGTACGGCTTGCGAGCGCCGCATAGCTGCGCCGCAGGCAGGAGAACAAATGGCCACGCCGCCCAAACCCAAACTTCCGGACCTGACCAAAACCAAGTCCTCGGCTGCCCCGAGCGCTGCTGCCGCCGCGGCGCCTGCGCCTGCCAGAGCCGCCGAGCCCGCGCATTTCCTTCAGCGGATCAAGCTCTTCAGCGGACTTTCGGTCATTGAATGCGCCGAAGTGGTCAAGCGGATGAAGCGCCGCGACTTCCCGCCCAATCAGGTGATCGTGCGCGAGGGCGCGCCGGGCAACTCGATGTACTTCATCACCGCCGGGCACGTGGAAGTCCGCAAGAAGGACGCGACTACCGGCATCGATTTCCTGATTGCCGAACTGGGCCCGGGACAAAACTTCGGCGAGATGCCGCTGATCACCGGCAAGCCGCGCATTGCCACCGTGACCGCCACCCAGCCCACCACCTGTGCGGTGCTCGAGCAAAAAGATTTTCACGAGCTGCTGCTGGCCTATCCCAAGATTGGCATTGCGCTCACTACCATTCTGGCCGAGCGCCTGGAGAGCGCGCAGCAGCACGTAGGCGTGGAGTTCATCAACCTGGGCAAGATGAACTTTGACCCGCGCGTTCTCGCCCTGCTGCCGCACGCGCTCATGCAGCAGCACAAGATGATCCCGGTGGCCTTCGCCAACAACCGGCTGTCGCTGGCCATGGTGAACCCCAACAACATCATCGCGCTCGACGATGTGCGCCGCATCATCAAGGGGGTGATGATCGAGCCGGTGGTGACCACCGAGGAAGAGTTCAAAAAGTTCATGAGCACCACCTACAAGGAGCTTATGAAGAGCGATAAGCCGGCGGCAGCGCAAAAAACCGGCAGCACCACACTGCTGAACCTGAACGGCGCCAAAGACCCCGGGGAGCTGATGGACGTGCTGCAATCCGACCTGATCCGCGACCTGCAACTCGCCGAAGATTCCAGCACCAGCGAGAGCAAGCAGGACCTGATGTCGGCCTCGGAAGACGCGCCCATTATCCGCCTGGGCAATTCCATTCTGGGGCTGGCGATCAAGAAGGGCGCAAGCGATATCCACATCGAGCCCATGGAAAAAGAAGTTGTGGTGCGCTACCGCATTGATGGCGTGCTGCAAACCGTGCAGAACCTGCCCAAGAAGGTGCAGCTCGGGCTGATCTCGCGGCTGAAGATCCTGGCCAAGCTCGATATCTCCGAAAAACGCCTGCCGCAGGATGGCCGCATCAGCGTGAACATGGAAACGAAGCCCATCGATTTTCGCGTCTCGACCGTGCCCGCCAAGTGGGGCGAGAAAATCTGCATGCGCATCCTGGATAAATCGAACACCGCGCTGGGGCTCGACAAAGTGATCAGCTACGAGCCCACGCTCAAGCTGGTGCGCGAGCTCATCAACCAGCCCTATGGCATTCTTTATGTCACCGGGCCCACCGGCTCGGGCAAGACCACCACGCTCTACTCGGCGCTGGCCGAGATCAACGACCCCGGCATGAACATCTCCACCGCCGAGGACCCCATCGAGTACGACCTGGCGGGCGTGAACCAGATCCAGGTGAATAAAGATATCGAGCTCGATTTTGCCCGCGTGCTGCGAGCTTTCTTACGTCAGGACCCGGACGTGATCCTGGTCGGCGAAACCCGCGACAAAGAAACCGCGCACATCGCGGTCGAAGCCGCGCTCACCGGACATTTGGTTTTCACCACGCTGCACACCAACAGCGCCGCCGGCGCCTTTACCCGCCTGGG
>Ga0070697_100003581_pt1 | contig 11937 bp, 9 predicted proteins | sample KBSK1501metaG_FD_65475 | JGI IMG/M metagenome (GOLD analysis project Ga0070697, IMG submission 65475) | Corn, switchgrass and miscanthus rhizosphere microbial communities from Kellogg Biological Station, Michigan, USA - KBS K1-50-1 metaG | ecosystem: Host-associated > Plants > Roots >... | reverse complement strand
ATGGGGACTAAGAAAGTGGGACCTGCGCGCGGCGCAACAACCAAACTATTACATCGCCAACTCGCAGCTGGTGGCACGTCGCATTAAACAGGTTTACGGACGCGACGCGATAGTAATACCTCCCCCTATCGATGTAGACAGGTTTCAGCCGTCGAGCGACGTTGACGACTATTACCTCGTGCTTTCTCGGCTTGCTTCCTACAAGCGAATCGATCTGGCAATTGAAGCCTGCAAACGTTTGAACAGACGGCTGGTAATCATCGGCGACGGTCCGGATCGTAAGCGCCTCGAGGCACTTGCTGGTCCAAAGACAGAATTTCTCGGACGGCAGCCTGACTCAATGGTGAACTATTACGCCAGTCGCTGCCGCGCGCTTTTGTTTCCCGGTGAAGAGGATTTCGGGATGGTTCCGCTCGAAGTGAACGCTGCCGGTCGCCCGGTAATCGCTTATCGCGGCGGCGGCGCAGTCGAAACGGTAATTGAAGGCGTTACCGGGATCTTTTTTGACAAACCTGAGAGCGCGGCCCTGGAGACAGCGATCGAAGAGTTTGAGAGTCACTTCTGGCACCAGCAAGTTCTGCGCAGACATGCCGAGAAGTTTGATACCAGGGTTTTCGCGTTTCGAGTGCTGCAGTTTCTAAGTTCAGTAGCTCCGTCATCATGTGCCGGCGAACTGAATGCAGGTGCGCGATTACTGGCCGGCAATGTTGCAGCCCGAGTTTGGCCAAGGTTGGCTATCGCCCGCGCGAGCTGAACAGTACCGACCAATGATTTTGCGAGAAAATCGCGCAAACTAAACTAACCACAATATGAGCAGCCAGGTCCTGACCGAACGACGTAAACCGCAAGGCCCGGCAAAGCTGTGGCCAATGCTGATGCTGCCACTCTCAGCGCTCGCTGTCTGGGCGGTGAATGCCGGCGGCGAAGCTTTGCGTTGGGTGGGACTCGGAGCGGTTGCCTGGTCGTTAGCGATTCCGATGCTGGTGAGCCTCGAAGCCGGCTTGTTTGCCATGATGCTCTTTGAGCCGCTCCGAGGGTTGCTTAGGCGCGCCCAATATCTCTTTCTCCCATATACCGCAACAGATCCGATTCACCTCGTTACGCCGGCGGTGACATTTTTGGGTCTGGTTCTACTCTTGCAAAGGCGAAAGCTGAAGGTCCTTACTGCCACTCCGCTGGCCTGGCTGGTCTCGATCCTGGCGGTCATCTATTTCCTTCAGATGTTCAATCCTATTCAAGGTGGATTGTCCGTCGGTCTTTCAGGTGCGCTCTTTTATCTGGTTCCCGTGGCGTGGTTCTACTTCGGGCAGGATATCAAACCGGAATTTCTGACCAGGGCATTGCAACTGGTAGTAGTGCTCGGACTGATCACTTCGGTTTACGGTTTGTATCAACTGGCCTACGGCTTTCCCAGCTTTGAACAGACCTGGGTCGATAACACGGATGCTTACAACTCAATCAATGTGGGCAATATCAAGCGCGCGCTGGCGACCTACAGTAGCGCAGAAGAATGGGGCCGTTACATTCAGGTGGGGGCGATTATTGCTTTCGCTTTTTGTGCCGGTGCGGTTGGCTATCTTAAGCGCGGTGGCTGGTTGTTATGCGGTATGGGATTGACCGTAATGCTGTTGTTAACCGGGCAACGTTCGGCGCTGTTCGGACTGCTTTTCGGCACCGTAATACTCATCGCCATAGGAGCACAAACCTGGCGCGGCATGGTTGTTCGTTGCCTGGTGGTGATCGCGGCCGGGTTGTTGATTGTGGTGGTGGCAAAACCTCCTACGAACGACGACATACTCAGTCACGGTGAGGATGAAAGAGTTCAGAGCGTTCTGACTCACACTACTAAGGGTGCCCTGAATCCGACTGAAGAGGGCAGCTTGCTTGAGCGCTTTGACATCTGGACCAAATTTGCCACCGAGACCATTCCCCACAATCCCCTGGGTATGGGATTGGGGGCGACCTCGCTGGGCGGCCTGCGCTTCGAAACCGCTTCCGATCTGCCTCCCGTTGACAGCTACTTCATTTCACTAATTATCTGCTGTGGACTGCCCGCGGCATTGCTGTTCATGTGGATCCTGGTGCGCGCTGCAGTCCTAAGTTGGCGGAGTTTCCGCGCGTCCACTCGCGGGTCGAGCGAGGCGCAGGTGTGGCGAGTGGTCGCTGCGCTGATGCCGGCACTAATTCTTAACAGTTTCTTCGGGAATACTTTCACGCTCTACTCGGTGGCGCCGGTGGGCTGGTTGCTGGTGGGCTGGATTAGCGCACAACAACTACCTAGGACCGAAGCGCGCGACTCGATTGTGATTTAAGACGGTCATGCACTCAATTCTCGTTTATCACACAATTAGAGCACCGGCAGATCGCTTGCCGGGCGACATTGATATTTCGCGTGAGCGTTTCGAGCGACAATTGCGTTGGCTGGGACGCTGGCGCCGGGTGGTGACACTGCCGGAGACACTGAGCGCTCCCGAGAGCGACCGGCTTTCCGCGATCACCTTCGACGACGGTTTCCGCGACAACCTGACTGTAGCGCTCCCGCTGCTGGAAAAGTATCAGTTACCAATCACGCTGTTTGTGATTGCAGGTTTTCTTGGTCGCGAGGGCTTTCTGTCACCGGACGAACTCCGTGAGCTCTCCAAACACCCTTTGGTAACCATCGGGGCCCACGGTCTCTGGCATCGTCACTTCACGCGGCTTACTGCCGACGAGGCTCGACTTGAACTTGTTGAATCACGCCGGCTCCTCAGCGACATGATCGGCAGCCACGTCGATCTGATGGCCTGGCCTTTCGGGGAGTGCAATGAACGTCTGGAACAGTTAAGCAAGGAATGCGGCTACCGCGCGTCGTGGTCCGTTTGGAAAGGCGCAAACACCTTACACGCACGCTGGCGCGTGCCGCTCGGCCGTCGAGACAACATGGTGAAGTTCATTGCCAAAGCCACGGGTGCTTATGGATTGACTAAAGCACGATGGCACAGAGCCAGAGATCAGAAGTCAGAAGTCAGAGGACAGAGGTCAGAAGTCAGAGGTCAGAAGGCAGAGGTCGGCGATGAGATGTCAGGAAGGCAGAGCCGGCTTCTCACTGACCTCTGATTTCTGACCTCTGTTCTCTGAACTCTGTTCTCTGACTTTTGGTACTACGAAATGAAGATTCTTTTTTACAACCACACTGGTCAGGCAAGCGGTGCTGAGCGCTTGCTGCTGATGGTCTTGGCGCGGCTTGATCGCCAGAGGTTTCAACCGGTAGTGGTGTGTCCCCGAGATGGAGCGCTGATGGAACTCGCGGCCGAGCTTGCGCCTGTTGCCGCAGTCGAAAGTCTGCAAGCGCGATTTACCTGGCGTCTTGATTATTTCATTAGTTACCTCAGATCCTTCCTGCTGGTAATTCATAGTTTTCGTCAAAACGTTCTCAGTATCAAACCCGATTTGATTCATGCGAACAGCATCCGCGCTGGACTGGTGGCAACGGCGGCAACCCTTGGTTTGGGTACCCGGGTCGTCTGGCATCTTCACGATTTGCTTCCGCGTCATCCGCTAAGCAGCGTAATTCGCGCCTTCGCATTTCTCTCCCGGCGAAGCCAAATGATTGCCGTTTCTCAGGCAGTCGCAGACGTCTTTATCGGTGTGTTCTTTCCTTTGAAGAAGCGGGTGCGGACCATCCTTAATGGGATTGAGCTGGAGAGGTTTCAGCCCAGTCCAACTGCGAGAGAAGAGATACGCGAGGAATTGCAATTAGGAGAGACTGAACTTGTGATTGGTATTGTGGGGCAACTAACCCCACGAAAGGGCCAGCTTTCACTCATTCGTGCGTTCGCCGAGGTTTTGACTCAAATTCCACGAGCCACATTACTCATCGTTGGCTCTCCACTCTTCAACCGGGATGAGGAATATGCCGCGTTACTTACAAAAACTGCGCAGGAGTTGGGACTAACTGAACGCGTGCGATTCACCGGGCCCCGAAGTGATGTTGCGGCAGTGATGCAGGCGCTTGACCTGGTGGTCGTAAACTCGACGGCCGAACCATTCACTCTGGTTGCGTTGGAGGCGATGGCCTGTGGCACGCCGATTTTGGCGGCCATCTCCGGTGGCGTTCCCGAACTCATTGATCACGGGAAGAATGGATGGCTGATCCCGCAGGGTGACGACCGGGCACTGACTAACGCGATCGTGCATCTCGGCGGCCACCCTGATATTCGACACGCAATGTCGGAACAGGGGAAACGCCATATGGCTGCACACTTTTCCGCTGAGCGTTACCTGGATGAGCTACAGGCATTTTACTGCGATGAGACGTTAGGAAATGGTTACGAAGAATATTCACATGGCCGAACTGAGGCAGAGAAGTTTGCCTGAGGCCAGGCTGGGGAAGGCCGATTCCAGTCAGAAGATCGGATCAACGGGCAATCCAAATTGGAGGAGAAAAGATGCGGGTATTGCGAATTGCTCATTGTAGCTTGACTCCGGCATTGCGCCAGCGGGAGCGGGCAATCGTGCGCTGCTATCCCGATGTGGATCTTGAAGTGGTGACTACGCCCCATTGGCGCGAAGCGGGCGTGGAGGTTGAGACGACGCCTGACGATCTTTTTACAGTCAACACCGCCCGGCCTTACCTTTCGAAGCACATTCAATTATTCGCTTACGATCCGGGCCCCATCATCGCTGCGTTGCGCCGGCATCGGCCGCATTTGATTGATCTCGGTCACGAGCCATACAGCGTTGCCTGCGCAGAAGTACTGACGTTGTGTAGCTGGTTTGCGCCGCAAGCTCCGATTGTAATGCACGTAAACCAAAACATCTTTCATCGCTATCCGCCACCTTTCAATTGGCTGGAACAACGCGCATTCAAACGGGTTTCCGCAGCTTATGTTTGTAGTCTGACTGTAAGCGAAGTATTGCGCGCAAAAGGGTTTGATAAGCCGACACCGCTCATCCCCTATGGAGTCAACCTTAAGGATTTCTGTCCGCGCGCGGAAGTTTGGAATGAAGCCGCCAGGAAACCGACCATCGGTTTTGTCGGGCGAATGCTGCCCGGGAAAGGTCTCCCGGTCCTGGGTGAAGCACTGGCAAAACTGAAAGCCGAAGATTGGCAAATCCTGCTGGTCGGTGAGGGACCTGAGCGCGAAACATTTGAGCGCCAACTCGCCCAGAACGGTTTGCTCGATCGGGCCCGGTTCACGGGTGCTGTTAGTTACGATTTGGTATCCGGTTTTTTCGATCAGATGGACGTTATGGTGATACCGACACAGACGACCAAAAGAATTCGGGAACAGTTTGGACGGGTGATTGTTGAAGCAATGGCCAGCGGCGTACCTGTGATCGGTTCGACCTGCGGCGCGATACCGGAAGTTATCGGAGATGCAGGATTGATCTTTCCGGAAGGCGATGCAGATGCCCTCGCCGGTGCCATACGTCGAACGCTTGCAGATAAAGAGTTGCGCGAGCGCATGAAGCGCGCTGGACTAGCGCGAGTACAACAATACTCCTGGGAGAGTGTGGCGAAGAAGATGTACGAACTCTATCGGCAGGCTTTGAAAACAAGTAGTCAAGTGGTTCTCGACTCGAGTGAGGAACTCGCAGCCTGAACGGGGTTCAGAGTTTCGCTTAAGCAGGCCGGATCATTCTCAATATGCTGAAACGCAATATCAAGCTGGTGTTTAGCACTAACGCATTGGTGATGTGCTCCGGCGTGGTTACCAGTCTACTGAGCTCCTGGGCACTTGGACCGGAGGGTCGCGGAGATCTGATGATCGTTCTGACGTGGCCGTCGATCTTCGTCATGGTGGCCGCGATTGGTTTGCCCCAGGCATATCGCTTTTGGACGGCTAAGCGGCCTGATGCTGTCTCCCACCTGTTCTCTAACGCTTTAATCTTTTCGGTGGTGATTGGACTGCTTGCCCTTGGCTTGGGCGAGTTGCTCATTCCCCACATGGTTGGGGAGCGAAGCCCCGAGGTAATGAGACTGGTCAGAATTTTCGCGCTCACCATTCCGATGGGCATGGTTACCGACTTGATGCGGGGATTGCTCGAAGGAATGCGACGCTTTGCCTGGGTAGGAGCCCTGCGTTTAGTTCTGTTCGCCGTTCAGTCGGGAGGATACGTGGTGCTTTGGTTCGCCGGCAAGCTGTCAGTCGCCAGTGCAACTTACACTATGCTTGCCGCACTGGCCGCCTCAATGATCTTGTCGCTCGTTGCTGTGAGTCGTCAGTTAGCTCCCAGTTGGAAACCCAAACTATCCGAATTCAGAAGTGCTCTGCGATACGGCCTAAAAGACTATCCGGGAATATTAACGGAAATGGCGAGCTGGCGTTTGGATTCGCTAATGCTGGTGGGATTTGCGAGCAGCTCATCAATTGGACTTTATTCGGTAGCCGTCCGATTGTCCGATATTACTACCGTGTTGGCGTCGTCAGTCGGTGATGCACTGATGCCGGAAATTGCGGCCGCCAAGAAGACGGAGGAAGCGACGCGGATGGTAACCAGAAGCTTGCGACTGACACTGTCGGCGCACCTCTTGCTGCTGCTTCCGCTCTGGATTGCCGCGCCGCACATTCTCAAATTTGCCTACGGAGATGGTTTTGTTCCGGTCACCAACGTTTTGCGGCTGCTAATGATCGCTTCGGTAATCTGGAGCGCAGCCGCGATCATTATCAGTGGTCTAAAAGGTTTGGGATATCCGGGTCTCAGCACCATTGCACGGACCGCCGCTGCTCTGGTGATGGTGGTGACTCTACTGGCATGGCTTCCACGATGGGGAATTCGAGGAGCTGCACTGGCCTCGATCAGCGGTTACAGCGTGATGCTGGTGGTCGCTTTATTTTGGTTTCTTAGACAACAAAAGATTAGCCTCTGGGAATGCCTGTGTCCGCGTTTCGACGACGTGCCGCGAATTTTGACCCCGGTTGGATTTCGCGCCGAGTTTTACAAATATATGCGCCCGGCGCAGACCAGTCAGACTCAAATGCGCGACGTGGTGGTTACGGGAATTGAGTGGCAAAAAGAGAAGGTAGTTGCCGCGCCGGCGTTGGCAACAAGGCAAACCGTCAAAAAAGTCGGTTGAGGATCGAACCTATGGCTACATGGCAATTGCAAGCTAATGAAACTGCTCGGCACACCTGGGACCAGGCTCTGCTGCGGCTTGACGACTATACGCCTTTTCAAACTTACGCTCGGGGCGAGTACCACCGCGCGTTGGGTTGGGAACCATGCCATTGGGCCGCCTTAAACGAGGATGGCGAGATCGTCGCGATGATGTTAGGTCTACTGCGTCGATATCCCCTTGGAATAGGGCTGATATGGTGCGAGGGTGGGCCGGTTGGAGACCTCTCGGTTTGTGACGAAGGCTTGCACCAAGTCATGAAGCTGACCACATGTCTAAAGCGAATCTATTGCCGGTTCCGTTGCGACCGTCAACGACACGTTGAAGACGCCCTGCGGTTAACCTCGCAGGGTTGGTGCAGGTCCTGGTTCAACCTGAACACCAGTTATTCATTGAGTCTCGATCTTGCCAAGGAAGAAAGCCAGCTGCTGGCCGGTTGCGAGCGAAATTGGCGCAGAAATTTGCGCCGGGCTGCGGAAGCTAATTTGACCGTCCAACAGTGGGTTGACCCGAGTGTTGACGAGATCGTTTTAGCCTATGACTCGATGCAGTCTTTGAAAGGCCTGGAGGAGCAGCATTCCCGAGAAGAGTTTGAGTACCTTCTAACGCACCTGAAAAAGCAGCTAATCATCTATCGAGCCACCAACGAGCAGGGGCAACTGGTCAGCCTGCATGGTTGGCAGATAGTTGGCGACCGGGCAACGGCCGTGCTTTCGGCAACGACCGAGGAGGGCCGTCAGGTGCATGCCTCATACGGCGTGATCTGGGCCCTCATCCAACACTGCCAGCGTCTACATCTGAAGTCTTGCGATCTTGGCGGGATCGATCCCATCGGGAACCGCGGTGTTTATCGATTTAAAAAAGGGACAGGCGCAGCGCCGAAAGAATACCTGGGGGAATGGGACTGGGCCAGTCGTCCATGGCTGCAGTGGCTGGGAAACTGGGCCATTAGCCGGCGCCAGCGACTGCGGACGGCCGAATCCGCGCTGAAGAGTTCGGTTCATACTGCACCTCTGAAGTCTTTATTCGAGGAGCCGCGCTCAAGTGCAGAAATATCGCAACCTGGCATTGCATAGCTCTGCCAAGTCTTAGAGAGGTCACTCGAGAATTAACCGCCAAGACGCCAAGATCGCCAAAAAGACTTAAGACTTAGAGACACTTAGAAAGCCTTTACTTTCCTGATCTCTCATTCTTGGCGACCTTGGCGTCTTGGCGGTTAGCCTTAAGGTTTTCTATGGTCCGATGGATGAGACTTCGGTTTCAAACAACTCTCGCGCTATTCATGATCCTGGCGACCATGCCATTTTCCGGCTGCGGTCGCGACGCCACGTTTCGGCGAGATCCCTCAGCGCAGGTTCCAGCCATACCCGACGGCTTTGGCGTCAATATCCATTTCACTGATCCGCAACCGGGCGAGATGAAAATGCTTGCCGAGTCAGGCGTTCGGTGGGTGCGAATGGATTTCAAGTGGGACCTCACCGAGCCGGCAAAAGGTAAGTACGACTTCGCGCCCTATGATCGCTTGATGTCTGCGCTTGCGCCTTTTGGCATCCGTGCACTGTTCATTCTGGATTACGGCAATCCGCTTTATGACGGCGGAGGTGATCCACCCGGTCCACCGAGAACGGCAGCGTCGCGGCAGGCCTTTGCCCGGTGGGCCGTTGCGGCGGCGAAACATTTTGGCGGCCGCGGTATTATTTGGGAAACCTGGAACGAACCGAACATTCAAATGTTTTGGCGCCCACGGCCTAATGTGGATGAATATGTCGCGCTGGCCCTCGATGTCGGCCGCGCGTTTCGAGTTGCCGTTCCCGACGAGAAGCTTATCGGTCCGGCGATATCGGAAATGCGTTTTTCCTTTCTGGAAGCATGCTTCCAGGCCGGCTTGCTCGAATACTGGTCCGGTGTCTCAGTTCATCCATACCTTCGTTCCAATCCTGAACTCATCTCGGGTGATTACCAACATCTGCGAGAACTGATCAAAACCTACGCGCCTCAAGGAAAGCAGATTGCGATCTATTCGGGTGAATGGGGCTACTCTTCGGCGTGGCGCGGCATGAGCGAAGAGAAACAGGGTCAGTTTCTGGCAAGGCAGTGGCTCACAAACGTGGCTAACGACATTCCATTGTCAATCTGGTACGACTGGCGGGACGATGGATCGGACCCGAATGAACCCGAACATCACTTCGGTATGGTTTCAAACCTCTATCATCAAGGTCGCGAGCAAGTCTACGATCCGAAGCCGGCTTATTTGGCCGCCAGGACGCTGACGACGTTCTTTGGCGGATGTCAATATGACAAGCGACTAAATGCCGGAGGATCGGATGACTACATACTCATCTTCCGGAAGGGTTCGAGCTTGAGGGTGGCGGCCTGGACCACAGCGGACCGGGAACACCGCCTGATCGTACCGCTTGAGGTTGGTCAGTACACGGCCGTAACGCACCTTGGCGGCAATGCCCGTTCAGTAACCGCCAATCAAAACGGCGTAGAACTCACATTAACTGCGGGACCGGTATACCTTCGTCGCGAATAGTAATTACTCCGCCGCAGTTTCAGCTTCTTCCTTCTTCTTCCTCCACATGCCGGCAATCTGGTTAGCCTCAGCGAGCGTCATGTTGTCATAGATATCGGCGTTGTTTTTTACTTCGCCATTTTCCAGTTCCAACACTTCCCAATCGGGAGCCTCCGGATCGGTTCCCGCTCGCCCCGGTTTTACGCGCACGTCGTAAGAAATTTCCGGCGGGTTGTTTTCGTTCTCCATATGTTGTTCCTTTGCGCTTTCCAACTGTACGAGCAAACGAAATCTATCATAATTTCCAAATAGCGTCTTACCTGCCACTCAAGTCTCTGTGCGATCTCAGTGAACTCTGTGCCTCTGTGGTGAATATACGTGGAGAAACAGTCACCGCAGAGACACAGAGCACGCTGAGGTTGCACAGAGAGAGTCAGGTTAATTATTTTGATAATCACCTGCACCTCAGTTAGCATGACGCGCGGATATCCCAACTTGACCCCGATTAACTAAACAAATCATGTGCACTGACAGAAGAGACTTCCTGCGCCGCTCTGCCGTTTTCGCGGGCACCGCCATGCTTAGCGGCGCACCTTCCGTAATTGGCGCGACCGATGACGCGGTAACCGAAGCCAACGCGGAACCTTTTCAACAACGTGAACTGCCCGAACCAATTCGCAAATTGCGGAAGATGACGGACGGGGTCGTGCCTATCTCACTCGACGAGCGTCGCGCCAGGATTGAAAACGCCCGCCGCTCGATGCGTGACAACCATATAGATGCCATCTACATTGAGCCCGGTGCGTCGATGTTCTATTACACCGGCATGCGCTGGGGCACCAGCGAACGCATGTTTGCCATGGTGATTCCCGTGCGTGGTGAGATTGCCTGGGTCTGCCCAAAGTTCGAAGAGGAACGAGCGCGCGAGCTTATTAAGATTGGCGATGATATCCGCACCTGGGAGGAGGACGAGAGTCCTTACCGTCGCGTCGCCGAGATCTTTCGCGACCGCGGCCTGCGCACTGGTCGCGTAGGCATGGAGGAGCGGGTTCGCTTTTTCCTTTACGACGGAATTCGCCAGGCCGCGCCGAGGCTTCAATTCGTTAGCGCCACGCCGGTAACCGCCGGCGGCCGCATGTTTAAATCACCGGCGGAGATCGCGCTGATGCAACGTGCGAATGACATTACCATTGTTGCTTACAAAGCGACGGTAGACAGCGTGCGCGAGGGCATGACGCAGGATGAGTTTTCCGGCAACTGCGCCAGCGCGTTTCGAGCCCTCGGCGTGCAGGGTGGAATCTTTTGCAGCTTTGGCAAATACACGGCCTTTCCACATGGAAGTAGTACGCCACAAAAACTGAAAGAAGGCGACGTGGTCCTGATGGACGGCGGTTGCGGTGTCGAAGGCTACCAGTCAGACATAACGCGCACCTTTGTGTTTGGCAAGGCAACGGAGCGCCAGAAAGAGATCTGGAACCTGGAGCGCAGATCGCAGGACGCTGGCTTTGCCGCCGCAAAACTGGGAGCACCGTGCGAGGCGGTTGATGCCGCGGCACGGAAAGTAATTACTGATGCCGGGTTTGGGCCGGATTACAAAGTGCCTGGTTTGCCGCATCGCACCGGTCACGGTATCGGTCTCGAGGGTCACGAATGGACCAACTTCGTGCGCGGCAACAAGACTCCGATTCAACCGGGGATGTGCTTCAGCGACGAGCCGACGGTCGTAATCTATGGGGAGTTTGGGATTCGCCTGGAAGATTGTTTGTACATCACCGAGCAGGGACCAAAGTTTTTTACCAAGCAGAGCCCATCAATCGATGAACCGTTTGGGTGAAAAGATAATCCGCAGATTACGCAGATTACTTTAAATAAAATGTGTGAGCAGTGCTAGCAGCTGCGGAAAAGAACCACAATCCACGAACTCACACCAAACCACACGAAAAAAGCATAGTCCAATTTGAGCTACTTCCTCTAACTTTGTGTGACTTCGTGTGATTTCGTGGATCGCTTTACTGTTTCGCTGTAGTTGCGCTTCTACTGTTCGTTTTCTTATCTGCGTAATCTGTGTAATCTGTGGATAATGGATTTATGCCATCCGTCAGTCAAACGTGGGGAACTGCGGCGCACGAAAGGGAATTAACCTATCCCTGCGACCGTTTCATTCCTCAGCCTCAAGCGGCGCTTTATCGTGGTGTAACAATAAACGCGCCTGCCGAGATCGTTTTCCGCTGGCTCTGCCAGATGCGCGTCGCGCCTTACAGCTACGATTGGATCGACAACGGTGGCAGGCGGAGCCCGCAGGCACTAACTCCCGGCCTCGACA
>Ga0070697_100003580_pt1 | contig 11938 bp, 8 predicted proteins | sample KBSK1501metaG_FD_65475 | JGI IMG/M metagenome (GOLD analysis project Ga0070697, IMG submission 65475) | Corn, switchgrass and miscanthus rhizosphere microbial communities from Kellogg Biological Station, Michigan, USA - KBS K1-50-1 metaG | ecosystem: Host-associated > Plants > Roots >... | reverse complement strand
CGCGACCGCTACGTGATGCGGACGGAGGACGCTCGAGCGCTCAAGTACCCGGACGATACGTTCGACCGGATATTCTCGATCTCGACGATCGAGCACATCCCGGATGAGGGCGACTCCGAGGCGATGGAGGAGCTGGCGCGCGTGCTGAAGCCCGGCGGTATATGCTGTCTGACGGTACCGTGGCGCGACACCGGCTATGTGGAGCAGTACAAGTCCGGCGGTGATCCCGAGGCCTACTGGGTCGCAGCAACCGAGCAGCGCGTCTTCTACCAGCGTGCCTACGACCGGCCCACGCTGGAGGATCGCCTCATCAAGCCGAGTGGCCTCGAGGTCGTCGATGTGAGCTTCTGGGGCGAGCGGCACGTACCCGGCGAGCGCCTGCTCCTGAGCCAGCGACTGCTGCGTTACGCCCTGCTGCCGCTGCACTTCCCGTTCGCCGTATGGTTCCTCAGCCGCCTGGGCGAGCGGGAACCGTCACGCAAGAAGGTCGCCTGTGTGACGCTGCGGAAGCCGGTCGCCCGCTGACCTACCAGCAGATACCCTGATACCGGCCGTCGTCTTCCCCGCTGCGCCGGTCGAACATCCGAACGAGGTCGATCAAGACTTGCCCGTCGCGTCGCAGCGTTTCGACCCGCCGGTAATCCTCGAGCTTGTTGCCGATCACGATCGTCTCCGCGTGCTCGACGACGTCGGGCAGCGAGTCCCGCATGAGTGACCAGATGTGCGGGATCTCACGCTCGATGTACGCTCGGTTCGCCCCCATCACCCGCGCGGCGGACACGTCGGGATCGTAGATCGCGAGCTGCATGCCCTTGCCGAGCAGCGTCTCGGCAAGCGTCACGAGCGGAGATTCCCGGAGGTCGTCCGTGCCGGGCTTGAAGGTGAGGCCCAGCATGCCCACGCGGCGCTTGCCGGTGCGCAGCACCATGTCGACGGCGCGCTCGACCTGCATGCGATTGCTCTGCAGGACCGCCGCGAGCACCGGCGTCTCCACGTCGAGCTGCCGCGCCCGGTGCACCAGGGCTCGGAGATCCTTCGGCAGACAGGAGCCTCCGAAGGCGAACCCCGGCTTGAGGTAATAGGCCGAGAGGTTGAGCTTCGTGTCCTCGCAGAAGACGCGCATGACCTCCCGGCTGTCGATGCCCAACGCGCGACAGACGTTGCCGATCTCGTTCGCGAATGAGACCTTCAGGCCGTGGAACGCGTTGCAGGCATACTTTACGATCTCCGCCGCCTTGGTATCGACAATCTGAACGGGCGCCGGGACGCTCGTATATAGCGCCGCCACCTCTTTCGCGGCGCTCGAGTCGTCACTACCGATGAGCGTAAACGGTGGGTTATAGAAGTCCTTCAGCGACGTGCCCTCGCGCAGGAACTCCGGATTGACACAGACCGCAAGCGTGTCTCCGAGGGCGCGCTGCGCGGCCCGCTCCAGCGTCGGCTTCACGACGGTGTCCACGGTCCCAGGAACAACGGTGCTGCGCACCACCACGACGTGACGTCCCGGGCGGCCGCGTAGCGCGCGACCGATGTCCTCACATACCCGCTCGACGTACGTGGAATCGATGGCTCCGTTCGGCTTGCTGGGCGTGCCGACGCAGATCAGCGAGAGCGTTGCCTCCGCAACGGCCTCCGCAACATTGCTGGTCGCCCGCAGACGGCCCGCGGCGACCTGCTCTCGCAGCAGATCGGGCAGCCCCGGCTCGAGGACGGGACTCGTCCCCTGGTTGATCATGTCTACCTTCGTGCCGTTCACGTCGACGCCGATGACCCGCCAGCCCGCCTTCGCGAAGCACGCGGCGGAGACGCACCCGACGTAGCCGAGCCCGAACACCCCGAGCGTCGTCGTCATGACCGCACCAGCTCCTCACCGGCCCCGGCCGCCACGGCCTCACAAATGGCGGCGAACTCGGCCGCCGCCCGGTCCCAGCCGGCGACCTCCCGAACCATGCGGCACGCCTCCGCGCCGAGAGTTCGCGCGCTCCGTTCGTCGGTCAGCAGGCGAACGGCTGCGCCCGCAAACTGCTCCGGTGAATCGGCGAGCACGATGTCCCGGCCGTCAGTGACCGGCAGGCCCTCCGCCCCGACGCGCGTGGATATGACCGGTAACCCCATCGCCATGGCCTCGAAGATCTTGAGTCGCGTGCCGCCGCCGATGCGCAGGGGCACGACGTACAGAGCGGCACGCTCCATGTACGGACGTACATCGTCCACACGACCGGTCACGATGACGCCGGGCTGCCGCTGACCCAGCGCCATCAGGGCGGGCGACGGATTCCGGCCGACCACCGTGAGGGTCGCGTCGGGCACCGCCTGCCGAATCCGCGGGAGGATCTCCTCGATGTAGTAGCGCACGGCATCCTCGTTGGGGATCCAATCGAGCGACCCGGTGAACACCATCCCGTGCGGGTCGGACGGGCGCTCCCCGGTCCGAACGAAATACTCGGTGTCGACGCCCGTGGGCACGTCGGAGACCCCGCGCACGCCGTACTCCCGGGACACGAGCTCCCGATCCTCGGGCGAGACGACCACGACGTGTCCGTAGCGGCGGCATTCGCCGGCCTCGAACGCGCGCATCCGGCGCCACTGCTCCCGCAGATACGTTCGCGACAGGGGGTCGCGCGCCAACGTCCAGTGTCGCTTCCAGATGAGGGCCTCAACGTTGTGCTCGAACAGCAGCGTCGCGCACGGCAGGTCGTCCGGCACGTTGATCGACGGGAACAAGAAGTCGCACACGAGGGCATCCACCGTACCCGCTGCCGCCCGGAGGCCGAGTTCGCGCCGCATGGCCGGTGAGCGATACTTGGCGACCGCGTACGGCAACGACGAAAAGGCGTTGACGACCAGCTCGCCATAGAAAGCGGGAGAGCGCTTGGCGCGGGTCCGGAACGGAATCGGCACGACCTCGTGGCAGTATTCAGCGGCTCGCCCGAGCGCGTCGGGCGCGGCCTGCCCGTCGTCGAGCGTCACGTATGTGACATGGTGGTCACGCTTCAGGTGCCGCAGCATGTGGAACGTGCGAATCTTGCCGCCCTTGTCCAACGGGTGCAGCAGCTCGGTTTTTGCCCAAACGATTCTCATGCCATCCCTTCCTGGTTCACCCCTCTCAACCCAGCGCGGCGCTGTACCGAGGCTGCGCGATCTGCGCCTCCTCCTCTCCATCCACGAACCGCCTCAGCCACAGCTCGAAGTTGACGAGCGCCCACAACCGCTCTGTGTGCTCCGCGCGCCCCGAGACGTGCTCGTCCATGATGCGCCGCACCAAGGCGGGATCGAAGATGTCCCGCGCCCGCGCGCGCTCACCGAGCACCAGGTCCGTGACCATCCCGCGCCACGCCCCTCGGAACCACGATCCCACGGGGACCGGAAACCCCATTTTGGGGCGAGTGAGGATGCTCGGCGGGAGCACTCCCTTCATGCTCTCGCGCAGGATGCGCTTGGTGGTGAAGCCGCGAAGTTTGAGCCGCTCAGGCAGCCCCGCCGCGAATTCGATCAGTGGGTGGTCGAGAAACGGCACCCGGCTCTCGATCGACGCGGCCATGCTCATCTGGTCTTGCTTCATCAACAGCTCGTGCAAGTACGTCTTGGTGTCGACGTAGAGCAGCCGGTCGAGCAGCGTGGACCCGTCACTCCGCTTGAGGTACTCGTCCATCACTCGGTACGGGTCGGGCGTCGCTATACGCTCTTGGGCCGCGGGCGTGAGCAGCCCCGCATGCATGGCGCGAGGAAAGACGGCGAAGTTATCGAAGTAGATGCTCGCCAGGTCCGGAGTCAGACAGACGAACGTGCGCTCCAGTTTCCGGCACGCGAGTGATCTCGGCGCGAGCTGCTCGACCACGCGGCGCGCCGCCCGACGCAGGCCCGCCGGAAGCACCCGATGATAATGCGTGCCCCAGCGCACGTTGAAGAGCGTCCTCGCATACCGCCCGTAGCCCGCCAGCAGCTCGTCGCTGCCCTCTCCCGTCAACACCACCTTGACGTGCTCCGATGCCAACCGCGCGACGAAATACAGCGCCACACTCGAAGGATGCGCCAACGGCTCGTCCTCGTGCCAGACGAGCTTCGGCAGAGCCTCGAAGAACTCGGCGGGACTCACGACGACCTCGTGGTGGTCGGTGCGGCAGGCGGCCGCGACGGTTCGTGCGTGGGCGAGCTCGTTCGCCTCCCGCTCGGCGAACGCAACGGAGAATGTCTTGATCGGTGCCTGGACGAGCCGACTCATGACCGCGACAATGGACGCCGAATCGATTCCACCCGAGAGGAAGACGCCGAGGGGAACATCCGACATGAGCTGCAGGCGCACGGCCTCGCTGAACCGGTCGCCGAACTCCGCGATGAGGTCCCGGTCCGCCCGGGTCGCGTCGGGCGCGCGGGCGAAGCTCAGGTCCCAGTACTGCTGAATCTCCACTGCTCCGTCTCGCCAGCGGAGCGTGTGACCCGGCAACAGCCGCTGCACGCCCGCGAACAGCGTGGCGGCGCCCGACGCAGCGTGGTTCGCGAGATAATCCGGCAAGGCGTCGTAGTTCAGGTGCGGCGCCGTCGCCCGGGCCGCGAGCAAGGCCTTGATCTCCGAGGCGAAGTACAGGGAGCCGTCATCCGTGTGCACGTAGTAGAGCGGTTTCACCCCGACGTGATCACGCGCCAGGAAGAGCTCTTCTCGGCGACTGTCCCAGATAGCGAACGCGAACATCCCCCGGAGCTGTCGCACCGCTCGAGCGCCGTCGTCATGGTAGAGACGGAGGATGGTCTCGGTGTCGCATCTGGTCCGGTAGCGATGACCACGCCGCTCGAGCGACGCGCGGAGGTCCGGATGGTTGTAGATCTCGCCGTTATACACGATGTGGAGCGAGCCCGTATCGTCATGCATCGGCTGATGCCCGGCCGCCACATCGATGATGGACAGACGGCGGTGGGCCAGGCCGACGCGCCCCTCGTCGAAGATCCCGTAATCGTCGGGACCCCGATGCGTCATGGTGTCCCGCATCTGCACGAGCTCGCGGGCATCGAGCTGGCGCCGCGAGCGAGACGACAACGCAATTCCGCAAATCCCGCACATGGGGGTCAGCTCACCTCCACCGGAGCGGACTCCTCGCTCCCCGGAACTTCGCTCCCGACGCCGTGGCGCACATGCGGCCCGGTGAGGCCGACCGCAGCACCCGACGCGCCACTCACGACCAGCCGCTCGGCGCCCAACGAATCGACGGCGTATCGGCCGGTCCCGTCCGCCTCGACGTGCAGGGCCGAACCCCGCCGGCGGGCAGCTATGTGAGGGACAAGAGCATCGGCTTGCACCAGCACCCGGCCGCGCCAGGTCAGCCGCCGACCCTGCAGCATGACGAACTCGGTGGGCTCGCCGGTGACGAGCGAACGACGCACCCACGCCCACTCGGCATCGGAAGCCACGTCTCCGCTGGCAATCTGGCCACCATTCCCGATCAGCAACACGTCCTCGACGCCACGCCCGCTGATGGCGAAGGCGCGACCCTGCGTCGCCGGCCGCTCCGCGATGTCGATGGCCTCGTCGGCCCCGCTGCGCGGCACGAAGAAGGACACGAGTTCTCGGGGACCCCGACCAGGCGCCGTGTACACGGCGCCATGCGCCGGGGTCAAGGCTCCATAGGATCGCGAAACCCAGGTTTGGCGGACACGCATCACGCCCTGGGGCGCAAAGACGCCGATCTCAAGCCGCTCGGGGCGAGCATCCGTGCCCCACCGCGCCACGGCCCGGCTCGGAGATACGATCTCGAGCCCGACCCCCGGTGCAAAATGGAGGTGCAGCGCGACCTCGTGGTCCCCCTCCGTATCGATGCGGTCCCGCACGATCCAGTAGTCTCCCCGCAGACCGAGCAGCGCGCGTCGATGCAGCGCCGGGGGGGTGAGGCGGGCATAGCCGTCGTGCGCTCCCTCGAAATAGTCGCAACGCTCCCCCGGTCGCCACCCAATCGGCACGCTCTGCGCGATGTGGCGCCAGCTGAACGGCCCGGCCGGGATCGAGGACGACTCACCGGCAACGGTCACCGTATTGTGGGCAGCCGAGGACCGAAAGTGATCTCGCAACTCGCGAGCGAAGCTGTAGGTGTACGTCCCAGGGTCGATCAGTACCGGCGTGCCCCGGACGACCAGTGTGACGCCGAGCGCGTCGGCGTGGGCGTGACCACAGTTGAAAACTCCGTGCGGCCCGCAATCAACGAGCAGGCTGCTGGCATCTCTCGCCCACCCATCGCGCATCACGTAGTAACCGCCGTCCGGGAACGCCCGGCTCGTGCCCGCGGGTGGCACCGGCTGCACCGCGTCGAACCCGCGTAAGCCCGCACAGCCCAGCAGCCAAACCGTCTCCTCCGCGCTTTCGCCCGCCACGTAGCGATAATCCGGCCGATTGTAGAGGGCGGCCCCGGTCGCCAAGGCGGCGCGAAAGTCACTTGGTGCACGCCCGTCGAGGACGACGAGCCTCCCGCCATCGTCATCTCCCAGCAACGGCACGCAACCGTCCGGCTGGGTCAGGTACATCACCTGATCAAGCAGCGCCTGCAGCTTCCCGTGAATCGCGGCTTCGATCGGGAGACCATTCAGCTGCCCCAGGATGCTCAGGTGGAGACAGAAGTCCGTTGTGTAGCGATGGTAGTACGTGGACTGTTCGAAATACGACCCGTCCGGCCGCACCTGTTTGTCCAGCTGCTCGGCGAGGATCTTCCAGCCCACTCGACGCCACCGAGCAGCGTCGCGGAACTCGGGGAACAGCGTACCCAGATACAACAGTCCCAGCGCCTCGCCCGTGATGTGCGTGTTGGGACTGTAGTAGGTCGACAAGTAGGTCTCGACATGTCGACCGTGCAGGTACAGGAACTTGAGCGTACGCAAGTACGCGGCCTCAGTCAGGCTGGGTGAGGTCTTGAAGAAATACAGACCCCAGATCCAGGAGATCAGCCGGAACGCCACCTCGAGGCTGCTCGCCCAATTGATCCCCGACTTCGGAGGGTTCGCGTCCATCCAGGCCATCAGGTGCTCGACGAACGTCTCGGCATAGCGCTCGTCGCCGGTGTACCAGTAGGCCTTCCCCAGCGTGGTGAAGTATTGATGCCGATTGAGCTCCCAGATCAGCTTGTACTCGCCCGCCACCTCCGGGTCCAAGTGATCGATCCGGCTCCAATGCGACCGCCCGACCCGTCGACCCGACACGGGGTCCCGGTGCCAGTCAATCGGGGCGCCGCAATCCAGGCCGGTGCGCCCGAGGAGCTCGAATCGCCCCTGGCGAATCTGCTCCGCCGTTTCGAGCACCCGCCCTTCGAGCTCCGGCCAGCGACGGCGCAGGGCGGCCACGACGTCGGGCCTTTCCTCGAACGCAGCGAAGAATCGCGGCGACGTTCGCGTCCGGAACCGTTCGAGCAAGGCGGTCTCCCCCCCCGCCCCTTCCGAGGCCAGGAGACGAGTGAACGCCCGATCGTCGGGGACTCGGACCTGGCGGGAGATCCCCGCCCGCTCCGACCACGCGGACAACCGCTGAGCCACGCGCACCCGCAGCTCAGCGAAGCTGCGGTCTTTGAGCTTCGCCCACGTCGCGAGCATGCCTGAGGAGGGGCTCATGAGACCGCGCCGGATCGAGCAGAGAGCTCAGGCGCGGGCGTTTGCGCGTAAGCGAGCAGCTCGGCGTACACGCGCCGCCATTCTCCCACGACGGCCTGCGGCGTGTACTTTCGGCGACATTCCTCGAGCGCGTTGGTGATCAGGCGCTCGGCAAGTGAGGGATCCGCCAAGAGGCGCAGCGCCCCCGCCGCCATGCCGGCATGGTCACCCCGGGGCACAATACAGCCGGTCTCATCGTGTCGCACGATGTAGGGAATGCCCCCGGCGTCGGTCGTCACGACCGGCAGCCCCGCGGCGAACGCCTCCAGGATGGACGCCGGCATATTGTCGATGTCTGGCGCATTGAGATACACGTCCGCGGCCTGATACAAGGCGGGCATCCGATCCGGCATCACTCGACCTACAAACTCCGCGTTGTTGAGGCGCAACTCGCGTGCCAGGTGCATCAGCGAGGCTCGCTCGGTTCCGTCGCCGGCGATGATCAGCCGGGCATCCGGGTAAGTGCGCTGAATCAGCGCGAAGGCGCGCAACACGCAGGCGACGTTGTAATGCGACTCGAAATTGCGGTTCGACAGGAACACGGGCCGCAGCGGCCTGCGCTCGCGAAACCGGAATTGATCGACGTCGACGATGTTGGCGACGACGCTACCCTGAATCCCGACGCGCGCGAACACGTCCACCAGGTACCCCGAGGGCACCACCAGCGCGTCCGCGAGCCGCATCACCGGAATGGCGCTGCGCGCCCAGCGTCGCAAATGGTCTTCGGCCTCCCCACTGCGGTAGTTGAGGATCACCTTCTTGCCCAGCCACTTGCCCACGAGGATCGCCGGCGTCGGGGCGAGGAGAAACGAGAGGTACGAGGCCGAGAACACGTGCACGATGTCGTACTCGGGCAAGCGTCGGAGCAGGGTCCACACATAGCGCAGAGACGTGACGACGGTGCGGAGGTACCGGACCCGCTGCAGCAATCGGAGCGGCCCGGGTAACCGGGGATTAACGGGCAGGAATCCGACCGCGTTGGAGTCCACCTGTCGCAGGCCGTGCACGAGCCTCGCCGCTTGTACCGCCTGGCCGCCGAGAATGTCGAGCGACGGCGCGACGAGACACACGCGAACGCGCGCGGCCCCGTGGGCCGGTGCTCCGACAGGTCTACTTTTGCCAGACATCCCAGCGCCCCCGCAAGCCGTTGAACGTGGCAACCAGCACGGCAGCCTGCAACAGGATTGCCTGTCCCATCACGTGACGAACGCGCCCGGCCCGGTCCGTGCTCAGAAACAGCAGGCAGAGGAGCGCGGCCGCCGCGGCACTCAAGGACGGACCCAAAGGCGCAGTCAACTTCGGCCACGTCGTGACGAGGCACCAGACGCCGATCCCGAGGGCGGCGTACGGCGTCAGGAATCGCAGCAGCTTGTGAAACAGGAACTGCGCCCAGATCGGGTTGCGCAGCGGGTTGAGAAGTGCGGGTAGCCAGGCGCACAGCTGGATCACGCCGGTCAACGTGCGCGTCTTCCGACGGTACTCCTCGACGGGCTGCGGCTGGCGCAGCTCCCACGCCAGCGCACGGTCCACGAACCCGACCCGGTATCCCCGCAGCACGATCTGCATCGGCGCGTACAGGTCGTCGAGCAGCAGCCCCACCGGAAGGGGCTGCCAGAGCGACTTGCGGATCGCGTAAATAGCTCCTGTCACCCCGACCGCAGAGCCCACCGTTGCTTCACACTTGCGGAGCCAGCGCTCGGCGCGCCAGTAGAGCGCCGCGAGCGAGGTCGCCCGATTCGCCCTGGGCAGCTCCAGGTTCCCCGATGCGGCCCCCATATCGCGCTCACGCAGCGCTTCGACCAACACGCGGACGGCGTCCGGATGAAAGCGTTGACTGGTGTCGGCGAAGACAATCACGTCGCCCGTGGCCGCCCGCACCCCCGCGTTCAGCGTGGCCGCCTTGCCGCCCGGCTCGTCACCGCGAACGAATCGCACCGTCCCGCGGGTCGTCCCGTACGTCTCGATCGACTCCCAGGCGCATCGCCGGTCGAGGGCGACGATCACGTCGATCGGCGCAGGAACGTCGGAGGCCCTGAGGCAGTCCTCGACGCGAGCGCGTACCGCCGCAGGGTCGTCACGGGTCGCGATCACAACGGAGACAGAGCGCGCCGCCGGCTCCAGGCGCACGCCGGCACCTCGAACCGGCCGCCGCGCGAGGGCAGCCAACACCCCCATCACGAGCGGGTAGAGCACCCACACCGTCACGAGCGTGACGGCGGACACGTAGGCCCAAAGATCCAACGCTCTCACCACGTCACCCGCCCGCTCAGTCGCTCCGGGCGGAGCCGAGCGAAAGTCCCGCGCCGGTGGTAGAACCGTCCGCCATCCATGCCCAGGTGCGTCGCAACCCTTCCTCCAGCGACACTCCCGGCCTGTACCCCAGCACCCGTTCGGCGCGCTCGAGACTCGCCAGCGAGTCGCGCACATCGCCGGGACGGGGAGGCTGGCACACGTAGCGCAGCTCGCGCCCCGTAACGCTGCCGATCATGCCGATCAGCCGGAGTAACGTGGTCTTGGCACCCGCGCCGACGTTGACGACCGTGCCACTCGCCGTCGCACCTGCGGCGGTCGCCGCGAGGATGTTCGCGTCAACCACGTTGTCCACGTAGGTGAAGTCTCGAGTCTGGTGGCCGTCCCCGTACACCACGGCCTCCCCGCCGACGAGGGCGGCTTGGAAAAACTTGGGGATGACCGCCGCGTAGGCAGAGTGCGGACTCTGCCGCGGCCCGAACACGTTGAAGTAGCGGAGCGCAACACCCTCAATCAGCCCAGCCCGGGCGAACGCCAGCACATACTGCTCGCCGGCGAGCTTGGAGGCGGCGTAGGGTGAGCGTGGCAGGGGCTCGACCGCCTCCCCTTTCGGCAGCACCGGCGTATCACCGTAGACCGAGCTGGAGCTCGAATAGACGACTCGCGAAACCTTGGCCTCGCGGCACGCCTCGAGCAAGCGCATCGTGGCGTTCGCGTTCGAATCGTGAGAAGCCCAGGGGTCCTTCAGCGACCGCGGGACGCTGGGCAATGCGGCGAGATGGAAGACGACATCCACGCCGGCCACCACGCGACGACACACCTCCGCGTCGCACAGATCGCCAAGCACGAACTGGAGACGATCTGCCAAATGGGCGAGATTGGCTTCGTCGCCCGTGCTGAGATTGTCCACCACCCGAACGGCATGTCCAAGAGCGACGAGCCGTTGGGTGAGGTGCGAGCCGATGAAGCCGGCACCCCCTGTCACCAAGCACTGCGACGCGGTTGCGAGCATGGGACCCTTTTTGGGCAACTGGATATGGTTCGCGGCCGTAAACGCTTCGCCGGATCGCAGCTGCAAGGCCGGCGCCGCGCCCCTCCTTATGCCCCGTATGAGTGATAAGTGCCACTGCAACAACGACGTACACCGCAACGCCTCAGCTCAAAGCCCTGTCCTGGGCCCCACGTGTGGCGCCACCGCCATATAGCAGCCGCGCGGACCGGTCGCGCGCGGTCCGCGGTGCCAAGCGTGTCCGGGGCAATGGTTGCGTGCGAGCCTGGGTTGGGTATGGCCGGCCGCGGGTCCTTAGGCCCCGCCGTGCTGCGTCCCGAGGCCGGCCACCGCGCGTGCGAGCTCGCCGACGCAGCGCTCGATGCGCGCGTAGGCCCGCTCACACACCTCCGCGTCCTGCTCGACGGGGTCTTCGATCGCGCGGGTCATGACGGGCAGAGGATCCAGGTCGCCGAGCAGCAACACATCGCGCCGCGCACGCCCGAATCGCTCGCAGATGCTGCGGCGCTGCAGGTCCTCCATCACGACGATGAGGTCAGCGCCGCGTGCCAGATCGGCGACCACGAGCTGCGAGCTGTGTCCGGCGAGATCGATGCCATGACGCGCCGCGGCGGCGATCGCGCGGGGCGGTGAGGGTCGGCCCGCCGCCGTGAAGCCCGCCGACTCCACGCGTATCGTCCTCATGCCCTGGCGGCGGAGCTCCCGCCGCAAGACCGCCGCGGCGAACGGGCTCCGGAACATGTTGCCGCTGCAGAGCACGAGTACGCTCGCCGGCGGCTGCCGTGTCGTCAGCAATGCGAGCGCCGCGCGGCGGCGGGAGCGGTGCAGGAGGTGGTCGAGCACGCGGCGCAATCCTGTGAAGAGGTCAGCCACGGAGTCCCGTCGCCTCGGGAAGGGACCAGCCCCTGTACCGGACGACGGGATGGCGGGGCGGCGTGTCTGCACCCGCATGGTCGGCTCGGCGGACGTGGCGAGCCGGGCGTGCAACGCGCTCATGCGGCTCGTACCCCACCGCTATTGCATTTGGCAGAGAGGAACCGGGCGATCGCGCCGATCGAC
>Ga0070697_100003579_pt1 | contig 11938 bp, 11 predicted proteins | sample KBSK1501metaG_FD_65475 | JGI IMG/M metagenome (GOLD analysis project Ga0070697, IMG submission 65475) | Corn, switchgrass and miscanthus rhizosphere microbial communities from Kellogg Biological Station, Michigan, USA - KBS K1-50-1 metaG | ecosystem: Host-associated > Plants > Roots >... | reverse complement strand
AGGTGGAAGATTATGGACAATAGCAGGGATAAGCCAACAGGGACAGATGGTAATCCATACATCTGGCTGCGCTATACTACACAATTTACCACTGGAGGGCGTACTCATACAATTGAGATGGGTATTCCTGTACCATTAGGCGCAAGCGCAGAGGTGCGCGAACAGTTGATTCGAGAAGCCGAAATGGGGATGGAGCAGCTCTCAAGACACGTGGAGAACCGTGTGTCCCAGGTGCTGCAGCGCAGCTCACGACCACCAGAGACAGTGCGAGCACAAGAATCCTCCACCATGAGGCCAACCCAGCCTCCTCTTCAAGCAAGGGCCACCGGGACGCCTGCTCCTGCTGCTACCCAGCCGGCATCCCAGGAACCGGCACGCGAAGGGCCGCAGCCGCTGCCGTTACATGAGAAACCGTCTGTTGCAGCGCCGGCACGTCAAAGCCAAAGTATTGCAGCCAGTATGCCTGTTACCCCCGGTGTACAGGCTGATGCAAATAGCAATATGAAGCTCTCGCAATTTTTGCAGGCTATCCGTGAAACCCTGGGGTTGTCGCCGAAAGAGGCCATGGATTTGTTAAATGTGAAGAATCTGAACGGCATGAATTACCGCGAGGCTTTGAGGGAATTGCAGTCTCGCGTCGAAAGGAAGACCGGAAACACGAACTCATCCATGCCAGCTAATAATCGGCCTTCAAGCAGTCAGCCGCAGCCTGCAAGTTCTACCACGCCTGCGGCCACCGGGACTTCTCCTACACGTCCTAACGCAGAGACTGCACGCGGCATACAAACACCTGCCAGTGGCGAGAAGATGGATGTGAGGGAAGTGAAAGGACATGCGCAAACTCCGCAGAATGCCACTGCAACCCCGGCAGCGCAAGCCAAGGCCCCTCCAAAGCCTTCAACCCCCACACCGCCTGCTCGTCCTGCGCCAGCCGCTTTAGCCGGCCCCGCGAATATCCCGGTGATTCCTATCAAGGATGAGATGCTGCGCGAAGTGCCAAGGGTGTTTAAATTTGACGAGGAGGACGAAGAGATGGACGAGGGGAAAGCAGGGCAAGATGAGGAGCAGAAGGCAATTGCGAGGATCAAGTTGGATGAACTGAAAGCGATACGTGGGACAGCAACTGCTAGCCCTGGACGCTTGACGGTATTACAAAACGTGCTGAACTCGCAGATCAGCGAGGACCAATTGCAGCGCCTCATACAAAGCGTGTGGGGAGCACCAGGCGTGAAGAAATTGAAGGTCGACCAGGTTGAGGCACTGATTGCCTGGGCAAAAGAAGACTTCTTCGTGGAAGAGGTAGAAGCTGTGCTGGACCGCATCGACGAGGAGGAGTCTTATGCGCGTAGTGACTGGTGAGGCCAAGGGGCGCAAACTCAAAGGCCCCAAGACGGCTGGCACACGTCCCATCATTGATCGTGTGAAGACTGCCCTCTTCGATATCCTCTCGGTGCGCGTGGAAGATGCACGCTTCCTGGACCTCTTTGCAGGGACGGGCAGTGTTGGTATCGAGGCATTGAGCCGTGGCGCCGCCGCTGCGACTTTCATTGAAATGAATTATAGTATGTTGAAATTAGTGCGCGAAAATCTGAAGATTACCGGCCTGGAGGACCGCGCCGAGACATTGCATACAGATGCGTTCAAATTTTTGCAGTCTTATACTGCTGAAAACCGGCCTTCACCTGGGAGCCAGAAGCGCGAGTATGATATTATCTACGTGGCCCCGCCACAGTACCAGGGGATGGCGGCACGCGCTCTGCGCCTGCTTGATAATTCGCAACTGGCATCGGAAACAGGGTTAGTAATCGTGCAGATTCACCCTAAGGAGCGGCCAGTCGTAGCGGCGGTTCCGCTTGAGCGCCTGGCCCTGAACGACGAACGTCGTTATGGCAGTACATTACTGATGTTTTACGAAGTATCCAAGGAGAAATTTACGGATGTCGATACGGCTTCAGAAACCTGATTATATCATCGTTTTCGTTAGCGATATGCAGCGCTCCACGGCCTTTTACCAGGATATGCTGGGATTGCCACTAAAGTTCACCTCACCTGGTTGGACAGAGTTCAACACAGGAGCCATCACCATCGCATTGCATAGGGTCGGCGGTGAGACAACCACTCAGCAAGTGCCACTACCACCTCCGGGCAATGCGCATATTGGCTTTATAGTCGATGATCTCCAGTCTGCCTACGATGATCTGAAAGCCCGGGGCGCATTTTTCTCACTGCCGCCACAGAAGCAAAATTCCGGGGTAATCCTGGCAGTGCTGCATGACCCCGACGGATTAGGCATTACGCTGCAACAAGGTTAGGAGCTGAAAGCAATGGTTGGCAAGCCTGGAGGCGCGCGTTTCGCTTTCGTAGATGCCGGCGAAGCGGCGCGCATGTTAGGAATTGACCGGGTAACGCTTGATCAATGGGTGCGCGATGGTCGCATCAAGCCGCACCGCGGCGTAGGGCGCGAAGCATTCTTTCGCGCTTCAGAGGTAGAGGCATTGTACAACGAGTTACACCCGGCGGCGGAACTGGCGGAGGCGGTTGCAGCAGACGAACGCGAGAGCGCGGGCGAGGAAGTAAAGACTGCCCCGGCGCGCAAGAAGCAGGACCCGCAGATGCGTGTTTACCTGCGCCTGCAGGCCGATGCCAAGTGGTACGACACCTCGGAAGAGGATATTCGCACCTGGTTTCAACAGCTCGCGCCCGATGGCTACGAGCGCAATAAGCGCAACGCGGAACACACCATCAAGAAGCTACAATACCTGGTGAGTTTGATCGAGGAAGCACAGGGGAGGGAGCAGGGGTAGAGAAGCACCCTATTATATCCACTACCGACCCGACAATAAAATCCGCGCCGCGTTCCTGGTAGGTTGCCGCTTCATGTTCATCTACTAGCATTGCTGCAAGCATATCCGGCTCGCTCGCATTTTTGCTGGCCCGGTAGTTCAATACCAGGTCGAGGTCATCACCCGTGTCGCCAATATACAAACCACCGCCTACCCCCCCCTTGATACCCTGGATAGCTAACTGCAAGGCACGCGGGTCGGGCTTGGGACAGATATCGGCTGAGATGACCACGTCCCACCAGCGTTCACCAGCATGCGCCTGCATCATTTCCAGGGCAATATCCACTTCCGGGCCAACGCGCCCCGTGATGATGCCCATATGGCATATACCCGCCTGGCGGAGTTTGGCAAAGAAATCGCGTGGGAAATACATTTCCTCGTTGTGAACAAAACCGGGGAAGTCAGGCAGATAGCGCGGCGTATAGCCAAGGCGTTTCTTGATTTCTGCAGCGCCCCAATAAAATTCGTGGTAGATGTCGCCAATAACGTCATAATCAAGTTGCGCGCTGGCAGGCATTACCTCTCTAACCCATGCAATACCACCATGCCCCTCCAGGTTAGCCGCTCGTGAGAGTGCTGCCCACTCCTGAATAGTGCGCTCGGCCAGGGGAGTCCCTTTCCACTCGCGCAGCCGCGCTGTGCATAATGTCGCCAGCAGATAGCACATGTCCCAGTCATTGTTGTAGCCGCCCGCCTGTTTGAAAGCGATTACATCCTCGTGTGTGAGCAGCTTTTTCCCTTCACGCTGACCCCAATCAAGGCCATGAATTATGCCCACAACATACTCAGCCGTCGCGATATCCGTAGCATGAAACGAATCAATAGTTTTGATGAGTACACCATCAACATCGAAAAAGATAGTATCAAAAAGAGTAGGGAATTGCAGGTCCGGTCGTTTCCACATAACCCGGGTCTTCATAGGAAACCCTTTCATAAGTAAATTAATTTGATATAGATGTAGGGCGCAAGAGTGCGCCCTACACGAGACAGTGTTTAGTTCGCGCGCATGATCGCGCGCCTACGCACAGATATAGTACATCTAAAATCGGCAAATTGGAAGCGATGCCTTTGGAGAGATACTAGCGCCTCTGCCGACGCGCCTGGGGACACGTCTGCCGAGAAATTATTGTTTGTCCATGTCCGTCTGTGTGTACTGTCATCCGTTGGTGAAGCTGTCAAATAGGCTGTCAGTTATGGCCGGTATACGATCAGGGCTTTCCAATTCTAGAAAGGGGTGAAAAAGAAGAGTTTTCCTTGTAGACTACTTAAAAACACAGACCTACGAGGAGAACTCTGCATGGACTATACAACATTAGCCATCCCACCTGATGTGGGAATGGACCCTGACCCGGTGGCAGTGACTTCGCTCTACGAAGCCTTGCAACAGCTGCCTGATGCACGACGCGGACAAGGCAAACGCTACGAATTGGCGCTGATCCTCTGCCTGCTGGTCTTGGCGAAACTGGCCGGGCAAACGAGTTTGAGCGGAGCGACGGACTGGATTCGCCATCGCGCTGCTGCGCTGGAAGAGCACTTCGGCCTGCGTCGCAAGAGTATGCCGTGCCAGATGACGTACTGCAACGTGCTGGCGCGAGTAGATGCCAAGCACCTGGACGATATCCTGGCAACATTTTTTGTGCGCTGGGAAGCCGAGCAGCGCTGTGGAGCGGAACCGAGCCGTTTGCACACGCCGCAAGGAAAGGCGGATCACGCCCATCTGGCTATTGATGGCAAAACCCTGCGGGCCACCAGTTCACAGCCTCATCCGGTGCATCAGCTCAGTTGTTATGAAGTCGCCACCGGCATCGTCTTATGGCATTGCAATGTGCAGGAGAAAGAAAATGAGATCAGCGCACTCAAGCCGTTGTTGACGCCACGCTTGATCAAAGGGCGCATCTTCACCTTGGATGCCATGCATACCCAACGCATGCTGTGTGCACAGATCCATCGGCTGGACGGGGACTATCTCCTGATTGCCAAGGACAACCAACCGACGCTGCACGAGGATAGGGCGGATCTGTTTGAGGATCACTCCCCTGATCGTCGCCGCTGGAAGCAAGCCGAGACCTGGGACAAAGGGCATGGGCGGCTCGAGCACCGCCACATCACCTGTAGCCCTGATCGAAATTCCTGGTTTGGCAAGGAGTGGGAAGGCATCGAGCAGGTCTTTCGGCTCGAACGCACAGCGCGCCTGCTCAAAACCAACCAGACGCGCCATGAAGTGGTCTATGGCCTCAGCAGCCTTTCGATGCGGCAGGCTCCCCCAGCACGCATGCTCTCATTGGTCAGAGATCATTGGCGGATTGAGAATAAGCTGCACTATCGCCGTGATGGCAGTTTAGGCGAGGATGCATGTCAAACACGCACTGGCCCGGTTCCTGGCCTCCTGGCTCAATTGAATAGTACGGTCTTAGGGCTCATGGACCGGGCTGGTGTGCGCAATGTCGCGCGACAGATGCGCTACTTTGATGCTCATCCTGAGCAGGCTCTCGCTCTTGTGCTTACTGGCTCGTGTTCCGTCTATTAGAATTGGAAAGCCCTGAAAGTAAGTGGTACGCATCTAGACATAGACGTAACGATCTGCTAAGCTTGTAAATGTTGGAATTAAGCTGTTAATTTTTTGGCAATTACTCTGCTGATCAGAGGGTGGTCTTCCTTGACCAGTTCCCTAGAACTTGGCGAGAGCGCGCCAGAGGAGGAAAAACGCTCTCGCCAGGATCATTGAGGAAACGCCAACAACTTCATTCCACTATTTACACGTTATTGCACCTCATGCGGAATGTGTCGTATACTGTTGCTCAGGTGCGAAACCTCGCCACGCATCCTGGGTCTTCCGCTCTTTTGATGAACTGGAGATGAGGAGCTATGAGAGGATTTTTGGTAGTTTTCTCAAACATCTCTGTTTTTGCTGAAGCCGCCTCCCAAGCATACTCAAAAGCCTTCCGCTTGTCAACAAGCGATCAGTATTTATCTTGTTTCATCAACTTTGCGGAAGACCCACCATCCTTGGCGAAGTTTGCTGTTGCTCAGGTGCAGTCTAGCGTTTTGGTCATCGTTATGAGAAAGGAGAATAGCATGGCAAACAAAGGTTCGTGGCTTTCGACCGGAGCGTATCTGAGTGTGAATGATTATCTAGTTGCAGGGAATGGCCAGTACTTTGCCATCATGCAGGGTGACGGCAATTTTGTCATCTACCAGGGGAGCGATCCCACGCACCAGGGGGCCTTCGTGTGGAACAGCGGTCCGGCGCCGGGACTAGGTCAGTACTTTGCCATCATGCAGGGTGATGGCAATTTTGTCATCTACCAGGGGAGCGATCCCACGCACCAGGGAGCTTTCGTGTGGAACAGCGGTCCGGCGCCGGGGCTAGGTCAGTACTTTGCCATTATGCAGGACAATGGCAATTTCGTCCTCTACCACGGCAGCGGCCCGAGTCAGCAGGGGGCCTTCATTTGGGATATCAAAACGGCGCTCGGGCCAGACGGTACCCTCTTAAAAGCCAGCGGTCCCGAAGTTGATCGGATGGAGGCTGGTCAGCGCAGGTGGATACCAGATCCCCCAGCCTTCAATTGTATGGGATTGAACTGGGGTGCCATCCAAACGATATCGGACAGTGTGTGGAATCTGATCCCGCAGGGAGCACCCTATCCCTCACGGGCAGACGGTGCCTTGGTGCAGGGGAGCGGTCCTCAAGTCTACGTTATGGCGGCATGCCAGCGGCACGGGATTCCAGATCTCAATACCTTCGACGCCCAAGGGTACAATTTGAGTGCCATTCAATACGTCTCAGACGCCGACTTGACTGCCATTGCAGAGGGAGCACCGCTTCCAGCTGGTCCATTAACGATTACCGTTGCTTACCAGCAGTTTGGCCCACCGCCATATCCCGATGCCGATTGGTGGACTCAAGTAAAGCAGCAATTTGAAGCGAGCAACCCCGATGTCAAGATCAAACTAGTGCCCATCATTGCCGATGAGGGAGGCTACTACACCCAGGTCGACTTGATGATGCGCTCAGCCAGCACCGCGCCGGACATTGTGCGTGAGGATAGTTTCCTGGTCGCTTCGGACGCGACCGCTGGCTATCTGGCCCCGCTGGAGAGCTATCTGACCCAATGGTCTGAGTATCAGCAGCAGTGGTTCCCCACCATGCAGCAGATCCCGACCTTTAACGGTCACAATTATGGCCTCATGAATGGCACCGATACCCGCCTGATCTGGTACAACAAAGACATCTTCCAGAAGGCCGGACTGCCAACCGACTGGCAGCCTAATAACTGGGCCGACATCCTGACAGCCGCCCGCACCATCAAAGCCAAAGTGCCTGGAGTCATCCCGATGAACCTGTATTCGGGTATTCCCATGAATGAAGCTTCGACCATGCAGGGCTTCGAGATGCTGTTGTATGGCACCTACGACCCGCTTTACAATTATAATACCAAGAAGTGGGTTGTCTCCAGTAAGGGCTTCCAGGATGCCCTCGATTTTGTGAGGCAGGTCTACAATCCCTCCGGTCTGCTTGGTCCAAGCAACGATATAGCGTTGAGCACACAGGCCGCCAATACGGTGAGCCAGCAACTGCTCCCGCAGGGCAAGCTGGGGATCGCTATTGATGGTTCGTGGTTACCCGGCAACTGGGCATCGACCGGGGCCGCCCCCTCGCCTCAGTGGCAAACTACTCTGGGCATGGCAAAAATGCCAACTCAGTTCGGTCAGGATCCCAAATTTGTCACGCTCTCTGGCGGCTGGGCCCACTCCATTACAGCTCAATCTCAACATAAGGACCTCGCCTTCCAGATTCTCAAGCTAGCCTATAGCAAAGATTTGCTGGCTGACTACGATGTGAAGGCTGCTCAGATTGCGCCGCGCAAGGATATCGTCGGTCTAGCTGCCTACAAATCGCTTCCAGGTAATGACTTCTTCAGCAGCCTGGTCGCCTTTACGCAGTTCCGTCCCGGCTTCCCTGCGTATCCCAAGATTTCGGTGCAGATCGGCTCGGCCATGCAGCAGGTTATGTCCGGGAAGTCCTCCACTGATGCTATGGCGGCCTACGCACAGGCTGTAGTAGGTATCGTTGGTGCAAATAACATCGAAAGGCGTATATGAGTCTTTTGTTAACATAACATTTGCTGGTAGCGCTCTTACGTAGGCAGCAGTTGATCCCGAACCTGCGCTCCAGAGCAGTCTTGTTCGTGCTTGAGAGCAGAGACAGCGATCACGCTTCGACGGGAAGCCTTTTCCCGGGATCCTGGGAGAGGGAAGCCACGACAGAATCGCTTGTGGCCTTCCTCCAGACACCTCTACCAAAGGAGAAGACAACAGTATGGCTACTTACCCAGACGGGACCCTCTTAAGAGCCAGCGGTCCCGAAGTTGATCGGATGGAAGGGGGTCAGCGCCGGTGGATACCAGACCCCGCAACCTTCACCTGTATGGGATTGAACTGGGGGGCTATCCAGACGATAGCGGACAGTGTGTGGGATCAGATCCCCAAGGGAGCCCCCTATCCCTCACGGGCAGACGGTGCCTTGTTGCAGGGGAGCGGTCCTCAAGTCTACGTCATGGCGGCATGCCAGCGGCACTGGATTCCCGATCCCGAGACCTTCAACGCCCACGGCTACAATTGGAGCGCCATTGTACACGTCTCAGACGCCGACTTGACCGCCATTCCAGTGGGAGCACAGCTTCCTTCAGTCATCACATCTCAGGAGGACACTATGGCCATCGATATTTTCGTCACACTTGGAGCCCCTTCGGGATTGCCTGCGAATGTCCCAATGGGTGAAACCCGGTCAACAGGTGACATCACCATCGAAGCCAAGAGTTTTTCGTGGGGGGCCGACAATTCGGCTTCCATAGGATCAGCTACAGCAGGCGCAGGAGCTGGAAAGACCCAGCTTGCAGAAGCCACCTTGACCAAGCTAGCGGATAATGTGGCATCCCCACTGCTCTTTCAACTTCTTACGCTGGGGGGGCATCTGGACACGGTCAAGGTTGAGTTCAGAAAATCGGGTGGCGCAGGACCAAGCACATCCAGCCAACCATGGACAACAATTAGCTTGCATACCGTCTTCGTCACCCACCTTGACTACTCCGCTACTGCAGGGGATGATAGCCTTCAAGAAGTGGTTCATTTGGCGTACGGGGCAATAAATATGGCGTTCAACCAGCAGAGCCCCCAAGGCACGACCACACCCGGGCCATCAGTAAGTTGGAGCCAGGTAACGAATACCTCAGATATTACTTCCCTTCCTGCTTAATGAGTGAGAGCAGTTCTGACTGCTCCCACACACAAAAACACCAGGGTTCGCCGACTTTCAAGTCAACCCTGGTCCGGTTGCTCAATTGAGGAGTTGTCTAAGCGCAACAATGTAAGCACCGCCAGCATAGCAGAGAGGCAGGCAGGCCCCTGCACCACGCATGCTGCACCTCATCAGGGATCACTGGGCTATCGAAATAGTCTAATCGCAAATGACAAAAACGAATGGTTTCCCCTTTGGGAGAGGTGGGGATCGCATAGCGGATCTCCACCTCCTCACCGGTGACCACCACACGGTCAATGAGTAACTCGATGAGTTGACGTTTTTGTTCAAAGGTAGCCTCGCTGAGTCCGTGCTGCACTCGCTGGCAGAACGCTTCAATCGATTGCACCATTCCAGCAAGTTGATCGTGATGCCCTACATTGGCTTCCAATTGCCGCTTTTGTTCTGCGATGCCGGACAAGCGTTGTTCCAATTCGAGCCTGCGTCTCTTGTATTCTTCGAGTTGCAGTACATTGGCCAGATAGGCATCGGTTAAGCGTTCTGCCTGCTGTTCCAGGCTGACTCGTGCTTTGCGCAGATTCTCTCGTCGGGCTTGTAGTTCTTGAGGAAGCCATTGCCCACCTTGAGCTCGGTAGAGGGCTGTAGCAATCGTGTCGGAATGGGTCAGCACCTCGACATCCGATCTTGCCAGACCAGCGCGTCGAGTTGTTCAACTGGCACCGAGCGCGCTGCACATTTTTCATCCCGGTGCGAGATGGTCCCATGGCTCCTTCCCACGCAGACGTAGTATGCATAGCCGCCGCGACTGCTTCGGCCAATGCAGCCGAGCCGACATGTCCCACGGGCTTTCCATGGCACGCAGCAGATAGGGATAGGCGGTATTTGCGCCGAGCAAATTGCTGATTGTGGGACAGTTTGGTCTGGATCAGATCAAACTGTTCCTGGGTGATGATCGCGGGAACTTGGGTCACGGCAGTCCACTCCTGCTGGCTTGTTTGGACATGCCCTCCCCGCCCCCGACCAATGGGAACCAGGGCAGAGTGCCGTCCACGCGCCTCTGTAGGACGACTGCGTCCGATGTAGACGGTTCCCGTGTAGACGGGATTGGTGAGAATGCCTCGGACGGTCGCCTGGTTCCATCGAGTTTTTCCGGCAGGACTGGCGATACCCAGGCTCGTCAAGCGTTGGGTTTCCGCCTTCAAGCTCTTTCCTTCTTGCAGGTAGCTTGAGAACAGTTCTGCCACGACCGCCGCTTCTGCTGGCGGAAGCACGGACCCCAGCTGGATCACGGGGGCGGGCAGGATCAACCCGATAGCCATAGGGCGCACGGGTCCAGGGCAGTAATCCTCCTGCCAGATACTTCTGCCGTCGCCCTCGCCTCATGCGCTCGGCAATCAGACTGCGTTCATACTCGGAGACGGCTCCGCGAATCTGGAGCAGGAGTTGATCGTGGGGATCGTAGCTCATGGGTCGATCCACACATTCCACCTGGCACCCCCCTCGTTCAAACTCCTCAATGAGGAGCATCTGATGTACGTAGTTGCGCGCGAGCCGATCAGGGGCGGTTATGACCACCCGATCAAACATTGTGCGCCCTATGTGTTCTCGAAGCTGCTCAAGTCCTGGACGGCGCAGCGCGGGCTCCACTGTAGCCATCATCGCGAAAGATGTGCTCTTCTTGCCAGGGCCATCCTTGAGCTTCATGATAGTTCCGCAAACTGTCGAGTTGCTGTTCGATGGTCTGGGTCTGTGCTTGTCGCTCTCGTCGAAACGCCGACGTAGACCGCGATGTTCATCGTGATTCTCCTGTGATTGTGACTCTTTTGGGGAGACGGATACGGTTGGTGCGCTCCATTGGAGCAGTTGTTGATAGGCTCGATCCCAGCGGCGCTGTGCCTCGGGAGCCTGAGTTGTGGTGCGTCGAATACTCCACTGTCGTTTTTTCATCGATTTCTGCCTTCGGGCAACATACTTGCTCAGTTGCCTCAGAAGGATATTGTATCTCCTGTGGAAAGCCTTTCCGCGCCGACATCTTGGGCAGGTGCTTGATCCGGCTCAGGCAAAATTTGTCGTTTGTGATTATACCATTGAAAATCGGCTCCATTGGAGGTGTGATGTCACACTAGGAGAAGATGCGTGCCAAACGCGCACCGGACCTGTTCCTAGCCTACTCGCTCAGTTGAACAGTACCGTCTTGAGCCTCATGGATCGCGCTGGTGTTGGCAATGTGGCTCGGCAGATGCGTTACTTTGATGCTCATGTTGAACAGGCGCTCGCTCTTTTGCTCACCGGTCGCTGTACTGTGTATTAGAATTGGAAAGCCCTGGGTATACGATACGCCTCCTTTACAAGTTTAGACTATGGAACTGCGCATATCCAACCCCATGGATGCTGTCCTGCTTCACTATAAGGATCTTCTACTTATTCACTTTCACCATCTGCAGCGTATCACAGCAACGATCTTGCTCAGTGTGGGCATGCCTACGAAGGTGGCACAGGAGTTGTTAACCATAGCGCGATCAACATAAACATCAGGGTCTTTGGCCAATGCACCCCCGTTCTCATGTAGAATAGGACTACCGTAGAAAGTTTCAATCCTGCACGGGCTTCCCAGGCTGTTTCGCCCATGTAACGGGTAGGCAACCCCGGGAAGCTTTGAGAGTTTCAATCCCGCACGGGCTTCCCAGGCTGTTTCGCCGCGAAAGTAGGCGATGAACTGGATTGCGGGTGCCTTGTTTCAATCGGTACAGCCCCACACAATGGTGGATAATTCAGTCTTCTCTCCTACGGGCTTGACAACCCCTCTCGACCCTGTTTATCCTTCCTTTGATTC
>Ga0070697_100003578_pt1 | contig 11939 bp, 11 predicted proteins | sample KBSK1501metaG_FD_65475 | JGI IMG/M metagenome (GOLD analysis project Ga0070697, IMG submission 65475) | Corn, switchgrass and miscanthus rhizosphere microbial communities from Kellogg Biological Station, Michigan, USA - KBS K1-50-1 metaG | ecosystem: Host-associated > Plants > Roots >... | reverse complement strand
ATCCGATCCAGAAATCGAGCAAAGTCAGGTTGCGCAAAACGCCATAAAATAACTCGAGAGCGAAGGCCCGATCCACCGGGCGCAGCGTCGATGCCCCCGGCAATCGCGAAATGATCGAATCGGCGAACCGTTTACCTGTTCGCCAGGTTCGCAGCGCGGCCAGCGCCACTTGACGGGCAGAGGGCTGCGCCACAAGGCTCTAATGCGGTGTCACATTTCCCCGGCCGATCGAGTGATAGTAAAAGCCGAGTTGGCCCATTGTTTCCGGGTTAAACAAATTGCGTCCGTCAAAAATGATCGGCGTGGTCATTCTCTCCTTGACCACGGCAAGATCGACATTAGCGAACTCGCCCCATTCTGTCGCGATCACCAGGGCCTCGGCGCTTGCAACCGCCTCGAGCGCGCCGGACGCAAAATTGGCGGCTGCGATCGTTTCGACCTCGCGCGCCTTGTCCATAGCCTTCGGATCGTAAACCGTGACATGGGCACCTTCGCGCAACATGTCGGCGACCAAATCGATGGCAACCGATGAGCGGATATCGTCCGTGTCTGGTTTGAATGTCAGCCCCCACACGGCGATCTTCTTCTCACGCAAGACCCAAAGCGTCTCGCGAATCAGTTTCAAGAAACGTTCTTTCTGCGCGGCATTGATACGCTGCACTTCTTTCAGCAAATTGAAGGGGATGCCGAGTTGTTCGCTGATTGCGATGAAAGCCGCGACATCCTTTGGAAAACACGACCCGCCGTAGCCAATCCCGGCGTTGAGAAACTGCCGGCCGATTCGACGATCCATTCCGATCCCGTCCGCCACTTTTTCGACATCGGCGCCGCTCGCCGCGCAAATCGAGGCAATGGCGTTGATGTAAGAAATTTTTAGAGCTAGAAATGAATTGGCCGCGTGCTTGATCAGTTCGGCACTATTGATATCGGTGACCAGAATCGGGGCCATAAACGGCTCGTAGACTTTTTTCATCAGATCGACGGCGTACTCGCTCTGCGCCCCGATCACAATCCGGTCGGGATGCATCAAGTCGCCAACCGCACAGCCTTCGCGCAGGAATTCCGGATTACTGACGACATCGAATTTCGCGCCGTGGCGATTGTAACGTTTGATCGATTCCGCTACGCGTTCGCCCGTTTTCACGGGCACGGTGCTCTTGTCGACTATCACACGGTAATCGGTAAGAATATCCGCGATTTCGCGGGAAACTTTTTCGATGAAACTAAGATCGATATCTCCATTAGGCTGTTGCGGGGTGGGGACAGCGATGAAAACGATCTGCGAATTATCAACGCCTTCGTGAATGCTCCCACTGAAGCGCAGTCGATGGGCTGATACATTGCGATGAATAATTTCCTCGAGGCCCGGTTCGAAAATTGGAACGCGGCCAGCCTGGAGCGTCTCGATCTTTCGCGCATCGTTATCAACGCAGATAACATTGTGCCCGACATCAGCGAAACACGCGCCGGTGACGAGGCCAACGTAACCTGAACCAATGATTGAGATATCCATCGCGAATCAAACGACGCAGCGACTAAGTCGCGGCGGGCAATCACGGATCGAAGCAGGAAGAATGCAACATGATTTGTAGGAGCGGGCCTTATTGGTTTTGGCCCGCGCCCCCAGGATCGAAGTTCAGGTCAAATCCAAATTTGGGAAAGGCCTTCAAAGTGAAGGTGAGCAGCACACCATATTCCTTTACCCCAGCGTTATCCCGTACCACCGCGCCAACCGACGCAACCCAGTTGGTCAGGTCCCGATAAACAGCGTAACGCTGCTGCTCGAGAATCCCAGTACTTGCTTCATATTGCTCCTGAAACCCGACGCCCCAGTTGTCATCAAGTCGATAATAGCCGCCAACGACGTAAAGGCTGCTGTTTTGAAAAAACGGATTGTCATGCAAATAGCGGTGGCCAATGCTCACCTCCAGATTTGCCACCGGTTGTACCGATAGGCTGGTATTAACTTCGGTAAAACCTCTGTCGAACGCCGGAATCTGCGAGTTGATCGTCAGCGATGCCCAGGGAAGCGGTGTAAAGCGGAGGTTGTTGAACAAATTCGAATACGGCGTGCGGTCGTAAGGGTTGTTGAAATTAACATCACAAAATGTATCGAGCTCGAGCCACGTGACTGTAATATCGTCGCGGCGCGTTTCCAGCCGGTTTCGAACACCAAGACGCCAGATCGTCCAACTGCCGATTGAGTCGATGGTGGTAAATTGCGGAAAATCGATTGGGCGCAGCTGGGTCGATGGTTCGAAGCGGTCGAACTGGAGAATCGCTGCAGGGTCAATTCCGTTTTCCACAGCATAAGAGAAATTCGTGAAGGGCTGAACGACATGCAACAATCCATCCAGACCAAGCAGGCGGCTTTGTGCGTCTTCCCACGCTCGGGAAAGCTTGAAAGATGCTTCCACGCCGGTGTTAAAAACCGTGCGAACGCCGGCGCCGGCATCCACTATTGGAACTTTGAGCGTCGGATCCGGCAACAGAAACTCAGGAACAAGTGGATTGCTGCTCGGCGTAAACAATGTTTTCCCCAGATCGCGAGTCTCATCGTAATAGGTGGCCCGAAAACCAACTCGGGGCACGATCGAAAGCCAGCCAAAGTATGTGTTTGGATAGGTGAGTTGGTGGAAAGTGTCTGCTCGGATTGTGCTGTAGTCCACAAAATCAGAGCCGCTTGCAAAATTCCGGTGCAGATCGGCAAGTCCGGTTTCCCCCTCGTAGAAAACTGGGCCGCCAAAAAGCGCGTGCCGTTTCACATCGAGCACAATTTCAGGCAAGCGTTCCGTCTGCTCGAAAAATTCGTTGGCTTGAAAGCGTGCGATCGCTGTCAGCGTATAAAATGGGTCGCTCTTCGTTAACGCAATCACATTGTCCGGCACCGGATTGATTCGAAACTCACTCTGATAAAAGTCCTGCATCACAAACGCGTCACTCAGTTTCGTGACGTCCACGATTGCGTAAATATCATTTGTGAAGTTGGTGCGATCTTCCAGACTGACGCGATAGCGACCAGCAGATACCTCCCCCCGCCGCAAAGCGGTTCTATTTATCTCCGCATTCTGATCCTGAATGTAATAGGTTTTCAACTTCGCGTAGCTCGAATTGTCTTTCCCGTAATCAATGTCGGATTCAAACCCAATGGCGACACCGCGGCGTCCTCGATAATCGAGTCGGAGCCGGCCTTTAATGTTATCAGTTATCGGAAAAGTGACCTGGGTAAGGATGGACGGTCCCCACGAGCTTAAGTAGGCTGGTGACACTGTGAAATTAAAAGCGTCATCGAGCGACTGATACAGGTAAGGCCACCAAAAAATCGGCACCTTCCCGACATAGAACCTCACATCTCGAAATACGACATAATCATTTTCGTAAACGCGCACCGTTCGCGCATGAAGATGGAAATCGGGATTCGAAGTATCGTCCGTGGTGAAGGTTGCGTTCTCGGCTCGATAAGCATTCTGCGACATCTGAGTCATGTTTTGGCCACTCAGGAAATAGGGATCGTGTTCCGTGCGCACGTTGCTGGTGCGAATCTCTTTTGTATCGATGTTGTAAACCCCGCGCTCTGCTAAATAGAGATTCAGACCGCGATAAATTCGCACGTCACCCTCCGCCGAAACCTCATGCGTGCGCGAATTGTACTCGGCAGAATCAGCGTAGATATCCGTGTCTCCAATGTGGATGGCCACGTTATCTCGCGCTGTGGCTACACCGTTTTGGTAAGTTGTTTCGCCGCTCGACGTGATCTCGATCGGCTGATTCTCGGGCGTCTGCGCCGCGGCGGCGACGTCGGCCGCGACAAAACTACAAAAAACCAGCCAGCCCGCTCTTCGCATAACGGATGCCGATCGTGCGGACTGACTTCGCCGGCGCAAAGTTAAAAGCGAACCACGCATTCGGTAAGAATCGACAACCATGCTAGATCGATAGACGCAACCCAGCAACCTGCTGATTCAAGCCGCAACTCAAAACAATCGCCGCGCCGGCCGGTGTTTCTTTTCCTGAGGCAGGCGAAAGCTTCCCAATATTTCCCGGATCGACATGCAACAATGGCGGCAGTCTTTTTGTGCGCAGCGACTGTGCGGCCACTATTACTTGCCAGATCGCACTCGCACCTACGCTCTCGCCCAGCGCGGGCTTCAACGAATAAATTGTCGCGTCAGACATTTCGCGCAAAACTGCAGTCTCCTCTGCCAGATCCACGAACGTTCCGTTTGCGCTCGTGACCAGAATTTTGGCTCGCTCATCCCCTAGATCGGAAAGAATTCGGACGATCCGTTCACTCGCTTCGTTTCGCCGCGAAAAGTTCGCACCAGCATGAATCTTATCCACCGCAATCGGACCATCGCGCGCGAGCAAGATTGCGCCGGCGCCCTCGCTCAAAATCATTCCGCGCGGTGGACGGCGAAACAACTCGATAGGAGGCTGCATCTTGAGAAGCCGCCATTTTCGATAAGCATCGCAGAGTAGCCAATCGGCCTCCTCGGCGCCAACCACCAGAGAAAAGTCGATCCCTGCATTCATCATCAAATCCTCGGCCATTAGCATGGCGAGAATTCCGACGGCGCCGTCGCCGACTACCGTGTAGGTCGCTCCAGTGATTCCGAGAATGGCGGCGAGATGACTCGCTGGCGCGTTAAAGACCGTCTCCGGAAAGAGCAACGGACTTGCGGACTGCGCACCTGACACCGCGACGTCGTGATAAAACCGTTTCGTATAAACAACTCCGCCGTTTGACACCGCGAAGATGAGCGCAACTCGCCCCCTGTCGATTTTGCCGAGATCGAGCTCGCGCCCTTCAATCAGAGTTATCGACCTTGCCCCTTTCAACGCATCCAAGCCGGCTGCAGCTGCGAAGCGGGAAATTGGGCTAGCGCGGCGGAGTCGCGGATGCGGTGGCAGGTCTTTCAATACCGAACTCGGCACCGGAAAAAATGGGTATTTCTGTTCCTGGAGGCTGTCTGAAATTAGCTGCGCGCTGGCTTCTTCTCCGGCAAGCAGTCGCTCCCAAACAGCCTGAATGCCGCGGCCAAGCGGGGTGACCCAGCCCATCCCTGCAATTCGCAGACTCATGCTGCGAATTTCTGAATCACAATCGAAGCGTTTGTGCCGCCGAAGCCGAATGAATTTGACAGAACAATGTCGATCTTCGCTGGACGCGATGCGTTCGCGATAATATTAAGATCAATAGCTTCATCTCCACCTCGGAAATTGATATTTGGCGGCAGGAATTGATGTTCCAACGCAAGCAAGCAGAAGATCGCCTCAATTGCACCGGCCGCGCCTAACGAATGCCCCATCATTCCTTTGGTTGAACTGATTGGCACATGACCGAATAACTCGGCAATGGCCTTGCCTTCGGCCGCGTCGTTGAACGGGGTGGCCGTGCCGTGCGCGTTGATGTAATCGATCGCTTCAGCCCGGACTCCGGCGCTGGCCACCGCCCGTTCCATCGCCTGTCGCGGTCCCGTGCCGGAAGGATCCGGCTGCGTAAGGTGAAAATTGTCAGTCGAAATACCATAGCCGGTGATTTCGGCCCAAATGCGTGCGCCGCGAGCCTGAGCATGCTCCAAATTCTCAAGCGCAAGAATGGCCGCCCCTTCCCCAAGCACCATTCCCGTACGATTTCGATCAAACGGACGGCATCTTTCCGGCGTCGCCGCCTGCAGCGAATCGAAGCCGACGAACACTAGCTCGGAGAGCGCGTCGTAACCGCCGGCCAAGACGCGCTCGTATTTGCCGGAGCGCACGCATTCGAACGCGTGGCCGATTGCGTTCGTGCCGGAAGCGCAAGCGTTGGCGATGACCTGGCAGGGCGCCGAAATTCCGAAAGCGTCCTGTGCGTCAATCACTGGTTTTTGCGGTGGATAATTGGCAATCCAGCCCGGCGCGTGGCGCAACTCATCATGTCGATGTAAGGCGCGATAATAATTCTGGCCGAAAGACATGCCGCCGCTGGTCGTGCCGATCACCGTTAGGTCCGGTTCAAATCGCGAGTCCTGTGCGAGCGCTTCTCCCAGCGCACAAATCATCATTTGGGAAGCGCGATGCAAGCGTTTTCCTTTGCGCCCTTTTGGTCGATGATCGAAAAGCCGTTCATCGGCGATTTGTCCGGCAGTTTTGCATCGACACTGCTCGACATCGAACCGCGTTACCCCGCCAACACAATCCCGGCCAGCGCGCAACGCCTCAAGGGTCTCGACCAGACCGAAACCGAGCGGGCTCACAACTCCGGCCGCAACGACGACGACCCGGGCTTCTTTCATTTTTACGTTTGAGACGTTGAATATCGGCATTTTTAACCCGTTCTGGCTTCGATTTATTATTGCTTTCTCAAACGAAGCATTTTACTAAATGACCCGAAAGGGGAAAACAGCAGCTCGGCAGTTGGTGGATTGTCAGTTGAGTTTATCAGCGGCGATTTGAAATCCGATAAGCGGGAACAGTGACCTAGCGGCTTTTTCCAGAATAAACTCAATGGCAACTAAACTATACGTGGGAAATCTCCCATTCAACACGACTGAGAACGAACTTCAGGAGCTCTTCTCTCAAGCCGGCGCTGTTCAGGAAGTCATGCTGATGCAGGACAAGTTTACCGGTAAATCGCGTGGCTTCGCCTTTGTCACGATGGGCTCGGACCAAGACGCACAGAACGCGATCTCGCAGATCAATGGCAAGACTATCGAAGGTCGGGCGCTGACGGTGAACGAGGCCAGACCTCGCGAGCAGCGGCCCCCCGGGGGCGGCGGTTACGGCGGCGGCGGTTATGGGGGCGGCCGCCGAGAGGGCGGTCAACGCCGCGGTCGCTAAAACTCGCACCCACTTGCTCAAAAGCGCTTGATCTGCACAGGCGCTTACTCATTAGTCTAGACGAACTTCCGCAGGCGGCACGGCTGCGGTGGCTGTGGCGTGCGATTCTGTTTTGAATATAACTACGGAAGGACACGATATTATGGCTGACGATCCGGACACGCGAAAAAGCGAAAGCCCGCCTGCGGCTGAGAACATTGAGATCCCACCAATTTCAAAGGAAACGGCCGGTGCAGTAGCTGGTGCGGCGCTGGGCAGCGTGGCCGGTCCGGCAGGTGCCGTCATCGGCGGGCTGGTCGGCGCCCTCGCCGGAAAGGCGGCGGCGACCGGGCGACCACTTGTTCCGGCTGCCAAAGAAATCGTCAAAAAGGCGCTAGGGAAGCCAAGGCGTGCGAAGACGAGACGGCCAGAGGGCAGGTCTGCTCGATCGCGGAAAACTGTAATCCGTTTGCGTTCCAAGGCGACGAAGAAAAAGCCATCGCGCAGAGCGGCTGCCGCCAGATCGCGCAAACGTTCCAGCAGTGCTCGAAAGCGGGCGAAAGCCCGCCGAAAATCCACGTCTTTGCGCGCCAAGCGCAGCCGCGTGCGCCGGCGCAGGCATTAATATTTGAATTGGGCAGGGCTGGATTCGAACCAGCGAAGGCGTAAAGCCAGCAGATTTACAGTCTGCCCCGTTTGGCCACTCCGGAACCTACCCCTTATGTTGCTCCGAAAGCTTTCGGGGTTGATATAACTCGGGTATTACGGGCCGCAACTACTTTGGCCACTTCCAATCGGAAAAGGCACAAACGATCTAGTATTCGAAGAATTTTGCCCTTTGATTTACGGCCAATAATTAGGCCTCACTCGAAGCTTCAGGGAAAATAGAGAATGCCAGGCTCTTTACGCGCGCCTAATTCCGCCTCAGGGAAATCGCCGCGCCTTTCCATTTAATCAGGAGTCCGTGCCGGCCCAAAACCGAACAAGTAGCATGGTCGTTGACCGCAAACTTCGTCTAAGTTACGGTTCTCGCCATGGCTCTGTTGCGCGGGCTCTTTTGGTTCGCACTTTTTGTTTTCTTCACCTTTTGCTTCGTCGTCCTTTTCGAATATGGGACCGCAAATTTCGGAGAAGGATTTCAAAAAGAGTTCGCGCGCATCAAATCGTTCGTCATTCAACAGACCCAGACCGAAAAATCTCAGAAGCCGAAGAAATAGGGCAGGAGCTGAGTGCCCTTTCACTCAACGAACTCGATTTCGAATTCATTTTCGATGTAAGCCGCGCGGCGCGCCTCTCCGAGAAACTTCCGAATTGCCGAGCGCCCGATTTCTCCGTAATCGCGAGTAAATTCATTCACATACATTGCGATGAATTCGTCAGCCAGTTCAGTATTCATGTCCCGCGCGTACGGCATCGAGTGCTTCACCGCCTCATCGCGATGGACCAGACCGTAATCGATACTTTGTCGAATGATCTCGAGCAGGTCATGCCGCACATTTTGCGGGATATCCTTGCGCAAAACATTTCCACCAAGCGGAAGCGGCAGGCCGGTTTCACGTTTCCACCATTCACCAAGATCGACAATTTTCTCAAAACCCCCTCGCCGATAAGTGAGCTGTCCTTCGTGAATGATGAGCCCCGCGTCCGCGCGCCCGTTTCTGACAGCGCAGAATATCTGATCAAATGGAACGACGAGGTAATCGAACTGCCCGAGAAAAAGTTGCAACGCTAGAAACGCGCTCGTCATTTCTCCGGGAACGGCGATTTTCTTGCCGGCCAAAAATAATTTTGCGTCGCCAGTGCTCAGCGATCCCTGCTCCTTCGATGTTCGATGTTGGAGGTTCGATGTTGGACGTTTGCCGATGACAACCGGCCCATATCCATCACCCATGCTCGCTCCGCACGGCAGCAACGCGTACTTGCCTGCAACGTAAGCATAGGCGTGAATCGAGATCGCAGAGATATGCAACTCGCCTCGAAGCACCCGTTCGTTTAATGTTTGGATGTCTTGCAAGTGATGTTCGAACCGGTAACCGCGCAGGTCGATCTTGTTTTCGGCTATCGCATAAAACATGAAGGCGTCGTCCGGATCGGGCGAATGGCCGAGCGTGAAAACCTCCGGCGGCGAGATCATCGCGGCAGGCTACTTTACCGCCGAATACACGCAACCATCGGTACGCGCTCGTTGTTGTTTGCCTTCTCAAAGCTGTTTCGATAGCCTCAATCCATGGCGAGATCCGGTCTGGGTAAAGGTTTGGATGCTCTCATCGGCCCACGTCCGCCGGCCACGCCGGACGTCAGTGCGGCCGAGGAGATCTATCAGGTCAGTCTGGACAGTGTGGTGCCGAGTTCATTGCAGCCACGAAAAGATTTCGGCGGCGAAGCGTTGCAGGAGCTGGTGGATTCGATCCGGCAGCACGGCATCATTCAGCCGCTAATTGTTCGCGAAATAAACGGGCGCCACGAACTGATTGCGGGCGAGCGACGCTGGCGTGCTGCCCAGGAAGCCGGCCTTACCCAGGTACCGGTCATCATTCGTAAAGCCACCGATCTCGAAGTGCTGGAACTCTCCTTGATCGAAAATCTACAGCGCACCGATCTTAATCCGATCGAAGAAGCGCAGGGTTACGCTCGACTGGCCGGCGAATTTGGCATGCACCAGGAGGAGATCGCCGCAAAAGTCGGGCGCAGCCGCGCGGCTGTCGCCAACGCGATGCGGTTGCTCGATTTGCATCCGCAAATCCAAACCTGGCTCACGCAAAGTTTGATTTCAGTCGGCCACGCCAAGGTCCTGCTCGGGCTGAAATCTCCCGATGACCAGCTGTACGTTGCCGAAATCGTTTTGCGGCGCAGCGCGACGGTGCGTGACACTGAGCGCTTGGTCGGGCGGCGACTTGGCGTCGGCCGGGGCCGGCGAAATCGCGTTCTGAGCGAAGCAACTGTCACGCTGCCCGCAATCGAGGATTTACAAAACCGATTACAACAGAAGCTTGGTACGCGCGTGAGGATCCATCACGGCGAGAAGCGCGGTCGAATTGAGATTGAGTATTACGGCAATGACGATCTTCAGCGCGTCGTAAGTGCTCTGGGTTTGGAAGCGAGCGAAAGCTGAGCAGGGCCGTTGGAGCAAAGGAGTGTTGGAGTATTGTTTGAAGTGAATCCATTACTCCATTATTCCACTACTCCAATATTCCTCCTGGCCTTGGCTTCGACCATGCTCGTCTCCTGCCGTCGTGCTGAATCGGCAACCGCGCCTGAGAAAATCTCGGACGAATTTTCCGGTGAAAAGGCGCTCGCGCACGTGCAACATCTTGTCGATCTTGGACCTCATCCCCCCGCTTCTGATGCAATCGAAAAAGCTCGCGATTACATTGTCAATCAGCTGAGGACGAGCGGTTGGCAGACCACCAAGCAACCTTTTACCGACCAAACGCCACGCGGCAAGGTTCGCTTTGTAAATCTCATCGCGCGATTCACTCGAGGTAAAGCCGAAACGGCGCCGATGTTTCTTCTGTGTACTCATTACGATACAAAAACCTTCGACACATTCCGATTCGTCGGGGCGAATGATGGCGGTTCGAGCACCGGCTTGCTCTTGGAATTGGCAAGGGTGCTGGGGCAACATCCGAATCTGGCCGCTAAAACCGAGGTGGTTTTCTTCGATGGAGAAGAAGCCTACGAGAATTTTTCCGCGACGGACGGGCTCTACGGTAGCCGTTATTTTGCGAAGCAACTCTTCGAATCAAAAACGGCCAAACAATTTCGCGGAGGTATCTTGTTCGACATGGTGGGAGACCGTTCGCTCGACATCACGTTGCCGCCGGATTCGCCTCCGCAAATGACGCATGATATTTTTGCATCGGCGGACGCGCTCAAATTGCGAAATTACTTTACTTACTTCGATCGGAGCATTCTCGACGATCACGCGCCCCTGAATCAGATTGGTATTCCCACCATCGACATCATCGACTTCGATTACCCGCCGTGGCACACGGCCGAAGACACCATTGACAAGCTGAGCGCGCAGAGCCTTCAAATCGTTGGTTCGGTGGCGGCGTATTATTTGTCCGAGTTTGCTCTCAAGTGAGGCAAAGCTTCTTCGTTTTTTCGCTGCTGATCGGAGTCGGTGGCGGTTCAGCTTGTGGTGAATGGGTTTGTCGCGTGCCGACTTGTCGCGATTTGATCGGTGTTCTTTGCGGGCGCGGCCATTTGCTGCGTCAGCGGGGCCGAAGCGGTTTACTAGGCAGATCTGGAACGCGCAGTTGCCCAACCGCGCTTTGCCGCCGGCATCGACGAGAAAGCTCCAGTTGAGAGGACGGAGGTTCATACAGTTCTCGACTTTCTGGTTGCAACTGCAATGGCGCGATCTTTCGCAGCGCATGAAAAAGTTTCTCGAGCTGAAATTGAGCGGGAGATCTACCTGGTTCGCCGGCAGTTTCAGGATGAGAAATCCTGGGCCGCTGTTCTGCAGCGGAGCGGTCTTTCAACACGGGCGATTGGCCGGGAGGTAGCCGCCAGCCTGCGCATGCGGCAATGGATTGCCGGAAAGATTGCCCGAGACGTCCGTGTAACTCCGGTCGAATGCCTCGCTTTCTACGACGCGCACTCGCAAAGTTTTGCTCAACCTCTTCGACTCCGGGCCAGGCATCTTTTCTGGCCGCTGCGGCGGAGACACCACCGTTGGCTACCGATGCAAAGCGCAAGTTAGTTGAATCCCTTTCTGCGCGCCTGATCCATGGCGAAAATTTTTCGGATCTGGTGGCAGCTTCATCCGAAGATGAAGCGACAAAAAAACGCGGAGGCGATCTCGGCTATTTCTCCGCGCTCCGCATGCCAGCGGACTTTTTTGCGGCGACGACGAAACTGCACATGGGGCAGTTCAGCCCCGCCGATCCACACGCGTCTCGGCTTCCATATTGTGCAACTCACCGATTCCAAACCGGCGCAACAATTGCCGTTCGATCAAGCTCGCGCGGAGATCGCCACTGCAATGGAAAGTGAGCAGCGCCAGCGCGCAGTCAAGGCCCTCATTGTCGATCTTTGCACGCGAAATGGTTTGGCGCGGCGCGACCGTAGGCTCGATCGAATCAAACTTCTAGGTTGCGCGTCCGATCATTTCGCCTCACCCTGATAACCCACTT
>Ga0070697_100003577_pt1 | contig 11939 bp, 10 predicted proteins | sample KBSK1501metaG_FD_65475 | JGI IMG/M metagenome (GOLD analysis project Ga0070697, IMG submission 65475) | Corn, switchgrass and miscanthus rhizosphere microbial communities from Kellogg Biological Station, Michigan, USA - KBS K1-50-1 metaG | ecosystem: Host-associated > Plants > Roots >... | reverse complement strand
GCTAAGGCCGAAGGCCGTTTGCCGCCGGGGCAGTCGCTCACTCTCAAGTGGCCGGTGCTCCATTACGGCAGCATCCCGCACTTTGATCCTGCCAAGTGGGACTTCAAGATTTCCGGCGAACTCGAGGAACCCAAGCGCCTGAGTTGGAGCGACTTTCGCGCGCTGCCGCAAACTGAAACCATCTCGGACTTCCACTGCGTCACGCGCTGGAGCCGTCTGGACAATCGCTGGAAGGGTGTGCTCTTTACCGATGTCATGAAATTGATCAAGCCAAAGCCCGAAGCTCGCTTCGCGTTAGTTCTCGCGGAAGAGGGCTACACCGCCAACGTACCGCTCGAGGATTTGTTGCGCCCCAGCGTTCTCTTCGCCTTCGAGCACGATGGCGAGCCGCTCACTGCTGAGCATGGCGGCCCGCTGCGCCTTATCGTTCCGCATCTCTACGCCTGGAAAAGCGTCAAGTGGGTGCGTGGCTTTATGTTACTCGACCGCGACCAACTCGGCTTCTGGGAACGAAACGGCTATCACGCCTACGGCGATCCATGGAAAGAGCAGCGCTACTCAGGCCGCTAAGCAGAAAGGATGCTAATCCAATGTTGCCCTCTGGAATAAGCCAAATGGTGCCCCACATCCCACACATTGTAGGGGTGGGACTTGTTTACCCTGGAAGGGCCTCGCCCGTTGTAGCCGTGAGTCGCGGCTGCGCTTTGCTCCTGAATTGACACGCGGCCTGCCACTCTGGAATCATCCCAAGACTGTTGGGCTTAATTCCTTGGCTGGCGCAAAGCATGAAGCTCTTGCGAAGTAACTTTTCCAGGCGCCCTTTCGCAGGGTAAGGATGAGAGGAATTGGGAAATGGCGGCCGGGATTCGCACCAGTGAATTGCGCAAGGTCTATCACTCACCGCCGCCGCTTGCGGCTGGGTCGGGCGGATTTTCCTTCGCTGAGAAGCGCAGCAAAGGTAAGCAGCCGAAACCGGAAATCGTCGCGCTCAATGGAATTTCTCTCGGTATCCCATCAGGTGAGATCTTCTGCCTGCTCGGACCCAACGGCGCGGGCAAATCCACCACCGTCGGCGTGCTCACCACGCGCGTCAAGCCCACCGCCGGGCAAGCTTGGATCGGCGACCATGACGTTTGGAAAGAACAGTCGGCAGTCAAGCGGCTGATCGGCGTCGTGGCCCAGCGACCCAATCTCGATTTTTCTTTGACCGCCCGTGAAATTCTTGTATTTCACGGCGCCTATTTTGGCCTCGCTTCGCACGATCGCAACAAGCGCGCGGAGGCTTTGCTCGAACGGTTCAAGCTCACCGATCGCGCCGATCAAATCGTGCGTGGATTTTCCGGCGGCATGATGCAGCGACTCTCTATCGCACGCGCCATGATGCACGATCCGCAAGTACTTTTCCTGGATGAGCCCAGCGCCGGCCTCGATCCGCAAACTCGCTTGCTTCTCTGGGAGATTATTCGCGAGTACAACCAAAGCGGTAAAACCGTTTTGCTGACAACTCATAACATGGAAGAAGCCGATGCATTGTGCCAGCGTCTCGCCATCGTCGATCACGGCCGGATTATCGCGCTGGGCACACCGCAGGAGTTAAAGTCGTCCGTTCCGGGCGGCTACCTCGTGCGCGCCCGCTTCGGCCAAAACTCGCCGGAATTGTTAGAGCGTTTGAAAACACTGGCCGGAGTCCGTGAAGTACGCTCCACGGAAAACAATGGCGCTGATCTGTACGCCGACCGCGGCGGTTCGCTCGTTCCGGAAGTCGCGAATCTCGCGCTTGCCGCGAACGTCGAGTTGTGCGACGTGCACATCTCCGAGCCCAGTCTCGAAAATCTATTTCTGCACCACACTGGCAGGAGTTTGCGCGAATGAACTACAAGGCTTTCATGGCCATGCTTGCACGCGACGTGCGCGTCGCGCGCCGCAACATTGTGGCTCTGTTGTTCCAGACCTTTTTGCAGCCGCTGATGTTCGTGTTTATTTTCGGCCGCGTGATGGTCGGTAGCGGATACATGCCCCCCTCCTATAAGAGCTTGCTGCTTCCGGGCATTATGGCGCTGAGCATGGTCGGCACAGGAATTTGGGCCGTCGCCATGCCGCTCATCGGCGAGTTCCAGTTCACGCGTGAAATCGAAGACCGTCTGCTAGCTCCAATGGACATCTCCTGGGTCGCCGTCGAAAAGGTCGTCGCCGGGACGCTGCAAGCTCTCGCCGCGGGGATCATGGTGATTCCGGCGGCATGGTTATTGCTACGGCCGGGCGTGGACTTGAGTCTTCACAGGCCGGTCCTTTTTGCAATCATCGCGCTGCTTGTGGCGCTTTTTTCCGCGTGCGGCGGGCTGGCGCTGGGCTGCAGCGTCGAGCAAACGCACATCGGCCTGATGTTTTCTCTCGTGGTAGCGCCGATGATCTTTTTCGGCTGCACCTACTACCCATGGAGCGCGCTGGCAAATTTTCCGGTGATGCAGAAAGCAGTGCTTGTGAATCCGCTGGTCTATGCCAGCGAAGGATTGCGGGCAACCTTGGTTCCTCAATTCCCGCACCTCTCCTTAATCGCCGTATTCGTTGCTTTGATGGGATTCAATGCGTTATTTCTTACCGTGGGCCTGCGGCAATTCCACAAAAAAGCCGTCAGCTAGCCGGGGCGAAAAATAGCCGTCTTTAAAAAAATGAGTCGAGTGGAAGCGCTTTCGAGACAACGAAAAAGCTTTGACCTGGGAACGGAGGAAATCTAGCGCCAGCGAAAGAGCTTTAGCGCCAGCGCAAAACAAACGAGCAGCCAGGCCGCCAGTACGCCCATCTGCGGAGCCATGTGCGCGAGGTTCGCGCCCTGCAACATGTTCGCTCGCAGCGCATCGATCGCTGCGGTTAATGGAAGCGCTTTGATCAACGGTTGCACGATATCCGGAAATCTCTGCGCGGAAAAGAACACACCGGAAGCGATCCACATCGGAAGCATGACGGCATTCATCAAGCCGGAGGCCGCTTCAATCGTCTTCGCACGCGACGCAAGCAGCAATCCCAGCGCGCTGAACGACAGAGAACCCAACAGGCACACCACGCCTAGATCCAGCAAAGACCCGCGCACCGGCACGTGAAAGATCAAAGCGCCAAAGCCGAGCACGATTCCCACTTCAAGCACGAGCATCAAAATCCGCGATAACAAGTACGAGAGCAAAAAGTATTGCTTCGGCATGGGAGTGGCGATCAATCGCTTCAACAGTTTCTTGCGGCGAGCGTCCACGACTGTGAAGCCCATGCCCCAGATCGCGCTGCCCATAAGATTCATTCCCAGCAAGCCGGGGATGAGGAAATCGATGTAGCGCGAGCCGGGTTCGCGCAGGAACTGGTCGCTGGCAGCAACGGGATCGACGCGGCCGGCGGCTTGCTGCACGGCGCGATCCGCGAGCATGCGCGCGGTGCGGCCTTCGGGATTGGTGTCGTCGTAGCGGTAGACGACGGCGCCGTTCGAACCAGGCACGGCGAGCAGCGCAATCTTGCCGGTTCGAAGAGCATCTTCGGCGGCGTTCGAATCGAGCTGCTGCACGGAGAGCAGCTTTTCCTGCTGCAGAGACTTCGTCAATTCCGGCGTGACCGTTGCAATCTTAAGAACATCCGCGGGACGGTTGCGGAAAGCAATGCCCAGGCCGGCGGCGAGAAGAATAGGAAACACGAAAATCCAGAAGAGCGCTTCGGGTTCGCGGAGAGTTTCGCGAAAGCGAACCATAGTCAGTTGTACAAGCGCATGATCGGCGAAGGACTTGCCGCGAGGCGCTTTCCGCTCTGCTTCACGCGAACGAACTTCGGGGAGGGCAGTAGTTTCACTCATCGCGCAGATGGCGTCCCGTCAAAGCGACGAAGACATCCTCCAGTGTTGCGGAATGGGTGCTGAGTTCCGTGAGCGGAATATTCTGGCGGTTCAATTCCGCGAGAAGAGCCGGCACCGCGAGATGCAGTTCCGTGACTTGCAGTTCCACGGCGCCATTCTCCGTTCGAACGTCGCGGACACCTTCGATGCGGCGCAGCGCAGGAATATCGAGCGCGTTCGAATTAGAGCCCGCGGAAAACGCAACCAGATGCTCCGCGCAAATGGAGGCGATTAGTTCGCGCGGCGTGCCGAGGGCGATCTGTTTGCCGTTGTCCATGATAGCGACGCGTTCGCAGAGGCGCTCGGCTTCGTCCATGTAATGGGTGGTGAGAAGGATGGTACGGCCGGAGAGCTTGAACTGCTCGATCAAATCCCAAAGCTGGCGGCGAGCTTGCGGATCGAGGCCGGTGGTGGGCTCATCGAGAAAAAGAAAATCGGGATCGCCGACCAGCGCGCAAGCGAGCGCAAGACGCTGCTTCTGGCCGCCCGAAAGATTTCCGACGCGCGAATTCTTTTTTTCTTCGAGCTGCACGAGCTCGATGGCTTCGTTGGCGCCTGGCCCCTTCTCAAAAAAGCTGCGGAACAAGCGGAGCGTTTCGAAGACGGTCAACTTTTCCGAAAGCTGGGTATCCTGCAACTGAATGCCGAGCCGCTGGCGGAGTTGTTGGGCATCGGAATTCCAATGGAGACCCAGCAGTTCGACGTCGCCGGAATCCGGGGCAGTTAGTCCTTCACAGATTTCAACGGTAGTCGTTTTACCTGCCCCGTTTGGCCCGAGGAGGCCGAAACACTCTCCGGCGCGGACTTCGAGGTCGAGACCACTGACGGCGACCACGTCCTGGTAAGCCTTGCGAAGACCGCTGACGCGAAGGGCTGCTTTGGGGGAGGAGCCAAGCATGGTTCCAGTATCGCGTCGAGAGCAAATCGGTTCAAGCCTTCATTGGAGCGGGCACGATGGTTGAGGAGCAGGGACCTGTTCACAAGACGCCGCCCACGGTGAGCTGACTTGAGACAAGTTTATTTCCTTCGAGTTACAAACTTTTCATGGGCATTCAACAGCGCCGACACGAGGATGTAATCCACGAAGGATATCTACCTTGGTGCCCGCCTACACTCATTCCAAGGAGAGAACGAGAACATGTCCCAAAGTAATGTGAAAAGAAGGAAACCGCAGTTGAGCAAATCGCTCTGCGCGACGGCGCTGGCATTTTCGATGCTAGCGTATGTCCCAGCCGGGTACAGCAACCAAGATCACGATCGGGAGAACGAGAGCCATGCGCTCAAGACTGCCAGCCCGATCAAGCACGTCATCATTATCGTTGGCGAGAATCGTAGTTTCGATCACCTTTACGCCACCTATGTGCCTAAAGACAAAAGAGAGCGGGTGCTGAACCTTTTGTCCGAAGGCATTATCAACGCCGATGGCACGCCGGGCCCGAATTTCGCCAGGGCATCTCAATACAAGATCGTATCCGCCCCCAATGGAGGCAAATTCTTCAGCAGCGCGGATGTGGCACATAAGGAACTCTACTCCACGCTGCCGGCGCCCGATTTGGGCGGCGTTGGCGCGGTGTCTCCCTACGCGGCCATCCTGAGCATCCCGGGTGGCGATCCGGGCCTGCCGCCGCAGGATCAATTCCTCTTCGGAACCGGGGGCAGTGGCCTCAGCTTCACGCTCGGTCCCGACACGCGTATCACCAATGTCAACGCGCTCCCGCCGGGACCGTTCCAGATGACTGGCCCGACGATGCCGTACGACGCCTTCACGGGCGACACCATCCATCAATATTTCCAAATGGTCCAGCAAGTGGACTGCGCCATCGACGATGAGCACGTGTCAAAGGACAATCCGACGGGTTGTCTCCATGATCTACAGTCGGCGATTACGACAACTTTCAGCACCCCACCCACCGGCACGCCGCATGACACGGGGCAGACCATGGCCTTTTTCAACATGCAGGACGGTGATGCGCCATTGCTAAAATCGCTGGCCGACAAGTATACGATGAGCGACAATTATCATCAGCCGGTGCTGGGCGGGACCGGCCCAGACAGCCAGCCGCTCGGCTTTGCCGATCAGGTGTTCTTCAGCGACGGTAAGGGCAATCCCGCAACGCCAGCCGCGGCCAATATCTACAATCCTGATCCGCAAGCGGGAACGCTGAACCTCTACACGAAGCGGGCTCAGTGGTTCAATTGCAATGACACCACCCAGCCGGGCATCGCCGCGATCACAAATTATCTGAACGCGCTGCCTTATCGCATACAGACGAACTGCGGTCCCGGAGAGTATTGGCAGGCCGTGAACGTCAACCCTGCATTCACGCCTAAAGGACTGCCGCAGAGCGGGCTGGTAGTCCCGCCGACGGTGCAGAAGAGCATCGGCGACGTGCTCAGCGCCCACAATATTTCTTGGAAATATTATGGCGGCGGGTTCAATGCCGATGGAACGACCAGCCCATTCAACGGGAGCTATTGCAACATTTGCAATCCGTTTGAGTATGAGTCGAACTACCCGAGCGTAGTTGCAGATCACATGCGGGACGTGACCGACCTGTACGCCGACCTCGTGAATGGCACTCTCCCAGCAGTCTCCTATGCAAAGCCGGACGGCACAATGGACGGCCACCCCGCGTCCTCGAAATGGACACTCTTCGAGGCCTTCGCGCAAAACATAATCGAACTTGCGCAAAGCAACCCGAAGCAGTGGGCCGAGACGGCCATCTTCGTCACTGTGGACGAGGGCGGCGGCTACTACGACTCTGGCTTTATCCAGCCGGTCGATTTTTTCGGAACCGGCCCGCGCATTCCGATGATCGCCGTGTCGCCTTTCTCGACTGGCGGACATATCAGCCACGTCTATAGCGAGCATTCCTCTTTCGTGAAGTTCGTGGAACGAAACTGGATGCTCGACACCAAGCTGAGCGATCGCAGCCGGGATAACCTGGCTAATCCCGTTCAAAACGAACATTCCTACGTGCCTCGGAACATGCCGGCCATCGGCGACTTGTTCGATTTGTTTGACTTCGATCATGGGCACGATGGGGAGGGTAAGAACTAAAAGGAAGAAGACGGTTGCGTTGGTTGCCCGGGGGCGGGTGAAGTTGGACCTGCCCTTGAGCTATTGAATCATTCTGCTAAACGCTGGCGGGGATCAGCTTCCACGGCGTTAGTGAGTGGCGGACTCAATTTCCCGCTAGCTCTCATTCTGACAGGCATGGTCCAGGATTCCTGGTGCAACATCACTGCGAAATGGAACGAAGCAAGACTATATCGCTAAGGATTATCCAGGTGGACGCGGCGGATGCCGAAGGCAACGAGCTTAGCAGGCAAATCCCTCAGAACTGGAATACGAGAAAATAGGCGAAGCAGCCACGGAACGTTTGTTACTTGCTGGCCTTTGAAGGCACTGGCAAGCACGAGCTTTTACATGACGGACTGCCAGCGCTGAATTACGCGCGTGGGCCACTCGCGTCGACAGGCTGAAAAGGACCGTCAGCAAATTGAATCGTAAGGCTGGAAATCCGCGTGTGCGGAATCTCGAGGAGCTTATCCGCAGCCCAATCTGATCGAGGACTTCCATGATTGAGGGATGAATAGTGTCGCCGCGGAATTCGCGGTCGAAGTCCTTGTGCATTTCGAGAAGAGTGACGGGAACGCCGCGGCGGGAGAGAAGGAGAGATAGCATGATGCCTGCGGGTCCGCCGCCGACAATGCAGCACGAAGTTTCCGTGACGCTACGGATTTCTTCAGTTGCTGGCGGCGCAGTAGTGGTGGGAGGAAAACTCATTGGTTTAACTTCCCGGGCATAGAATTATTTGGAGCCGTGCTGGGACGGCTGGATAATAAGCGAGATGAGAGTCTAACCCAAACGAAAGGGGCGGCCCCTGAACTTTTCCAGCTTCTATGCGTAATGAATTCCAGGCGGCCGGGTGACGGAGCTTGCGGCGCGCCATGCGCGTGGACCCAATCGTTGCATTAAGGAGTGAGTAAGCTCCTACTGTAACCGGCGCACACAAGTCGTCCTGCCAACAAGAGGCCGTGACAATGCTGCGAAGATGTGGCTGGAGCGAAGAGCTCCGTTAATCGGCGGCTTGGGACTTGGCTGGATCGATTTCGATGCGGCCCTTGAAATGAGCGCCGTCCTCGATGCTAATGCGCGCGGTGGAAATGTCGCCGATCACCGAGCCGTCGGTTTTGACGTCAACGCGGTCGCGGGCGTGGAGATTGCCGACGACTTTGCCGTAGACCACCACTTCACCGGCGTGAATTTCAGAAGTAAGCACAGCGGTGGGGCCGACGGTGAGTTGATGGCCGTTGAGCGAGATGGGGCCTTCCACTTTGCCATCAATCTGCAAGTCTTCCGTGCCGGTGAGCTGACCCTTGATGTGCAGGCCGGAACCCAGGCGAGCGGAACTGCGCGAAGGAGAGATGCCGGGCCGCGCGGCCGATGGTGCACCGAAAGCGACGACGGTTGCCGGAGATGCTGGGGCGTGCAGCGGCGGAGCCGGGGGTGCCTCAGTTTGTGTCTGCTGCTTGTTCCACATAGTTCCTCCCTAATCGGTCCTTGAGATCAGAATTGGCCCCGCTGGGATGGAGCAATGTGCAGGTACTGTAGACGGGGCAGCGGAGCGAGGCAATGCTAAATTGCGCTCGTTTGCGCATTCAAGAACCTGCCCGTGAGAACAGGTCGATTGAACTGGAAGTCAAGCAAGGTTGACCGCGCGATTGAGAAAGCTGACCAAGTATTTCCATAAGAGATAGTAGGCGGTCAGACCGACCAGGGCCAGGACTGGAAAAATGTGAGAGGTGAAAATGGGCAGCTGAAAATCGAGGGTGCGGGTGAGCAAGATGCCGAGCGGACCGAGAAGCAGCGGCAACAAGGCACCATGGAAGCCTATCGAGAGATGGGTCCGCGACTGCGACGCGACGAACAGCATGTTCCAAAGGCCCCACAGGTTGGGAACCACGGCCATCGGGAAAATCATTACGCGCTCGAGCGGCGCCGGAAAATTGTAGACGTAACGCGCGATGCAAAACGCCGTTACGCCGATTAAAAGAACGATGGTGGGCACCACAATGCCTGCCATGTACGCGCGCAAGTATTTGTGCTGATTCATGAAGCCTCCAGATTCACAAGTGATACAGCAGGGCCGGGATGGAGCCGGGAAAGAAAATGAGAACCGCGCTCAGGATGACAGCGAGGGCCCAATCGAACCAGGGAACTTTGTATGGAGGTTCCGGCTGCTCCTCGATTCTGGCGAGCATTTGGGGCCAGAGGTCGCGGGGGAGTTCGGTGTTCCTCGCGGGCGCGATGGCCTGCTTGAGGAGTTCTTTCATCTCTTTGTCGATTTCTTCCTTGCTCATTTCACACTGACCTCCACACGCAGGGAAGTGAGATTCTTTCGCAACATTCGAACGGCGCGGAACACCCGGACTTTCACGAGCGATTCGGAGATCCCCACGGCCCGGGCGATGTCGCTGTAAGTTTCTTCTTCCACGAGAGCAAGAGTGGCCACCAGGCGGTATTTTGCCGGTAGCTCATAAAAGGCTTTTCGGATGCTCTCTCGCTGCTCGCCGCGGACGGCGGAATCCGAGCTTGCCGCGCAAAGGAGATTTTCTGGTAGCGCGGTTTCGCGGCGAGCGTGCCTCAAATGGTCCAAGGCAGCATTGGTGGCGATTCTGCGGGCCCAGGCCCGAAAGTTACCGTCGGGTTTGAACCGCGCTCGATATTTGTAGATGCGCCAGAAAGTTTCCACGGTGAGATCCTCGGCGATGCCGGTGTCGCGGATGATGCGGACAATCCAGGCATAGACTTCCCGCTGGTGCTGCCGGAACAGCACCTCAAAGGCTTCGAGGTCGTCCGCCGCGAACCGTTCCAGCAATTCCATCAGGACTCTCTATATCTACTTACTGGTTGGGAGCAGTATAGGTTACAAATTGTTTTCGGAACGAATGCAAGGGTAGAAGTTCGGGCGGATGATGAGCCTGGGTGTGGCGGATTGAGACATCACCAGGCGCGTACGCCGGAAAATACTTTGCGGCATTGCGCGGCACCAGCGGCTGGTCTCTCCTCGATGTTTGAGAGGATGCGATGTCGCCGAATGGAGAGAAGCGCGAGATGTGGCTGATTGGCGACATAGGATAGAGAGGAGAAGCAGTGTGGGATGGTGCGGAGAACGAAAGAGGGGCACGCCGTGCCGTGCCCCTACGAAGGAAAAACTGTGATTACTCGTTGTTAGTAGATGTCGTACTGCTCCCAGTGGAGGGTGGCGTCGGATTGGATGATGATGTGCTTGTGCGAGGTTTGCTCGAGTTCGTCCATGAGCATGGACTCGCGGGTCTTCAGGGCTTTGGCAATTTCCGGGTGAACGCGGAGGGTCAGGTTCGGGCCTTCGTGTTCGGCGGTGGCCATTTTGCGCGCTTCGGATTGAATTTCGTAGCAGAGCGTGGGGATGGACTTGACCATACCCGAGCCGGTGCAATAGGGGCAGGGCTGGCAGAGGACGCGTTCGAGCGCTTGCTTGGTGCGTTTGCGCGTGATGCAAACGAGGCCGAACTCGTTGAAGGACAGCGCTTTCGAGGGCGCTTTGTCTTGTTCGAGGGCCATTTGCAAGGCAGACAAGACTTTTTCGCGGTTGCGGCGCTCTTCCATGTCAATGAAATCCACGACGATGATGCCGCCGAGGTCGCGGAGACGGATTTGGCGGACGATTTCCTTCACCGCTTCGAGGTTGGTTTTAACGATGGTGTCTTCGAGGCGCGTGGAACCCTTGCCGACAAATTTGCCGGTGTTGACGTCGATGGCGACGAGCGCTTCGGTGTGGTTGATGACGATGTAGCCGCCGGATTTTAGCCAAACTTTGGCACGAAGAGCTTTGTCGAGTTCGTGCTGGATGCCGAACTCCTCGAAGATGGGAGTTTCCTTGGTGTAGAGCTTGACCTTGTTGACGAGCTTGGGCTGAAAGCGGCTGACAAACTCGACGATCTTGCCGTATTCCTCTTCGTTGTCGATCCAGATGCCGGTGAAATCGTCGCTGACGTAATCGCGAAGAATGCGCTCGACGAGATTGAGGTCGCGATGAAGAAGCGCGGGAGATTTGCGCTGCTCGCTGCGCTCCTTGATTTCGTTCCAGCTCTTGCCGAGGAATTCGATGTCGGTGCGAATTTCGTCGTCGGTGGCGCCGCCGGCGGCGGTTCGAACGATGAAGCCTCCGGGATAGCTGTTGCCGGCTTCGCTCACGAGGCGGCGGAGACGCGAGCGATTTTCCGCGGAAATGATTTTGCGCGAGACGCCGGTGTGCTGGACCGTGGGCATGTAGACCAGGAAACGGCCTGGAAGAGCGACATGGCTGGTGATGCGAGCGCCCTTTTTGCCGAGCGGCTCCTTGGCGATCTGTACTACAACGTCCTGACCGGCCTTCAGCATTTCGGAGATGAGCTGGGGGCGGCGCGGCGGACCGGAATGGCTACGGGGTCCGCGATCATGCCTCGGGCCCCCGCCAGGCCGGCGTTCGAATCGCGGGCCGGGACGTCCCCCGCGATCGGGACGTCCGCCCCGGCTGTCCGGACGCCCACCGCGGCCACGATCACGACCGCCACGCTGAGGCCGCTGGAAGCGCGCACGTGGATTGCCGCCGATACGAGCGGAGTCACGAGGAAAATCTTCGCGCGGAGCTGCAGGGCCGCCGATGCGCGGCGCACGAGTCTCACCGGGCAGTAGAATGACATCGTCTTCCATGACGATGGGCGCAGCGGCGATTTCACCCGTGGGCGCTTCAACCACTTCTGTTTCGGCATGTTCGAGCACAATGTGCTCAGAATCACCGAGCGCGGCGGCGTGTTCGGCACTTTCATGCGCGGCGTTCGCTTCGAATTCAGCGCGATTGGCGGCGCGGTGCTCTTCGACTTCCTCGGTTTCATCTTCGGAGAGCTCGGATTCCGCGGCAGCTTGATCTTCCGCTGCGTCCTGTTGCGCTTCGTCCCTCCGTTCTTCCTCTTCGGCTTCTTCTTCCTCCGAAAGTTCTGTTTCGGCAGCGGCGTGAATTTCCTCTACTTCGTCCTCTTCGAA
>Ga0070697_100003576_pt1 | contig 11940 bp, 6 predicted proteins | sample KBSK1501metaG_FD_65475 | JGI IMG/M metagenome (GOLD analysis project Ga0070697, IMG submission 65475) | Corn, switchgrass and miscanthus rhizosphere microbial communities from Kellogg Biological Station, Michigan, USA - KBS K1-50-1 metaG | ecosystem: Host-associated > Plants > Roots >... | reverse complement strand
TCCCGGCTGCACCTTGCCGTACACGGCCGACCGCATCCCGTCCGGCTCGTCGAGGTCGTAGCGCAGGATCGCGCTGATCTCTGGCGTGTAGCGCACTCGCTCGACGTGCAGTCGCTCGATCCGGCGCTTGCTCCCGGCGAACCCACCATGGAGGGTCGACAGCACGTGCCACATCGCCTCGGCGTCGGTGGCCTGCGGGAGGCCTGGCATGGCCAGGTCGAACGGGAAGAACCAGTAGCCGAGCTGCGATTCGTCGTTGATGTGCGGGTAGCCGATGCTGTCGATCGGGTCGCAGCGGCGTCCCGCGCCCTCGGTGATCAGGCGCTCGCGCAGCAGATTCCAGGATTCCAGGTCGAATGCACCCCTGGCGACCAGCCGGAGCTTGCGCTCCTCATCCTCCTTATTAATGGCGACCTCGTGGATCACCCAGTAGGCGTGAGGCGGCTCCAGGCGCGATGCGCGCTTGCGGATGCGCCGCACTTCCCAGCCGGTACCGTCCAGTACCTGGCGCGCGAACTCGGCCACAGCGTCGGTGCCGGTGGCCTCCTGCATGGTTAGTAACGACACGGAAGGCGTTCTCAACACAAGGGTTTCCCAACTAGCAACGCCGGAGCGGGCGTTCTGCGACATGTCCCGGTGAAGGGATCTGCGCGGAGCGGCGGCGAGGAAAACCCGTCCCAAATCCTCATTCCGCTCCGGAGGTGGTCGTTTTGGATAACTCATATGTCGGGTCGATCGCCCGCGTACCACGGCTCCTGCGCCAGGTCGTGGTGTCGTTGGCGATTTTTTTGTGCGGGCTGATGCTCATGTTGGCGAGGTCATCTCCGGCGCTCGCCGCAGACACGCACAGCAAGAGCGATCAAGGAAAGCAGAGCGCAGCGACGGCACAGCGCCACGATGGACCCTCCCATCACCACGACCAGGAGATCGGCGGCTCGGGTGGCGGTGACGGCAACGGGGACGGCCACGACGGCAAGAGCAAGGGTGCGAGCGGGGCCAGTACCAGCTCGACACACGACACCAAGCCAACGACGCAGGCGGGCTCTGGAAGCGACCAGACCCGGACAGGCGGCGGCCAGACGATGAGCTCGAGCTCGTCGAGCAGCTCTTCGAGCAGCGCAGCCGCGACCTCGAGCACGAGCCACAGCTCGTCCAGCGACAGCTCGACGCACGACAGCAACGTGACGAAGGCCAACTCGAACGCGAGCTCGTCCGGCAGCAATGCTCCCGCCAAGGGCGGCGACAGCGGCAAATCCGGAGCAACCGCGGGAGCCAGCGCCACGACCGGGCACCACAAGGAGCCCGGCGAAGGCAACTCGGACTCGAACGGCGACCTGCACAGCGGCGGCAACGGAGATGACAAGCCGAAGACCCACGGTCACGGGGACTCGACGTCTGCGCCGAGCACGGGCACTAGCACGGGCAACACCGCCAACAGCGCGCAGAGCGCGTCCAGCGCCAAGGTTGGATCCACCGGATCCATCGGGAGCACTGGCAGCGTCAACGGCAGCACCGGCAACTCGACCAAGGTCGGAAGCACCGGTTCAGTCGGCAGCGCCGGCAGCGCCAATGGCAGCACGGGCAACTCCGGCGGAGTGTCGGGCTCGACGCAGAGCACCGGCGCTTCCACGGGCAACACCGCGAACAGCTCGAAGACCGCGAACACGGTGAAGGTCGGGTCGACCGGATCCGTGGGCAGCGCGGGCAGCGCCAACGGCTCGACCGGCAACTCGGGCGGCGTCTCCGGCTCGACCCAGAGCACAGGCGCCAGCACCGGCAACACGGCCAACAGCGCCAAGTCCTCGGGCAGCGCCAAGGTCGGCAGCACCGGTTCGGTCGGCAGCGCGGGCAGCGCCAACGGCAGCACCGGCAACTCGGGCGGCGTCTCCGGCTCGACCCAGAGCACAGGCGCCAGCACCGGCAACACGGCCAACAGCGCGCAGTCCTCTAACTCGGGTGGCGTCTCCGGCTCTACCCAGAGCACGGGCGCCAGCACCGGCAACACGGCTAACAGCGCCAAGTCTTCGGGCAGCGCCAAGGTCGGCAGCACCGGTTCGGTCGGCAGCGCCGGCAGCGCCAACGGCAGCACCGGCAACTCGGGCGGCGTCTCCGGCTCGACCCAGAGCACAGGCGCCAGCACCGGCAACACGACCAACAGCGCCAAGTCCTCGGGCAGCGCCAAGGTCGGCAGCACCGGTTCGGTCGGCAGCGCGGGCAGCGCCAATGGCAGCACCGGCAACTCGGGCGGCGTCTCCGGCTCGACTCAGAGCACAGGCGCCAGCACCGGCAACACGACCAACAGCGCCAAGTCCTCGGGCAGCGCCAAGGTCGGCAGCACCGGTTCGGTCGGGAGCGCGGGCAGCGCCAACGGCAGCACCGGCAACACTGCCAACGTGGGCAGCACCGGCTCGGTCGGGAGCGCGGGCAGCGCCAACGGCAGCACCGGCAACTCGACGCAGGTCGGTTCCACCGGTAGCACCAACACCGCAGGCAGCGCCAACGGCAGCACCGGCAACTCGACGCAGGTCGGTTCCACCGGCAGCACCAACACCGCAGGCAGCGCCAACGGCAGCACCGGCAACTCGACGCAGGTCGGTTCGACCGGCAGCACCAACACCGCAGGCAGCGCCAACGGCAGCACGGGCAACTCGACGCAGGTCGGTTCCACTGGCAGCACCAACACCGCAGGCAGCGCTAACGGCAGCACCGGCAACTCGACGCAGGTCGGTTCCACCGGTAGCACCAACACCGCAGGCAGCGCTAACGGCAGCACCGGCAACTCGACGCAGGTCGGTTCGACCGGCAGCACCAACACCGCAGGCAGCGCCAACGGCAGCACTGGTAACTCGACGCAGGTGAGCGGCTCGGCCGGGAGCGCGGGCAGCGCCAACGGCAGCACTGGCAACACCACCAACGCTGGTGGCAACACCGGCGGGACGGGCGGCGTTAGCGGCTCGGGCGCTCAGGGCGCCACGGGCGGCGTTAGCGGAGCCACCGCGACAGGCGGCGTCAGCGCGGGCACCGCGCTCGCGAACACCGGACTCCCACTCCTGGGAGCTCCGTTGGGCGCCCTCCTCGTCGCGCTAGGCGGCATCGGCCTCCGGCTGAGGCGCCGCAAGTAGTCAGCAGCATTGTGGCCGGGTCCGCATCGCGCGGGCCCGGTCTTCTTTTTTGTGGGGACGTCAACGCGGCCGCGCGTTTCAGAAATGGGTCCACTCCGCAAGGCGTGGGCCCACCAGATTTTCAGCAGCGGGAGGAATCGATGGCTCTATCGCCCGGCGGCATCATTGCGTGGCTTCTGGTTGGATTGATCGCGGGCTGGGCGGCGGGCAAGGTCAGCCGCGGCCACGGTTTCGGCCTTATTGGTGACCTGGTCGTGGGCCTGATCGGCGCCCTGATCGGCGGCCTCGTCGCCGGCGCTTTCATCCAGGGCAGCGTGGGCTTCATCGGCAGCATCATCGTGGCCTTCCTCGGCGCTCTGGTCCTGCTGGCGCTGATCAGGCTGCTTAGCGGGCGTCGAACCACAAGTTAGATCGGACGCCCCCACCTAGCCTCCCCACACGGTGGGGAGGGACCCACCTGACCTCCCCACTCCGCGGGGAGGGACCCAGCCGATTACCTCACTTGTACGGTGACTTGGGTGGCCACAGGGCGATTTGATTTAGCTGCGCCTAACCCGCCTGGAGGCCAATTGGAAGTAGCGACAGAGCCCGGCCGGCGCGGCAACGGCCGGGCAAAGCGGACGACGGAGCCGGAATCGAACCGGCGCTCCTCCGGTGGCACGGGCCCATCCGGCGGCGCCAGACCTGTCGCGCCTGCCCGCGGCACAAACGGCAAATCGCGGCAGCTACGGGAGACCATCAGCCGCGTCGAGCTGGAGCGCGACCGCACAGCGGCGCGGCTGCAGCAGGCCGAAGAGGATCTGAACGCCGCCCAGCGGCGCCTCGAAGACGCCGACTCGGCGCGCCGGCATCTGCTCGATAACGTCGCCTCGGGGGGCGATGAGGCCCGGCGGCGGTTCGCGACCGCGCTGCATGACGGCGCCCTCCAGCTCCTCACGGCGGCGGAGCTCCAGCTGGAACGCCTTCGAGGCGACGCCCGCAGCACGAAGTACGCGGCCGAACTCGACCAGCTCAAGACCACGATGAGGCAGGTCGAGGAGTCGCTGCGAAGCCTGCTCTACAACGTGAGCCCGGCCTCAGCCGACCTTCATATGCGTCTCGGCGACTCGATCCGCGATCGCGCGATGGTGCTCAAGCAGCACACCGGTATCGAGGCGGAGCTTGACGTGCGCCTCCCGGAAGGGCTTTCCGACGTCGTCAAGGCGAACGTGTTCAAGAACATCTCCGAGGCGTTGAGCAACGTCGAGAAGCACAGCAACGCCACGCGCGTCAGCGTCAGGGCAGAGGCCGTGGACGGCGGCGTCAGCGTCGTCATCTCCGATGACGGCACCGGGTTCGTCGTGGCCGAGAGCCTCTACCTGCCGGGGCACCTGGGCTTGATCGCAATGCGCGAGCGCGCTCAGTTCGCCGGCGGATGGTGCCGCCTCGACAGCGAGCCTGGCACGGGAACCCGCATCAGTTTCTGGATTCCGTTCGGACCATAAAGAGAAAACGAGAGCGAGGAGAACTGCATTGGCTCGTCGAGCGGTAACTACAGAGGCTATCGACCCAAGGGTCACGCTCAACGTGCTGACCGCCGTCAAGCGCGGCGACTTCTCTGCGCGCATGCCCGCGAACTGGACGGGCCCCGCGGCTCGCGTGGCCGCGGCGCTCAACGAGATCATCGAGTCCAACCAGCGCCTGGAGCGTGAGCTTCACCGCCTGAGCAAGCGGGTAGGCAAGGAAGGCCAGATGAAGCGCGCGCCGCTCGGCGACGCGGGTGGCGCGTGGGCGAGCACGCTCGACGCCATCAACGACCTCATCGAGGACCTTGCGCGGCCGAACATGGAGATGGGCCGCGTCATCCGCGCGGTCGCCGCCGGGGACCTGTCCCAGACGATGCCGCTCGAGATCGACGGCCGTCGGTTGCAGGGGCAGTTCCTGAACACCGCCAAGACCGTGAACACGCTGGTCGACCAATTGCGCCTGTTCGCCAACGAGGTGACGCGTGTGGCGCGCGAGGTGGGCACCGAAGGCAAGCTCGGCGGCCAGGCAGAGGTCAAAGGAGTTGGCGGCGCGTGGAAGGAGCTGACCGACAACGTCAACACGATGGCGAGCAACCTGACCAGCCAGGTGCGCAACATCGCCGAGGTGACCACCGCGGTTCAGCAGGGCGACCTCTCCAAGAAGATCACCGTCGACGTCCAGGGTGAGCTGCTGGAGCTCAAGAACACCGTGAACACGATGGTCGACCAGCTGAACGCGTTCGCCAATGAGGTGACGCGTGTCGCCGGCGAGGTGGGCACAGAGGGCAAGCTGGGCGGCCAGGCAGAGGTGGAAGGCGTCGGCGGCGTGTGGAAAGACCTGACCGACAACGTGAACTCCATGGCCGGCAACCTCACGAGCCAGGTGCGCAACATCGCCGAGGTCACGACTGCGGTGCAGCAGGGCGACCTTTCCAAGAAGATCACTGTCGACGTCCAGGGCGAGATCCTCGAGCTCAAGAACACGATCAACGTCATGGTCGACCAGCTCAACGCATTCGCCAACGAGGTGACACGCGTCGCGCGCGAGGTGGGCACCGAAGGCAAGCTCGGCGGCCAGGCCAAGGTCGAGGGCGTGGCGGGCATCTGGAAGGACCTGACCGACAACGTGAACTTCATGGCCGGCAACCTCACCAGTCAGGTCCGAAACATCGCCGAGGTCACGACCGCGGTGCAGCAGGGCGACCTCTCCAAGAAGATCACGGTCGACGTCGAGGGCGAGATCCTCGAGCTCAAGAACACCATCAACCTGATGGTCGATCAGCTGAATGCATTCGCCCTCGAGGTCACCCGCGTGGCGCGCGAGGTGGGCACCGAAGGCCAGCTGGGCGGCCAGGCCGAGGTGGAGGGTGTGGCCGGCATCTGGAAAGACCTGACGGACAACGTCAACACCATGGCCAGCAACCTCACGAGTCAGGTGCGCAACATCGCCGAGGTCACCACCGCGGTGCAGCAGGGCGACCTGTCGCGAAAGATCACCGTCGACGTGCGCGGAGAGATCCTCGAGCTCAAGAACACGATCAACGTCATGGTCGACCAGCTCAACGCCTTTGCCAACGAGGTGACGCGCGTGGCTTTCGAGGTGGGAACCGAAGGCAAGCTGGGCGGCCAGGCCGACGTCGAAGGCGTCGGCGGGATCTGGAAAGACCTCACCGACAACGTGAACACGATGGCCAGCAACCTCACCGCCCAGGTGCGCGGCATCGCGCGCGTCGTGACGGCGGTTGCCAATGGTGAGCTCGAGGGCAAGCTCGTGCTCGAAGCGAAGGGCGAGATCGCCGAGCTCGCCGACACCATCAACAGCATGACCGACACGCTGGCGACTTTCGCCGACCAGGTGAGCACCGTCGCTCGCGAGGTGGGCGTCGAGGGACGGCTGGGCGGTCAGGCGAGCGTGCCTGGTGCCGCCGGCACGTGGCGCGACCTCACCGACAACGTCAACCGCCTGTCCGCGACGCTGACCACGCAGGTGCGCGCCATCGCGGAGGTGGCCACGGCGGTGACCGAAGGCGACCTGACGCGGTCGATCGGCGTGGAGGCGAGCGGAGAGGTCGCGGTCCTCAAGGACAACATCAACGAGATGATCAGGAACCTTCGCGAGACCACCCAGAAGACGAAGGAGCAGGACTGGCTCAAGACCAACCTCGCGCGGTTCACGCGCATGCTGCAGGGCCAGCGCGACCTGCTGACCGTGTCGCGCCTCATTCTGTCCGAGCTGGCTCCGCTGATCAACGCCGAGTACGGCGCGTTCTACGGCCTGGTCAACCCCGACAGCTCCGAGCCGTACTTGATGTTCCAGGCCGGCTACGCGTACAAGCCGCGCAAGGACCTCGCGCGCGAGTTCCGGCTCGGTGAAGGGCTCATCGGCCAGTGCGCGCTGGACAAGCGACCCATCCTGCTCACGAACGTGCCGCCCGATTACATCCGGATCACGTCCGGCCTCGGCCAGGCTTCCCCGCTGAGCATCCTCATCCTCCCGGTCCTTTTCGAGGGCGAGGTTCGCGCCGTGATCGAGCTCGCCTCGTTCCAGGAGCTCAGCCCGATCCACCGCGACTTCCTGGACCAGCTCACCGACAGCATCGGTGTGGTCCTGAACAACATCCAGGCCAACGGACGCACGGAGTCCCTGCTGCGCCAGTCGCAATCACTCGCCAACGAGCTGCAGAGCCAGCAGGACCAGCTACAGCGCACGAACGCCGACCTCGAGGAGAAGGCCAACCAGCTCGCAAACCAGAACGCCGAGGTCGAGCAGAAGCGCGCCGAGGTCGAAGACGCCAAGAACATGCTCGAGGAGAAGGCCGAGCAGCTGGCGGTGACCTCGCGCTACAAGTCCGAGTTCCTCGCCAACATGTCGCACGAGCTGCGCACGCCGCTCAACAGCCTTTTGATCCTGGCGCAGGAGCTGGCCGAGAACCCGGACGGCAACCTGCTGCCGAAGCAGGTCGAGTACGCCACGATCATCCGCTCCTCGGGAAGCGACCTCCTGAAGCTGATCAACGACATCCTCGACATCTCGAAGATCGAGTCCGGAACGGTCGCGCTGGAGATCAGCGATTTCCCCGTCGCCGACATCGAGCCCCTGCTCGAGCGCACGTTCCGCCACGTGGCCGACGTGACCAAGCTCGCATTCACCATCGAGCTGGATCCCACGCTGCCGACGACGATTCCGACCGACCCGCAGCGCCTGCAGCAGATCCTCAACAACCTCCTGAGCAACGCGTTCAAGTTCACGGAGAAGGGCAAGGTCGAGTTTCGGGCCGCGCCGGCGACCAAGGGCTGGACGTCGCAGACGCTGTCGCAGGCCGAGGGCGTGGTGGCCCTCAGCGTGACCGACACCGGGATCGGGATCCCGCTGGACATGCAGCGGTCGATCTTCGAGGCGTTCTCCCAGGGCGACGGCACCACCAGCCGCAAGTTCGGCGGCACGGGCCTTGGTCTTTCGATCTGCCGCGAGCTCGTGGGTCTGCTGGGTGGCGAGATCACGCTGAAGAGCCAGCCGGGCAAGGGCAGCACGTTCACGGTGTACCTGCCGGCGGGTACCACTCCGCCTCTTCGACGGCGAGCGGCCGATGCGTCATCCAACGGTGCGGAGGAGCACCCGTCAACGCCTTCAACGCCCGAGCCGGCGCTGGTTGGGGCGGCGACGCAGGCCCCGCGGGCTGAGCGGACGGCCACGGCGGCCCGGCCGGCATCAGCCAAGAGCCGGCGCCGAAGGGTGGACGAGATCGTGATCGCGGAACCGGTGGCGGCTGGGGAAGGAAAGGCCCTGCTTGTGGTCGAGGACGACGCGATCCAGCGCCAGCACATCGTGTCCCTGGTCGCGCCGCTGCAGGCGCACGTGGTCTCGGTGGCGACTGGCGAGGAGGCAGTTGCCGAGCTCAAGGGGCACAGGTTCGACGTCGCGGTCATCGACCTCGGCCTGCCTGGAATGAGCGGCTGGGACGTGATCGAACGCATCCGGAGCACGAAGGCGCTGCGCTCGACGGCGCTGGTCGTTTACACGGCTCGCGACCTCAACCGCGAAGAGGAGCTGAAGCTCGCCAAGGCAACACGCAGCGTTGTGGTCAAGGAGGTGCGGTCGGCGGAGCGCCTTCGAGACGAGATCTCGAGCCTGCTGACCCAGCCCCAGGCCGTCGAGGTGACGAGTCAGTCAGCGTCGAACGGTGGCCCAGAACCTGCGCTTGCCGGGAAGAAGGTGCTGGTCGTGGACGACGACATCCGCAACATCTTCGCGTTGACCGCGATGCTCGAGCGGCAGGGCATGCAGGTGATCGCGGTCGACAACGGCCAGGACGCAGTGAGTGTGGCGCGCGAGGAGGACGACATCAGCATCGCGCTCGTCGACGTGATGATGCCGGAGATGGATGGCTTCGCCACCATGAGCCACATGCGCCAGCTGAAAAAGTTCAAGAATCAACCGATTGTCGCCCTGACCGCCAAGGCAATGAAAGGCGATCGGGAGAAATGCATCGAAGCCGGAGCGTCGGACTACATCGCCAAGCCCGTCAACAGCGCACATCTGATCACAATGCTCCGCGCCTGGTTATCGGGCTGAGCGCGCAGCGTCCCAGGGCAGCATCGCCAGGTTCGGACGAGCGGAGCCTGGAGGAGATCGAGCTGCAGCTGCTGCTGGAAGGCATAGCCCTTCACTACGGCTACGACTTTCGTGACTACGCGCCGGTGCCGTTGCGCCGGAACATCCTGATGAGCATGGCGCTCGAGGGAGTGCCGACCATCTCGGCCTATCAGGATCGGGTGCTTCACGACCCGGCGAGCCTCCAGCGCTTTCTCAACACGGTGGGCGTCAACGTCACGAGCATGTTTCGCGAGGCGATCGCTCTGCGCGTGCTGCGCGAGGAGATCGTCCCGTGGCTGCGCACCTTTCCATCCGTGCGGATCTGGGTCGCCGGATGCGCGACGGGAGAAGAGGTGGCCTCGCTCGCCATTGTGCTGCGCGAGACGGAGATGCTCGGGCGCGCGCGCATCTACGCCACGGACATCAATGAAGGCAGCCTCGCGATCGCCGCACGGGCCGTGTATCCACTCGAGAGCGTGCAGTCGAGCGAGGCCGACTACCGGCTTTCGGGCGGCCGCGGCGCGCTCACCGATTACTACGCGGTGGTCGGCGAGATGGCACGCCTGGACCGGACTCTCTTGTCAGGCGTGACGTGGGCGCGGCACAACCTGGTCAGCGACGCGTCGTTCAACGACTTCCACGTGATCCTGTGCACGAACGTCCTCACGCATTTCAGCCGCCAGCTGCAGGCGCATGTGCAGCAGCTCCTCTATGACAGCCTGGTGCGATCGGCTTACCTGATCGTGGGCCGTCTCGAGTCGGTGATCCGCTGGGGCAGCTCGAGCGCCTACAGCCGAGTGCACGAGGGTGCGGGCGTGTATCGAAAAGAGGCGGCATGAGGCAGGGACGCGCCATGCCCGAAGCAGAAGCAACGGTGGGGACGAAAGTCAACATCCTCATCGTCGACGACGACCCGGCGAAGCTCGTTGCGCTGCGCACAGTGCTCGATCCGCTCGGTGAGAACGTGATCGAGGCGAGGTCCGGTGCCGACGCGCTGCGCCACCTGCTAAGGGAAGACTTCGCGGTCATCCTGCTCGACGTCCGGATGCCGATCATGAACGGCTTCGAGACGGCGGAGATGATCCGGCAGCGGCCGGCTTCGGAGCTGACCCCGATCATATTCGTCACCGCTCTCGACCAGGCACAGACGGACATGGGCCGCGGCTATGAACTCGGCGCCGTGGACTTCGTGTTCTCCCCCATCGTGCCGGCGATCCTGCGCGCGAAGGTCACGGTCTTCGTCGAGCTGTACAGGAGCCAGCAGGAGCTGAAGCGATACCGCACGCAGCTCCAGGGACTCGTGCAGGAGCGGACAACCTCGCTGACAGCGATCAACCGTGAGCTCGAGGCGTTCAGCTACTTCGTCTCGCATGACCTACGCGCGCCGTTGCTTGCGATCGACACCATCGCGCAGACGCTGCTGGACGACCCCGAGGTCGCCGGTGACGGCGCGAAGGATCAGCTCCAGCGGATGCGCCGGACGAGCAAGCAGATGATGGCGCTATTCGAAGGGATGCAGACCCTGTTCCGCCTGACCGGCGGCGACATCCGCCGCGAGAAGCTGGACATCACCAGGATTGCCAACGAGATCGTCGCCCAGCTTCAGGCGCAGGAGCCAAGGCGCGAGGTGGACTACCGAGTGGAGGAGGGCCTGACCGCGTCCGGCGACGCTGGGCTCGTGCGAATCCTGCTGGCGAACCTCGTCAGCAACGCGTGGAAGTTCACGCGCGACAAGCCGCAGCCTGTGATCACAATCGGCTCAGAGCGCGTTGCCGGTGAAACTAGGCTTTTCGTACGCGACAACGGGGTCGGCTTCGACATGATCTACGCCCACAAGCTGTTCGGCGCCTTCCAGCGCCTGCACAGCCAGAGCGAGTTTGCGGGCGAGGGCATCGGGCTGGCGGCGGCGCAGCGAATCGTCAACCGGCACGGCGGCCGGATCTGGGCCGAAGGGGCCATGGGCGAAGGCGCGACCTTTTATTTCGTGCTCTAGGAGCACAAGGGGGACAGGTCCCCCTTGTGGAGAACCCCCTCGCCTTGCGTCGTCTGGCAACCGAAAGGAACGTGGAGTCATGGCTCGGCAAGCCGAGCCAACCCTGCCACGCCAGCTACGACGAGTTCTGTGGCGGCGGCGCTGGATAGAACTGGTCGGTGAAGATCACGTAGCGCTGAGTCGCGAACGCGCCCGCCCAAAGAGGCCAGCAAGTGGTCAGGGTGAGGTGGTAGCCGCCGCTCTGCGGCACGAGCACCGTCGTGTCCGATGGATTGACGATTCGGTACCCGGTCACGCGATAGCGGTAGAGACCGTATCTGGTCTGGATGTCGATCTCGTCGCCGACCGCGAGCTTGGGGAAGTTGATCCAGTACACGTTGTGGGCCGCCACGCCGACCGTGCCCTGGTCGCCGGGCCAGGGCGTGTCGGGATAGTGACCCGGCCCGCTGTACAGGACACCACTGCTGATGCCTTCTTTCACCGCGGCGAAATAGCCGAGCTTCGGGACCTGGATCGCGAAGTCGACGCCGCCGACCGGATGCTTGAGCGCAGGATCGACCTTGGGCGGAGTGACGGCAGGCACCGTCACCTGCTGGCGCCATGCCTGGTCGAGGCGGCTCTGATCCTCGATCGCGAGCGACGTCGAGTAGAAGAAGCTGATGATCAGAAGCACCCCTGCGGTGATGAACAGCAGAGCTGTCGCCCGCAGCGGGTCCAGCCGGTTAG
>Ga0070697_100003572_pt1 | contig 11947 bp, 10 predicted proteins | sample KBSK1501metaG_FD_65475 | JGI IMG/M metagenome (GOLD analysis project Ga0070697, IMG submission 65475) | Corn, switchgrass and miscanthus rhizosphere microbial communities from Kellogg Biological Station, Michigan, USA - KBS K1-50-1 metaG | ecosystem: Host-associated > Plants > Roots >... | reverse complement strand
CTGTTGTTTCATCCGCTCCGTCTTGGCAATTTGCTCCTTTAGCTTGCGGACATCTGGATGGCGATCTGTGTAATGCGAGCTGATATCCGCGAGCTGAGCCCTGAGCCTTTCCAATTCTTGGTCTAGAGCTGGCAGTCCAATCGGCGTTCCTTCTCCGGTCTTGGCCGATCTCTGAACCGTGCGATATTGGCTTACCAAAGACTCCAGGTAGACGTTCTGTTGCTTGGCGCGGTTCAGATTGTCTTCTTCGGCCTGCATCTGCCCCTGCATTCCTACAAGGATTTGAAGGTTACTCTGCAGTTGCCCTGGCAGCTCTCCTAAATGTTTGTCTTTAAACTCTCGCACTTTTTCTTCTTGTTCGCTGAGGGCCTTTCTGGCTTCTTCGAGCCGGCTGGCCAGGAATTCAGTAGTATTCTGTGACTGCTGCTGCCGCGCCTCCAGATTCTCGCTGATGAAGAGATTACTTAGTTCGCTTGTGACCCGCTGGGCAGTACTCGGCGTTTTTGAAGAGTAATAAATATTAAACGAGGTCAATGCATTCTCTTTGTCAAGCATCAGCGCGATGTCGATATCCTTCCGCATGCGTTCGACAAGATCATCCTGCGTCAAACGCTTGCGTTCTTCCGGATACAGATTCAGATTATCGATGATACCCAGGAGGCGGGTCCGACTGAGAATCTGCTGAGTGATGGTCTGCAACCGCTCTTGCAGATTGCCAGCCACGTTGGAGACCACAAATTGCTGCGGCACTGATGGCTGCTCAACCAGGATGAGCGTTCCGGAACGGTATACCGAAGGCAACAGCCAGCTCACGCCCCATACGGTCAGCCACCCGGCGAACAGAGCCAAGAGAAAATACCAGGCACGGCGGCGGATTAGACCAAGATAGTGGCGCCAGTCGAATGCTTCGGTCGAGGCTTCTTCGAAAAGTTCTTCCGGCATGGTTATCGCCCTAGAGGTCTCTCGAACCGGTACGAAAGGGATACGGAAACGCGATTGCGGTTGGGCATGTTGAAGAAAGGATTGCCGTAGTCTTGGTGCAGTCGCGTGTACGCAAGTTCCAAATCGAACCTTGGCCCCAGGCTCTGCAAGATGGAAAATCCTCCGAATAGTACATGGCCTCCGACCCCGGATTGAATAGTAGGAGCCAAAAGATGATTCAATGCGTACCCTGCATTGAGCCCGACATTGAGAGTTTTGGTAAATTGCCGGCGTAAGGAGGCGCTAGCATCTTCGGCACGAACTGCACTCGCCAACCCGCCACCGTCGGTGACTCTGCGGGAAACGCTGACAACAAAACTGGTATACCTTCCTTGCCATCCAAGACTGCCGCCGGCAGCCGGTGACACGTCGTGTCGTGCTCTGACGAGTGGAGCCTGCGTATCGGAGTGCTCGGGCCCGCCAAACACCGATAGGGAAACGGTTGGTTGGAAATAGATGGTGTAGAAAAGAACCAGAGTGTGGGTTTGGGTTTCGGTCGCGCCGGGGCTCGCCAGCAAGTCCTGATAGCGATAGGTCACGCCGATGTAGTGCCTTCCGGAAAGCCGGTGAGTGTAGAAAAACTCCCCGGCTTTGGCATCGGCATCGAGCAATCCCTCGGCCTGGGTACGATCGGAGTAGCGCAATTCGGAAAAGGAGCCGGTCACTCCGACCATTCCGTATTGGCTGAACTGATAAGTAAGCTGCACGTCGCTGGCATTGCTGATACGGTCGGCAAGCGGCGGAATCACGGAATTATTCTGCCCTCGCAGGCCGAGGGGGGAGGTGCCTCCGCCAGGGTTTTGTTCAAACTGATTGAAGAAGTTGGAGCTCTTAGAAAATGCATCGCGCAGATGCAGCGTAACGTTCGGACTCAGACGGTATTCGAGCTTTGCCTCGGAAGCGTGGTCTGCCTCATTCAGGTTTGTGGTCTTCTGATAGAAGGTAAAGCCCGGGCTATAAGAAAAACTCCATTTTAAACGGGGCCGTGACTGATTTAGCGAAATCCATGGCCATATGGAGTAGCTGACATCCGAGGTAGTACGGCCGGTGTGGGTAAGAACGTTATCGTCGTATGTGCTGGAAAACCTCAGCCCGCCCCGCAGATAGTTCGTCCGTTCCGACTCGGCGCCCAGGGACAAAGAATATCCTTCAATGCTGACCGGAGCGGGAGTTACCATCTGGTCTTCGCTTCCTATGGCTCCAGTCGCGGCCGGCGCAGCACCCGAGTCTTTCTGCTGGACCTCGCCAGTGCCCGGCGAGGCCGACCCAGTCGCCTGAGACCACACCGGCAGGGTAGCGGCCACAAGAAGCAAAATTGCAAAACCTTGGGAAATCTGGACTCTCATCACGGCACCACGATCGTGTCGCGCGGCTGCAGCTTCACGTTCTGATCCGAGTTCTTGCCCTTGAGGATGTCTTTGTAATTAAAGGGCAAGCGCACCTGACCACCCCCGGGATTCTGCCGCAAGACGTAAATTGATTTCTTCTTCGCGAAGTCACGAAAGCCGCCAGCCAGCGCGATGGCATCGAGAATCGTCGGAGAATTTGCCAGGGGATAGGAACCCGGCTTCAACACTTGTCCCAGAATATTGAATTTTTGGCTGTTGATCTGCTGAACGATGACGGTGACTTCCGGCTCGGAGATATAACTCTGCAGCCGCTTGGCAATCTCCAGTTCCAGCTGCCGGGGAGTCTCTCCGGCCGCCTGTACTTCGCCAGCGAGCGGAAGAGAGATTTTCCCGTCGGAGCGGACCGGAACCGATCGCGAAACCTCAGGTTCCTTCCAAACATTGATCGCGAGCACGTCATCGGCCCCAATGATAAAACTGTCGTCATGCGGTCCGGCCGACGCCGCCGAGACGTCGGCGTTCTTGCTCGTCTTTTGGGCCTTGGTGGATGAATCAGAAGCGCCGGGCTGGTTGACACTACTACCGGCCTGGCTCCACAAGGAACTGGAAACAGCGAAGCTTATCAACACGGCGATGATATGGGAGCGATATCCCCCACTGCCTCCGCTCATCAGGAATCGCGCTGTGCCCTGCCGCATCGTCGCCTCGCAGTCTATCGTTCGTGAGGTCGCAGTACGAGTTAGAAAAGACTTCCGCCCGCTCCGGTTACACCAGACTCGCGCCTTTGCGTTTCATCCGGGCCATCCACCCTAAGTTGGGCGGAGCGGCTAGCCCAGAGACGGTGCTTGCTGTACTTGACTCGGGAGTTGCAGGCTTGCTCAAGGATGTTTCCGATCCGATACCTTCGCGGCGGCCGATCAGACCGGTCTTCTCTTTCCATGAATGTCGAAGTGGTGGAGTGAGGCTTTCGAGGGCTTTGGCCTCACCCGGGCCCTCCCCTCCTTCTGCCTGCCTGGATTCGGCATGAGCAACGCCCTCCACACCTTCGCTCACGACGTCTGCAATGAGTTCCAGAGTCATGACATCGCCGTTGGAAAAGGAGCGCATCTCTTTGAATAGGAGTTCCATGGCCCCTGTAACTTTCAGATTGTGAAGTATGGGAACGACAACCAGGGACCTGACACCTTCTCGGCGACACGTGGCGCCCAAAAGCCCATCCTTCTGGGCCTCCGGAAACGGTAGCACTTTACCTGTCGTCAGGCAGGAGCGAAAAAGTTTAGTGTGGGATTGCTCTCCTGCCATGGCAACGGCCCTTCCTGTGCGAGCAAAGTAGACGAGATTATCTTGATGCAGCAATCCGACAGCGACCCCAGTGCATTGAGCGATCTCCTGCGTTCGGTCCGCGACCAGCTCTACCATTGACTTAACATCGAGACTCTGCTCTTTGATCCGCCCCTGCATTTCTACAATGTCGAAAAGCGCCGCTGCGGTGTTTTCGAAAACATGCTTTTCAGGGTTATCTCCATCCCCATCCCGGTCATTTACAAAGCGCTCGGCCATGCCAGACTCAGCTACAGGAGCGACTGGACCAAGGGGTTCGTTTCCCGCCGGCCTTACTTTGCCAGAATTGGCAGGGTTAGTGTTTTGCGCAGCAGCTACCGGACGGGGATTTCCCGGTGGATCAGAGGTGCGCTCGATTCCCGGCTGGGCGGGGGGCGTTTTTCTTGTGTCTCTTTCTTCCTGGCACGACCGGAGCGATACCATTCGCGGATATCCGTGGTGCGGCAAGACATCCACGCCCAAGGAACGGAGTATTTGCCTGCGGGACTCGATGTGGGCATAAAGCGCATGCGGAGACTGGGGCCACAACTCGGTTCCTACTGCAGCAATCAATTCGCTCGCTGTTCCAGACCAGACGCCACGGTGCCGGCCGAACCACTTCACCAGCGCCTGCTCGAAGCGATCAGCGGATTCTGGTAGCACCTTCGCGCTTGACTGGTGCTCTGTCAGATTTAGTGGCCTTATCATTGATCACTACTCTCTTGCGGTTGGCTGTTTGTGGGCTGACCAGTCAGGTAGCCGCAGAACCGTTATGCTAAGAGCCAACCAAGCAGAGAAAGAATGCTTGCTGACCTACGAGGATTTGGCTCCGGCGACTCGCTTTTCCACCGACTCGCCCGTCTCATGGCCAAAACTTGCCCCGTGGTGCTGACTCGTCGTTCACTGCCAGACTCGACAGCGGGGTGGCAGTCTTCTTGGGGGCGACTTCCTCTTCAGTTTTCAGTGCCGAGCGAAACTCTTCTATCAGCTTCTTCGGAAGTTCATGAACGTTTTGCAGGAGTTTCCTGGCAGCAATTATGTTCTCAAACCATTCCCTCGCTTCTTCGTCGCCAATAGATGCAGGGTCGTCGTCTACTTCGAGGACTTCCATCAGCGTCAGAAATCCGTCACCCTGTTCTATGCCTTCCGCAATCTCGGCAAGCGTTTTGTCGGTAGCGTCGAAATTTACCCAACCCTTAACCTGAAATTTGGAGTACTTACCACTCAGCTCATGATTATGGCTCCGCCGTGGTGCAGTGAGTGTCTCGGACACGAGGATCGTCTCCTTTAAGGTCTTTTAGTTGAGGCTTCCGTTGCGAAAGTAGGCCATACTCTCGCCGCCGGGAAGACGGGTGATACCGTGCTCGCGGATCTTGTAGAGCAATCCGCGATAGCTGATATTCAAGAGTCGCGCGGCCCGCGTGCGGTTCCAGTTGGTTTCCGCCAGTGCCTTTGTGATTGCCTCGATCTCAGCTTCAACTTTAAGGTTGCGTACCAGGAACTTCAGGTTCCGTTCTTGTTGTTGACCAGTTTCGAGCAGGTTCGTGGCCCCCGCCGGGGCCGGGATCTGTCTGTGGCGGGGGGCTACCTGTAGTTCACTCAGCGCCTGGGACTCGTCTCCCATCACCAGATACCGTTTCACGAAGTTCTCCAACTCCCTCATATTGCCGGGCCAAGCATGATGGAGACACGCTTCGATCAACGCCGGGGTGAACGGCACCGCCGGCCGCGAGTAGCGAGCAGCCATCCTCCCCATAAAGTGACGCAGTAGCAGGGAAATCTCTTCTTGCCGGTCCCGTAGTGGCGGCAGTAGCATCGTAAACGCGTTTAATCGGTAGTAAAGGTCTTCCCGGAACTTCCCGTCTGCAATCGCCTGGTGAATGTTTACCGTAGTGGAAGCGAGGATACGTACGTCGATGTCGATCATACTTTCGCCTCGCAGGCGGAAGAATTTCTTGTCCTGTAGCACGTGCAAAAGCTTGGCCTGAAGGTTGGGGGACAATTCTGCCACTGCATCCAGCAAAACAGTTCCCTTATCGCACAATTCGACCTTGCCCGTTTTCGTAGGTACGGCTCCGTTGAAAGCGCCGCGCTCGCAACCAAACAGTTCGCTTTCCAGTATTTCGTCGGGTAAAGCGGCACAGTTGACCTTCAAGAACTTGTGCTGCGATCGCGACGATAACTTGTGGATGAGCTGAGCCACAGCTTCTTTCCCGGTGCCACTTTCCCCGAGAATCAGCACCGGCACATCGAGGTCTGCCAGGAGCTCAGCCTGCAGCCGCAACTTGCGCATGGCTGGACTGGCGGCGACGAAGAATTCACCGTTATCAAATTCTTCGATGGACTGGGCCGGTTCCTTAGTCGCTGCTTCGCTGATTTTGGGGTCCAAATAGCGCCTGAGCACCTGCTGCAATTCAATCTCCTGCAACGGGACGTTCAGGTAGTCCTGTGCGCCTAGACGGATCGCCTCTACAACCTGCCGTGAGTCAGCGGAAGCGGAAAGGACCACGATCGTCAAATCTGGCCGGACGAAGCGCAACTGTTGTAGCGTCCGCAGGCCACTCTCATTGCCGTTCCCAAGCTCGAGAAGCACGAGGTCCAGCTCGGGATTGTGCCGGACCGTTGCCAGCGCTTCAGCGACGATTGCACCCTCTGCGGAGTACGGAGTGCGCGCCGTTAGCACACTGAGAGTCTGCAGTGTTGTTGTTTCACTGCCCACCACTAGAATGTGCGACGAGATCATCCTTTAGCTATCTTCTAGATGGCTTCCACTCGGTAATCGTCGATCCGAACAGCGAGCGAACGCTGAATCGGTTCCACTGAGATCACCAAGGTGCGCTCTCCGTTGCGGGCGGTTAGAATTCCTTCAATGCCATCCAGGGACCCTCCCCGCACCCGTACCCGTTGGCCGATCTTGAGGAAGGGGCAAAGGGTATACGGAGCGCTGCTGGTCAAGAGTGCCTGAAGGCCCTCGATTTGACTGTCAGGAATGGGGACACCTTCTCCTCGACCACCGACGAATCTAAGAACGCCATCCGCACGTAGAACCTTCACCTGGAACTCGGGCACCGGCGGTATGCGCACAAAGGCGTAACATGAAAATAGGGGCAACTGGACGACTTTGCGCCTGTCGCTCCAACGATGTACCTCGGACACCAGCGGAAGAAAAGTGATAACACCTTCGTTACGCAGGCGACTTACGACTCCCTTTTCATGCCGCGCCAGCGTGTGGATCGCGTACCAACGGGCCGTGTCAGTAGCAGGGTTGACGGTCCAATGTTGCGCGACTGGCGGGTCCCAAACTTGATTGCCGCTGCTCACACCTTTCCCCCCTGAGTCACATTTGGATAGCCGACTGATCCACCCTCAGCTTGTTGGAAAGCTGACAAGGCGGAACCAATCCCGAGGTCGGGAAACCTTCGCTACGATCCGCCCAAACCTCAGCAGTTATCCTTCGGTGGCGGGGGGAGTCTACTTAGGTCCTGGTTCTTTGATCGCCAGCCTTCAACCACACCTTGAACGACTGCAGCGCAAAGTTTAGCAACCTGGCAATTTCGTGCAAGATTAGGAAAATCTCCGGGACCGAAGGCTCTAGGCGTACATATTCTGGGGTGGACAATACCAGACGTGATGTAGGCAAGAATTCTCTGGGAGAGTTGATCTCCCCCGATGGGGGCAGATGGGAGGTGTATGCATGATGGTCAACCTTCCTGAGGGCAGCTCCCGGGTCTTGAGAGCGCCTGCGTAAGCCCTTTGTCCGACGAAGGTTACACCAATTGGCGGGGATGCCTATGCATACGACAAATCGGAGGGAAGGGTATTCTCAGTTTCAGGTGGTTTCGCCTGGTTCAAAATATAGAGCACGAGTTCGATCCGTGTGGAGATGCCCAGCTTCTCGAAGATGCCGAACAGATAATTCTTCACCGTGTGCTCGCTCAATCCGAGTTTTTCGGACACCCCGCGATTGGACAGGCCCGCGGCGACAAGCCGCGCAACCTCTTTCTCTCGTTTGCTCAAAGGGATCGCTAATTTTCCTCTGATCACCCTGGAAGCTGGAGCCTGCACCAGCGCTTCGACGATGTACTGCACCTGCGTGTTGTTTGCCCAGATCTGGCCATCGCGAACCCTTTCGATACATTTGCGGAGATCTTTGAAAGATCCGGTTCGACAGAAGATACCACTGGCTCCGTTGCGGAGTGTTTCGACGACCAATTCGCGTTCGTCCGTGTCCAGCAACATGATCACGCGTGATCGCGTGTGTGACGTGCGCAATTTTCGCAATGCCAGCAGGCCGGCAACAGCATCGTCACGCAGCCGTACGCTGATCACCGCCACATCAGGCTGGCCCTTGGCAACCGCCGAGATAATCTCGGCGGCACTGGTGGCACAACCGATTACTCGAAAGTTATTGTGGCGCTGAATGGCGTCGGCCAGTAGTTGACAATCCATCCGAGTGGCATCCGCAACCAGAACCGTCGTTGTTTTATCGTTCCTCAACTGCTCTTCTTTCTCGAGTCCGCTCGACCGGCGCGATTTTAGACGTCCTGGCAGGCTGGAGACAAGAAAAAAACGCACCGGCGCAAGAATTTTCACCAGCCAGAAGTTCGTCGGATCTGCCCAATTATCCTTGAGAAATTCAGGACGCTTTTGCCTGAACTGCAGGATATGGCTTCGAAGCTACAGAAGCTACAGAGGGTGGGGAATCCGATCGGGTGCGGGGGCGTGTGACTTCGTGAATGCGCGGTTCCGCTACCCAACGCTGACTAGCAGCATACAGCACCACCTCCACTCGGCTGGACACTCCAAGTTTATTGAAGATGCGGAAAAGGTAATTTTTCACAGTATTCGGACTGATCTTAAGCTCTCGAGCGATGGCTCGATTCGTGAGGCCTGCAACGAGCCACCGGATGACGTCCTGTTCACGCCCGGAAAGCAACATCGTACCTTGTGAATCCACAAGTCGTGTTGCTGGCGCTTGAGCCAGTGTTTCCAGCAGATACCCAACCTCCAGCGCGCTAACCCAAAACTGACCCTCGTGCACTCGATGAACGCATCGAGTAAGCATTTTGAGAGGAGAGGAACGGGAAAAAACCCCTCGCGCCCCACTCCGAAATGCTTCCACTACCGGGTCACGCTCGGCAGAATCAAGGAGTATCACGGTGCGGGTGTTGGGGACGACGGACCGCAGCTCTCTGAGGACTTCAAAACCCTTGCCCGGCTTGCCCTGAAGTTGTTCACTGATGATCGCGACATCAGGCTTGAGAGTGGTGGCAGTGAGAATGACAGCGCTGGCCTCCGTAATGGTGATTGCCAGGCTTCGATCTCTTCTCAATGCCTCAGCGATGAGGTAGGCAGTCAACGGTGTGCTGTCGGCCAGGAACACACTAACGCTTGCGGTACCAGGTTCTATCGAAGCGGCGCGAAGCATAAACAGCCCCCGGATAGGCCAGAATTCACATCATCATGTTCGAGCTGGGGGTGACTCGTCAATCCCACGAAAGTTGTAAGTTTTTGCGTACCACTTTAGTTGTAGTCACCCCGTTCTGGCACACGTTGGGGTCGGGCGCCCGACGTTTCCGGGCCGACTCTGGTTGCCTGTCGCAGACCGGCTACATATAATCTGCGCAGCTATGGCGGTACCCGCAGTTTCGAGCTTTCTCGGCCGCAGGCTGGCCCTAGGGCTGATTCTTGGTGATCTGATTGAGACTGAGCGGGTTCTGGCCACCGCACGAGCGGTGCTGGCAATCGGTTTTCTTGTTACCGCTCATCTGGATCCTAGCGAACCTTCACGGGCCGCCAATGTAGCCTACAGTTTGCTTCTTTTGTATTCCGGCTACAGTGTTTTGCTATTCGCCATCCTGCTGTTTGAAATCGAAGTCACGCCGCGCTTCACCGTTGTAGTACACGGAGCGGACGTGCTTTGGCCTGTTGTCATCAGCTTGTTTACCGACGGCCCCAACAGCCCGTTTTTGCTCTTTTTTATCTTTGCCATCCTAGCAGCGGCGTTTCGCTGGGATGTGCGCGAAACTATTTTCACTGCCGTACTGGCAACTGCGACGGTGGTCGCGGAGGGAATCGCGTTGACGTACGCGGGCACTTATCTGGGCGGGGCGCGATTGGATCTCGATGGTTTCATCATGCGGGGCGTGTATCTGATGATGTTCGGATGCCTGATCGGATACCTGGCAAAATCTGAGAAACGGCGCCGCGCCGAAGCTTTAAGTATCTCCCGGCTGTCTGCTAAAGCAAGTGTCGAAGCTGGTCTGAAGGGCACGCTGCTGGCGGTTCTGCAGGAGTTGCTGGGGCTGTTCGGCAGCCGTGAATTGCGCCTGGTCATCAGCGATGCGGAAGCCGATCAAGCGCATCTGTGGCGGATCGATGCACTCGGAAAGACGGGTGAGGTGGTCCTCACCCAGCGGCCGCTCGACACCTCGGAGTCACGGAAATACCTCTTTGCTATCCCGGGGGACTGCGCGGGAGCGGTTTGGCGGGGCGGCAATACCAGCAGCGCTCTGATGGTCGACAACAATGCTGCCCGAATCCGCGGTGCAAAATGTTGTCTGTCTGCGGAATTTTTGGCCGAGCGCCCTTTCCATTTGCTGCTCATGACCACCGTCTGGGCCACGTCAGACCTTTCGGCCAGGCTGTTTGTGTTTGATCCCAAGGTCGGGGGACGTCCGGAAACACAGTTGCGGTTCCTCCGGAATCTGGTTAATCAGGCTGCGCCCGGGGTCTATAACGTCTACCTCTTGCGCCGGCTGCGTTCCCGCGCCTCCGCGGTAGAACGCGCGCGAGTGGCGCGGGACCTCCACGACGGGGCGATCCAGTCATTGCACGCGATCGGATTCCGTCTATATGCGCTGCGTACGCAGAAGAAGGAGATGGATTCCCGCGAGCAAGATCAAGAGCTGCTCGACATTCAGCAGCTGGTGCAGAAGGAAGCTCAGAATATCCGCATGTTGATTCAGCAACTTAAACCCGTGGATCCCGACCCCAGGCATCTGATCGAATTTCTGACCGCAATGATCGAGCGGTACCGCTACGATACCGGCATTGCCGCGAAGTTCGTGTGCGATGTGGGAAGTATCGTGCCGCCGGCGCGGGTGTCTCGTGAGGTGGCCCGCATCGTTCAGGAGGCTCTGGCCAACGTCCAGAAACACAGCATGGCGCACAACGTGGTGGTGAAGTTTGGTTTGCAGCAGGGATCGTGGCTTCTCACCATCGACGATGATGGCCGCGGTTTTGAATTTTGTGGCCGGTTTTCGCATTCGGAACTGGAAAATGCTCGCCGGGGACCTGTGCTCATCAAAGAGCGGGTGCGTTCCATTGGTGGTGAACTGTCGATCGATACCAGGCCGGGCCAGGGCGCACGCTTGGAAATAAGAATACCCAGACAGGATAAACCAATCATTGCGTGAGATAAAACAGCATCCGATCCGGATTATCATCGCCGACGACCACGCCATTTTCCGCGATGGTCTGCGCCGCTTGCTCATCACCCAGCGCGATTTCGAGGTCGTGGCCGAAGCGACGGACGGAAGCGAAGCCCTGTCACTCACTCAGGAGCTTAAGCCGGACATCCTTCTGCTCGATTTGGCAATGCCCAAAGTCCCGGGGATGGAAATGTTGCGGCAATTGGCGCATCACGGAACGCCTGTATTCACCATCCTCCTCACCGCCGCTATTCATCCCCTCGAGGTAACGCATGCATTACGACTGGGCGCACGCGGGATTGTGCTCAAGGCGTCGCCGCCAGAAATACTATTGAAGAGCATCCGATCGGTCTACGAGGGTGGGTATTGGGTGGACGACGAACTGCTTGCCGGATGGGGGCGATTTGAAGACAAGCCAAAGAACAGGTCGGAGTTGACACCTCGCGAGGTAGAAATCATCTCTGAAATCAAGAACGGCAGGAGTAACAAGGAGATAGCGCTCAAATTGTCGATAAGCGATGAGACTGTCAAGCGCCATCTAAGCAATATTTTCGAAAAACTGGGTGTCTCCAGCCGGCTGGAACTGGCGCTTCTGGCGAGCAAGCATGATTTATCGCTCTAAGTGCTACCGGAGGCGACACAGCCGTGAAGTACAGAGGGGCAAATGGAAGATCGAGCCCGCCGTGTTGCTCACAGCGTAAATTGGGGCAGATGAAGAAGAGGGACTGGGTGCGGGCTGAACGCTGAAAACAAAAAGGGTGTGTCAAGTCTTCTGTGTAAACGACCTTGATTTTGTTCTTGGTTTTGGTTTTGTTGTTGCTCTTGGTTTTGCTGTTGTTGTTGGTTTTGGGGATGGAGTGCAGG
>Ga0070697_100003570_pt1 | contig 11949 bp, 10 predicted proteins | sample KBSK1501metaG_FD_65475 | JGI IMG/M metagenome (GOLD analysis project Ga0070697, IMG submission 65475) | Corn, switchgrass and miscanthus rhizosphere microbial communities from Kellogg Biological Station, Michigan, USA - KBS K1-50-1 metaG | ecosystem: Host-associated > Plants > Roots >... | reverse complement strand
CACCTGGAGTTCGGCCGGCGCGAGCGGGGCGGCTTCATCCTGGTCACGGGCGAGGTCGGAACGGGCAAGACGACGCTCGCGCGCTATTTTCTTTCGCGGCTCGACGCGCGCACCGCCACCGCCTTCGTCCTCTACCCGGCCCTCACCGCGGCCGAGCTGCTCCGCTCGATCCTGGAGGACCTCCACATCCCCGCCCCCGGCGCGTCGCTCAAGGACCACGTCGACGCGCTGCACCGGTTCCTGCTCGAGGCGCGGGAGAAGGGTCGCGACGTCGTGCTCCTCATCGACGAGGCGCAGGACCTCGCGGCCGAGGTGCTGGAGCAGATCCGCCTCATCTCGAACCTGGAAACGGACACCGAGAAGCTCATCCAGATCGTGCTCATGGGCCAGTCGGAGCTGCAGGAGATGCTCTCCCGCCGCGAGCTGCGCCAGCTCGCCCAGCGGATCACCGCCCAGTACCACCTCGCGCCGCTCAGCCGGCCCGAGACCGAGGACTACGTCGCTCACCGGCTGCGCGTGGCGGGGGGCGAAGGCAAGGTGTCGTTCACTCCCGGGGCGCTGGCCGTCGTGCACCAGCGCTCGGGCGGCGTGCCCCGTCTCATCAACCTCGTCTGCGACCGCGCGCTCCTGGCGGGCTACGTCCAGGGCACGCGGGTGGTCGACGCGTCGATGGTGCGGCGGGCCGCGCGGGAGGTGAAGGGGGCCATGACACCGGAGCCGCTGCGCCGTTACGCCGCCCTCGCCGCGCTGACCGCGGCCGCCGTCATCGCCGGCCTGGGCCTGTGGCACGGACGATCCTCGTCGGCGCCGGTGGATGCCGCGCCGGCCGCCGCCATGCCCGTCGCCGCTCCCGCCACGGTGCCACCCGTGGCGAGCCCGGCCGTGCCGCCGGCCGCGGCCGCGCTGTCGCCCTTGCTCCTCGCCCTCGATCACGGCCGCTCCTTCGACGCGGCGGTCGGCCAGGTGCGGGCACTGTGGGGGCCCGACACCCTCGAGCGCACGACGCTGCGCACCCACATGGAGCAGGTCCGCCGGCTGAACCTCCCGGTCGTCCTCGAGATGTTCCATCCCGCGCGCAGGGATACCTGCTATCTCGCCCTGCTCCACCTCGAGGGCGACCAGGCCGTGGTGGCGGCGGACGGCTCGCCGATGCGCGTTCCGTTGGCGGAGGTGGACCGGCTGTGGACGCGGCAGGCCGTCTTCCTCTGGCGCGATTTCGACGCGGTCACGCCGGCCACCGACCCGGAGCGCACGAACGCCTGGGTACGGCAGGCCCTCGCGCGCCTCGGATACCCGGCCCAGGATCCCGATCTGGCCGTCGCGGTGGCGCGCTTCCAGCAGGATGCCGACCTGGCCGCCGACGGCGTCATCGGCGCGCGGACGCTGATGACCCTGTACAGCCGCAGCCATTACCCGCGGCCCCGCCTCACGGGAGGCGCGTCTTGAGCCTCATCCTGGAGGCGCTGAAGAAGCTCGACCGGGAGAAGAAGGCGCCCGATCGAGGCTTCCTCGTCGTCGGCGCGGTGCCCTGGCCGGCTCCGCGGCCGCGGCGGTGGGTGCCGCTGCTCTTCGTGGTGGCGGCGGGGGCCGCCGCCGGATCGGCGCTGTGGCTCGCGTGGCGTGCCCGCGGACCTGAAGCAGCGCCGAAGCGGGTCGCCACCGCTCCGACGCTCCCCGCGGCCGCGTCCAGAGCCGTGGCCGTGCCGGCGGCGGCGCCGCCCGCCACCCTCGCTCCCCTTGTCGAGAGCCGCGCGCGCGGGCCGGAGACCCGCCCGCCCGCGGGGCGAGCCGCGGCCACGCCCGCGGCCGAGCCCGGCGCGGACCTTCTGCTCCAGGCCATCAGCGAGCGCGACGGAAAGCCGATCGCCGTCCTCAACAGCCGCGTCGTCCACGAGGGGGACCGCTTCGACGGCGTGACCGTCGTGCGCATCGGCACGGACGAGGTGGAGATCGAAGTGCAGGGCCACCGGCGCACCCTGCGTTTCTGATGACGTCCGCCGCCGGCGCGCTGCTCGCGCTCCTGGCCGCCGGCGCCCTCCTCATCAACCTGTATTTCGCCAGCCTCGTTCTCGGCCGCTGGCCGCGGCTGCGCCGGGCGCTGGGACGCCTGTTCACGGCCTGCGGCGCGGACACGTCCTCCTGCGCGATCGTGGCCGCCACACCGTACGCGCGGCTGTTCGGCGGCGCGCCCAACGTCGCGGCCGGTGTCCCGTGGTGCCTGGCCCTCCTCGGCCTCGCGGCGTATTGGATCGCGCGCGGCCGTCTGGTGGTCCCGTGGCCCTATCTGGCCGTCGCGCTGGCGACCCTGCTCGTCGGCGCTTATCTCATCTACGCCCTCGTCGCCGTCCTGAAGCAGCCCTGCCCGCTCTGAATGATCGGGCACGCGTTGCACGCGGCGGTCGCCGCGCTGCTGTGGATCGTCTGGTGGTGGGGACAGCGTTGATCATCGTCCCCTTCCGTAACGCCTGAGGACCTCGACGACGCGGTCGAGGGGGATCGCTTCGGCCGTTTCTCCGTTGCCGGTGACGGTCGTGGCCCGGAAGAGCGAGTTGTAGACGGCCTCCTCGGTCGCCTCGAGCGCCGCCTCGAACAGCGGCGACAGCGCCTCGCCCGGCAGCAGGAGCCGGGCGCGCGGCGTCCCCTCGCCGTGGCGCACCCGGGCCTCCGGCGCGCTCGAGAAGGCGATCGCATAGTCGCCGCTGCCGTGGGAGTACGACGAGCCGGTGCGGGCGAGACCGAAGACGGCGCGCGCCGCGAGCCGCTTGAGGTCGTGGGGAGACAGCGGAGCGTCGGTCGCCACCACGATCATGCAAGAGCCGTCCTTCCCTCGCTCGGGAGTGAATCCCTCGCTCGCTCTGCCGGCGTTGGCAACGCCATCGGGCTTGAAGTCGTAGCGGCCCAGCTCCCGGCCCACCGGCGCCCCGTCGATGGTCAGAACGCCTCCGAAGTTGGTCTGGACGAGAACGCCGAGGATCCATCCGCCGTAGCGCGCGGGCAGCTTCCGCGACGCGGTGCCGATGCCGCCCTTCCACCCGAAGCAGCGCGTGCCCGTGCCCGCCCCCACGCTCCCCTCTTCGACGGGGCCCGGCGCCGCTCCCCGGATCGCGGCCACGACGTCCTCGCGCCGCACGTGGCCGCCGCGGATGTCGTTCAGCCCCCCGTCGTTCGTCTCCCCCACGAGCGCGTTCACCGAGCGCACGTTCTCGTTGCCCGGCCGGCCGATCGTGTCCCGGACGACCGCCTCCACGGCCGTGCCCACGCTGAGCGTGTTCGTGAGCACGATCGGAGTCTCGATCGTCCCCAGCTCGTCGACCTGGCTGGAGCCGGCCAGCTTGCCGAACGCGTTGCCGACGAACACGGCGCCCGCCACCTTTTCCTGGAAGATGTTCCCCGGGTGCGGCACGATCGCCGTGACGCCGGTGCGCACGCGGTCGCCCTCGATGCGGGTGGCGTGACCTACCGATACGCCCGGCACGTCGGTGATCGCATCGAGGGTCCCGGGCGGGAACACGCCGGGAGCGACGCCCAGGTCTCGGGCCCGGGCGCGTTCCTCGCGGCCGGCGGGCGCCGCCAGCGTGAGCGAGGCGGCCAGGCACGGCACGACCATTACACGGAGGTTAAACATTGCAATTCCTCCCGAGGGCCGCCCCCGGATTTAAACGCCGAAGGGGGGGTGCGGTCCAATCCCACATGAGCGCTCGCGACGCCGAGCGCACCGAGGAGAACCTGAATGAAGAAGATGACCAAGTGGGCGGCCGTCGTGGCGGGCGCAGTCCTTGCCGTCGCCGCCATCCGGACCGGCGCCGTCGCCGCCGAGAACGCGACGAAGGGCGATCGCATCCAGCACCGTGTCGAGCGGATGAAGGAGCGGCTCAACCTGACCGACGACCAGGCCCGCCAGCTCCAGCAGATCTTCGAGGAGGCCCATCAGCAGTGGCAGTCGGACCAGACGAAGCCGGACCGGGAGACGATGCGGGCGCGGCACGAGAAGATGCACGAGCAGATCAAGTCGATCCTGACGCCGGAGCAGCAGGAGAAGTTCGAGAAGATGAAGAAGGAGCACCGCGGCCGCGGGCGCTGGAACCGCGACAAGGAGAAGACCACCACGACCCCCAGCACCCCTCAGAGCTAAACGGACTGGTACCATGGGCGCCGTGGTCGGCGCCCATCTTCGTAGCCACACCCCGTCTTCGCTCGCCGCGCTCTGGCCCGACCTCCCCCTCGACGACACCGTGGCGCGACGCATCGTGGGCCGCGTCGTGGGGGAGGACCGGGACGACCTCGACGGCGTGCGGGGACTCTCCCGCCGCCTCGCCGCCGAGATCGCCGCCCGCAGCCGCACCCTCCGCCTGGAGGTGGTGGATCGCCGGGCGAGCCGCATCGACCCCTTCGTGAAGTACCTCTTCCGCGCCCCCGACGGCCGCCGGTTCGAAGCGGTCCGCATCCCGCTCGAGCGGCCCCGGTGGAGCGTGTGCGTCTCGTCGCAGGCCGGCTGCGCCCTCGGCTGCGTCTTCTGCGAGACGGGCCGCCTCGGGCTCGAGCGCGACCTCGAGCCGTGGGAGATCGTGGATCAGGTCCTGACGGTGCGCCGGGAGGGACCGGAGCGGCCCGTGACCGGCGTGGTGTTCCAGGGCCAGGGCGAGCCCTTCCAGAACTACGACAGCGTGATCCGCGCGGCCGAGATCCTGCGCCATCCCTGCGGCGCGCGTATCGGCGGGGACCGCATCACGATCTCCACCGTGGGCGTGCTGCCGATGATGGAGCGCTACACGGCCGAGGGCCACCCCTACCGCCTCATCCTGTCCCTCACCTCCGCGCTCCCGGACAAGCGAGCGCAGCTCGTTCCCCTCGCTCGTCGTCATTCCGTCGATGCGCTGGCGGCGGCCATGCGCCGGCACGCGGAAACGCGCGGCGGGCCGGTGAACCTGGCGTGGGTGCTGATGGCGGGGATCAACACCGGGGCCGACGAGGCGTGCGCGCTGGGGAGGCTCTTCGCGGGCGTGAAGGTCCGCCTCTCCGCCATCGACGTGAACGACCCCACCGGGCGCTTCCGCCCGCCGGACGACGCGGAGCGCGGCCGGTTCTTCTCCGCGCTGGCCGACAACGGGATCGGCTTCGTCCGCCGCTACTCGGGCGGCGCCGACATCCACGCCGCCTGCGGAACGCTCGCCAGCAGCGCCACCGGCGGCGTGGCTCTTTAGAGGCTATTTCGTCGGCAGGGCTTCCAGGGCGCGGGCGCAGAAGGCGGCGATCTCCGCCTGCTCGCTCACCGGCGTGTCGATGAAGGAGGCGCGCTCGAGGGCGCGCCGCAGCAAGCGCACCTCGGCCCCGCTCAGCTCGATCCGGACCCCGTCCCCCTGACGCTCGATTCTCATGATTCTCACCACTTGAAGATGCCGCGGAGCTTCCGCCCGAGGCTGGACAGGATGTCGTTCACCACCCTCCGCGCCTCCTGCTTGAAGCTCCCGCGGTGGATCGGACACAGGCGCGAGGGCACGTCGTCGCCCTCCTTGAAATACTCCACGTAGGTCGGACAGTTCTCGACCGGCCGAAGATACGAGACCCGGCACAGCTCGACCTCGCGGAGACCCGCCGGCGGCTCGAACTCGCCCGCGGGCAGCGCGCGGGTGATGCGCCGCATGAACTCCGTCCAGATCGGCAGCGCGATCCGGGCGCCGTAGGCCTCCCGCCCGATGGACGCGGGCTGGTCGAAGCCGACCCAGACCCCGGCCACCACCGACGTCGAGAAGCCGACGAACCACGCGTCCTTGAACTCGTCGGTGGTCCCCGTCTTGCCTCCCGCCGGGATGCGCAGGCCGAGCGAGCGCGCGGAGGCGGCCGTCCCCATGTCCACCACGTCGCGCAGCATCGTCAGCGCCTGGAACGCGGCGGGCTCGGAGAGGACGCGGCGCAGCTCCGGCGGGTTCTCGTAGGCGGTCCCGCCGCCGTCGTCCAGGATGCGCACGATGGCCCGCGGCTTCACCGCCAAGCCGCCGTTGGGGAAGACCGCGTAGGCGGCGGTCAGCTCCAGCGGCGTGACGAGACCCGTGCCGAGGGCCAGGGAAGGAACGTTGGGCAGGTCGTGCAGGCCCACGCCCTCGGCCACCTTCAGCACCGACCCCGATCCGATGCGCTGCTGCAGCGCCACCGCGGCCTGGTTGTTCGACTCGAGCAGCGCCTCGCGCAGCGTCTGCGCGTCGGGAGCGTCTCCCTCGGCGTTGCGGGGAGCCCACTCCTGATACGCGCCCGCCGAGATCGAGCGGAGGTCCGAGAGCACCGACACGGGGGAGAGCCCGCGCTCCAGCGCGGCCGCGTATACGAACGGCTTGAAGGCCGAGCCCGGCTGGCGGCGGCTGCGCACCGCGCGGTTGAACGGGGCGGTGTTGAAGTCGCGGCCGCCGACGAGCGCGAGCATGTCGCCCGTCGCGGGGTCGATCGCGACGAGCGCCGCCTGCAGATCGGGGAGGCCGAGCCGCCGCATCCCTCCGGCCACGGCCTGCTCCGCCGCCGCCTGCACCTCGGGAAGGAACGTCGTGCGCACCTGCCAGTCCGGAGGGTGATCACCGCCCATCTGGTCGCGGAAGAGCTGGCGCAGGTACTCCTTGACGTAGCCCGAGCGCGTGTCGGCCAGCCCGGGGCTCGACGTGATGCGGAGGTGGGCGTGGAGGGCCGCGCGCTCGTCCTCGGCGCCGATGAACCCCTGCTCCCGCATGCGCTCCAGCACGGTCTGGCTGCGCTGCAGGGCGCCGTCGAGGTTCGACCAGGGCGAGAGCGCGGACGGGGCGCGGATGAGGCCGGCGACGAGGGCCGCCTCGGGCAGATCCAGATCGCGGGCCCGCTTGACGAAGAGCTTGCGCGACATGGCCTCGACCCCGTAGACGCCGCCGCTCAGGTAGATCCGATTCAGGTACAGCTCCAGGATCTGGTCCTTGGTCAGCACCTGCTCGAGCATCAGCGCCAGCACCGCTTCCTTGCCCTTGCGCGCCCACGTGCGCTCGTTGGACAGGAACAGCGTGCGCGCCAGCTGCTGCGTCAGCGTGCTGCCCCCCTGCACGACTCCCCCGCTCCGCAGGTTGCGCACGCCGGCCCGCGCCAGGCCCACGGGGTCGATCCCCGGGTGGTGGTAGAAGCGGTGGTCTTCGACCGCGATCACGGCCTTCACGACGAAGGGCGAGACCTGGTCGAGCGAGACGTCGCGCCGCGCCTCGTCGAGGGGAAACCAGGGCCGGCCGTCGCCGCTGTAGAACATCGTGTCGCCCACCCCGCGGGTGAGGCGCCAGATGGAGACGTAGTGCCGGGCCAGCCACCACTCGGCGAGGAGGCCGCCGGCGGCGACCGCCCCGATCAGGAGGAGGGCGAGGGCGTCCGGGAGCTTGCGGGGGCGCGGCCAGCGTCGGAGTACGGCATCGGCGAGAGCGCGAAGCCCCATGCTCCCGCTAGCGTAGCAGACGGGCCGCCCGCGTCAGTTCGTGGGCCGGACGAGCGCCTTGACGACCGCGAGCCTCTCCATGTCCGCGAGGGCGCGGCCGGCGTCCTCCAGCGCGTACTGCCCGGTCACGAGCTCGCGCCAGGGGAAGCGCCGCACGTGCCGGTTCATGAGCTGCAGCGCGCGATGGAAGTGCGTGAACTCGAACCCCCAGCAGCCGCGGAGGGTGACGTGCCGGCGGTTCAGGTGGGCGTGCGGGTTGATCGCGACGTCGCCGGCGTCGGTGTACTGGCCGACCACCACGTAGGTGCCGGCGGCGCGGACCATCTCCAGCCCCTCCGGCACCGCCGCTGGGCTGCCCGAGGCCTCGATGACCACGTCGGCGCCGCGGCCCGCGGTGCGCTCGTGTACCCAGCGGACGCGCGCGCCGCGGTCGGTGACGGCCGCGATGTCGAGCACGTCGTCGGCGCCCAGGCGCCGGGCCGCTTCGAGCCGGGCGGTGGGCGCCCCGATCACGAGGACGCGGCCGGCCCCGGCCAGGGAGGCAAAGACCGCGGCGTTCAGGCCCACGGGCCCGCTGCCCTGCACCACGACGATGTCGGCGAGCGCGACGCCGGCCCTCTCCACGGCGTGGAAGCCCGTCGGCAGCCCGCAGCCTCCGCCCATGAAGTCCTCCGCGTCGAGGCCCTCCGGGATCGGCAGGACGCGTACCCCCGGCTTCAGCTCGATCCGCTCGGCCCATCCGCCGAGGAGGCCGTCGGCGGCGCTGGTGGTGATGCCGTAGACCCGTCGCTTGGGGCATCGCGTCCCCGCCTTCGCCACCAGGCAGTACCAGCACTCGCCGCAGGTCCCGAACACGTCGAAGAACGTGACGAGGCGGCCGGGCGCGAGCGGCCGGCCGTCCACGTCGCGCAGGGGGCCGTTCGTCTCGAGGATGCGCCCGCAGTTGATGTGGCCGGGGATGATCGGGTACGGCACGCCGGCCAGCCGGCCGTGATGGAGGTGGACGTCCGTGCCGCACACCTCGCTCGCGACCATCTCCAGCACCGCGCCTCCCGGCTCCGGGCGGGGGGCGGCGAAGCGGCGGACCTCGAGCGGCTGTCCGGGGCCCGTCATCACCACCGCGCGTACCATCTCCGCCATCGAAGCGGAATGCTACTTCAAGGTGATGCGCTCCCGGCATGCGCGCGATCCATGACGCAACATCTCCAGTTTCCCGTCGGCCCCGAGCTCACCCTCGACTCTGGAGAGACGCCAGGCGGCCCCGGCGCCCGGAACCCCGCGAATGGCATTCGTCGGGCCCAGGAACGGGCCGCTCACCCCGAACATCGCCTCGAACTTCAGGAGATTGTCGTCGCTGCGGTCGGCTAAGATACGTCGTCCATGAAATCCATCCACGACCTCGAGACCCCGGTCGTTCTCGTCGACCTCGACGTGCTCGAGCGCAACATCGCAAGGATGGCCGAGCGCGCCCGCACGCTCGGCGTGCGCCTGCGTCCCCACGCCAAGACGCACAAGGTCGTCGAGGTCGGACGGCGGCAGATCGCCGCCGGGGCCACGGGCCTGTCGCTCGCGAAGCCGTCCGAGGCCGAGGTGTTCGCCGAGGCCGGCTTCGACGACCTCTTCATCGCCTACCCCGTCGTCGGCGCCGACAAGGCGCGGCGCCTGCTCGCGCTGGCCGAGCGACTCCGGCGCCTGGCGGTGGGAGCGGACTCGGTCGAGGGCGCCTCCACGCTCGCCGGCGCCTTTCGGGCCGCGGGCCGCACGCTCGACGTCATGCTGAAGGTGGACGTCGGCCTCCACCGCGTCGGGGTCCTTCCCGAGCGCGCGCCGGAGATGGCGCGACGCCTGGCCGACCTGCCCGGGCTGCGGCTGCGTGGCATCTTCACCCACGCCGGGCACGGTTACGGCGAGGAGACGCCGGAGGGTGTGGCGAAGGTCGCGCGGCACGAGGGGCGGACGATGGCGGCGGTGGCGGACGAGCTGCGCCGGGCCGGCCTCGCGGTCGAGGAGGTCTCGGTCGGCTCCACGCCCACGGCCCGCGAGGCCATGGCGCAGCCCGGAGTGACGGAATGCCGTCCCGGTAACTACGTCTACCATGACGGCTCCCAGGTCGGCCTCGGCACCTGCACCGCCGCGGACTGCGCGCTCACCGTGCTCGCCACGGTCGTCAGCGTTCCCGCCGCCGATCGGGCGGTGGTGGACGCCGGGAGCAAGACGCTCTCGAGCGATCCCCTGCGCCCGCACGCGGCGGGCTTCGGGCAGTTCCCCGGCCGGCGCAGCCGCATCCAGCGGCTGAGCGAGGAGCACGGCGTCGTCGTCGTGGAGGGCGGCGAGTCGTTCCAGGTCGGCGAGCGGGTCCGGATCATCCCCAACCACGCGTGCGTGGTCTCCAACCTCCACGACCGCGTGATCGGCATCCGCGGAGAGTCGGTCGAATCCGAGCTGATCGTGGCGGCCCGGGGCCGGGTGCGGTAGCACGCGCACGCGGCCCCGGGACTTCACGTCAGATGATTGCCGGCGGCGTCAGTCCTCCGGCTTCACCTTCACGATCGCGCGCATCCAGGGATGGATGCAGCACTGGAAGCGGTGGTTGCCGGCGCTGAGACCGGTCACCTCGGCTCCGGTGCCGGGAGGGATGTTCGTGGCCGTCGCGCACTCCGGAGCCATGGCCAGGCCCTGGTTGAGCGGGGGGACGCGTCCCCCGCCGAAGGCGGCGACCTCCGTGAAGGTGTGCATCCGGCCTCCGCTGTTCCTCACGCTCACGCCGTCTTCGGTCTCGACCTTGAGATACGACGGGTCCATCCGCCACGCCTGATGTCCAATCACCGATAGCGCCAGCGGAGAATTCAGCTCGGTCTACTGCCGGAGGTGGAAGGGGACGCTGGTCACGACGGTGTTCGGCTTGAACAGCAGCGCGCCCTTGATGAGCAGCGCCCGCTGGTTGTGGAGCAGGTGGTGCCACCAGCGGGCGGGCACGAACTCGGGAAGCACGATCGTCACGAAGTCGTCGGGACGCTCCGCGTCGACCTGCTCGATGTACTCGAGCAGCGGCTCCATCACGGAGCGGTAGTCCGAGCCGAGCACGACCAGGGGGACGCCCTCGCCCCAGCGCTCCCAGTCGCGGCGCACGTCCGCGGTGGCCTTCGGGTCGACGTCCACGTACACGGCCCGCACGTCCGGGCTGAGCATCTTCGCGTACTGGAGCGCCTGCACGACCGCGCGGTGGACGCCGCTGATCGGCACCACGACTGTGTTGTGGCTGCGCGGCTCCGGGGTCCAGCCGCGGAGGGAGAGCTGCTCGCCCACCCGCGCGTAGTGCTTGTGCACGGATCGGAACCAGAGGACGAGGAGCGGGATGAGGACGAGGATGATCCAGGCGCCCTCGGCGAACTTCGTGACCGCGACCACGACCAGGACGAGACCGGTCGCGACCGCCCCCACGAGGTTGAACAGCGCGCTCGTGAGCCATCCCGCCCCGCCCTCGCGCCGCCACTTCCGAACCATGCCGGCCTGGGAGAGGGTGAACGAGACGAACACGCCGATCATGTAGAGCGGAATGAGCGCGTGGGTGTCGCCCTCGAAGGCGATGAGGAGGATGCCGGCGAGGAAGCTGAGGACGAGGATGCCGTTGGAGAAGGCGAGGCGGTCGCCCTGGTTCATGAACTGCCGGGGCAGGTAGCGGTCGCGGGCAATGATGGAGGACAGGCGGGGGAAGTCCGCGAAGGCCGTGTTGGCGGCGAGGATGAGGATGAGCGTGGTGGCCGCCTGCACCGCGTAGTAGAGCGCGCCGCGGCCGCCGAACACGCCCCGCGCGAGCTGCGACACCACCGTCTCGTAGCCGGGGGCCGATTCGACCAGCGGCACCGCCCGGTACGCGCTGGCGAGCAGCGTGACGCCCATGAACAGGGTGACGCACAGCCCGGCCATGATGAGCAGCGTGTCGGCGGCGTTCCGTTCTTCCGGCGGCTTGAAGGCGGGCACGCCGTTGGACACGGCCTCCACCCCGGTCATGGCCGTGCAGCCGTTGGCGAACGCGCGGAGGATCAGGAACGTCGTGAGGGCGGTCACCCCGGTCGGAGTAGGGGTGCCGCCGGGGACGACGGGAACGATCTGGCCGGTGATCGCGCGCCAGACCCCGGCGCCGATCAGGGTGAGCAGGCTCGCGAGGAAGAAATAGGTGGGGACGGAGAAGATGCGGCCGGATTCCCGGATTCCGCGCAGGTTGCCGATCGCGATCAGGACGACGCACGCCAGGCCCATCTCGGTCCGGTTGACGTGCCACTGCGGGAAGGCGGAGACCACCGCGGCCACGCCGGCGGCGATGCTGACCGCCACCGTCATCACGTAATCGATGAGGAGGGCGGCGGCCGCGATCAGGCCCGGGGTCGGGCCGAGGTTGTCCTTGGCCACGATGTAGGCGCCGCCCCCGCTCGGGTAGGCGTGGATCGTCTGGCGGTAGGAGAAGGCCACGATCAGCAGGAGGCCCGAGATCACCAGCCCGATGGGGGTCGCGACGGTCA
>Ga0070697_100003569_pt1 | contig 11960 bp, 10 predicted proteins | sample KBSK1501metaG_FD_65475 | JGI IMG/M metagenome (GOLD analysis project Ga0070697, IMG submission 65475) | Corn, switchgrass and miscanthus rhizosphere microbial communities from Kellogg Biological Station, Michigan, USA - KBS K1-50-1 metaG | ecosystem: Host-associated > Plants > Roots >... | reverse complement strand
AGGGTGGAACGACTCTCTCATCGTTTGTGCAGTCCCGAGTCACCATCGTAAACTCGATAGTCATGAAAAATATTGCCCTCGCCCTCCTCGCTGTCCTTCTCTGCTCCGTGCCCACCTTCGCCCAGGACTGGGCCAAACAGACCCTCGAGAAGTCTCCACGCCATCAGGAGTGGGTGCAAATCAAGCATGATGGCCGCACCGTGCACACCTTCGTGGTTTATCCCGAGGTGAAGCAGAAAGCCCCGGTGGTGATCGTGGTCCACGAAATTTTCGGACTGACGGATTGGGCGCGCACCGTAGCCGATAAGCTGGCAGCGAACGGATACATCGCCATTGCGCCTGATCTTCTTTCCGGCATGGCCCCGAATGGCGGCAAGAGCAGTGACTTTCCCAGTGTCGACGCCGCCCGTGAGGTTAACTCCAACCTCGACCAAAAACAGGTGACCGCGGACCTGAACGCAGTTGCCGACTACGCCAAGAAACTGCCGGCCGCCAATGGCAAGCTGGCCGTCGCCGGATTCTGCTGGGGTGGCCACCAGGCATTCCAGTTTGCGACGGCACGCAAAGACCTTGGCGCTTCGTTCGTTTTTTATGGCGCTCCCGCTGACGATGTGACCGCTGCGGCCGCACCGGTCTATGGCTTCTACGCCGGCAACGATGCTCGCATCACCTCGACGATCCCTGCTACTCAAGCGGCGATGAAGAAGGCGGGTAAGAAGTATGAGCCGGTCACCTATGAGGGTGCGGGACACGGCTTCATGCGCACCGGCGAGGACCCCAGCGACACCAATCCCGCCAATAAGAAGGCGCATGAAGAAGCCTGGAAGAGATGGGTGGGGCTGCTGAAGAAGCTGTAGGGCGGGAGCAGTAAGCGATAAGCAGTAAGCAATAAGCTCTTGGAGTTGTCATCCTGAGTCGAGGCGCTTGCGCCGAGTCGAAGGATTCCTACCGCGTTTCACACTCTCATGCAGTAACAAGACATTTTCTTTAGAATGCCTGCTCAAGTTCCCAACCCAAAGAAGAATATGAAGCTGGTTATAGCTTATAGCTTATAGCTTATTGCTTATAGCTTATTGCTTACGGCTTTCTCCAAACGCCTTCCCGATTACCGCCACAGCATTTTCCGTCAACCCGAACCGCTTCAGTTCATCCACTGCCGCCCACACAACTTCAGACACATCACTGCCGGCACGCAGCTCCCCGCCCAGGGGCACGCAAAGAAAATCAATCAGCACGTAATGGAACTGCGTCCGGCCGGTTGCGTCGGGCACGATGCTATCGAAGACGTCGAGCACCTGTTCCACGCGCACGCGGAGGCCGGTCTCTTCCAGGACTTCACGCGCGATTCCCTGCCGCAAGGTTTCGCCCAGCTCGAGCATGCCGCCGGGAAGCGACCACTTGCCGCGCAGCGGCTCCGACGCGCGCCGCACCAGCACAACTTCGCGATCGCGCACGATAACAGCGCCCAAGCCTACGAGAGGACGGTCAGGATAATCTCGTTGCAACATTGAGCAATTGCGTAATCGGGTAATTGCGTAAGCTTTGCCCAATACTCAATCAACCGGCCTTCACCAATTCGCTAAAGCTGCAGTGGTTTGCCCCACTCCTCAGCGAAGCAGACTCGCGTCATAGGGAAGCGCCCGGCAAAACGCTTGTCGGGCCCCTTCAACTTGCCAATCGCGAGTAACGCCACCACGCGGACAGAATCAGGAAGTTTCAGCAGCGTTTTCACCTTGATTTCCTGGAAACCTTCCATGGGGGCGGTGTCATAGCCGAGCACCTCCGCCATCAGCATCATGTGGGTGAAGGCAATCATCACATGGCGATTCACCCAGACGGCAAGGTCCGGCGCCAGTCCACCGGCGTCACCGGGAGTTCCGCCCAGGAAACCTGTGACTGTTCGTCGCGTTCTCTCGTGCTGCGCCGGATCGGCGAAGCCGTGGTCGGCGCTGATGCGCAGCATCTCTTCCAGATCGCCATTGCGCCAGCCTTCCTTATCCCCGGCAGCAACAATCACCACGGGAGCTTCCTCCACCTTCGCCTGGTTATAGGCCGCTTGGCGCAGACGCTTGCGTTGCTCCAAGTCGCGCACCACGACAAAGCGCCAAGGCTGCAGGTTGTAGCCGCTTGGAGCCGACAGGCCGGCTTCGATAATCTTCTTCAGGTCAGCTTCATGTACAGGGATGGATTCAAAACTCGGTGTGGCCCGGCGCTCGCGCACCACCTCACTCAAAGGTTTTTCCGCGGCTCGCTTTGCCATCGGGGCTCCTTGCTATCATCATCTAACTGCTTAGATGGCCTTAGAAGAATATAAGCGCAAGCGGGACTTCAAACACACTCCCGAGCCTCCACCGGAAGTTGAAAAGCAATCCAAAGGGCGCTTCGTGGTGCAGAAACACCGGGCCACACGACTGCACTACGACTTTCGTCTGGAGATGGATGGCGTCCTGAAGTCGTGGGCTGTCCCTAAGGGCCCTTCCAAGAATCCCGGCGACAAACGGCTGGCCATGCAGGTAGAAGATCATCCGGTCTCGTACTTCGATTTCGAAGGCATCATTCCGCCAGACAATTATGGCGCGGGAACCGTGATGGTATGGGATGTGGGCACCTGGGAACCGTTGGGCGATCCCCACGAACTGCTGAAAAAGGGCGACCTGAAGTTCCGGTTGCACGGGCAGAAGTTGAAGGGAGAGTTTGTGCTGGCGCGCATGCGCTCGCGGCGTCCGGGAAGCAAGGGCACCGAGTGGCTGCTGATCAAGAAGCGCGATCAGCACGCAGTCGATAACTACAGCATCGACGACTACGACTACTCGGTCTTAACCAAACGTTCGCTGCGGGAAATTGCCGGCGATCAAAATGCCGCCGAATGGCAGAGCCATAAAAAAGCATCGCGCAGCAAGAAGGTCGCATGGCTTGATGAGGCCCTGGCCAAGTCTGGAAAAGCCAAGATGTCTGCGCCAGAGCCCGAACCCGCAGCTGAGAAAGCTTCCTCTCCATCCGCTAAGAAAAAAAAAGACATTAAGCCCAAGAAACCCTCAACAAATGCCAGTGACCCTCTGATCGCAACGCTGGAGAGCCTGCCGGGCGCGATTCAAGGTCCAATGCCGCGCGCTATTCATCCCATGCTGGCCACTCTGGTGGATGAACCCTTCGACGATGACGAATGGCTGTTTGAAATCAAGTGGGATGGCTACCGCGCCATCGCCTACATCGAGGATGGCGACGTTCGGCTGGTCTCGCGTAATCAGAACCGGTTCAACGATTACCCCGAACTGCGCGACCTTCCCGACTACATAAAAACGCGCAAAGCAATTTTGGATGGAGAAATTGTCGCGCTCGACGAGCAAGGCCGGCCCTCTTTCAGTCTCATGCAACAGCGCGCCGGCCTGAGCGCCAACGGGCACCGCCGCGCCAAACGCCGCGATGTGGCGGTGATGTACTACGCCTTCGATCTTCTCTATCTCGAAGGCTACAACCTGATGCGCGTCGACCTGGAGCAGCGCAAAAAGCTGCTCGAGCAAATTCTTCAGAACAGCGAGATTCTGCGTTACTCCGAGCACTTCATCGGGAAGGGTACAGCGGTATTCAAAGCTGCTGCGGAAAAGGGCCTGGAGGGCATTATCGCCAAGCGGGGCAAGAGCTGCTACCTGCAGAAGCGCTCACGCGAGTGGCTGAAGATCAAGATCACGCAGCGCCAGGAGGCCGTAATCGGCGGATACACCGACCCCAGGGGCAGCCGTGAACATTTTGGATCGCTGATTCTCGGACTCTATGACAAGCAAGGACGTCTTATTCCAGTAGGCCAGGCGGGCAGCGGCTTCACCGAAGAGAGTCACGCCGCCATGTGGGAGCGGCTGAAGAAGCTAAAGACTGAAAAGAGCCCGTTTGCCAGCAAGCCAGTGAGCGACCGCCGCATTCATTTCGTCCGCCCGGAGATGGTCGGTGAAATCAAGTTTACAGAGTGGACGCACGAGAGCGAGGACGGGGGAATCAAGATGCGGGCCCCGGTGTTTCTCGGTCTGCGCAAAGACAAGAAGCCGGAGGAGTGTACGTTTGTTCAGGCTAAGTCTGCGGTGGAGGAGGCGGCAAAAGCGGAACGCGGAGAGGGCTGAGTTGCACTCAGCGTTGCAAAAAACATTCCGAGCCGACGGCGAGGAACCCCTACCGCCTAATAAGCATTTGTCAGAATAGGGATCCTTCGCTTCGCTCAGGATGACAATTTCAGGATGACAATTTCAGGATATTGCCTTCGCCCGCAGAGCGAATGAAGACCCGCAAGCGCTACTTAATATCCTTCATCGGCAGCAGCGTGCCGTAGTCCTGGCCCGAAGGCGCAACCGCACGCGCCACAACTCCCCCGAATGGCTCGCGCAGTTCAGGGTATTTCGTCACCATGGCTTTGATCACTGCCATGTTGTCCTGGAAGGCTCTAGCGGTATCTGAAATATCGGGGACCGAATATTTCACCACCAGGTTCAGGTTGTTATCTACCACCACTGGGAAAACTTCGGTCAGCTTGTACGACTTCCCATTTGGCGCAGCCAGATCAACCGGTCCGTTAATTGGCAGATCGGGAGGGACCGACTGCTGCGCCTCGTGCTCCAACCGTTGCACCGGCATGGTGCTGATGAAATCCACCGGCATCACCAGGTTGCGGGCCTGCTGGTAGAAAAACCACGCATTGTGGATCTGTCCTTTGGCCTTGTACTCGCGGGCCCGCACGAAGAACCAGGGAGCATCGTGTCCCTGTATGCGCGCCTGCTTAGGAGGCGGGAAGCCAGCCAGCTTCCACGCGCCGCTCGGCTGATCCTGCTGCAGGATGAACGTGACCAGGTAAGGTTCTGTTGCGGTCTTTACATCTTGAATCACCAAGCCATAACGGCCCGGCGGAAGATTAGGAATGCTGAAGCTGACAAACTGGGGTGTGCCCCACACCCCGCAAAGGAACTCGGCGCGATCCAAGTTTGCGGTGCCGCCTGCCTCCAGCAGATAGGTAGCGCGCACAGTGGCCTGTGCCCCCGCCATCACCGGCTTATTGGCGGTGATAGCGCTTTCCACACCGCCAAAGTTGGCAGCCAGCGGCGCTATGGCATTCTGCCGCATGGCCGCGGCATCACCCCGTACGAGCGAATCGAACATCTGCAAGGCGGCTCGTTCCATACTGCTGCGGGTAGCAGCGTCCATATCGTGAGCGTTGGAACAGCTTTCCGCAAATGCGGAGACCGCACCGGCGCCGAGCAGCAGGAGCGCTGCCGCAAGACTAATCAGGCTCTTAGAAATGCTTGTTTTCATGGGCTTTATTCGTTATTTGGGGCCGAGGCTACTCTCTCTATGATGCTGCCGGCAGAGGTTCAGATGTCAACAGCTTACTCTAGTCCGCAAGTTGGCATCTAAGGTACCAAAGCTCCTGCTGATTGCAGTGGTAAAATCGGCTCAGCGACTCCTAATGCCCCGTCCGTATTTGCGATTTGCGCCTGTTTTGGCCTTGGCGTGCGTGTCCGCCATCGCGACAGCGCAGAACCGGCCGGAACTCGCAGGTGCTCCTATTCAAGCACCTAAACACCCGGCTCCTCAACATTCGTACGTTCAAGGGAAGACGCAGCCGGGGAACGCAGCCGCTCAAGCACGTCCAGCGGTTGCGCCAGCGAACCCGAGTCCTCGCGGTGCGTACCCAGCGGCACAGGCAAACACAGCCACGCCGCGGAACCTGCTGCCAGTGCGTCCTCCGCGAGTGACCTATAGCAACGGGCTGCTGACTATCGTGGCCGACAACTCTACGTTGGCCGATGTCTTAAGCGAAGTTCGCCGCCGCACCGGAGCAGCCATTGAAGCGCCGGCGTCAGTAGGCGGCGAGCGTGTGGTAATCAGCATTGGGCCAGCCCCAGCAAACAACGTCCTCACCACCCTGCTCAATGGCTCTCGTTTCGATTACATAATTCTGGGATCGCAGCAGGCTTCGGGAGCACCCCAGCGGCTCATCTTGCGGGAAAAGCAAACACTGGCGCAGGCTGGAAACCCAGGTAGCCAGCACGCAAATGGCATGCCTAATTCGCCTGTGGCGGCGCAAGTGCCGCAGCAGGCCCCGGAACAGGAAGAAGAGTTCGTCCCGGAAGCAGAAATCCCAGACGAGGTCCAACAAGAGCCTCAGCAGCCTGATCAACAGACAGCACCTGGCCAGCAACAACAGCCGGGCCAGCAGCAGGTGAAGACTCCTGAGCAACTGCTGCAAGAGTTGCAGCAGATGCAGCAGCAGCAACAACAACAGCAGCAACAACCGCAGCACCAGGGAACGCAGCCTGACGGGAACGACCAGCCCAACTTGCGGCCGCAGAGCAACGACGAATTCCAGCGCCAGCAGCAGCAGCCCCAGATGCAGCCGCAGCAACAACCGCCCGACAACGAAGCTCCACCGCCCGACCAGCTTTAAAGAATCGGCAGCTCTCGATTCTGCTGCTCAAACCGGCAACATTCATTTCCCATCACAACATCTCAGTTGAACAAGAGGTGTGACTAGCATGAGACGACTATCAATTTCACTGTTGCTGGTAATGGCACTGTTGGCTTCGGTATGGGCGAAAGAATATCGCATGAAGACCAGCTCTGACCTGGTTCCCAGCGCTGCCGGGAAAGTGGAACTCGACAAGGACAGGAACGGCAACCGGGTAGCGAAGGTAAGGGTGTATCACTTGCCCGATCCTGAGAAGCTCAATCCGGCGCGCAATGCCTACGCGGTATGGATCCAGGCAAAAGGCAAGGATCCTGAAAACGTGGGGATATTAAAGGTAAACGGGGACTTGGAAGGCCAGATGGAAGCGACTACACCGTACAACAAATTTGAGGTGTTCATTACGGCGGAAGACAATCCCAAGCCAGAGCGTCCCAGCGGACCTGAAATCTTACGTGCTGAGGTCGACTAACGAGCTGCCGTAGAGGCGCGCCTCGGGGTGCGTCTCTACACGGCCACCTTTTCTTCAGCCATCCGCTGCAGCGACTCTTCATAGGGAGCACGCGCCACTCCGCGTTCGGTCACGATGGCGGTGACGTAACGGTTTGGCGTGACGTCGAAGGCTGGGTTCTCCACCGCAACTCCCTCGGGGACAATCTGCTTTCCCGCCATGTGTGTGACCTCGAAAGCTGCTCGCTGCTCGATGGGAATCTGATCTCCCGTAGGCGTGTTCAGATCGACCGTTGACCAGGGTGCGGCAACGTAGAACGGCACCGCATTTTCCTTCGCCAATACCGCCACTGTATAAGTGCCGATTTTGTTGGCGACATCGCCGTTGGCAGCAATACGGTCGGCGCCGACAATCGCTGCCGCAATTCTCTTTTGCCGCATCATGGCGCCGGCCATATTGTCGGAAATAACCGTAGTGGGAATTCCATCTTTCACCAGTTCCCAGGCGGTAAGGCGCGAGCCTTGCAGGAAGGGACGAGTCTCGTCGGCAAAGACCTGGATCTTTTTGCCAGACTCGACCGCGGCGCGTATTACGCCCAGCGCGGTACCGTAGCCGCAGGTCGCCAGCGCACCGGCATTGCAGTGGGTGAGTACGGCGCCCGTTTGCGGCAGCAGCACCGCCCCGTGCCGGCCCATCGCCTGATTAGCCGCGATGTCTTCGGCATGCATCTGCTGTGCCTCGCGAACCATGCCAGTCCTGATTTCCGTGAGCGCACGCCGGCTCAGTTCGTCAAAACGGGTGCGCATCCGCGATATGGCCCAGAACAGATTGACCGCCGTGGGACGCGTGGCGCCGAGGATTTCGCTGGCCTGCTCGAAGTCGCGGCGAATATCTGCGGCGTTTTGTGCGCGCGAGTCGCGTACCGCCAGCGCCAAACCCATGGCGGCGGCCACGCCGATTGCCGGCGCGCCGCGCACCACCATCTGGCGGATGGCGTCTGCAACTTCTACGTAGGTCTTGCAGGTTACGTAGGACTCTTCCGTGGGCAACTTGCGTTGATCGATGAAGCGTACGCCACCGCCGGTCCATTCGACGGTTCGCACATTGCCAAGATGCTGGTTTCCGCTCACTTCAGCAGTATCGCATTCAGCAGTGCAAAAGCTAAAGCCGCTTGCGTAGCTTTATTACAATCTCGAGCGGCTGCGAGCCGCGCATCAGGCTCAGCCGGTACTGCTTGCCCGCATGCGTGAACAACGTTCCTACCTGCTCCATCGTGAACTCAGCCGCAGGGGATCCATCAATCGCCACCAGCAGGTCGCCGTTCTTTACGCCGGCCTCCGACGCCGGTGATTGCAACGCGACGTCATGAACCGTGAAGCTCTTGAAGTCCGGCGACCACCGCAGATCAAGGCCGCTGGCATTAACCAGAAATTGATCCTCAAGGTGCGCATTCGGTTCCAGGTAAAGTTTTTGCCGCGAGTAGTCGAAAATCACATGAAAGCGGCGCAGCAGTTCGTTGCCGATTAGGGCCACCCCGCCGCTCACGCCTACGGGTTGTTTAAGCGTGTAGCGACCGATCTGAACCGATTCCGCGCGGCCCACGGTGGTGCGAAACTCCTGCCCAAGTCCCACACCGCCGACCACTTCCAGCTTGTTGGAAGATTGGGCCATCACATCGTCGTCGACGGCATCGCCCGAGCCGGAATCAATCAGCACTTGGCGCTCGACTGCCTCCCGCCCGGGAATGTTGATTTTGATGGGAATGTGCGGTGTCTTCTTCACGAGGGTAAACGCAACCGCTTCGCTACCACCAGAGTACTTGAATGTCGCAGGGTCATACAGCGTGACCAGTTCGCCGGGGTAGTCCACTTCGACCACATACGGCAGAAAAAAGTCGTAGCCAAGAATGCCGCCCACCTCTCGTCCCATAAGCGCAGGCTGGCCGGAAAGGTCGATGACGTAGACACTTTCCGATGGAGTACTGAGGCCCGGCAGATCGAAAACCACATTCTTCGCGAACTTGATCTGGACTGTGCCCTTGCCCGCTCCAGTACCCTGCCTTTCGCCTTCGGTCTTCAGGCCCATTTTTTGCACCAGACCTGAGTCCAACACGTTGCCGCTAGCCCCGGTATCCAGAATGAACCAGACCGGCGGCTGCCCGTTAATGCCGACCTTCAGAAAAATGATGTTGTTTTCAAAGTCAAAGCGAAAGCTTTTGGGCAACTGGGGTCTTGGCGCCTGTGCGGACGCAAGTACAGTCGAAACCAAAATCGCGGCTAGGCAAACGGCTCTAAAGGCTCTCATGATGCTCTTAGACGCCCGCGACTTCAGAGGGACAGCCTCCAACGCGCTTAAAAATGTCTTGGGTTTGTTTTGTTCGGAACGTGCGCACCCGCTCACTGCTCGCGGTCCCGGGCGAACATGGAGTCGTCGGCTTCCTTCAGCTTCAGCCGCAGATGCACCCGCCGAATCTCCGAAGCCATAAAGATGGAGATGAATGGCGCCGGTGAAGCCATGCGCTCTACATTGCGGCGTCCGGCAGCCTCCTCCCGCTCTACCAGGCAAATAACCCCCACCACCTCGAAACCGGCCTCGCGCGCCGCCACCAGCGCCTGATTGGTGGAAGCGCCCGTAGTGCAAACGTCATCCACGATCACCACGCGTGCCCCCTTTTCGTGAAAGCCTTCGATGCGCTGCCCCGTGCCATGCGTCTTCTCCGCCTTTCGGACAAGAAAGCCGTCAATGTACCAGCGCTCGGGATCGCGCGAACCGGCGCCGCGCGATTGGATCTGCTGGGCGCTCAGGATGGCTACACCCACCACCAGTGGGTCAGCCCCTAGCGTAAGCCCGCCGATAGCCTGCGGATGCCACTGCCGGGCCAGGATTTCGTCGTAAATTACGCGGGCGGTCAGCCGCGCGCCTTCGGCCTGTAGCGTGGTGGCGCGACAATCGATGTAGTAGTCACTCTTCGCCCCGGAAGAGAGCGTGAACTCGCCCAGGCGAAAAGACTTTTCTGCCAGCATTTGCAGCAGTTGTTCACGCGCGCTCAACATGCAGAGAAGATTATCACTGTATCCGGCGCAGTCGCGCGTTTCCTCGCTAGTTCATTCTCTCCAGATTGCGGAACTGATTGGTGCTGAGATAGAGCATGGCGAACAAGGCGGTGTTGTAGCCCACATGTACCAGAACACTGGCGGCGAGCGAGCGCGTCAGGGCGCGCACGAGCGTCAGCACGAGCCCGACCGTAAAAAGAATGGCCAAGGGAGCGACGGAGCTGGCTAACTGAGCAGCATGGATCAGGGCAAAAGAGGCGGCTGTCAGCACGACTGCGGTGGCGATTCCGCCAACCGCTGCTGCCCGCGACTCCATGCCTCCCCGTGCGGCAGCGACTACAAACAGCAGCCCCAGCGCAAGGCACGCAGACACAGCCGTCAGAAGCAGCGTCCTGCTGGAAAAATGCATGGCGAGGCCCCACAACACGAGAAGCACCGCCGCCACAATGCTTGTTGGCGTACTTATCGCAGGCTGCTTGCTGCGAGAGAGCAGCAGGGCACAACCGATCAGCGGCAACAACGCTGCCGCGAGCAGCGCCGCTCCGGAGAGCGCCCGCATCACCAAAGCCCAAGCCGCGAAAAGCAATGCCAGGCTCGCCCCGGCCCGCGCCGTCCGGCTGTTGTGCAGTGCGCGAGCGAAGGCGCGCTCCAAAACGGGATAGAGAAAACCGCGGAAGAACATCTCCTCCACCAGGGGAGCGATGAGGATGCCGAAAGCGGCCATCAGGTAGGCTCCTCCGGTGGTCTCAAAGTAGCGCTGGATGGGCAAGGACTTGGGCAGCGGCAGGAAGCGAGAAACGACCTGCACTACCAAGGCCAAGATCATTCCTGAAAACAGATAGCGTAACCAAGCGCTCGGCCAGCTCCACTGAAGAGTCTGCCAAAAGCGCCGATGGTAACGGTTGCGAATGATCCAGGCCATGGCCACCAGCAGCGCCAGATACCCAAGAAATTGCCCACTCACCATCACGTAAGGATTGAACGTAAGCTTCTGGATAATTGCCGCGCTTATTGCCTCACCCGGATGTCCGCTGCTGTAGATCGCAAGGTAAATGGCAACCGCGATGGTTACGAAGATGTTGATGGCAACTACGGCCGCCACCGCCAGCAACACAACATCCCACCCGTTCCATGGTGGATCTTCGACTGGCAATTGCGGCTGTGCGGGTTCGACCGGCTCTGGCCGGGGAAGTCCCAAGGGCGGGTTGGGCGAAAGAGACAAGCAGTGATTATTTCAGGATTTGGATTCAGGAGGTCGGCGCCAACGCAGTTTCGAGCGGCGCGGCTACGGGCTTAGCCGGCATCAACTTCAATTTCGCTTGTACCTCGGCCAGCGCCTGGCCAGTGTATGACTTCTTGTTTTTTGCCACTTGCTCCGGAGTGCCCTGTGCGACCAGGCGGCCACCCTCTTCCCCACCCTCCGGGCCGAGGTCGATGATCCAATCGGCGCTGCGGATGACATCCAGGTTGTGCTCAATGATCACCACGCTATTGCCCAGGTCGGTCAAACGATGCAGCACATCCAGCAGTTTACGGACATCGTCAAAATGTAGACCAGTGGTGGGTTCGTCGAGCAGATAAAGAGTGCGCCCCGTCTGCCGTTTGCTGAGCTCGCGGGCCAGTTTGATGCGCTGCGCCTCGCCGCCCGAAAGCGTAGTAGCAGACTGGCCTAGTTCAATGTAGCCGAGGCCCACGTCAACCAGGGTTTGCAGCTTTTGGCGAACGTGCGGTACGTCCTCCAGGATGGGAAGCGCATCGACTACCGGAGTCTCTAACAGGTCAGCAATCGAAAAGCCTTTGAAGCGGACGTTCAGCGTCTCCTGGTTATAACGCCTGCCGCTGCAGATCTCGCAGACGACGTAAACATCGGGCAGGAAGTTCATCTCGATGCGGCGCTGGCCTTCGCCCTGGCAGGCTTCGCAGCGTCCGCCGGGGACATTGAAAGAAAAGCGTCCGGGCTTATAGCCGCGCTCGCGCGATTCGGGCAGCATGGCGTAGAGATCGCGAATCT
>Ga0070697_100003568_pt1 | contig 11961 bp, 11 predicted proteins | sample KBSK1501metaG_FD_65475 | JGI IMG/M metagenome (GOLD analysis project Ga0070697, IMG submission 65475) | Corn, switchgrass and miscanthus rhizosphere microbial communities from Kellogg Biological Station, Michigan, USA - KBS K1-50-1 metaG | ecosystem: Host-associated > Plants > Roots >... | reverse complement strand
TGGCTGCCAAATCCTCCAAGGCTCGCAAAATATCACACTGTTCGCGAGCATAACGCTTCTGCTTCTCACTTTCCTTACTGCTCGTGTTGTAAGCTCGCCAGACGCGTTGCCAGCGCTGCTCCAACTCTGCATCAATAGCTGCCTTCTCTGCTTTGATCTGTGCCCGTCGCTCATAATAGTCCACCCCCTGTGCAGCAAGCGCGTCCTGATGGGCGTTGAGCTTACGATACAGCTCATCGCCATAGGTCTTGGTTTGCTTCCAGAGGCGACCATAAAGCAGAGAGGCTTTGTGGGAACGGACTTGTGCAGAAGCGGTCCAGCGCTGGACCGTGCTCAAACGCTTCTCTAAGGCGGCTCGTTTCTTGGCAACCTCGGAGTTCACAATGGGCGTCTTGCCATAGCCGTGATTCGTATTCAGACCAAGCGGCACCAGAAAGTCGCGAATGATATTTTCTTGTACCGGCCAGCGTCGTGTGTAGGTCTGGGCAAGTTCCACGGCATCGACGGTGTCGGCGGTGGTGACAATGGGAATCAGCTTGGCAGTGGTCGGAGCCGCAGGCGTCGGCTCGGCTTTCCACTCCGCTTGCCACCAGGCTGGTTTGCGCACGTCTTCGTCCATTTCTTCTTCCTGCTGCGTACAGGGAACGTGACGGCGCAGATCGCGAATGAGGGCCACGCGTACAGGAAGGAATTGGCCTTTCTGATCAGGCAGTGGCAGAGCGAAACAGGCCGGAGCGACCTCACGCACCAGTTTCCCATGCCGATCCAGCTCAAGTGGCACAAACATCCCAACCTCGGTGAAGGATTGTTGCCTAAGCGAAGAGGTCGCCCTCTCCGCTCGGCTCCAGAACCGTGCATGAGGCTTGTCACCTCACACGGCTCCTCAATACTGCGGTCAATTGTCATTGATACACTCCGTTGCGTGTTTCGCGTGCCTTTGGTCGTGACAATGGCGGTGAAGCGCAAACTTGTTGCTGAGTTCTTCACCACCGCCTTCACTTCTCGGGGTGATATGGTCAATCTCGATTTGATCTCCATCCTTGAAGAGAAGTTCACACCACCGGCATTTTCCTTGCTGTTTCTGTAGCAGTTTTCCCAGTGTTGTCTTTGTTAATGGGTGATCTTTTAAGCGTTTTGCCCAATAAAGGAGGTTCCCATCGAACGGGCTTGTATTGCCTTTTACCTTTATGTGTCGTTGAATGGGTATTGCAGCATGCCATCTCAGCACCTGTTGCTTGGGTCCCTCTGGCGTGGCAAATGTCCAGGTGTTCCCTTCAATGGTCCGCCAGTATTTCCTTTTTACCCACCCTGCGCCTTTTTTCGGGTGTTTTTTGGTCATCTTCTGCCAGAGCATACTTAGCAGGAGGTGGTCGCATGTTGCAAATTGCTTTGCGGATACAACCGTCCGATAATACAGCGCCCAACCATGAATAACCGGGTTGAGTTGGTCAATGATTTCCTCTTGTGGAAGTGATTGTCCTTTCTGTAGTATCCTCCTCAGTTCTTGCAGATGACGTTGGACTCCTTCTTTACTCGGCGTAATGATCGTCTTGAAACCAAGCGGCTTCCCTTTAGTATCTTTTCCTGTATGGGTTTTTCCTACGGGGAACTGTCGAATAGTAAATCCCAGAAAGTCGAACCCTACATTGCCCTGATATTTTTCCAGGGTATGAGAGAGCCGTGTTTTACTTGGTTTCAATTCCAACCCAATGCCCTGTAACCATGTCGCGATGATTTGCTGCGCCTTACTAACCTCTTCAGCCTTCTCATGAAGCACTACGAAATCGTCTGCATAACGGATGAGTTGGGGTGCTCCTCGTTGTGCTGATGGAGCCTTGCTCTCACCGATGTAGGCTTTTAGTAATGCTTCTTCCATTCCGTAGAGGGCGATATTGGCAAGCAATGGAGACACCACCCCACCCTGCGGGGTTCCCGCTTCGGTTGGGGAGAGTTCCAATGCTTCCATCACCCCGGCTTTGAGCCAGCCTTTGACCAGTCGCCTCATTGCCGGGTATGTATGCAGCTTCTCTAAAAGCGCTTGATGATTGATATTATCGAAACAACCTTTGATATCTGCATCTAGGACATATTTGTTTTTCCATCGCAGATTATTGAAGATGGCTCCAATTGCATCATGGGCACTGCGTCCCGGTCGGAAACCGTAGCTATTGGCCTCGAACAAGGCTTCCCATTGCGGTTCAAGGGCAGCTTTGGCTAGTGCTTGACATGCCCTATCGTACATGACGGGAATCCCTAATGGCCTCTGCTCATTTTTTCCTGGTTTTGGTATCCAGACTCGCCTGAGCGGCAGCGGTTTCCTCTCAGCTATCAGCTTTGGGTGGATTGCTTCAACCATTGCTAGTCTCCCCGTTGGTTGGACGGACTTCACTCCATCTATGCCTGCGGTTTTCTTGCCCTGGTTGTCCTGGGTCACCCGTCGCACAGCCAAGAGTCGGGCTGACCGAGACTTCATTAACAATTTCTGTAACTTGTGAACTGTTTTCAGATCTCCACGTTCAGAGGCTTTGAAGATGCGCTTTTGCAGGCGGTACTGGTGTTTCTCTAGCTTGCGCCAGGGTATTTCAGCCCATTCCTCACTCAGACTTGCGTCCGGTGCCTTGGTGTGTTCCATGCGACTTGCACTCCTTCATTCCACAGTATCGGGTCTGCGTCAGCGTATCCTGGGCATTACCCCAGGCGTTAGCTTCTCAGACCATCCCACCAAACAGATGCTTGCGGTTGGTACCTGCTCACGCTATCGACTCTGCGTGAGAGCACTCTGTTGATTACTTCGTTCCGATAGTTCGTTTTCCGTTGCCGTAGGTCTCCTGCTATCCGCCGGGTTTCTTGGGGGTGAATACCGATCACGGTTGGATATGTCGGCCCCTATCCTTGTCCATTTTGGACCAAGCCCCGCATTGGTTCTCTGGTACTTGCGTTAACTCGGTTTGGCTTGTTAACGATAACGACGGTTCAGACACAGGTTTGCTTGCGCTAGCCATAGCAACTTGCTAGGGGTGTTCGCGACATCGAATTTGCCACTTTGCCCCATTTCCTCCCGCTTCTTGGATTGATGACCAGTCGCTACCAAGGGGAGAATGCTGTTCCTCTTTTCACCTAGAGGGATGGGAATTGCGCCCATCATCAAACTATCAGTTGTCAACGGAATAGACTTCCGTTGCTGCTCCTCCCCCGTTTTACGGTTTTGGAGCAAACGAATCGCACCCAGCCTGTCGTTTTGTACTCTACGCTTCTATTATCGTGCTGAAACTTGGGATAGCCTTTCTTGCCTGGCTTCTTCTGCTTGCAGTGCTCATAGAAGCGTGAAATAGCGAACCAGGCTTGCTCTGCTGCGGCTTGTCGAGCTTGAGAATTGAGATGAGAAGCGAAAGCATAGTCTTGTGCGAGTACAGCACAGTGGACATTGAGATCGTAGGCATTGCTGCCGCGCTCATCCATCCACAAGCGCAAGCACTTGTTACGGATGAACTGCACAATCCGTATCGCCTCATCAACAGCGGCGTACTGCTCTTTGGAACCGTCTAGCTTGTACTCGTAGATCAGCATCCCTTGTCCTTGCTCGTGTGTTGTGCTAGACTAAGTATACATTGATAGATAGTACATGTCAAGAGGAAACACCCATGAGACGAACAAATGTCTATGTTACCGATCAGCAGTTAGAGCGGCTTCGGGCACGTGCCGAACACGAGGGGGTGGCTATGGCTGAACTTATCCGACGGGCCATCGATGCATTTCTGGCTTGGGATGATCCCACGTATGCCCCAATGCCCAAGCCCCAAACAAGGAACGGTGCTCTCATCTCCCGCTTAAAAGACGAGGGTTTTCCCGCGCCCGCTGTATAAAGCGGCGAAACAACTGCGGATAATTCGGCCTATGTGTGAGCTTGCATTTTCCGCAACAATTACGCCGGTTTCTTTAGAAGAAGAGGTCCATCGCAGGAGGAAGACATCATGGCAAATCAAGAACAGCTTGACCTGCTGAAACAAGGAAGTGACGTCTGGAATACCTGGAGAAACCAACATGCATCTCTACGACCAGACCTGAGCGGAGCCAACCTCACGAGAGCCCATCTCAAAGAAGCCGACCTCAGCCAAGCCGATCTCAGTGGAGCCGATCTCAGTGGAGCCGACCTCAGCAAGACGAAGCTGAATGAGAAGACCCGCATAACACAAGAACAAATCGGGCAAGCGAAACCAGGAAGAACTCTCTGAGTTCCAGGAGAGACAAATCACCATGCAAATCGCGAGAGTCGATAAGGAATCCCCACTTGATTAAACCAGCGCTGCAATGTCGTAATCGCGGCGTTAATACGCTCGGAACTGCCCAGGCCGTGTGCCACCAGGCACCGCAGGAAATCCAACAGGAGTTCGTCGGCAAGAGTCACAACAGCAGGTACATCGCGCTCGCACTGCTGGGCAAAAACCACCAGAGCCGCCTTGAAATGCGTGGCGGGAATCATCATGGAGTAGTGGTATTCACGCCCCTCATCATCACCTGGCGGATCATAATCGTACTCCTCATGGAAGATCAAGCAACCATCTTCATCAATGGTGACTGAGAGGGAGAAAGAACTTCCGCTGCCCTGGCGGGAGCGACGAACCAGTTGGTACGTCTCTTTCTTTTCTCGTCGCACTGGCGCATGCACTCTTCCCACAATTTCCTCGACGGCTTGTTGAACTCTCCCTGTGCCGGTCGCCTCGATGAAAACATGATCATCATCGCTATGGATGTGCCAGACGGAGCGCACGACTTCATAGGGAATCGCGGCCTCATCTAACCATCTCCGCAATGTGCGGTGACTCTTACCAATTGGTGAAGCCCTCTCCAGTTTCTGCTTTCCTTTAAGCTGGTCAAGCAATTCAAAAAGCATGCGCACACGTTCTTCTCCAGGCGATGTTGGCCCGTCCTGAAACGGAGCCACCTCGCGCTGGCAATGCTGAGCTACTAGCAGCAGAAAAGTCTCAAAATAGCTGGCAGGTATGAACAGATGGTCAGAATAACCAGGCTTCGTTTCCTCGCGCGCCCGCTGCCCCAAGAAACTATAATGTTCCACGACCACAATCGCGCCATCTTCCTCAACATAGAGCCAGGACTGGAAAGATAGTCCGCTCGCATCGATAGAAAAGCCAAGCTGGTGATTTCTCAGCATCTTGCCTCACCTGTCTCTTTCTTGCCCTGATCGTAGCAGAGCAGCCCAGTTCTCCTTACACAACGAGCCGATCGAGCAGTCCTCGGAGCAAGAACTCTTTGCTTATCTGAGGAGCCACCTCTTTCATCTGGCATCGCCTCATCAGGTCTTCCTCACTCACTTTGCGCGTGCCCCCCCTCTTTTCTGGAGCATGTTTGCAGGGCATCGGCGAAACGTGCAAGCAGTTCCTCCCGCTTTTGCGGGGTAATATTCAGCGGAGTGGCAGTTTCCCGTAATCGGCCAAGCATGATGCCCATCACCGGCGTATATTTGTTGAACAAGCGTGTTCGTGTGGGTGCATCCGGTATAGCATCGAGGGTGAGCGCATTGGCAGCAACATCAAATAGTTTAATTAATGCCACGTCGGGGTCTCGAATCGCGTCACGCACATGTTCGGCGTAGAGGGCATTCCTGGATGCGATAAAGGCTGCTTGTCCTGCGCCGGCTGTCCTCTTCTGTGTCCCCTGTTGCTCTAACAGCGTGTCAAAGTCGGGGTTGGTTAAGCCGGAGATCATACTTCTGACCCTGGCACTCTGGGTCCGCTCTTCGATCGCATCGAGGGCCAGTTGAGCCGCAGCTTTCCCCTCCCCGGCTGGTCTCTCCCTCACTTGTTGCGCTAATCGCGCTGGCTGATCTTCTACCGCATCGTGTAATAAGGCTGCCACGACCACATCCGGGTCCTGGTGAGCCATCGCTTCGAGGACCTGGGAGGCCACCGCAAGTGCATGCTCAATATACGGCGTGCCATCAGGACGAGGTGCCTGGTCAAGGTGGAGTTCGACCATGAGTTCCAGGGCGTCTAAGATCCTCGCTGCATCAGCAGGGGCAAAGGCGGTCTGAAGTTGTGCTCGGAACGCCCGGACTTGCTGAAGGTAGCGCGTTACGTGTGCGCTCGATACACCAGCATGACGGAGTTGCGCTGCGAGACTTTCCATCTTTCCTGCAATTTTTCTTTCCTGATCAATTCCTATCTCATATAAACCAGCATCAATGGTTATTATCCTCTTCCTCCGCACTATTAGCAATAGGGAGATTTCGTACAGCATCCGCTTCCACCCAGATACGCTGGATTAAGAGACGTGCCTCATCTTCATCTGTAAGGGCTTGTTGGAAAGGAAAAAAAGCGCGATCATTGCTGTGATGATGTATCCAGCGGCTGATAATGTTGATCTGGTCCACCTCGGCCTGGCCTACAATTTTGGGCGGCTCCCCCAGCGAAGCAGCCAGCTTCAAAAGTTCGCCTACAGAGCGCTTCATTGTCTCGGGCTCATGTGGGATACAGCGCTGCTCTAAGAGCCGCCCGTGACGAATGAGAAAGAGTTCGTTACATCCCTCGCGGGCAGATGGATAGACGATAACCAGATTATTGGCTTCGACCGCTCCACTAATCAAGCGTTGACCGATCAAAACTTCATCGGCGCTGCGAATAGTATCGCGCAGCCAGGCAGCGCGTTCAAAGTTCAACTGCTGCGAGGCTTCCAGCATCTGCCGGCGCAGGCGGTCGAGCAGGTCTTCACGCTCACCACCGAGAAAGGCGCACACCTCTTCAATTGTTTTACCATACTCGCCTGGATCGACACCCCCCCGGCATGGGCCTGGGCAGCGATTCAAGTGCAGGCGCAGGCATGGATCAGAGGGTTTAGCCTGCGGCGGTAGAGAACGAGTGCAGGTGCGAACAGGAAATACTTTTTGTACCAGTTCAATGGTGAGATCGACGATGCGCCTGCTGCGGAAAGGGCCGAAATAGCGCGCGCCATCAGCAGCCACCTCTCGCGTCGCATAGACACGCGGAAAAGGGTGCTGGATGTCGATCTTGATAAAAGGATAGAGTTCATAGTTACGCAACTGTACATTGTACGTGGGCTGTAGTTCTTTTATCAGTTGCGATTCCAACAGCAGGGCCTCAAGTTCGGAACCCAGCACGCGCGTCTCGATCTCTTTGACATTTTGCAAAAGCCCATCCATTTTGCGTGTATAGCCCAGGGGCTGATTGTAATAAGAGGCTAGCCGGTCCTTCAGGCGCTTGGCCTTGCCAACATAAATTACCTGCCCATATGCATCTTTCATCAGGTACACCCCTGGCTTGGAGGGAAATTCTCGTTTCCAGGCGGGATTCAGGAAGAGGTTACCTGTAGGTCGCAGCGTGACCGCTTGTGCCGCAACCTTGCCATCAGCACGCAATAGCTCAATCTGCCTGGCTGTCGTGGCTTGCGTAATATCGCCGCTCCACGCAACAGGCAACTGCAAACGGCGGCGCAGGTGTCCCAGCGTCTGTATACCCTGCTGCTGCGCTAATTCCAAAAGCTTCATGAAGATAGCAGCCGTCACTCTGGCATCCCCCAGGGCACGGTGACGACTTGCCATGGCTATCTTCAGGTGGGCGGCCACCTTATCGAGTTTGAACCGGCGCAAGCCAGGCAGAAAGCGGCGCGCCAGGGGAATAGTATCCAGGCCATCGATAGGAAAATCATAGCCGAGTAATCGTGCTTCGTATGAGAGAAAGCCAATATCAAAACCGACATTATGCCCTACGAGGATAGCTCCTTCGACAAAATGCAGAAAGTCGGGGAGGACTTCGTGTGTCTTGGGCGCTGAGGTAACCATCTCCTGCGTAATGCCGGTGAACTGAACGATGAATGCCGGTAGACGAACACCAGGATTAACAAGGCTTTGAAACGAGCCAACCACCTCCCCCCCACGCATGCGAATACCCGCAACTTCAATCATACGGTGATGACCGGGGCGCAGTCCAGTCGTCTCAGTATCCAGCACAACAAACTCTATTTCATTAAGCAGTTGATGCGTGCTGCGCCACGCCAGCAGCCCCCATTGATGCTCCTCAGTCTGTTCAAAAAGTGAGGAGCTTTCCAGGGCCTTGCGCAATAAGGTCTGCCAGATAGCATTCTTACCTGTACCTTCGGTCACACCAAATAGATGTTGCAGCAACATGTCTTCGGCTACAGGTTGCCCAATGCTCTCCAGCAGTTCGTGTGCGCGTCGCAGTAATACCCCTTGCTGTGGCGCTCCGCCAATTTCTGCCTGCGCCATAACGAAATATCCCCCTCTGATCTATTAAGCATAGATCATATGTACGAGAAGAATAACATGCAGAGCAGAGGTTTGCAAGAGCAAGATGACTTTTTGCATTAAGATATACTTGTTATGATAGTCTTACTTGGAAATACATCAGTTAACGACTGAGAGACAGGAATGAATGAGTCTAAACTACAAGCAAACATAGATGCTCTGCGCGAGTTTGTCCATAGTAAAGGGTGGAGCATTGCTAATGAAAAAGAGATTCAATCCGGCTATCGACTGACCGTCACCGATGGGATAGCTAGAATCCCCGTCGCTTTCTTTTCCAGTGGCAAAGTCCTCATTCAAGGCAAACCTGGTGCTCTCCAAACCGAGCTTAAATCATGGTGGGATACAAGAAAAACCTCTTACACTCAATCCTCAGTGCCAGCGACTATCCAGTCATCATTTGTTGAAACGTCCCCAGGAGAACCCGCCACAAACTTCAGCGGTATGGCAAGAATAGGATTAGATGAGTCAGGCAAAGGAGATTATTTTGGCCCCCTGGTAATTGCCGCGGTCTTCGTGGATGAGCAAACCGAGCCCCAGTTGAACGCTCTGGGGGTACGTGACAGCAAGCTTCTCACCGACAGCCGCATGCTGGTAATGGCCGAGGAAATCAAGACACTATGTCCTAACCTGGTAGTGCCGATTGAGCCGAAACGCTATAACGAGTTGTACAATAGAGTACAAAATTTGAATCGTTTGCTGGGGTGGGGGCATGCCTGGACACTGGAAAAGATGTTGGAGAAAGTATCAACCAATCTCGCTATTGTCGACCAGTTTGGTGACGAGTCCTATGTACGCAAAGCGTTGAGGGAGAAAGGTCAGCAGATTACCCTGGTGCAAAGAATTCATGCGGAGCAGGATGCCGCGGTCGCAGCCGCATCAATACTCGCCCGCGCTAAGTTTGTACAGCAAATGGAGCAATTATCGCAGCGAGTAGGCAAAACGCTGCCGAAAGGAGCCTCGGACCCGGCGATTGTGACGGTAGGGCGCGAGCTTGTAGCTAAGTACGGTAAGGATATTTTAACGGAAATTGCAAAACTGCATTTCAAGACAACTGAACTGATTCTTCAAACAAGCTGAAAGGAGTTCCTGATGAACCAAAACCACATCCCCACCGTTGGCATTCTGATCTTTGATGATGTCGAAGTGCTCGACTTCTGTGGCCCTTTCGAGGTCTTTTCCGTGGCTCGCCCAGACGGAGAACATAGCGACGAATCCAGGCTCTTTAACGTCGTGACGATTGCAGAGGAAGATAGGATCATCACCTGCCGTGGCGGGCTGCTTGTGAAACCACACACGACGATTGAGAATCACCCACCCCTCGACATTTTGGTTGTTCCGGGAGGACTGGGCACACGCCGTGAACGGAAAAATCAACGTCTCCTCGACTGGATTGTGCGGCAAGATCAGCAAACCCGCTTAACGACCAGCGTCTGTACCGGGGCTTTCCTCCTCGCCGAACGCGGCCTGCTTGACCACCTTCATGCAACAACGCACTGGAATAGTGTCGAGTGGATGCGTAACACATATCCAACAATAGAAATGGTAGCAGATGCACGCGTCGTCGACGAAGGGCATATCATCACTTCAGCAGGCATCTCCGCGGGCATCGATATGAGTCTTCACGTGGTTTCTCGACTGTATGGTGTCGAGGCGGCAGAGTGGACAGCGCGGCAGATGGAATACGACTGGTCGGCTCGGGGAAAGGTGCTAACATCCTGATCCTTTGAAGTAAAATCGGAGGGAAGACAAGATATGCCTTCGGAATCAGCAACACCTCTAGCTTTGGAATTTCATCCTGTTACGCCTGAACGCTGGCAAGACCTTGAAACGTTGTTCGGAAAAAACGGCGCTTACGGCGGCTGCTGGTGCACATGGTGGAGAATATCACGATCCGGATTTGGGAAGCAGGTGGGCCAGGGGAACAGAGAGACTCTGAAAGCCATTGTGGACTCGGGCGAAGTTCCCGGACTTTTGGCTTATGGCGGCAATCAACCGCTTGCCTGGTGTTCGGTAGCTCCAAGAGAAGCGTTTCCATCTTTGGAACGATCGCGCACGCTCAAGCGCATTGACGATGAACCTGTATGGTCCATTGTCTGCTTTTTTGTCGCCAGGCCGTATAGACATCAGGGACTCATGGTCAAGCTATTGAGAGCTGCCATAGCATATGCCAAAGTGCATGATGCAAAGATTGTCGAGGGTTATCCGGTCGAACCAGGACAAACCAACATCCCTCCTGTCTCAAGTTTTACCGGTATCATCTCTGCTTTCAAGGAGGTTGGCTTTGTAGAAGTACTCCGCCGGTCGGAGCGTCGTCCAATCATGCGCTATTTCATCGAAGAACATTACGAGAGTTGAACTAAGGAAGCTTGCTATTTTTAGTTACCAGGCGCAAAAGGAGAAAGAACAAGACACCAACGAAAATAATGATCAAGCCGATAATCAGCGGAATAACGCTATTGCGACCAAATAGTTCCAGGTTATCAGTCACTTGTACGGTTATTCCAGCGATCAGCAGAGTGAGTGCAATACCCATAGAGGTGCTTAAGCCTCTTTTTCGCATACAATTAGTGCCTCTTAATGCTTAACTTCCAGTGGAGTTCTGTCAGAGTTACTGCATTGTAACATAATCTTGCATAGAAAGGTTAATCCATGAGCAATATGCAGCCAGACGGTACCCTGGAATTATCTAGCGAAGAGATGAAAACTCTGGGTTACCAGGTTATTGATTTACTCGTTGAACATTTCGATCACCTGCGCGACCAGCCTGTGACCCGTAAGTCTGATCGGCCAACACTTGAGAAACAGTTACGAGAAGCATTGCCAGCGCAGGGTATAGACGCCACAAAGGTGCTTGATCAGATTGAACACGATGTTTTTAGCAATATCATGCACCCGGATCACCCGCGCTTCTTTGCCTTTGTTCCCAGCCCTGGTAATTTTGTCAGCGTCATGGCCGACGCACTGGTATCCGGCTTCAACGTGTTTGCGGGAACATGGTTGGAAGCTTCGGGACCAACGCAGATCGAGCTCGTTACTATCGACTGGCTGCGACAGCTCTGCGGCTTGCCTGATTCGGCGGGCGGATTATTTGTGAGCGGTGGTTCAGTAGCCAACCTGACAGCACTGGCAGCCGCGCGCCATATAAGGTTACAGGATAATATGCAAGGCGCTGTCGTTTACTGCTCAGATCAAACACACTCATCTATTGAACGAGGGCTGCAAGTGATGGGCTTCAATCCTACGCAGCTTCGCAAGCTGCTTTCAGACAACGCCTATCGCCTGCCCTTGCCCGATCTGCGGCGTGCAGTAGCTGAAGATCGTGCTGCAGAAAAAACACCCTTTTGCGTTATCGCCAATGCTGGCACAACAAACACCGGTGCAGTAGACCCATTGCCGGAATTAGCCGAATTTTGCCACGAAGAAGGCTTATGGTTACATGCCGACGGAGCATATGGAGCCCCAGCCGTTTTATGCGACAAGGGACATGTCCTGCTGGAGGGGCTAGGATATGTAGACTCGCTCTCATTGGACCCTCACAAGTGGCTGTTCCAACCCTATGAAATCGGCTGCGTACTGGTTCGTAAAACTCATTGGTTAAAAGAAACCTTTCACATACTGCCGGAGTACTTGAAGGATATAGCTAAGGGGGAAGAGGAGATTAACTT
>Ga0070697_100003567_pt1 | contig 11961 bp, 15 predicted proteins | sample KBSK1501metaG_FD_65475 | JGI IMG/M metagenome (GOLD analysis project Ga0070697, IMG submission 65475) | Corn, switchgrass and miscanthus rhizosphere microbial communities from Kellogg Biological Station, Michigan, USA - KBS K1-50-1 metaG | ecosystem: Host-associated > Plants > Roots >... | reverse complement strand
AAATAACCCGCTTAAGGCAGTTCGCGCTATTATACCTTAGTTTAATAAGGTTTTTGTACGGCCTCGCCTGATATGCGGCTTGTATTTCTCTCGGTCCGGCAACGGCGTAATCAGACATAGGCAGAATGGGCTTGCAGTCGAAATGCGAGTTTTTATACGCTCCAACGAGATGCACATTTACGAAGTGCGACTGCGCAAAGATAAACGCGGCTTTGATCTGATCTCCGATGTGCTGCCATTTGTCGGCTGTCGTATGCTGAGCCAAGCGCAGCCAGCAGCGCAATCGACTACGCGAAGCATCGCAGCCGGTCACATAATGCTGTGATTAGCGTTTACGATGCGACTGGCAACGTGATCGAAACACGTTCATCTTTTCGATCTCGTCGATCAGCGAAAAAACGGACGCATACGCTCAATTGGGAGTCCGTCTTCGAATAATAAATTGTAGATACAATTGCCTGGTGGGTACCAAAGGCCTTGGGGCTTAAACCCCGCCAGGCAGTCTCTATTGAGGCGTTGTTCTCCCAGAGCGCGAGCGAGTTGTTACGCTCGCGCTCTTTTTTTAAGTTTGGGACTATGAAAAACATCCACCGGTGGGGACTCGCCGCCGTCATAGCTACAGGAATGGTCCTCTGGATGTCTGGCGTTTCTCCACAACTAGGCATTATCATATTTGTTATAGGTCTGGTCGGCTTGGTGATCGCGTGGGTTATACGCTAGTTTTCAAACTGTACCGCCCGAGTTTTTTATTCCGCCGGCTGCGGTAAAGAGGCTGACTTCCGAGAAGCGCACGAACGCTTTGAACTTCTCAGGATTTTCATGCTTGACCATTCGCTTGCGTTGCGATTTAAACGGACCGTGGGGCTGCCTCGGTTGAGGACAACTCCGTTTTCATAAGCAGAGCGCGGGCGGTTAAGGCTGCCCGCGCTCTTTTTTTATTTCTGCACCACCGCCACCGCCGCAGTTCGTCACGATTACGCAACCGGTTTCAGTGGGCAGTGGCGCGCCTCGTGCCGGGACGCCTTTCGTAGGATTAACGGCCACATTCTTCAGAGGCATTTCAGCGAGCAGAGCCGTGCTTCCTGCCGGAACGCGCTTGGAGTTCGTTTCCCGGGTAGGCTCAGATGTTTACATCCGATACAGGGACGGGGAATACGTAATTCCCATTTCCGCGACCGATCTACAATGAAAGAGAGCGGCCTCGAATCTCGGATTCCAATTCCATAAACGTGGTCAGCTTTTCATCGGCGCGCACAACGAAACGCTTTCCGTCGCCGCGATGCGGGCCAGGCAACGTGATCGAGACGCACGAGCACGTTGGGTGAGCTTGAAGAGCCGTAGCTGCCTCAACACAGTGAGAAGGCATCTGCTCAGGGGCGGTGCTGCGCTGCTGTGCCGCATTTTATTGGGAGCAAGTCCCCCGCAGCTACCGCGTGCTTTGACTCCGTCTGAAAGAAAAAACTTTGCAAAAAAATTAATGCCATTATTATGGCAAAAGAATGGCACGAAAACCCAACCCGGTAAAATCCGTTCAAATTACCGTCTCGACAACTCCTCTCGTGCACGGCTATTTGTCTGCGCTTGTAGACACGGGCTTATACGGGAAGAACGCCGCCGAGGCAGCTGACCGGTTAATCGCCAAAGGTGTCGAAGTTGCGCTCGCGGGTGGGATTATTCCGCGGAGGGAGACTCGTGGCTAAATCTGCTCGCACGGTCTGGTTGCTCGACGATGACCCGTCGGTGCTGAAAGCGACCGGCCGCCTTCTCGCGGGATGGATTAAGACAGTCGGTGAATGGATAGGCAAACGCCCTGTCGACGTTCCGACTGCAGCGGCTCAGAAAGAAAAGTTCGAGGCGACGGAAGTGCTACGCGAAGCAGAGCGCAAAGATGCGATTAAAGTGCTTAAGACGGAACTACAGCGACTGACGCAGGAAAATCAGGAGCTCCGCACGACAGTGGAGCGACTGACGTGGGAAAAAAAGCAAGCTGAAGTCTCTATCTCTCTTCTTGAACAGGAACTCCATGTTAGCGGCGGGAGTTAAGAAGTATGCAGCAGCTCGCGAAACTAATCGAAAGCCGGATGCGCGGCCAATGGAAGCACGCCGCTGTTCACGAATCGGACTTGCAATGCATCTGGCCGTTAAACGATCAAGATCGAGAAAGGAAGATTGCCGAATTTGCGACGCACTACGGATTCCGGCTGAGATTCTACACAAAAGGAATGTGCGCCATCTTCGATAAATGGCCGCCGGATGAAAGACCGGAATCGCGGCCTCGGGATGCAATGAGTCGTCCGGCATCACATTAGTCAGCTACAGCAGCGCGTCAGCTATCCAGATTGTTCGTCAGCGGGACATCGTGCACAAACCGTCCGAGCTTGCCAACTTGCAGTGTTTTCCAACAAACTACCCTCCATGATCTACAAAGTTAAAGCAAAGGTCATCGTCGGAACGATTGGCGAGTTCTACCGCAAACTGGCTGACGGAACGGTAGCCAAACAACGACCGGACGGAGAGGAAATTGTCGCGTCCATGAGGAGGGCTGTGCTGACAAGACCGGGGGTGGCTGAGTGGTATGAGAAGTGTTTCTGCCCACTCCCGAAAAGCGTTATCCAGCAATCCGGCACGGATTTGGCCAGCTTCGACTACCAGCTCGACCTTGATGAGCCACGATAATGGGTCTAACCGATCGATGAAGCCAATAGCCTCTGAGCGTTTCGCGGTGAAGGCGGTTGCTGCCGCGGCTGCGCTGATTCTGGCGATGACCGGGCAAGCGCTTCCGCTGAGCTACCTGATTGAGCTGGAGCGGGCGAAGATTGAGCCCGCCGCCAAATTGTTCCAGCAAGAATGCGGCGACCACACCGACAACCAAACTTGCAAAGAGGGGCGTGACGAGTTGGTGAAAGCGCTCAACGGTTTCGTTAGCATGGTTCAGAAGGAGCTTGCGCTTCTCGACGCCAACGCTGGTGATGCTGATTTCCAGAAGCAAACGGCGGCGCGCCGGACACGAATGCAGCAGGACCTTCAGTGGGCGCAGGAGCAACTGAAGGCGGTAGCGCAATGAGTATCCCTGAGGAAATGATCGCCAACAACGTTGCCACGACGCCCTGCCGTGGCTTATCTCCTTCTCGTTAGACCGTGAAGGCTGGCCTTGGCACCATCACGCTTGTTGTTGCCCTGTTGGTCGTGTTTGGAATTGAGCTTGCAACTCACAGTGTTGGAAATGAAGCCTCTCTACTGAAACTCGGGGCTCTTCCCGATAACGGCGCATTGCATGGCCAATATTGGCGTGTCGCTACCTACTCGTTCTTGCATTTCAACGGTGCGCATCTGCTCATTAATGTGCTGCTGCTCTTTTGGATCGGGCGAACCGTCGAGAGTTGGGTCGGCATCGCTTACGCGGCAGCGATCTACGTTTCGAGCGTGCTTTCGTCGGCAGCAGTAATCCTATTTTTTCACAACCTGCATCCCAAGGCTGGCGCGACAGTCGGCGCATCGGGCGGCATTTTTGGTCTGTTAGCTGCCGCGCTCATCATTTCGCATCGCCACAGTCCGGGCACGCTAGATCGAGAAAGCCGTCTTCGCACTTGGCTTTGGATTGCCTTCCTTGCAGGCCTGAGCATTTCATTTCTTCCCGGAATCAGTATGGCCGGTCACATAGGAGGTCTCATCGGCGGGATGCTTCTAGCGTGTATTGCGAAGTTCCGAAAGAATGTCTAACCAATCGCTGGAAGCCAACCGCTGACGGCTCTAATGGTATGGCGAGCCGAATGTGGTCAGCAACGCGGTCGGCTACGCAAAGTTCTACACCCGCTCACGCGATGCCGTGATTCGGGTTTACGATGTGGCTGGCAACGTGATCGAGACGCACGAGCACAAGGATGATTTCAGAGAGTGCTCATAGCCATTAAATAGGGGCGGGGGTCAGTTAGTACGTCCGACGGCCGTGCCGGCCAACATAACATACACAGCCGGCGATGATCAGCACGTAGAGGACCATCCCCGATAAGACCGCGAGTAGAATCAGGTGTTGCATACTTATCTCCTTGTGGCTTTGATAACGTGACGATTCGTTTCCTGCTCCGCCTTCTTTGTCATTTGCTTTGCAAAAATTGCCTGCTCAGAATCGAATCGGCTTTGACCGTTCGACCCTTCAAAGCAACAGCTGCTGCCTTTCCGTTCTCGCACCATGGACATGAGCTGTTCTTTGATCGCGGCAGAAGCTTTTAGCGAGCGCAAGCTAAGCGCGAACGCTTCATGTAAGGCATAACATTGTGTAACGAAGTCTTCAGCCTTTTTGCCGAACTTTTCCCGCTCTCGCTCAAATTCTTCCACTTCCCCAGGCTCCAATGCGCCAACGACATAGAATCGCGATTGGTTTTGAAATTCCTCAAAATTCATCTAAAAACCTTTCCAAAATCATGGCGCGGACAGATTTTCTTCAAGCCTGTTGATCAAATCGGGAATGTTGATCGGCTTAGCCACAACTGGATACCCTTGAATGCGGAGGCCCGCTCTAGCCTCGGATTTCGTCACCAGCCCGGTGAGAAAGATGATGGGCGTTCTCTGCAACTGCGGATCAGCATCGATTTGTCTCGCTACATCGCCTCCATCTTTCCATGGCATCATTATGTCCAGCAAGATCAGGTCCGGCCTGAAATTCTGGGCACTCTGATGAGCTTTGATAGCGTCGTTCTCTTCGTGTATGACGTAGCCGCCGGTTTTTTCGAGAAGAATTTTGAGCAGGTGTGTACTATCCCTGTCGTCATCAACAATCAGAATGCGTCGTTCTTCTTTCACCGCCGACCCCTAATAAAATTTCGTATACCGGTCCCCGTGCGGCGGTGTCCCATCGCCAAATAATTCTCGAAAAGATGGTTCCGATCGCAGAGTGATCGCATCGGCCGTATCGCGTACCCATACGATTTTATCTGATGGGACGCTCATCTGCTCGCCCGATTGTGTGTCGCAATTGGGCTGCGATAGCTATGCTGGTTGCGAATTCAACCCCAACGCCGACCCCCGGCAGGGTAGCGTAACCGCTGTACGCCCGAGGCCTTGGGCTACCGGCGCGCCGCCATATCTCTAGGTGACCGCTAATTACAGTGTCAGTTCCGCCCTTGGACGGGCTCCCGTCGACTGCCGTACGCTGAGCCGAATGCGCCCAGCAACGCAGCAATTACGCGGAGCATTTCAGCCGATCACACGACGCGGTGATTCGCGTTTACGATGAATCCGGCACCGTGATTGAGACCCACGAGCACGCGGGCGATTTCAAAGAATCATAGCGCTTTCTCTGAACACTGTCACATATACTGGGACGAAAGGAGCTTTCCGGTTTGTGGTCGCAAGGAGAATTGAGCAACATTGTTTGGTCGAGGCGACGAGCCTAAATGAGTAAATTTGCTCAGCAGGCAGAGCGAGGTCCGCAGATCTTTGCGGCTGTAGCAACGGCAGCTTTTTTTAGCTCGGGGCTCGTTTATCTCTATCAGGGCCGCTGCACAGTAACTATGCAGGACCACTGGGTAATCTACGAAGTATTGTTGAACCACTCGTGGCTCGAAGGCGCACTACTGAAACTTTATCATCATTCGTTGTTCTTTCCAAACCTTATCCGGCTGGCAGATCTCCGCTTTTTTCATGGCGACCAACAACTGCTCTTCTTCGCAGGAATGGTACTTTTGTTCTGCACAGTAATCTTGCTACTCGTGCCTCTATGGCGGGACAAGACCGTAGGCCTCACGTCCAAACTCGCAGCGACTCTTGTCCTGATTGTTGGTAATTTTTGGATGGGGCGAGCACGCATCACGACTTCCGGTGGATTTCTCTGCGAGAATTCGCTTGCGATCGATGGAGCGATGCTGGCAGTTCTCTGGCTGCCGACGACCCAAACCGAATGGACTCGGTCGTTGAAAGCGTACCTCATCGTCATGACGTCCGGATTTGTGGCCTCGTTTAGCATCGCGAATGGCATGGCTGTTTGGCCGGCCTTGCTCCTCCTTGGTTGGAGCTTGCGGTTGCGGCGGCGCTCATTAGTTGTGCTTCTGGCGGGGACACTCACCGCGACCTTGGTCTACATGCTCTTGCCAGGTGTACCAAAAAATCCGGGGTTCTCGGAAACGCTATCCTCCCTCTTGGCAGCCGGCAAAGGGCTACGGAACCTTTGTATGCTGCTCGGTGCCCCTTTTCTTAGGGCGGAAGTGGCTTGGACCTCCCATTACAAAGTTTCCAATCAGCTAGCCGCGACCTCACTGTTATCATTATCCTGCGGAGCGCTGGGACTTTTGCTCGCTGGACTAGCTGCTACGCCAAAACTCATACGGCGCGACCTCGGTCAAAGCCCGCTCGAGTTAACCGCGCTCGGGCTCGTCATTTTTAATCTTGGAGCGATAGCAATCATAGTTGTCGGACGAGCCACATATTTCAATTCGTTCCCTGAAGACGTTTCCGCAACGCGTTATCTGTTCTGGAGCTCGCTCTTTTGGACCGGCCTGCTCCTAGTTCTCATTCAGCGTGCCGAACCGAAGAAGTGGGTGCGTTGGCCGGTTTATTTCTTGGCTCTGGCCGTGCCCCTTGGTGTCCTTCCATCGCATTACGAGCAGGCGCTGCTTTACAGACACCAGAACTTTATGGCCGAATCAGGCGCAACCAGCCTGATCAACGACGTTTGCGATACGCAACAGATAAAAATCTTGTTTCACGACCCGGAACAGGTTTACCGCGTGGCTCCACAACTACGCGAGCGCCGGTTAGACATGTTTGCAGAGGGGCTACACGAGTGGATCGGACTGTCCGAAACGAGTTTGTTCGCCGGGCGTCAGAAGTCCGAAAGTTTCAGGGGTGAATGCCATGTTGATCGCCTGGTTCATTGCGAGGGTGGCACCTCTGCAGCGCGAGTGACCGGCTGGAGTCTAAAACAGCACTATACGATCCCGAAAACCTTAGTGATCCTTGATCCCGCAGGAGTGGTTCGGGGAGTGGCACGCTCATGGACGACTAACAAATTTATTAGTCGAGCGTTTTACCTAGGCCGCTTCTCAGGCCGCAACTTCCTTGGTTATATACGGGATTATAATCCAAAGCTACAGTACGCAGTCCGCTGCGTAGACGACGGGATGCTCTCGGATGAACAGATCGTCGTGGACACGCCGGTAAATGCTCTCTCCATGCAATGAGCTGCTAGCTTTATTTCTCAGTTCTCTTTTGAGACCGAGGGGACCGCGCTCAGCCTCAGCGTCACCGTCAATCACGCAAAGACGATTGTGCTCGTGTTTCCGGTAACCAGGGCGGAGCAATATTAAACCAAGTTTCTCATACAAAGGTAAGCCACAAATCCGTTAAAAACGCGTCATCGACCGACAAAAATGCCTCCGTTGAAGTTTCAGCTATCCGCTCGCACAACGAAACGCTTTCCGTCGCCGCGATGTGCGCTAGAATTGTTTTTGATTACCGGATGGCAAATGTAGCCCCCGACGTCATCGGCGATTTCTGCACGCTTTACTACTCGCGCTGCGCTGTGATTGAATCTTGATCCCATGAGCACCAGCATACGAAACCGAATACCGGGCACGATTCAGCGAATTGTTTCTGACAATGTAGTCTCAGAACTTACCATCAAAACTATGGCTGGCGACGTAACGTCGATCATCACAACTGGGTCAGTTAAACGAATGAACCTCAAAGTGGGCGACAACGTTTTTGCGATGATCAAGGCGACAGAAGTGTCCATTGAAAAGTTATAAGTTGAAGCACGTTTACGAAGTCCGCCCGCGCAAAGATAAACGCAGCGTCGATCTAATTTCCGATGTGGCGAGCTCGATCCGGTCGCAACGCAGTCCACTCGAGCAGCGCGGCGCAAGGCAAAAGAATCGAGGCAATTGCGACAAGCAAGCAGACGAAAGTGACGACGACTATAATCTCAGCAAAACCGAACATCCCGCGCGTAAACACTCTAAGAGCGGAACTCATTGCTATTTGAGACAGGGAACCGAATCCCAAAGTTACAAACAAATCGGCCCAAACCCGTTTTTTCAATGCATTGATTCCCGTCACGATGCCACCGGCAACGTGATCGAAACCCACGAACACAAGGGCGATTTCAAAGAGTGGCAGGCAAGCGACAGCTTTACGGGCTGTTCAGTACCGCTTGTGGTGCGGCTAGCCTCGATTGCCAGAGAAAACTACACCCGTCGCTGAAACGGTGAACAAATCACCGAATGAAAAAGGCAACTTAAGTTACCAGGCAAATATCTAGCGATTCGCGAGGCTGGTAGTTTAAACAAAAAGACAAAGGGACAAAAAACCAAGGGAAGGTTTTTCCGGCCACTGTGCCCGAGAGTGCACAATCTGGCCGAATGGCGGACGGGAGCCAAAATCAAATTCCCGGTTTAATAAGGAATAAAACGATGAATGATGAACAAGCTCAAGCGCTCAGAAATGAACTCAAACGGTTCGCAGGGGATCTAAACCTCTCGGATGAACAAAAGACAAAACTTCACGAGCGGCTGGCTTTTGCGGCCGGCAGGCTGCACGAATACAAGAAGTCCCATCCGGAAGTTACCCGGCAGGACATCATCAAAGCGATCGGATCTCGCCGAACCGAACTACGCGAGGGGCTGGAGCGCTTCCTTACCCCGGAACAGTTAAAGAAATGGGATGCCGAAGTGGCCAAAGCGAAAGAGTTTCTCGGTTATCCTGCGGCGTGAGCCGTGACGATGGAAACGCAAAGTGGCTGGCGCGAAGCTTTCGCGCCGGCTACTGGATCCGGAGAATCTGGGGTGGTCGCTCCATGGCCGAAAGACTCCCATTACGGGTAAGGGATTGACAGAAATGCTCGACAAAAGACTTGAACACGAACAAGCCCCGAGGGTGGACAAACGTCTGGCGAGGGTTGTTCGGATCATTGTTGAGCAATATGACGGGGATGTGAAGGCGTTTGTCGACTCGATCCGTTACAGAGCAGAGGTGAATCGGAAAGCTGAGGCCGCGTCGGATGATGGCGGCGAGGCGCCGTTGCGTAAATGCCCGTCCACGACAAAGATTATCGGGAGAATTTCGAGCGTTCATTATTCCTGACGGGAAAAATAACGCAGGAGGCGGCGTACGCCCTGAGCCCGCGAATAAAAGAGCTCCGGGCTGCCAGCGGAGATCCGATAACCCTTTACATCGACAGCCCTGGGGGATCGTCTGCGGTAGCGGAGGGCATCCGTTTTCTGATTAAGGCCCCGGATCAGGATGGAAGAAGATGCCGATTAATTACTGTCGTGATAGGGACGGCAGCGAGCGCGGCAGCGGATTTGTTGGCGTTGGGTGATTATGCCATCGCGGAACCTCAAGCTGACATTCTTTATCACGGATCCAGACAGGCGTTCGAGCAATTGCTGACCTTTGAGGGGGCAACCTCGGTCGCGGCCAATCTGCAGGAAGCCAACGAAAGGCTTGCGCTTCGCCTGGCGCGTTCTTCGTTCCGAAGGATTATCTGGCGCGTGGTCCAGTTGAAGGATGCGATCGAGAAATTTCGCGATGGACCGGAAGGGCTGGAAGAATTGGTCGAGGCCTTGACGGTCAAATTCACACCGGGAAATGCGATGCTGCTGAGAGAGGCGATTGCAAAACAAAAATCACTGCAAGAGGTCCAAACCGCGGCTGATAATTACTTGAAGAAACGCAAGAACGTCGCGCAGTGGCCAACCAAGCAGTTGGAGCCCGAGTTGGTGCGGGCCCTCGTGGACTACAGAAGCAGGCTGCATAAGGAAGATGATTGGCTGTTGAGCCGCACGGGAATGCGCGAAGTGGCGAGCGACTTCAATCTCATTCATGATTACGCTTCGCAAACGAAGGACCTGGACGCTCAGCTGGAGGTTTATGGCAGCCTGTTTCTGACGCAGGCGCAAAGCGCGGAATTCAAAAGCAAAAGCGAAGAAGAGGGCAAAGTTTATCTGGAGAGCCATGCGGCAGACAAGCTGGAGGTCCTATGGTATTTTGTCGTTTCATTGTGTCGTCTGCTGCAAACGAAAGATTACCGACTAACACCCGAAGAGGCGTATTGGCTCGGGGTGGTTGACGAGGTCACTGGATCCAGCCTTCAAAGTGACAGGGAGATGATTGAAATGATCCTGTCGACGGAGTCAGCAACGCGGAAGCCATGAAGGACTTGAACATGAGAACCATGGGGGCATTTTACGCGGGAATCGAGGATCTGGCGTCTCGTCGTGATGCCGCGTTGTTATGCCGATGCGTTGGCACAATCAATCGGCATTGAGCCGCAAAATCGTACGAGGAGCACCATCTTCACAGACACGCATTCTTGAATGGCGTTTTAAGCTGAGGCTTCCGCAATTCGCCTGATTTTGACCACGTAGATGAGCGCTTCATAACGACCGTTCATCTGAGTGGTCATCTTACTTGAGCAATTCAACTTAAGGCATTTCTTGAGCACGGTATTCAATTGCAGCTTGTAGCAGATGCCCATCCCAGTTGCGCCGCCGACCAATAAAGCCGAGCCCAACGGCGCCTAACCAATCGATGAAGCCAACGGCCCCATTGCCAGATAATCTTAGTGTGTTTGCCACGACACCCTGCCGTGGCCTATCTCCTTCTCGTTAGATCGGAGCTCTTTCATGACAAAACTTTGCATTGCAAACGGTGAAGGCTTGCTCGTTTTTGAAAAGAAAAACTCTGCTTGGAAAGTTTATGTTAAACTTCCAAAAAACCTCGGCCATCAATGTATCGCAATTGACCCAGTGAAAAAAGATAGGGCATACTGCGGTACCTTCGAAGACGGTCTGTGGCTGACAGATGATGAAGGGGATATTTGGAAGAAGGTAAGGAGCTTTCCAACGAAAGCAGGTGTAACTTCGGTCACCGTAAATCCCAAGGAAAAGAATGACGACTTTGGAGCTCTTTACGCGGGGACTGAGCCGAGCATGCTTTACCGATCTCTCGATGGTGGCGAGACCTGGGAAAAACTCGACGAATTTCTTAGCCTGCCTTCATCGAAATCTTGGAGTTTTCCGCCAAAGCCCGATACTCATCATGTCCGAAACATTACAATTGATCCAACAAAGCCCGGGTTGATATATCTCGCGATAGAGGCAGGCGCTCTAATTCGAAGTTTCGACTACGGCAAGACCTGGAAGGACCGGGTAAAAACGGGGCCCTTCGATACTCATACGCTAGTTGCAAATCCAAACGCGGAAGGAAGGCTGTACTCGGCCGCTGGAGACGGATACTTCGAGAGCGAGGACTACGGCGAAACGTGGCGACGCATCGATGATGGGCTGAATGAGACCTATCTCTACAGCGTTGCGGTGCATCCAGATGACCCTGATACCATCTTGGTTTCAGCCTCACTTGGCCCTTGGACGGCATACAATGCTCTAAATGCGGAATCCCGGATTTACAGGCGCGAAACTGGCAGGATCTGGAAGGAGGTTAAGAAGGGACTGCCGGATGCCGACGGAACGACGGCGAGTGCGATTATTGCAAATCCGAAAGAAATGGGAACCTTCTACGCAGCGAATAATACTGGGATCTACGTCTCGGAAGACAAGGGAGCATCGTGGGAGGCGCTTCCTGTTCCGTGGAATGATAGCTTTAGGGCACAAAATGTAAGAACGTTCGCAGGATGGTTCTAGCATAGGAATCTATGCAAAGAACAAAATAGCTCCGCTGGCGATACACGCCTGTTTTTGCGTCAGGCCATTAGCCAACGCGCCAACAGCCGATCTAGTGTATCCTCATTCCAATTCAGACTCGTCATCGGGAGGCGTAGCTGATCTTATTCTCGTTAGATGCTAAAGCGTTCGTTGACGCGATTGCGATTGCTCCGGGGCGCTGGCGTACTGCTGGTGGCCCTCGGTGTTGTTCATCTGGCAGCGACGCCGCACATTGCTACTTTGGTTCGAGACTCAGCTTCCCCCGCTTCTGCGCGCTGGCTCACGCCGCCAATGCTCCTTAATC
>Ga0070697_100003565_pt1 | contig 11961 bp, 15 predicted proteins | sample KBSK1501metaG_FD_65475 | JGI IMG/M metagenome (GOLD analysis project Ga0070697, IMG submission 65475) | Corn, switchgrass and miscanthus rhizosphere microbial communities from Kellogg Biological Station, Michigan, USA - KBS K1-50-1 metaG | ecosystem: Host-associated > Plants > Roots >... | reverse complement strand
TTGCTATCGCCAGAACAACCCATCGCCAGAGATCAATCACTCGTGAATAACTCACCACGAAAAATCGCTTGCACGCACAGAGAACTTCTTGACTGTGCTCCCTCCGCCGGGAAGAGGTCGCTATGATTTCACGCGAAGAAACTGTCGCAGCCGAAAATACAACCGCATTCGCCTCTTATTGCCCTTCTCGAACTCACATCGGAAAATGAACCACGAATATTTCATGCACGGCAATCTGATTATTTCGATGTTTGTCTTTGCCGAGGCGTTTCTGTTTCTCGGTAGCATCTGCGCCCTGATCCGATTTCTCATTCGAACGAATCGAATGCGGATTTCACGTGGTTCATCAAATGTGCCGCGCCAACTAGATCCTTGGATATCCGGCGATGAATTTGAACGCGCCGCAGTGGAGCATCCCCCGTTAATGCCTCCCCCTCTGCCAATGAACGAGTTCGAATTCTATCAAGCAGGGCAGTTTGCGATGGATCACAATCTGCCGCCGCTGCCTTCGCGGCCTCCCAGGCACGAACGCGACAGTTGGTGAGTTGACCCGTCCCTCCGCCGATTCCGCTCGACTAGGCTGCACGCCACATCTGCATCGTGGTTAGCAAACTCTCTCACTTCATCCCATCTTGTGTTTTGCACCTCATATGGTGCAGATAGCAAATTTCCACCGGCTAGCATCCAGCGTCAGGGATGCCGCAACCACAGCTCAAAAACGCCGTCGGTCCAGTGATCAGAAAGTTGCGAAACGAGCAAGGTTGGACTCAGGAAGAACTCGCAACAAAACTGCAACTGAAAGGCTGGGACTGCACCCGCAGTTGGCTGGCCAAGATTGAGGCACAGCAGGTGTACGTGAAGGACTTTGAGCTGCTCTATTTTTGCGCCGCGTTCGGAAAGCATCTCCACGACTTGTACAACACGCTCTCGCCTCTGAAGGCGGACCCAAAACGTCGCCCGAAATGAACACCGACCAACCCCTTGACACTCAAACCTTTCAGCGGTGTGGACGGTGATCGAATTTTCTTCAATAGCCGCGGAAACTAAGTCCACTACCGCCGTTACCAGTGCAAGCGTGGATTATGAAGGCAGCCTCACCATCTCGGCCGACTTGGCAATCCTCGTCGGACTGTTCCCCTATGAGAAAATTCTCGTCGCCAACATGGCCAATGGCGAGCGCTTCGAAACCTACGTGATCTATGGCGCTGCCAACAAAGGAATAATTGAATTGAACGGCGCGACCGCTCATATGGGTAAGTTGGGCGATCGTTTAACGATCATGAGCTTTGTGCGACTGAAACCTGAGGAAGCGCACACGCACCGACCACGAGTTGCGCTTCTCGACGACAAAAACAGCGTCGTTCGATGTGAAGGATCGAGTTGTCCCGGCTTGATTAGGCCCCGGCGAACCACCGACGAAAGAGACTTCCTACACCGACATTTGCATGGCGATGGCGCCGGTGTAAATGGCCATGCCGACGACCGTGTCGACACCTAACGACTCGAGGACATTTACTTCTTCGAGATTCCGAATTCCACCGGCGACGATCAATCGGCGCGACGTCGCCGCCTTCAATTCTGGAACAACGGTCAGCGGAAAGCCCTGCATCAATCCTTCGGTGTCGACATGGGTGTAAAGAAATGCTGAACAGTAGTCGCTCAGCGCACGCATCATTGCCGCAGCGCTAAGCCAAGTGGCCTCGCGCCATCCCGAAACAACCACGTGGTCACCGCGCGAATCGACCGCGAAGATCAGCCGCTCGATATCCATCGTTGCCACCAATGCCCGGGCAAACCCCAAATTCGGCGCACCGTTTTTCACGAGTGAAGAGCCGATGATCACCGAGTGCGCGCCTAATGCGATAAGCTCTTGTGCGCGTTCAATCGTTCTGATGCCGCCGCCGACCTGACACGGCAATCGCCGACAAAATTGCCTAACGAGCGCGGCGTTGTCGCCTTCACCTTTGGCTGCGTCAAGATCGATCAGTTGAACAATCGGACATTTCGCGAAGCGCGCGATCCAAGGCTCGAAGGAATCCAACTCGAGCGCTTTCTTCTCGCCTTGGACCAATTGGACGATCTTCCCGCCCATTAAATCAATCGATGGAATTAGCATGGCCAGCGCATCGGCACCTTTGCTTCAGCTAAACGACGCTTGAGCTCGGATATATTTTCGATCCCGAAATGAAATATCGACGCTGCTAACGCAGCATCGGCGTGGCCGCGCTCGAAGACTTCGATGAAGTGTGATGCGGATCCTGCACCGCCGGAGGCAATCACCGGAATTTGCACCGCATCCGCGATCATTGCTGTCAGTTCACAATCAAATCCAAGGTTGGTGCCGTCCCGATCCATCGAAGTAAGAAGAATTTCGCCTGCCCCGCGACGTTCCGCTTCGCGCGACCAATCGAGTGCGTCGCGACCCGTTGGCTTGCGGCCACCGGCAGTGAAAACTTCAGCTGTGCCATTCGTTCGTTTTGCATCGATCGCAATCACTACGGCTTGAGATCCGAACTGCTCGGCAATCCGCGTAATCAATGACGGGTCGGCCACCGCCGCGGAATTGATCGCGATCTTGTCCGCACCAGAATCAAAAATTGCTTCGGCATCTTCGAGCGAGCGAACGCCACCGCCGACCGTAAACGGAATGAATAACACTTGAGCGGCCCGCGATACGCAATCGATCAAAGTGCCGCGTTGTTCATGGGTCGCACTGATGTCGAGCAGCACGACCTCGTCGGCGCCGTTTTCGGCGTGAGCACGCGCCAGCTCCGCCGGGTCACCCGCATCGCGCAGATTGGAAAACCGGACACCTTTGACAACTCGGCCGCGATCGACATCTAGGCAGGCGATAATTCGCTTGGTCAACATGCGAGGTCGCAAAAGTTCCGCAGCAACCGCAGGCCGGTTGCAGATGACTTCTCAGGATGGAATTGAACACCGAAAACGTTTTCGCGTTCGACGACCGCAGCAAAAGCGCCGGAGTAATCAGTGATTCCAACGGTGGCATCATTTCCCGGCGCGCGGTAGGAATGGGCGAAGTAGGCAAACTCGCCCGAGCAAATTCCGCGCAGCAGCCTCGATTCGCCGCGTTTCTCGACACGATTCCAGCCGACGTGCGGAACCTTCACAGCGGAATCAAAGCGCGCGCAGACCTCGCCAAAAATTCCCAGCCCGTTTGTTCCCGGCGCTTCCTCCGACCTGGCGAAAAGCCATTGCATCCCGACGCAAATTCCAAGAAACGGAACGCCGCTTTTGATCGCGCGGGCAATTGCATCGCGTAGTCCGCTCCTGCCTAATGACTCTGTCGCAGCGAAATGACCGACTCCTGGAAGCACGATCTTCTTCGCAAGATCGACAATCGCCGGGTCGGACGTGATCTGCGACTTCGCGCCGAGATAATCGAAAGCTTTTTTGACCGACGCGAGATTGCCGGCCTTGTAATCAACAATCGCAATCATAGCAGTCCCTTTGTACTCGGAAGCATTTTGGCGAGACGCCGATCGCGCGAGCACGCCACCCGCATGGCGCGTCCGAACGCTTTGAAGACCGCCTCGATTTTGTGATGATTAGATCGCCCGTACAAAACCTTTGCGTGAATGTTGGCTCGCGCGCCGCGAGCGAAACCTTCGAAAAAATCGACGACCAGTTCCGCTTGCAGATCGCCCACCAATCGCGCTTTAACTTTTGTTTCGATGACGGCAGTCGCGCGGCCGCCAAGATCGACCGCGACGACGGCGAGCGTTTCATCCATCGGCATCACAAAATAACCAGCACGCAAAATCCCTCTCTTACTCGCAAGCGCGCGATCAAACGCTTCGCCCAGTGCGATTCCGACATCTTCGACGGTGTGATGTTGATCAACATCCAGATCGCCTTTGGCGCTAATCCTTAAATCGAACGCGCCATGCCGAGCGAACAGCTCGAGCATGTGATCGAGAAAACGAATCCCGGTCGAAATCTTGTATCGGCCGCGACCATCGATGGTGAGAGCAAAACCAATGTCGGTCTCCTTTGTTTGGCGACGGAGTTGCGCTTTTCTCATGCGATCGCCTCCAGCCGGCTCACAAGATCGACAACGTCGCGAAGCGTGCCGAGCAGTTGCGCGTTTTGGCTTGTCGTCCCAAGGGTAATGCGTACGCAACCTGCGCAGCCCGGATCGGAATCGCGGTCGCGAACAAGAATACCTCGTTGCCGCATCTGCTTAACGAACTCGATCCGCATCGCCCCGAATCGGGCCAGGATAAAATTCGCCTGGCTTGGCCAGTATTGGATTTCGAGTTCGCGCAGAAGTCCTTCCAGTTGCGCGCGACCCCTGACGACTTCGCCGACGTAACTGCGAACGTATGTTTGATCGTCCAGCGCAGCCGGCAGACAAGCGAGCGCCGCGGCATTGACGTTGTAAGGCGAGGTGACTCTCCGCAGCATTTCGATCTGGTTCACGTGTGCGGCGATTACCCCAACCCGCAGCCCCGCCATCCCGTACGCCTTCGAAAATGTGCGCGCGACGAACAGATTCGGTAAGCGCTTGAGTTCAGACAAAATCGTCGACCCGTAGAATTCGAAATAAGCTTCGTCGATCAATAGCCCGGCGCCGGGCGCAGCCTTCGCAAGATGCGCGAGCGCCGCGTTGCTCACAATTGACCCGGTTGGATTGTTCGGATTGGCAATCACGATCAGCTTTGCTTTCGGGGAAATCGCTGCCAACACCTGCTCGAGCGGAAATTGGAAATCCTTTTGGGCAAGAATGCGGCGGACCTTCGCGCCAGCCGCGCGCGCGTAGATTTCATACATCGCGAAAGTCGGAACCGGAATGATGACTTCGTCGCCCGGCTCCAAATATGTTTCGGCGACAAGGTGAATGGCCTCATCGACACCGTTGGTCAGCAAAACTTGCCTGGGGTCGAGCGCGAGATGCTTTGCCGCGAACATCTCGCCTTTTGTGCGATCCGGATAGGTCGCGACCTCCTGCGCGGTAAGATTTTGCAGCGCCTCTAGAGCCCGCGGCGAACATCCGGCGGTGTTCTCGTTAAAATCGAATCGCAAACCATCGCGATCGTCGAGAGGAGGACGATACGGTTCGAGAGATTGAACGGCGGCCCGCGCTTTAAGCATAGGCTTTTTCTCCCAGCCGCAGCCGCACCGCGGCAGCGTGTCCGCGCAAGCCCTCGGCCTCGGCTAACGCGATCGCGCAATTGGCAACACTGTTGACGCCTTTCCGCGAAAGTTTCTGAACGGTGATGACCTTGACGAAATCGAAGACGCTCAGTCCACCGCGCCAGCGCGCACTTCCTGCCGTCGGCAAAACATGACTGGGCCCGGAGCAATAATCGCCAATCGGTTGCGCCGAATAATTACCAACAAAAATCGAGCCCGCATTACGGATAAGATCAACATCATCCGCATCATCTACCGTCACGTGTTCCGGTGCGATGGCGTTGAGAAGTTCAAAGGCTTCGTGGCGCGAGCGGGCGAGGAAAATCAAACCATTCCGCTTCAGCGCACGTTGCGCAGTGGCATTGCCATCAACTTGTTTCTCCACTTCACGCGCGACTTCTTCCGCCAGACGGCGCCGGGTTGTGACAAAGAGCGCGCTGGCCGCGACATCGTGCTCAGCTTGCGCGACAAGATCAGCGGCGATGAACGCCGCGTTACCGCACTCACTGTAAATGAGGGTCTCCGTCGGGCCGGCCAACATATCGATCGAACAGTCGATGCTGACAAGCTTCTTCGCCGCCGTGACGTATGTGCTGCCCGGACCGACGATTTTATCGACCGGCCGCACGGTTTTCGCCCCGTAAGCGAGGGCCGCGATCGCATGGGCGCCGCCGACACCGTAAAACTCTTTAACCCCGAGCATCGCCGCCGCCGCCAGCGTCTCGCTTGTCGGCCGAGGTGAAACGACTACGATTCGCCCAACGCCCGCGACCTGCGCTGGAATTGCCGTCATCAACAGTGTCGAAGGCAACGAATGACGGCCGGCCGGAACGTAACAGCCCACCGATTCGAGCGGACGCACGATCTGACCCACCATCGCGCCCGCGACGATTTCGCGTTGCCATTCGTTGGGCTTTTGCCATTCAGCGAATTGACGAATATTTTTCGCGGCGAATCGGAGGGCATCGCGAAATGACTTCGGAACTTCTTTCCAGGCTCTGCGAAGTTCGTTTACCGAAACGCGCAGAGGCTGATTAGACGGGAGGTTATCAAATCGTTTCGAGTACCGTCGCAACGCGACATCGCCCTCGACTTTGACATCGCGAACGATGCGGCGGACCGCCGCTTCCACTCGCGTCGCACCGCGACTTCGCTGCTCAATCAATTTACCAAGCGCGCTACGCGCGGCGCTTCCTTCCAGGATGCGCATCACAGCACCACCTTGTTGAGCGGATACTCCACGATGCCCTGCCCGCCGGCCGCTTTCAGGCGCGGAATAATTTCGCGAGCAGCGCTTTCGTCGATGACGGTATTGACTGCCAGCCAGCCTTCGTCACTGAGTTGCGAAATGGTCGGACGTTTCAGCGCCGGCAACTCCGCCAGCAATGCCGGCAGACGTACCTTCTCCACATTTAGCATCAACCCGACACGCCCCTGCGCGGCCATCGCACCGCCGAGCATCAATGCGAGATTGTCGATCTTTTCGCGCTTCGCCTTGTCATTCCAGGACCTTTCATTGGCGATCAACTGCGTGTTCGATTCCAAGACGGTTTCGATAATGCGCAGATGATTCGCACGCAGCGATGTCCCGGTCTCGGTGACTTCAACGATCGCGTCCGCCAGCATCGGTGGCTTCACTTCCGTCGCGCCCCAGGAAAATTCGACCGTAACGGACACCTCGTGCCTGGCGAAATAGTTTCGCGTCACGTTAACGAGTTCCGTCGCCACAATGCAGCCGCTTAAATCTTGCGGCTTTTGATAAGCCGACGATTCCGGAACAGCCAAAACCCAATGCACCTTGCCGAAGCTTTGCTTGGCGTAAATAAGATCGGCAACTGCGACCACGCTTAGCCCGCTTTCCGTGACCCAATCTTGACCCGTCAGGCCGGCATCCAGCACGCCGTGCTGGACATAGCGCGCCATTTCCTGTGCCCGAATAAGCAGACATTCAACCTCTGCGTCGTCCGTCGCGGCAAAATAAGATCGCGAACTGACACGCACGTTCAGGCCGGCGCGCGCGAACAAAGTGAGCGTGGCGTTTTGCAAGCTGCCAGTTGGAATTCCGAGTCGCAGCTTCATCGTGAACTCCTTGCGACCACGATCTCGCGATTGAAACACGAACGCGTTCCTTGGTGACAAACCACGCCCGCGCCGTGCACTCGGACCTTGACCAACAGCGAATCGTTGTCGCAATCAGTTGCAATCGAAACAATCTCGAGGCGATTGCCGCTCGTTTCGCCTTTCGTCCACAGTTGTTGTCGACTGCGGCTGAAAAAAGTGACGAAGCCCTCCTCCAAGCTGCGCTTGTAGGCTTCGCGATTCATGAATCCGAGCATGAGGACTTCGCCCGTGCTTGCTTCCTGTGCGACCGCGGGCACGAGGCCTTGCATCTTATCGAAATCAATTGCGTTCATTTGTTTGGTGTTGGTTCAGAAAAACAAAAAACCCGCTGAGGTTTATCAGCGGGTCTCAAATTTCCGGATGTAATCTACTCTTATCCGCAGAGCTCCGCCGACACGTTCTTCACGTGATCATGATGATGGTGGCGGTGGGTGCGGAAACTCATTTAACGCCGGGACGGTATCGCAGCGGCCGGGCAACTGTCAAATCACTCAACGAAGAATCATCGCGGGAACAGCGAACTATCGGCATGCTTGTATTAGTGAAGCCATTCCGCTTTTGGAAGAATTGTGCCTGCTCACTCGCAGAGCGGCGCCACTCAGCTCACGTTGGCCGATCCGGGCGACTGCCCAACCCACCCTCCGTCGCCACGGAACGGCGGTGAACTGAGATGATGGACCGGCACTGCTCGGAGTCCCGACTTTTGCTACGTCACGCCAGAGCGCGTCACGCAGTTGTTTTAGCCCAATACCCCGGAGAGAATAAAAGTTGTCTAGTTCTGTTGACAACATTCAAATCATAGTCCATTTTACGGACTATGAAGCACCAAAATCGTGCGGAGCTAGTGGAACTCGGCTTGGCACCCGCCGAGGCACAGGTTTATCTGGCCCTCGTTGAGAACGCATCATTAAGCGCCAGTTCCATCGCTGAAACCACGGGTCTTTCGAGAAGCAGTATTTACCAAATGCTCTGCGCTTTGGCAGATAAGGGGCTCGTCGAATCGGGCACTGGTTACGGAAGTAAATTTGCCGTTGTGGCGCCCAACCGAGCGTTGCCCGCATTAATCGCACGCGAACGAGACACGCTTTCTCAACGGGAGGAAGTCGCCGCCGCTCTTGGTGAGCGGCTGCTGGCCTTAACGAGCGAAACTGAGGTGCCTCCCGAGGAATTGATTCAGGTGATTCGTAACCCGCGCGCAGTTATGGAACGCTTCGAACGGCTGCAACTCGAGGCCGAGAAGCAAATCGATTGTTTTGTCAAGCCGCCTTACTTCAACCGCACTGGCAATCAGGTAGAGCAAAAAGTGTTGCGACACGGAGTCCGGATCAGAGGTGTGTACGAGAAAACCGGTCTCGAGGATTCGGGAGTTAAACCGTACTTTCACAAATGGATCACCGCTGGGGAGGACGCACGGATTTACGACGGCGAACTGCCTCACAAAATGGTCATCTTTGACTCACAGGTCGTGCTCATGCCGCTGATCATGCCAGGCGAGCAGATGCGGGCTCTTCTTATTCGAAACGCGCAATTGGCGCGGAACCTCACCTTCGCCTTTCAGTACGTGTGGGACAGGTCGGAGCCAGTCGCGGCGCTCAGTAAGACATCAGCGATGAAGGAGGGCGCGACAGAACGCGCCGGTGATCGGATCAGCCGTAATGGCCGGCGTGGTCAACCCGCAAAAAAATAGAGACGCGGAAAGATGTGAACCCAACCAACCACCATGCCAAGCAATCAATCTCCTGAAGCTCAACTGGCGCGTTTCGGGCTGTTGCCGGCTGAGGCACAGATTTACCTGATCCTCCTTCGCAACGGGGCGCTTCGGGCAAGCGCAATCGCGAATATAGCAAACGTTCCACGGAGCAGCGTTTACCTGACGCTTACTGCGCTAGCGAACAAAGGGCTGGTCGAAGCCGGCTCCGGTTATGGCAGTCGCTTCTCCGCGATGCCGCCGGAACACGCTGTCCCTGCTCTCATTTGTCGCGAGAAGGACGAACTTTCGCAGCGAGAATCTCTCGCCAAGGAATTGACCCAGCAACTCTCGTCGTTGGTCGAGCCGGGTGAGACGGTGGCCGATGACTCCATTCAAATTATTAGGACCCCGCAAGTAATCGCGGAGCGCTTCTATCGGCTCCAGTTGGAAGCGGAGCGGCAAATCGACGTCTTTATCAAGCCACCTTTCTTCCGTCGTCCGTGGCATCGGTCGTTAGGCAAAGGATTGCGCCGCCGCGTGCAAGCCAGAAGTCTACACGAGAGAACGGCCGTAGATGTTGCGGCAAGCAATTCGTACCCGGAAACATGGGTTTCACGTGAAGAAGAAGCACGTGTTTACGACGGCGAGTTGCCTCACAAGCTCGCCATCTTCGATCGGCAAAGTGTGTTGGTATACCTGACGCTACCCGGCGAGCAAATTAGAGCGGTCTTCTCCAGACACCCCGAGCTGGCGAACAGTCTCGGGATGTTGTTCGACTCGCTCTGGGAGGGGGCGAAACCACTCTCAGCAGTTGTTCGGAAAAAACTAGCCGGCAGCTACCTGGATGGAGTGGGCAAAGCGAGTAGCGGAAACACCATTCGTCGGAAGAAAACGAACAGCCGGACGTGAAAACAGGAACGCGAACCCTTCTATGGACGAACGAGTGCAAGCCGCCATTGTTTTTATGCAAGCCAATCTCCATCGCAAGTTAACAGCCGCCGAGATCGCGCAGTCGGTGCGCCTCTCACCGACGCACTTGCGGCGGTTATTTAAAGATGAAACGGGCCAGTCGCTCCTTGCCTACCGGAAGCAACTGCAGCTGGAGCGTGCGAAGCATCTGCTCGAGACCACGTTTTCGAGCGTGAAAGAAATCGCAGCAACCGTCGGACTGAATGAGGTGAGCCATTTCGTTAGGGACTTCAAAAAGAACTTTGGATTTACGCCTACCGAATACGCCGAGTGCTACCGCCAAAGCAAAAAAACTCGATGAACAAACCCCAACAGAAGGAAACGAAAAGACAGCACCCTCATTGGTGTTCATTCGCGTCCATTAGTGGTTGGACCTTCGCAATGGTCGAATCCGCTAACAAATGGTCATCTTGGCTAACAGCTTCTGCTGACCAAGAAAATTTCTTCTTCGATTCTTATTAATGAAATGAAACAGAAAACGCCCGCCGCGTGGCGAAGCTTTACGCGGACTGCCCTAACGAAAGCCTAAACAATGAAAAAAAACATTAACCATCAATCCGGCATCTTTACTCCGCGCGTGCTTGTCGCCTTTGCGCTCTGTTCGTGTGGAGTTCTTCTCGGCATGATCAGCCTTGCGGCGACGCCTCCAGTCGAGACGTCCCGCACAAATACTAGCGCGCCCAGTTTGTCGGCCCAGCCACCAATCATTGATCACCAACCACCGATCACGTCTTCTGCCTTACCGCCCGGCGTGCCGTTGCCTCAAGGCTACTCGCCTGTGATTCCACTGCAGAATCCATCTTCTGGCAGCAAACAAGGCACCCTAACGAGCGGCACGCCCACTGTTCCATCGAGTCAAGCGTCATCGGCCGATAGTTGGTCGATCGTTAGCTCGCCCGACTTGAGCAGCACGGACTCTAGAAGCAGTCTCACCGGAATAACATGTGTCTCCAATTCCGACTGTTGGGCCGTCGGCTACTATGATCTCATGACCGGCCATACCGGCAGTCTCCGGCCGCTCCAGACCCTGATCGAGCACTGGGATGGGGCCTCGTGGACGCTTGTCACCTCGCCCAACACTACCGCAAATTTAGATAACGTCCTCAATGCCGTGACATGCACCTCGGCGTCCGACTGCTGGGCCGTGGGGTACGCTAATGGCGCCTTCCCAAATAATCAGACCCTGATCGAGCACTGGGACGGGAGCTCCTGGACGATTGTTACGTCGCCGAACGCCACGTCGCCGGTAACGGGCAGCAACATGCTGAACGGGGTGACGTGCGCATCCACCAATGACTGCTTGGCCGTGGGCGACTTCTTCGATTCAAATGGTGGTGGTTACACTTTGACAGAACGTTGGGACGGCAGTTCGTGGACAATCGTCGTTTCTCCCTGGCTGCCTGCGACAAACCACGCGCCCGTGAACGAGTTGTATGGTGTGACGTGCACCTCGGCGTCCGACTGCTGGGCCGTGGGCTACTACCTTAAAGAAGTCTTATTAGGTGGAGCCATCTCCAGGGGAACCCTGATTGAGCACTGGGACGGCACCTCCTGGGCCGTCGTCAGCTCGCCCAATAGCAGCACCGCGACCTATAACTTCCTGCAGAGCGTTACTTGCACGTCAGCGTCGGCTTGCTGGGCCGTCGGCTACTCCAACGTCCTGCGCGATTCCTATTCCTACCAAACCCTGATCGAACGCTGGGACGGGACCTCGTGGAGCATCGTTAGCTCGCCTAACGCCGGCGCCGGCGGGACGTGGAATCTCCTGAACGGTGTTGCCTGCGCGTCGGCGTCCGATTGCTGGGCCGTCGGGGACTATGTCAACAACGACGTCACGCAGTACGAGACCTTGGTCGAGCACTGGGACGGCACCTCCTGGGCCGTCGTCAACTCTCCCACGGGCGTCTACGGATACACCTTTCTAATGGGCGTAAGTTGCACGGCGGCTTCGGATTGTCGGGCAGTTGGGGTGTTAGGCGGAGTGATCTCGACATCACAGCCTGCAGGTTTCGCCCTCATCGAGC
>Ga0070697_100003564_pt1 | contig 11964 bp, 8 predicted proteins | sample KBSK1501metaG_FD_65475 | JGI IMG/M metagenome (GOLD analysis project Ga0070697, IMG submission 65475) | Corn, switchgrass and miscanthus rhizosphere microbial communities from Kellogg Biological Station, Michigan, USA - KBS K1-50-1 metaG | ecosystem: Host-associated > Plants > Roots >... | reverse complement strand
TAGCCGCGGGCCGCGTTGGCTCGTAGCTGGCCTGGCGCCGCGGGTGAGTCACATGCCTCCTTTTGACTCGTATACGCTCGGGACCTGAGAGCAACCTGAGAAGGAGGCGCGGGCGACGAGGGCAGGGAGACTCACCGATTGGAGGATCAGCCGGCCACGACCCGAAAGTCCGGCGGCGCACCCGCAGGGGCGGCTACGTGACGTTCGCCGAGCAGCTCCGCTCCGTCAGCTCCGGAGCGTCGCCAGCTGCTCGCTCGTGACCTCACCCGGCTTCTTGCCGAGGATGATCATCCCGAGGACCTCGTCGGTCGTCACCGAGGCCTTGTCGACCGTGTCGACGATCCGGCCGTGATACATGACACTGATCCGATCCGACAGGTCGAACACGTCGTGGATATCGTGGCTGATGAGGAAGATCCCGATCCCCGCCGCCTTGAGCGCGGTGACCAGGTTGCGAACCTGCGCGGTCTCCGCCGGACCCAGCGCCGCGGTCGGCTCGTCCATGATCAGGATGCGGGCGTTGAAGTAGATCGCGCGCGCGATCGCCACGGACTGCCGCTGACCGCCGGACAGCGAGACGACGGGTGACTTGAATCGCTTGAAATTCGGGTTGATCCGCTTCATCACCGTGCGCGTCGCAGACTCCATCGCGGAGTCATCGAGCGTCCCGACGCGTGTCGTGATTTCGCGGCCCAGGAACATGTTCGCGGACGCGTCGACGTTGTCGGCGAGCGCGAGCGTCTGGTAGATCGTCTCGATTCCGTAGGCCTTCGCGTCGCGCGGATTCGAGATCGTTGCGGGCTTGCCGTCGATGAAGATCTCGCCGGCGTCCGCAGGCCGCGCCCCGGACAGCACGCGCGTCAGGCTCGTCTTGCCGGCGCCATTGCCGCCGACGAGGCCGACGATCTCGCCCGGAAAGAGGTTGATCGAGACGTCGTCGACGGCGTGAACACCGCCGAACGACACGCGGATGTGGCGCATGTCGACCAGCGGCGTCGCCGTCGCCTTTGCGGTGGGGGTGGGGGCCGCGGTCACCGCGACGACCTCCGTCGGATCACCGTGTCGAGGCCGACCGCACCAACGAGCACGACACCCACGACGATGTCCTGGATCGGCGAGTCCACGCGGAGCAGGATCATGCCCGACCTCAGCGATTGCATGACGACCGCGCCGAGGACGGCTCCCGGGATCGTCCCGATTCCGCCGCTGAACGACGTCCCGCCGATGACGGCCGCGGCAATGACGTCGAGCTCGTTCTGCGTGCCGAGGCTCGTGACGCCGGCGTTGAGACGGGCGCTCTGGATCGCGCCGCTGATCGCGGCCAGGACGCCCATGAGGACAAAGGTCAGCATGATCGTTCGGCGGGTGTTGATGCCGCCCAGCTCCGCGGCCTCCGGGTTGCCGCCGATGGCAAAGACGTACCGGCCGAACTTCAGGCGGGTGGCGATGAACGTCATGACCAACGTCACGCCGATCATGATGAAGACCGGGTACGCGATGCCCGTGGGGATGTTCAGGCCGCCGGGCGGAACCGTGATGTTGTGCTGCTGCGCGTACTGCGCCGCGAGCGACTCGGGCCAGAAGTAGCTGTTCGCCACCCACACGGCGCCCAGGACCACGGCGCTGCCGACGATCCCGATCGCCACCTCCGCCCAAAGCGGTCGAAGCGGGAAGCCGTACTTGCGCCGGCGCCGGCGGCCCGCCACGAGCGTCGCGGCTATCCCGACGCAGGCCAGCAGCCCGAAGGCCCAGCTCCCGACGTCGCCGATCGAGCCGGTCGGTCCCCCACCCAGCAGGCCGAACGTCTTGTCGACCGGCGCAATCGTCTGGCCCGACTGGTACTCGAAGACGAGGCCGCGCCAGACGAGCAGGCCACCCAGGGTCACGATGAACGCGGGCACCTTGAGGTACGCGATGATCCAGCCCTGCAGGCCGCCGATGAGGGCGCCCAGCACGAGACCAACGGCGAGCGCGACGATCCACGTGTATGGCTGGCCGAAGCCCAGCCCAAGGGTGGTTGGGATCCAGATGGCCTGGACCATGACCATCGTGTAGCCGACGAAGCCCAGGATCGACCCGATCGACAAGTCGATGTTGCGCGACACGATGATCAGGACCATTCCCGTGGCCATGATCCCGACCGCCGATGACTGGACCGACAGGTTCCAGAGATTGCGGGCTGTGAGGAAGAGGCCCCCGGACAGGACGTTGAATCCAACCCAGATCACGGCGAGCGCGACGACCATGCCGAGGAGGCGGGTATCGACCTCGGTCGAGGCGAGCAGCGAGCGAATGCTGCGCCGAGTGTCTGCCGTTGGTTGGTCGACGACGCCGGTGGCCTGGGTCATCGTGAGGCCTCGGTGGAGCTGGGCGCGAAGGCGCCCTGCGCCGCGATGCGGCGCAGGGCGTCGTTCAGATGCTCAGCGTGTGCTTGCGGTGTTCAGCAGCCCTTCACGGATCCCGCGGCCACGCCCTGGCAGAGCTTGTCCTTGGCGATCCAGTTGGCGTCGAGGACGACCTGGAGGTTGTCCTTGGTGATGGGCTGTGGCTTGAGCAGGATCGAGGCGACCTTGTTGCCGCCGGGAGTCGTGAATGTTGAGCCCCCGGAGACCTTCGTCACGTCCTTGTTGCTGCAGAGCTGGATCGCCGCGGTGGCGGCGGCCTTGCCCAGCTCGCGGGCGTCCTTCCAGACGTCCACGGCCTGGGTTCCCAGTGCGACCCGGTTCAGCGCGGCCGCGTCGCCGTCCTGACCGGACACCGGGACCTTGCCAGCGAGGCCCTGCGCGGTCAGCGCCGCGACGACGCCGCCGGCCATCCCGTCGTTCTCGGACAGGACTGCGTCGACCTTGTTGTTGTTGGCCGTCAGGAACTGCTCCATCTCGGTCTGGGCGTTGGCCGGCAACCAGCCGTCGGTGAAGGTCTCGCCGACGTTCTTGATCGCGCCGGAGGCGACGGCATCCTTGAGGATCTCGTCCTGGCCGCCCTTCAGGAAGACCGCGTTCGCATCGGCCTTGTTGCCCTTGATGAAGACGTAGTTGCCCTTGGGCACGAGCTTGAAGATCTCGCGCGCCTGCATCCGCCCGACTTCGACGTTGTCGAACGTGACGTAGAACACACCCGGGTCCTCGATCAGGCGGTCGTAGGACACGACCGGGATCCCGCGCGAGATCGCGGCGGCGACGGACGGCTTGATGGCCTTGTCGTCCTGGGCCAGGATCAGCAGGACCTTGGCGCCCTGCGAGATGAGGTTCTCGACGTTCGTCGCCTGGGTCTCAGCCGAGGACTTCGCGTCGTTGGCGACGTACTTGCCGCCGGCGGCCTCGATGGTGGACTTGATCGCGGGCTCGTCCCACTTGGCCCAGCGCTCTTCCTGGTAGTTGTTCCACGACATGCCGATGGTGCAGCCGGCAGCGGAGCCGCCTCCGCCGCCGCCGCTCGACGCACTTGGCGAGCTGGTCGAGCTGCAGGCGCTCAGGAGCATCGCCAGGACGGCACCGGCCGCGGCGAATTTACGCGTGAACTTCATCCGATCGACTCCTCCTCAGGGCTTCTCCGACGGGTGACGGCGGATATCCCGCGCTAGGCTACTCTCCTCCGGCAACCATTTGTGGCCGATTTTTGGGGCGTCGCGGTGCGTGGGCGCCGCGCGAGAGGGGTTCGGCTCCCGGCGGCCGGTGGAGGGCGCGACGCTCGCCGCGCGAAGAAGGACCGCATCCGGATGACTCGATCGAAGGCCGTCGTCGGCGTCGTGGCGATCGTCGTGACGATCGGGCTCGTCGCGGGCGCGGTCAGCCGCATCCTCCCGTCGCCGCCTCGCTGCCCGGCCGCGGCCAACCACCCCGAGTGGAGCGTAGCCCGCCGCTGGGACGAGGCCCTGCTCGATGCGATCCGGCGAGCCCTGCCGAACCCGCCCGTACACGCCCGAAACCTCTTCCACACCTCGGTCGCGATGTGGGACGCCTGGGCCACCTACGACCCGGTCGCTTCGGGCGACCTCTTCACCGAGAAGCACTCGGCCTCGGACGTGGCCGCCGCCCGTAACGAGGCGATCAGCTATGCCGCCTATCGGGTGCTGAGCGCCCGGTTCATCAAAGCCGTCGGCGGCGGCGACTCACTCAGCGAGTTCGACAACGTGATGGACTCGCTCTGCTATCCGGTCACCCAGACCGCGACGACCGGCGACTCGCCGGCCGCGATCGGCAACCGGATCGCGGCCGCGGTGCTGGCCTACGGCAAGACCGACGGGTCCAACGAGGCCAACGGCTACGCGGCCCCCGACTACAAGCCGGTCAATCCGCCGCTCGTCGTGAACAAGACCGGCACGACCCTGATCGACCCCAACCGCTGGCAACCGCTCCAGCTCGAGCACATGATCAGCCAGAACGGGATCCCGATCACGAACGGCGTCCAGCAGGCGATCGGGCCGCACTGGGGCCACGTCACGGGCTTTGCCCTGCCGCCGGGCGGCGACGCCGGCACGCCCATCGATCCGGGCCCGCCGCCGCGGCTGGGCGATCCTGCGACCGACCAGGCCTACAAGGACCAGGCCGTCGAGGTGATCCGGGACTCGAGCTTCCTCGATCCAGCGGTCGGCACGAAGATCGACGTGTCGCCCGCCGCGCGCGGCGGGAACAGCCTGGGGGCGAACGACGGCAGCGGCCACGCGACGAACCCGGCGACAGGCAAGCCGTACGACGCGGACGTCGTCAACCAGGGTGACTTCTACCGGGTAATGACCGAGTTCTGGGCGGACGGTCCGAAGTCCGAGACCCCGCCCGGCCACTGGAACGTCCTGGCGAACAAGGTGTCCGACGAGCTCGCCCCAAACCTCCGCATCGCCGGAACGGGCGCCGCCGTGGGGCGCCTCGAGTGGGACGTGAAGCTGTATCTGGCCCTGAACGGCGCGGTCCACGACGCGGCGATCGCGGCCTGGGGCCTGAAGGGCCATTACGACTCGGTCCGGCCGATCTCGATGATCCGGTACATGGGCGGGCTTGGCCAGTCGAGCGATCCGAAGGGGCCGTCGTACAACGTGGAGGGCCTGCCGCTGGTGCCGGGCCTGATCGAGGTGATCACGAAGGAGTCGAGCGCCGCGGGCCAGCGCCACGCGGCGCTCAGCGCCAGCGTCGGCAAGATCGCGATCAAGGCGTGGGGCGGTGTCCCGGCCGATCCGAAGACCCAGACCACGGGCGCCGTGTGGATGCTCGCCGGCAACTGGACGCCGTACCAGCTGCCGACGTTCGTTACGCCGTCGTTCCAGGGCTATGCCTCGGGTCACAGCACGTTCAGCCGCGCCGCCGCCGAGGTGATAACCGGGTTCACGGGGAGCGAGTACTTCCCGGGCGGATTGAGCGGCTACACGATCAAGGCCGGTTCGCTGAAGAACGAGAAGGGCCCAGCGACGGACATCCAGCTGGAATGGGCGACCTACTACGACGCCGCCGACCAGGCGGGCCAGTCCCGCCTCTTCGGGGGGATCCACATCCAGGCCGACGACTTCACGGGCCGGATCATCGGCTCACAGTGCGGCAAGGAGGCGTGGGCGCTGGCCCAGCGGTATTACGCCGGCAAGGTGGCCTCGTGACCAAGCCCGCCGCCGTCGCATGACCCTTTGGCGCCGAGGCGCCATCACGTTGATGCTCGTGGTCCTGCTAGTCGCGGCTGGGGCTGCGCTCAGGCTCCGCTCCCCCGCCGCCGGCGCCGCACTGGGCGCGCCGAAATTCGTGAACGACACCGCCACCTCGGGCGTGGCGATGACGTACGGCGGTGACCCGGCCTACGCGACAGGAGGCGGGGTCGCATCGTTCGACTGCAACGGCGACGGCCGACCGGACCCCCTGGTTGCCGGCGGCGCCAACCCGGCGGCGCTGTACCGCAACACCAGCCCGCTGGGCGGCGCCCTGCGGTTCGTGCCGGTGGACACGGCCGCCGTGCCGGCCCTGGGCCCGGGCGTGACCGGCGCCTACCCGCTGGACATCGACGGCGACGGCATCGTGGACCTGGCCGTCCTCCGCGGCGACGGCCTGCGCCTGCTCCGGGGCCTGGGCGACTGCCGGTTCGCCGACGGCGACGCGGCCTGGTCGCTCGATGCAGGCAAGGGGTGGACGACGGCGTTCAGCGCGAGCTGGGAGGGCGCCGCAAGCCTCCCGACAATGGCGGTCGGGCGCTATCTCCGCATCGACAAGGCCGGCCGGCAGACGGCCGACTGCGATGACAATGCCCTGCTCCGGCCCGTCCCGGGGCGGCAGGCTTACGCCGCCCCGCAGGCATTGGCCCCGGGGTTCTGCACGCTGTCGATGCTCTTCAGCGACTGGGACCGGTCGGGGCGGCGCGACCTGCGGATCACCAACGATCGGCAGTACTACGTCAATGGCGGCGAGCAGCTCTGGCGGGTGGAGCCCGGCGCGGCGCCCCGGCTCTACACCGACGCCGACGGCTGGCGGCAGGTGCAGATATGGGGCATGGGGATCGCCAGCCAGGACCTGACGGGCGACGGCTACCCGGAGGTCTACCTGACGAGCCAGGGTGACAACAAGCTGCAGAAGCTTGCCGCGGGCGCCGGCCAGCCGGGATATCGCGACATTGCCCTGCGGATGGGCGTAACCGCGGCCCAGCCGTACACGGGCGGCGACACGTTGCCGTCCACGGCGTGGCACCCCGCCTTCGAGGACGTCAACAACGACGGCCGAACCGACCTGTTCGTCTCGAAGGGCAATGTCAATGTCATGGCCGATTACGCCGCGAAGGACCCGAGCAACCTGCTCCTGGGGCAGGCCGACGGGACATTCAAGGAGGCAGCCGAAGCGGCCGGGATCGTCACCTTCGATCGGGGTCGCGGGGCGGCCCTGGCGGACTTCAACCTGGACGGGCTGCTGGACCTGGTGCAGGTCAATTACGGCCAGCCGGTCACGATCTGGCGGAACGCCGGCGCCGGCGACGGCAGGACGCCCGCCGCGATGGGGTCGTGGCTGGAGCTGCGACTCACGGAGCCGGGCCCCAATCGGGACGCGATCGGTGCCTGGATCGAGGTCCGCCATGGTGAGGCGACGATCCAGCGCGAGCTGACGGTGGGTGGCGGGCACCTGGGCGGCTCCCTGGGCTGGCTTCATTTCGGCCTTGGCGGGGCGGACCAGGCACAGCTCCGGGTCCGCTGGCCGGACGGCGAGCTGGGGCCGTGGCTGGGCGTCGCGGCCAACCAGTTCGTCGAGGTCGAACGCGGCGCCGCCGCCGTTCGAACCTGGACACCATCCTCTCCCTGACGAGGACCGAACCCCCATGACCACCCCACGCCTGGCCTCAATCGACCTGCCAGAGTTCGGCCAGCCCGAAGGTCGGCCGGAGCTGCCGGCGGCCCGCTACCCGGAACGGCTGGAGAAGCTGCGCTCCCGGATGGCTGCTCGCGGCTACGACCGCGTCCTGCTCTGGGCGGACCGGGAGCACAGTGCCGGGATCGCGTTCCTGACCGGCTTCGACCCGCGCTTCGAGGAGGCGGTCCTCATCGTTGGACCGGCCGACGAGCCGGCGATCCTCGTCGGGAACGAGTGCTGGGGCATGGTGGGCACCGCGCCGCTGGTCATGCGCCGCCATCTTCTCCAGGACCTCAGCCTGCCCAGCCAGCCGCGCGACCGGTCCCGTCCCCTCGCCGAGATCCTGGGCGACGAGGGCATCCGGCCGGGCGGCCGGGTGGGTGTCGTCGGCTGGAAGACCTACGCGGACCGCGCCACCATCGAGGCCCCGTCGTTCCTCGTCGACGAGCTGCGCCGGCTCGTCGAGCCGGACGGGGTCGTGGAGAATGCCTCCGACCTCCTGATCGACGCCGCCGACGGGCTCCGCGTGATCAACGACGTCGACCAGCTGGCACAGTTCGAGTGGGCGGCGTGCCAGACATCGGGCGGGGTTCGGCGGCTGCTCAGCGGCCTGCGGCCGGGCATGACCGAGCGGGAGGCGGTCCGGCTGCTCGACTGGAACGGCTCGCCGCTCTCCTGCCACCTCATGCTCTCGAGCGGGCCGCGAGCCAGTCTGGGGCTGCTCAGCCCGGGCGACCGGCCCATCGAGCGCGGCGACCGCTTCACCGTGGCGTTCGGCATCTGGGGCGCGCTCAACTGCCGGGCCGGTTTCGTCGTCGAGGAGGCCGGCGAGCTGCCCAGGGACATCCGGGACTACGTCGATCGCTTGGTTGGGCCCTATTTCGGTGCGATTGCCGAGTGGTACGGGGCGCTCCGGGTGGGCGTCACCGGCGGCGAGCTCCAGGCGATCATCGACCGCCGGCTGGGCGACCCGTTCTTCGGGATCTTCCTCAACGCCGGCCACCAGATCCACCTCGATGAGTGGGTCAACTCGCCCATCCAGCGGGGTTCGACGACCTCGTTGCGATCAGGAATGGCGCTCCAGGTCGACGTTATCCCGGCCACGGGCGGGCCGTATTTCACGACCAACATCGAGGACGGCATCGCGATCGCGGACGAGGGCCTGCGGGAGGCCTTCGCGGGCGCCTACCCGGAGGCCTGGGCCAGGATCGCCGCCCGCCGGGCGTTCATGGCCGGCTCGCTGGGGATCGACCTCCACCCCGACGTCCTGCCCTTCTCCAACCTGCCCGCCTATCTGCCGCCCTTCCTCCTTCGGCCGAATCGGGCCATGACGCTCGCCTGAGGGGGCCTCCCACGCTCGTTTCGCCGATCGGACTGGTGCGGCGTGGCACCTTCGACCCCCGCATCTCTGGCCAGATAGCGTGATGGATCGGCTGGGCCGCCTCGGAGAAGCTCACCTCCTCGCAGAGGAGGGTCTCCTTGTCAGGTCCGTCACGTCCCGACCGCGCCCCGTCAGCCCGGCACCTGCTCAGGGCCGTCGTGTGTGCGGTCCTGGTCGCCCTCGTCGTTTCGGTGGCCGCCTCCGAGGCCGTGCTGGCAGGCGCCATCACGAAGGTGACGGCCTGCGACGGGGTGAACCTCCGAACGCGGCCGACCACCACGGCCACCCGCAAGGCCACGCTCAAGGCCGGCATCCGGCTCAGGGTGACCGCCACGGTCAGCGGCGGCCGCTATACCGTGAACTGCGCCGGCCGGACCGTCTCGGGCAACGGCTGGTACCGGATCAGCGCGATCAACGACCGGAGCGTCTCGGTGCTGTACCGGGTGACCTACCTGTACGTGGCGGGGGCGCTGCTGCGGCCGCCGACCCCACCGGCCATTCCGAAGGTTGCCGCGTGCGACGGAGTGAACCTCCGGGACGGTGCGGCCACGACCGGCGCGCGCATGGCAACGATCAACGCCCTGGCGCCGGTCACGGTGGTCGGCAGCGTGACCGGCGGCAGCTGGGCAGCGACCTGCGGAACCAGGGCGGTTTCGGGCACCGGCTGGTACCAGATCTCGGCCGTCGGCGGGACGAGCGCCACGGCGCTCTATGGCGTGGCCTACGTCTACGGTGCAACCGGCCTGTTCGCCACGCCCGGCACGGTGCCGGTCCCGACGCCGACGCCCGTCCCCACGCCGACGCCCGTCCCGACGCCAACGCCGACGCCCAACCCGAACTTCACCGAGGGGATCGACGTCAGCCACTGGCAGAACGTCATCGACTGGCCGTCGGTCCGGGCGGCCGGCAAGCGGTTCGCCTACATCAAGGCCTCCGAAAGCACCGATTTCGTCGACTGGATGTACGCCACGAACCGGGCCCAGGCCCAGGCAGCCGGCCTCTACGTGGGCGCCTACCACTTCGCCGGTCCCAACGCCACGCCGGGTGATGCGGTCGCCGAGGCCGATCACTTCGTGGACACGGCCGCGATCGCCAAGGGCGACCTGCTCCCCGTCCTCGACCTGGAAATGACCGGCGGCCTCTCGACGCTGGACCTCCAGGCGTGGGTCGCGGCCTACCTGGACCGGGTCTACCAGCGGACCGGCGTGCGCGGCGTCATCTACGTGTCGCCCAGCTTCTGGAAGAACTACATGGGTGACGCGACGTGGTTCGCGACCAACGGCTACCGCGTCCTGTGGATCGCCCACTGGACGACGTCCGCCGATCCGACGCTGCCCGCGGGCAGCTGGGGCGGCAACGGCTGGACGTTCTGGCAGTACACGTCCGACGGCGCGGTTCCCGGAATCGCCGGCCGGGTCGACCTGAACCGGTACAACGGCACCAACTTGACGAACGTGCTCATCCAGTGAGACTCGCCGCCGTCGCGGCGCTGCTTTTGGGGGGTCTGGTCGCCGCGGGCTGCGCGGCAGACCTCAGCCCGAGCGTCGGGCCTGTGGCCATCCCGGGCGGCGCCTCGACCGCGGGGGGCGCACCAGCCGGTCCGTGCTCCACCGCGGACATCAAGGCCTCCGGCGGTCCGTGGGGCGGCGCCGCGGGCAGCCGCGGCGCGGACGTGACGGTCACGGTTACCGGGACGACTTCCTGCCTCCTACCCCCACGGCCGGTCGTTGCGATCGTCGACGTGACGCGGACCGTGGTGCTGCAGACGAAGCCGGTCGTCGCCACCGGCGAGCGAACGCTCGCGCCCGGAGGGCCGGCCTCCTTCTCCATCCTGTTCGGCAACTGGTGCGATCCGGCACCGAAGCTCCCGCTTCGGCCGGTCGTGGTCCTCGACAGCGGCCTTGTCGAGATCGGCGGGCTGGCACTGGCGACGGTCGATGCCCTGCCGCCCTGCAACGGGCCCGGCCAGCCGGCGACGCTGTCGGCGACGGACTGGTCGGCGGGGCTCCCGCCGTTCAGGGAGCGGGGAGTTCCAAACCCCGGCTGCCCGAGCGGGTCACCTGTAGCAGGGGTGACATACATGGTCCCGTGCCCTTCGGTTTCGTCCTAGCCGCCGGGCGCCGGGTCGGACTGCCAGGCGAGCCAGGTCTCGGGCTGGATCCGCGGCCGCACCTGCATCGCGATCCCGTCGCGGATGACGATCTCCGGCGGGATGGGGTGCGACAGGAAGAACGGCATCGATTCCGTGGCTCCGTAGGCGCCCACGTCGAGGACCGCCACGAGGTCGCCGGGATCCGGTAGCGCCATCACCGCCGACTGGGCGAAGACGTCGAGGCCCGAACAGAGCGGCCCCGCGACCGTCACGGGAAACCGTTGCGCGACGGCCGCGCCCGTCGAGGCGGCACCGGTCAGGACGCGGACGCGGTGCTCCTGGCCGACGAGCGACGGTCGAAGGAGGTGGTGGATGCCGCCGTCGACGATGACGACGTGCGTGCCGCCAACGACCTTGCGATCGACGACCGACGTCACGTAGGCGCCGGCCGAACCCACCAGGAACCGCCCCGGCTCGAGGAGGATCCTGGTTTCGCGCGTCGCGGGGTCGGCGGAGAGCCGCTCGGCAAGCGCGGCGAGGCGGGCGCCCAGGCCCACCAGGTCAAGCCCGTCGTCCTGGGCCTCGTACGGGATCCCCAGGCCGCCGCCGACGTCCACGAGCTGCAGTGGCACGCCAGCATCGCGTGCCAGGACTTGCGCCGCCGCCACCGTCATCTCGACGTGATCCGCAAGGGCCGGCGCATCGAGCACGTTCGAGGCACCGAACGCGTGCAGGCCAAGGAGTTCCAGGCACGGCGAATCGGCCGCCTGACGTGCCGCCGCCACGAGGTCGCGCGGATCCATGCCGAACTTGCCGGCGCCATCGTCACCGACGAGCCGAACGCGCTCGAGTCGCGCCGCCTCCCCTACTCCGGCCCGGACGAGGACGGGCACCCGACGACCGGCCGTTCGCGCGATCGCCTCGAGCCGCTCGAGCTCGCCGCGCGATTCGACGGTGACGGCACGAATGTTGGCCTCGACGGCAGCGCGAAGCTCCGGCTCGCGCTTGCCCGGGCCGGTGAAGACGATCCTCGCCGGCTGCATGCCGGCCCGGAGGGCGAGTGCCAGCTCGCCACCCGACGCGACGTCGGCGCCAAGGCCAAGCCGGCCAAGATGCGCCACGACCGCGAGCGAGGGGTTCGCCTTCAGCGCATAGGCGAGCTCGAACTGCGACGGCAGGATGGC